>Ga0209777_10003130_pt1 | contig 20892 bp, 24 predicted proteins | sample FrelakmetHBP12HB_FD_187147 | JGI IMG/M metagenome (GOLD analysis project Ga0209777, IMG submission 187147) | Freshwater lake sediment microbial communities from the University of Notre Dame, USA, for methane emissions studies -HBP12 HB (SPAdes)... | ecosystem: Environmental > Aquatic >...
TGCCGATAGGGCTGCCGCTTCGGTAACACGCACCAGCTCCATGGCTACATTACGTTCAATAAAGCGACTGGATTTTAAATCTCTCATGAGTAACCCTCCACTATCAATAATGTAAAGAGGAAACCGGTGATTGTAACGCTGCCATAATAATTCAAATACACGGTGCAGTCAACAGATTGTCGGCTCGCTGACAAAATGAACAAAGTTTGAATCCATGAGGTCGAGGCGTCAGTCACCACACGTGGGCTCAGACGACTTATTTCAGAACGACGCTATTGACTTCGTTTGCGCTTCGTAACACAAACCGGACGTTATGCTACTCTGGAGAAATCTCAGCCCAGCCGTGGCTATCCAGGTAGTACCTATTTGGGGTAACCCATATGGGGAACCAGTTTAGACCATGCTGCCTTGTTACGGCTCCACACTAGCTTTGAGATATTACCCAAAAGGGTATTGTCCCACCTTAGTATAATATTTTTATGTATTCAAGTTGTTCCTGGGGTCGCCAACTTGTTGAGGGTCTATCTTCAGCTCAGCGAAACCACGAAGGCCTAAGACTTCTCCAAGCCGTTTCGTTTGCAAGATCACGGCAAGAAAAGGAAGAACTCCAAGAAGCAAAGCAGTTAGCTTGATGACGGGGCTGCTGGTTGCCGGAGGCGCCCATCGGCTTAATCCTCAAGCTGTACTTCAGAAACAGGCAGGTCGCAGAGGAACTGTATCTCAGTGAAGATACTATCACGAAGTATACGCGTACTTTGATGATGAAGCTGGGCGTGTCAAATAGAACCCAGGCTGCTGTGAAGGGAATATGCGCTGGCATTGCAGACAATCTCTCGACTGAAATGAGAGGGTGACCCCGCTCAATTCATCCACTCGCCTGTTCACCCAACTCCCGGTATCTGGTCTTGAGTCGTCTCCAGATCCTTTCCATGACCTCGAGATAGCCCATGTGCGAATTTATACTTTTTGGCTTACTCCTTTTTAATAACCCCTCTAAGGTGACCCCACTGCGAACTCGTTCCTTATCGAAACTAATTCGACTGATTATCAGGTTATTAGGGTTATGGGGTAACTCTGTCAGGCAAATGGAAATAACCCGACAGGGGGTTTATGCCTATGGTATCTCGAAAAGTATACTAACGGGGCAATCAGGGAAATTCAATCATTGGAACCAGAACCATTGAAACCCATTGGAACATTGGAAACATGCGAAAGTATTGCAGTTAAGCAGGAAACTGAATGGTGTCAGCAAATAGTGTGGAGGAAACAAGGAAGCCTTTTCCTTCACATCTATTGCCCAATAGCGCGCAGGATATAGAAGGAAAGGAGGTGATTTAGAATGTCTGTAGAGAAGAACATGGCTTCTGATACCCTGATCGAAATCGTCGACCGAATCCTGGACAAAGGCATAGTAGTGGATGCCTGGGTACGCGTCAGCTTAGTGGGAATCGAGATACTGGCCATCGAGGCCAGAGCCGTAGTGGCTGGCGTGGAAACTTACCTCAAGTATGCCGAAGCAGTTGGGCTGACTGCAAGTGCGGCATAGTGAAATTTACTTTAGTGTCTTGGGGTAACCATGCTAAAGCCCGGGTGGCTCAGCCGGCTTCCCCTTCCGGGCAAGTTGATAAGTGGTGAGTCTCAGGAAATGAGAATACGCTTAAGCAATTAATTATGTGGTGTGGTTACCCCAAGTACAGAAAGAAGGTGATTAGATGCCGACACGAGAAAAAATGCGAAATCTAGCCGAGGACATCATCAACTCTTTTGACGACAGGAGCAACGGTCTAGCAAAGCTCAAAGATACGGTTAGGAAGACCATGGAGGATGAGCAAAACGAGTTGAAAGAACTCCATAACACCAGGATGGCTGCCTCAGAGGAGTTGCACGAAGACCTCGCTAAAAGCGCAACTGATAGAAAAGCCGCTGTGGACAAGGAGCTAAAGGATTCCCAAAACGAGTTGGAAGAATTCCATAACACCAGGATGGCTGCCTCAGAGGAGTTGCACAAAGACCTCGCTAAAAGCGTAGCCGACCGAAAAGCTGTTGTGGACACAGAGTCAAAGGAATTCCAAAAGTTCATGACCAACATGTCGAAGAAAATGCAGGCTGACTTTGCCAGAGACAAAGCCAAGTTGGTCAAGGACGTTGCTGCCATCAAGCATGATGCGAATTCCATGCTCAGAGTCTTCGATAAAGAGCTCGAAGGTGTACGTACCGACATAGCAGGGGGACATGATGAATGGCTGAAGTTGGCTGCCACTATGCAGGCTAGGAGAGGTGGAACTACAGCTAAAGTCGAGATGCCAAAGTCAGCTAAGCCACAAAAGGCAGGTGGTACCGACTCTGACTTCGCCACCCCTGGTGAAAAGGTCCTGGAATTTCTGGCAAAGCATCCAAAAGGCACCAAGATGACCCAGATGGAGCAGAAATTCGGGCTGGCCCGCATCCAGATGGCAAAAGTTGTTAAGGACCTAATGGATGAAAAAAAGGTGGAAAAGCGAGCCCTTCTCTACTTCGCTGTATAGGTTGAAGATGACGAGCTTTGGGCCACCAAGCCCGGGCAAACGGGTCTATCCAGGCAGCAATAAGCCGCCGGACAATCCCTTTGCCCCCATAGCCTTTTGTTCTTTATAGCATAGCAAGGGATCCGTAAGTCAGCGGAAAGCGAGGTTCGATACATGGTAATGGAAGCCGGGACAACCTTACTGGAGCCACGCCCCCTGCCAAACTTTGTGGAAACACAGTTTGTCAGGGGGATTGTGGATCGGGCCCTAATCTATATAGCAGCCGGATTTCCCATCCACTTCAGAGGCGCATCTGGGACAGGGAAGACGACGCTGGCCCTGCATGTGGCCGGTAGACTTGGCCGTCCTGTGGTCATGATCCATGGCGACGAAGAGTTCAGCACCTCCGACCTTGTAGGTGGTGAACATGGCTACCGCATGAGGAAGGTAATAGACAACTTTGTCCACTCTGTGCTCAAGACTGAGGAGGATATGGTCAAGAGATGGATAGACAATCGCCTCACAGTGGCCTGCAAGTACGGGCTTACTCTTATCTACGATGAGTTCACCAGGTCACGCCCGGAGGCAAACAATGTCCTCCTCTCAGTGCTGCAGGAGAAGATGCTAGACCTGCCAGCAGCCAGGAATGGCGATGGCTACCTCAGGGTGCATCCTGATTTCACTGCTATATTCACAAGCAACCCTGAGGAATACGCCGGGGTCTATCGCAGCCAAGATGCCTTGCGCGATAGGATGGTGACCCTCGATTTGAATCACTTTGACGAAGAAACTGAGATAGCCATAACCATGGCTAAGTCCGGGCTTAAGCAGAACGATGCCACAAAGATCGTGCGCATTGTCCGCGGTTTGAGGGATTCAGGAGTGTGCGAGTTCGCGCCTACTATACGTGGCTGCTTAATGGTGTCGAAAGCCATAAAGCTGCAGAGGGGCTCCATAAAAGCCAAAGACGAACTCTTCAAAGAAGTATGCCTTGATATACTGGCTTCTGAATCCACGAGGGTCGGTAGCCAGGCTCAAAGCGCAAAGGTTAAAGAGGTAGTAAGCCAACTCATCGACCGATACTGCTGAGGTGTCCCAAAATGCCAAGAATATTAAGGGCAAAATTAAGGACAAGGGGACATAGATGTGATAGATGCGGGCATGTCTATGGTAGCTCGATGAAGCTCTGTCATCATCAACTTGCTGAGCATGCTGCCGGGACTGTGCAAGATATACCTACAATTAGAGACATTTCGCTACATGGTAAGCAGGAGTTAGTGTCATATCATAAGCTAAGGGGGGTGTCGATGTCATTTATGACTCGTGTTAGAGGTAGGACCGATCTGAGAACTGTCAGGCCCGCAAGAATCAGCTCCAAGCCTCGTCAAAAAGGGGCACAACATATAGATATGTACCTGCTCAGTATAGAAAAGGCGCGGCTGGAAACGGAAATCGACGGCATAGAACGCCGTCAAAAGCGAGCCGCGGAGCGCGTGGGCGAGATCCGAGATGCAATGAGCAAGCTTAAACAAGAGGCAGAACAGGAAGAGGCATTAAAATACCCCTCGCCCACTCCCGCTGCTGAAAAAGAACAAGCAGCAGCGAGTAAGAACTGTAGCAGTAAGCGTTGGAAAAAAATGTCCCTGGGTTACTAAACGAGACTGATGGCTGAGCACAGACCAGCAATCTTTCCAGTAGAGGTGGCAACGAAGACCGAGCCCCTTAGGGGGCTGCGTTTATAGCGGAGGGGGGATCTGGCTCCCACCCTCCGCAGCGTATGCACCAGGGTAAGGACATACTAATGAGCCAAAGATAATAAGAGGGGATATGGCGATGAGGATGAACAGGTCAGAAAGCGAGAAAGTAAGCCAATCCAGCAGATTTGCCTTTACCCTGGCAAGCAGAGGGAAGGGAAAAATTAGAATTACCCACCAGGCAGATATAGACCCCATCCCTTTCCAGAGGGTTAAACTCAGCTCTATCCACACCAAAGATGAAGTGGACGAGAGTTGGAAGACTTATAGCTTGGAGCAAGAGATGAGATACAAAGAGAGAGATAGAACTCATACGACGGGAAGAAGCCATAAGAGAGGCATCTCTGCCCTATCTCGCCGCCTCATGAGTTTGGAAAGGGCAAGGGCGCTGGGCAGGAAGCCAGCAGACCCTCAGGCCTATTTTCTGGAATTAGAAGCAAGACGCTTGACACAAGAAAGAGCCAAGCGCACGCAGTAAGTCGGCTAAAAACCGGCAGCGGAAACTGACAATAGGGAGTGTGTTATGGAAGGCAAGTATATTTACGGGATTATAGATAGTTGCAACGAGATTCCCTTAAATATAACGGGTTTAGGTGGAAACACTGTGTACACGATGATGGAGCGAGGCGTTAGCTGCATGGTGAGCGACTACTCTGGCGGAGATTTCACCTCCATGGCTAAGGAGAAGATAGTACGCAGTTTGCTTAAGCACCAAGTTGTTGTAGAGCACGTTATGAAAAGGAACTCTGTGCTTCCTATAAAGTTCGGGACAGTCCTTGCTACGTCCGATGAAGTGCGCAACTTGCTCTCCTTGGGGCATCCCAAATTCGTTGATGTACTAGCCTGGATTGCAGATAAAGTGGAGGTGGAGGTAGCCGCTACCTGGGACTTGCAGAAAGTTCTGCGGGAAATCAGCAATGAAGATGAAATCGTGCGTGCTAAGGAGGCCATCGCTAGCGGATCAGAGCAGCAGAGTCTGGAACAGCGCATCCGCCTGGGAAAGATAGTCAAGGCATCTATGGATAGGCGCAAGGACAGCTACCGGGAGCGCATGATTAAATTCCTCAAACCACTCGTTGTAGATATACAACCCAACGTCCTGATTTCCGACGAAATGGTGATGAACGTGGCCTTCCTGGTAGAGAAAGACAAGCAAGAACAGTTCGATAGACAGGTGAGGCAATTGAATGAGCTTTTCCATGACCAGATTAACTTCCGCATTATTGGGCCACTGCCACCCTATAGCTTCGCTATGGTAGAGGTCACAAAGCTGAGCCGGGAAGAGATAGATGACGCTAAGCAACTGCTTCATTTGAGCGACTATATTTCAGAGCCTGATGTCAGGAAAGCGTATCGCCATCTGGCGGCTGAAACCCACCCAGACAGCAAGCCTGGCGATGAGCTGGCGAAGATGCAGTTCGCTAAAATCCACCACGCAGCTGACCTGCTTATCGCTTATTGCCGTGGTCAGGCTAAACGCGGGGAGAACTTGTTAATCAACATAAGACGACAGAGAGACGAAGAGCTTCAGCATCTTCGTCCCACTGAAATTGTCGGTGTAGCTGGAGCTACAAATGGCTGAACTAGGAAGATATATCTATTGCATTATCCCTTGCCAGGAAGAGCGCAGCTTTGATATCGCAGGGATGGGTAACAACGGGAGCTTGGTGCATACAGTGTCCCGGAAAGGACTCGCCGCTGTGGTCAGTGACACGCTGGTAAAGCAGTATGAAAGCACCCGTAGTAACATGATGGCCCACGAGAGAGTCCTGGAGAAAATCATAAGTGAAACTGACCTTCTTCCGGTGAGGTTCGGAACTGTTGCTGATTCCAACTACTCTGCGGAAGATATCAAGAGGCTTCTTTCGATAAGGGCTGACGAGTTTCACAGTTTGCTCGAAGAGATAAAAGGCAAAGTGGAATTGGGGGTTAAGGCTTTCTGGCGCGATGAGAAGGTCATCTTCGAGGAGATTGTCGCCGAAAACCCTGACATCAGAAAGCTTCGTGATTCTTCGATAGGCAAGTCTCCTGAGACAATTCACTTCGAACTAATACGTCTTGGCGAGATGATAGAAGATGCTTTGAAGAGCAAGAGGGCTAAGGAAGCATCACAGATACTGAGCCCTCTCCGCCAACTTGCCTGCAGCACTCGAGAGAACCAGGTGCTGGCAACCAGGATTATAGTCAACGCAGCTTTTATGGTCGATAAAGCGCGGGAGGCAAAGTTTGATCAGGCCGTAAATAAACTGGATAAACAACTTGGCAAGCGAATAGCAATCAAGTACGTCGGGCCGGTGCCTCCCTATAACTTTGTGAACATCGTAGTAAATTGGCAAGAACTAAAGTAAAGAGAGGAATACATGGGCTTTGTTTTCAACCTGTTGACCGCACCTGTTCTGGGTCCCATTAAAGGTGTCTACTGGTTGGCAGGTAAGCTTTCAGACATAGCAGAGGGTGAGTTGCTGGACGAAGACCGTGTTAGAGGTGAGCTCCTGGAGCTCCAGATGCGCCTTGAGATGGGAGAGGTAACCGAGGACGAGTATGCCGAGCAAGAGAAATTGCTGATGGAACGACTGAATGCTATTCGCGAGGCCAAGTCTGAGCGAGTTCAACAGTGACAGAACCCAGCGCTCTCAAGAATCTAAAGGAGGCTGTTCATGAGTACGACAGAGCCATCGGAGCAGACAGGGAAGTCAGCCAGCAGAGGGCCCAAGACCAAAGGATTTGACCATCACAGTGAGACCAAGGAAAGAGCGTCTGTAGATATAACAGAGCTAGCCGAACAGGTTGGTGAACAAATGGCGAAGCACACAGCCCGACCCGTGAATATGACGGAGTTGGCCGAAGAGGCTAAAAATCAATTGGCTAAGCTCACAGGTCTAAAGCCTGTGAGTGTAACGGGAGCCGCCAAGGATGAGCGGGGATGGAGCATAGTAATGGAAATGCTTGAGATGGTCAGAATTCCCTCTTCCACTGACATCTTGGGTGAATACCAGATGCTGCTGGATGATGATGGCAATGTTCTAAGCTTCGAGCGGAGAAGAACCCACCTCCGTGGCCAACCCATTGAGAAAGAAAGATGAGGTATAAGAGCGAGCTTACAGCGTCTCTGAATAATACTGCCCGAGGAAATAGTAACAGAGAACCAGGGGTAGATGTGTTGCACGAGGGCCAGTATGTTTATTGCATAATTGAAACAGACGAGGCAAGAAATTTCGGCCCCCTCGGTATAGGCGACCGCGGCGATGCGGTGACAACCATAGCTTATAAGGACCTCAGTGCTGTAGTGAGCAGTGTCCCAATGACAAAATACGTCGTCAGCAAGAAAACTATGTTAGCTCATGAGAAGGTCATCGAGGCAGTGATGTGTGGTTACACAGTGCTACCAGTGCGATTCTACACTGTGGCTCCTAACGCCGAGGATATACGTAACCTTCTACGAAATCGTTATTCAGAGTTCAAGAGGCTGATCCGAGAGCTGGACAACAAGGTAGAACTGGGGCTTAAGTGCCTTTGGAGAGATATGAACGCTATCTTCAGGGAGACAGAGAAGGAAACCAAAGCAGCCGGGGCAAGAGGAGCCGAAATAAAGCCACTTCTAGATGATGAGGTGGGCAAAAAACCTGCGGAGCAGATTATTAAGCTGGCTTTACAGGAAAAGAAGGTGAGGGAGAGCGAAGTCCTCGTGCAACCGCTCAAAAGAATATCAAGCGATTTTTGTCTTAATAGAACATATGGCGATGATATGCTCATGAACGCTGCGTTTCTAATTGACAAAGCCCGTGAGAAAGCGTTCGATAGCGAGGTGGAACAGCTTGCTGCCCGCTATAAAGACAGAATCGAGTTCCGATACATAGGGCCTGCGCCTCCCTACAGCTTCGTAAATATAGTTGTTGAGCAGTAGAGACAAGGTATTTCGGCTTTTCAACGGTATCGAAATGGTGAACCAGATAGCGAATACGATGGTCAGACAGCTTAGTTTGGCAAAAGCACGAAAAGGTGAGAAATGGGGCACTTTAAGCTCGTTGCTCTCCCCTGAGCTTCATTTGATAATCTTCGGGGGGAAGGGTGGCAGCGGAAAGACAACCTCAGCCGCAGCCACTACACTGTATTTAAATAGAATCTACCCAAACAAAAAGATATTGGTTATGTCTGTTGACCCGGCTCACTCCCTGGCGGATAGCTTTGACGTCGTTGTTGCTGGCAACAAGCCTACTCCTATCGCAGAAAACGTCTGGTGCCTGGAAACCGACGCTGCGGCACTGCTGGCAGAATACAAAGCTCGTTATGGAGACACAATTAAAAAGATAGCCGAAAGAGCAACCTATTTCGATAAACAAGATATTGAGAGCTTTTTCAACCTCTCACTCCCCGGCCTGGATGAAGTGATGGCCATAATCCAAATTGCCAACCTGCTGAAGGACGGGGAATATGACCTCATTATCATGGACACCGCCCCCACCGGGCACACAAAGGTACTTCTTTCACTTCCAGAAGGGCTAGAGCAATGGGCAAATTTGGCGGACATGCTCATGGAGAAATATCGTTACATGGTTAAAGCTATGACAGGTCGCTATAAAGAGGATGAGTGCGATATTTATATCGAGGAGCAAAGGAGCGACATAAGGAAGGTCCGGGCACTGCTAACCAATGCCAGGACGACGGAGTTCGTTCCGGTTACTATCCCCCAGCCGATGAGCATATTCGAAGTAGAAAAGCTCGTTCAGTCATTATTAACAGACGGGATTACAGTAAAGAATGTGATTGTTAATCAGGTCAAGAAGGAAAGTGGATGCTCCTTTTGCAGCATAGAGAAGCAACAGCAGCAAGGATATGTAGAGGACCTAAGTATAAGGTTCGTCCCACTTAACCTGGTTAAAGCCCCTCTGTTCCCACATCAAATTCGAGGGCGACAGAGTCTAATGGAATATGCTCGGGTCATTTTTGAAGGAGCAGATTATTCAACTCCTGACCAAGCTGCGACTCCAAGGCCAGCTACCCAAATAGAGAGAAAAAAGCCATCACATCTGTCACTGCAAGAGCAAAGCTTCATTATCTTTGGTGGTAAGGGTGGCGTAGGGAAAAGTGTCATCGCTGCTGCCAGTGCCCTCCATATAGCAAGAAGCTTACCGAAGCGGAAAGTACTGATCTTCTCTACAGACCCAGCCCACTCCCTCTCCGATGCCTTCGCCGAAAACATAGGTAACAAAATCACCGGAATTGGGCAAACTGATAACCTCTATGCCTTAGAGATAGACGGTAAAGAACTGCTCGAGGAGTTCAAGCAAGAGCTAAAGGATGCTATAGAGGAGGCCTTTGACAGGTTCCTCGGTGGCAATATCGATGTAAAGTTTGATCGAGAAATATTGCAAGAGTTATTCAGCATGACACCACCCGGACTCGATGAACTGATGTCACTAAGAAATATTTTGGACTTCTTCAAAGACGGCAATTACGACCTTTTCATCCTGGATTCGGCCGCCTCAGGACATCTTATACGTTTTATGGAGCTCCCGCGTTTGGCAAAAGACTGGCTTAATACCACCTTCAAATTGCTGATTAAATACAAAGGGGCAGGCATAGGAAGATTTCACAATGCTGCAGAGCGTCTACTCGAACTTTCCAAAGGAGTCAGGGAAACTATAGAAATGTTTTCTGACTCTAAAAGGACTGAATTCGTAATGATTACCATCGCTGAGGCTATGGCTGTGGCAGAGGCAGAGGATTTAGCCGGTTCCCTGAACAATCTGAGGATTCCCTCCTTCAATCTCATCGTAAATATGATCATACCCCCTACTAACTGCGCCTTTTGCGCTATAAGAAGAGAGGAGCAAATAAAGTACCTGGAAGAAATAGAGGCTAAGTTCCCCAAACGGAATGTTGTTTATCTACCTTTGTTTGCCCAGCCAGTCAGAGGTATAGAAGGCCTAAATAAATTGGCTCAAGTTTTGTATGGGGCATGAATGGATAATGTCTTTCCATAGAACCTGTTGAGAAACCACAAGGAGGCCAAAATGGTGGAGCGGGAGGTAACACCGGTTTCCACGATGCTCAAGATAGCCGAGTCGTGGCAGAAATGTGGCAAACTCCATCAAGCGATAGACATGTACTTCAGGCTGAAGGAGCATTTTCCTGAAACCGATGAAGCAAGCGAATCAGAGGAGCGATTGCTCAGCTTAACACAGGAGCTCACGGAAAAAGGAAAAGTATATAGAGCAATAGGTATCAGCGAGAGGCTGCTAACACCATCGCGCCTCTGACGGAAGAGAGACCGATGTTTGTATCTAGGGCGACGAGGACGCGCTTGCCAGTGTAGGCTCTAGATTACCTGATTTGAATTTTGCGACTAAAGAGCAAAGGGGGTGATATAGAATGGCGCTGAAAGCTGAGAGAGAGACTAACGGCACTCTGGGAGATGTAATCGACAGGATACTCGATAAGGGACTGGTAATCAATGCTGATATTGCTGTTTCCGTAACTGGTGTTGAGCTTATCGGTATCAAAATAAGGGCAGCGGTGGCATCATTCGAAACTGCGGCCAAATATGGTCTGGAGTTCCCATCAGGAACTAAATTGAGTACTCCAGCCTGGCAAGAAGCGATGGTGGGGAAAGAAACCTGCCCTCAGTGTACCAAGAGAGTGCGTGCGGAAGCATTACTGGGTGAAGGTTGTCCCTGGTGCGGCTGGTTGAGTGATAAAGCGAAGAAAGCAGTGGCTGCCACTTCCGGTAACGGGCACCATCAAGAGGAAATCCCTCAAATAGAGGCTAGATAGGAGGCAACATGAAAAAAGGTGGTAAAGAGTCTGAGATATCTGACGTCATCGGCGGAACACTTAATATATTAGGGCTAAAAATAGACCTGGCTAAGCTTCTCTCCTCTCCAGAGGATGTACAGGGGCGGCTTGAGAAACTCAGGGAAAAGCTGAAGGAGGCTGGCGGTAAAGAAGCTCTAAGTGATGAGGAGTGGCTGAAGGGTAAAGTAAGCGTAAGCGGATATGTCAGGACCAAGGGTATCCTGGGCGAACGGGATTACCATATAGGCACCGCCGGGCCAGCAACCAGCCAGAGAGAACGGGCAAAGGTATCAGAGCAACCAGAAACCATTGAGCCACCCGTGGACGTTTTCCACGAAGATCAGGAGATTGTAATAGTAGCTGAGATCCCAGGTATAGATTTGGCCGACCTGGATTTCAAAGTTGAGGACGACGTTTTCTCCTTCTCGACAAAACCACAGGCTCGCAGGAGCTACCGTAAGGAAATCAAGCTTGGCTCAAAGGTTGACGGGGGTAGTTTGAAAGCAACCTGCAAAAACGGGATGCTGGAAGCTCGCCTGCGGAGAAAAACACCTTAGAAAGGGAACCTGAAACCGTGGTAGTCGATATAGATGAGAAAAGCCTGAAACATGGCGTTCTCGGGTTAGTAATTGCAATTGTCGAGATAATAAGGGATGCCCTCAAGCTCCAGGCGATGAAGCGGATGGAAAGCGGCAACCTGACCGAAGAAGAAATGGAGAGGCTGGGAGAAGCGCTTATGGACTTGGACACTGCTATCGAAGAGATAAAGGAGGAGCAGGGTATCATTGAGTCTGTTAAATCGGTAAGGGATGGTCTTGATGAAATCGTGGACGACGTCCTTGATAGGATGATAAATCCTGAAAGATGGAAAGAGGAGAGCGAGCAATGGGCTTAGATACAAAATTCATCGACAAGACCAATGCTATGCCGGGGAATGAAAACAAAGTGAAGGAAGTGGGAAGATATCTCTATTGCATTGCTGATGCCGGCGAAAGTCTGAGCCTGGGGGGAATCGGCATAGCGAAGAACAGGGTCTATACGATCCCCTACAACGATATATGCGCTGTAGTTCACAATTGTCCGGCACAGCCATACCAATCAGAGAACCACGATATTGTTAAGACATGGGTAATAACACATCAGGAGGTAGTTGATGCTGCTTGGACGAGGTGGGGTACTGTACTACCCCTAAGCTTCGATACCATAATCAAAGGGGAATCGGATAGTAACGCTGAGCAGAACGTGAAAGACTGGCTTAAGCAAGAATATGAAAGGCTTAAAAAGAAAATGGAGGATGTAAGGGGTAAGGCTGAGTATGGAGTGCAGGTCTTCTGGAACCCCAAAATCATCTCCCAGAACCTGATGGAGACAAACCAGGGAATAAAAGAATTAAATGATGTAATCAGAACCAAGCCCAAGGGCCTAGCTTATATGTACAGGCAGAAGCTGGAGAACCTCATAAAGCACGAGATGGAAACCGGAGCAGATGTTTGCTTCAGGGTTTTCTACAATCGTATAAAGAAACACACCACCGATATCCGCGTGGAAAAGACAAAGAAGGCAGAGCAGGGCTTGCAGATGATTCTGAACCTCTCCTGCCTGGTTCACAAGGATAGATACCCCGAGCTCGGAGAGGAACTAGACAGTATCAACCAGATGGAGGGCTTTTCGGTGCGTTTTACAGGCCCATGGCCTCCTTATAGCTTTGTAGGTGGTGTCTCCTAGAGGTGTCTATGGAGCCAACACGCAATTCACATGCTACCCTTGTTGACCTATTGGATAGGGTCTTGGATAAGGGGCTCGTAATACATGCTGACCTAATCATATCACTTGCAGGCGTACCTCTGATCGGCGTCAACCTGAGAACCGCTCTAGCAGGGATGGAGACCATGATAAAGTATGGAATGATGCAAGATTGGGACGAACGTACTCGTGCCTGGGAAAGCGAGCACAGGAAGATAAAGAAAGCCTCAGTGACCTCTGGAGAAAGGGTCTTCCTAGAAATGCTAGGGGCCTACTATTATAGCGGTGGGATATACACCACCTGGAGGATGGGGCGAATCTATCTCACAGATAAGAGGCTGATTCTATATCATCCAACCTTTGAAGAAGTACTCTTTGAGATGCAATTAGAAAATATAAAAGGGTTGACGCTTGAAAGGGAGGAGCACGCCAACGGCATGAAGAGAGAAAACCTCTGCATACTCCTTGAAGCAGGAACCATAGCTCGATTACATGCTCTCGACACACTCAGATTAAAGGAGGCCCTTGAGCAAAGATTACTCAGTCTGGGCCTTAGCTGGCAGGAAATACCTAAGCTATCCCTTATTGATGAAAGGGCTCCTAGTTTCTTAGGGAATGGGGAAGAGGTCGTTTGCCAGGGCAGGATGTGGCATTCAATGACCTGCCAAGCTCCCGCAGCACCTGCGAACCAAACCTGGAAGGCTGGCCAACTTTACCTGACCAATAGAAGACTCTGCTGGTGGTACGATTTCGAAGGTAAAATCGGATTTGATATCTCGCTAGAACAGATCGCTGCTTCGACACTAGAGGAAAAAGCTCAAGGAGATACTCTCAGTAAGAAAGAGTCTCTTGATGTCATATACGACAGTGAGCGTGGCAGAAGGGTAGCCTCCTTTTCCGGAGATAACCTCGAATCATGGAAGATAACACTTAACCGAACCACACTAAGGATTGAGAGAGCCCCAACCGGCGATGTAGAAACCTGTCCTATTTGCGAAAAAGAGTCACTTATAACTGAGCTGTCGGGAGAATTATGCCGCCACTGTGGCTGGATAGCTCCCAAGCCTAAGAGTCAGCAAAGACTGCCAGCTTTGCAAGAAACACCAAGCTGTGAGAGATGACCAAGGCAGTAGGAATCGACCTAGGGACAACCTATACGGTAACGGCCGTCATCGAAGATGGACGTCCTAAGATCATACCTAATGCCGAGGGCCAGAGGCTTACGCCCTCGGTTGTTGCATTTACTAGAGGGGGTAAATCCCTTGTAGGCCAGATAGCCAAAAGGCAAGCTGCAGCTAACCCCCAAAGGACAGTCTTCTCGATTAAGAGGCGGATGGGCTCCGACTACAAGGTAAGAATCGATAGAAGAGACTATACCCCTCAGGAGCTATCCAGTTTCATCCTGGGTAAGGCAAAGGTAGATGCGGAAAACTACCTGGGCGAGAAAGTAGATAAGGCAGTGGTCACCATACCCGCCTACTTCAACGATCGGCAACGCCAAGCAACCAAGGAGGCTTGCATCCTGGCCGGTTTGGATGCCATTAGGATTATCAACGAACCCACAGCCGCTGCCCTAGCCTATGGTGTCAATCAAGAAGATATCCACACTGTAATGGTATGGGACTTAGGCGGTGGTACATTTGATGTCTCTATCTTGGAATGGGAGAAAGGCATCTTCCAGGTGAGAGCCGTCAGCGGGGATACCTGGCTGGGGGGGGATGACTATGACCAGCGCCTGATGGACTACCTGGCGCAACAGTACAAAGAGACTTGCGGGATTGATTTTCCCGATGACGGGATAGCCCGACAAAGGTTGAGGGAGGCTGCAGAGAGAGCCAAAATAGACCTCTCCAGAGACGTGTCAACCGCTATTTACATTCCGTTTATCGGTGGTGATTCGGATACTCCCAAGCACTTGAAAGCGACTCTGACCAGGGATAAGTTACAAGAGCTGACCCTGGACCTGTTGGAGAAGATGATTCCTCCTACACGTCAGGCCCTAGCCGATGCAGATATGGAGCCCCGAGACATAGACAGGGTGCTTCTAGTAGGAGGAGCCACCAGGATGCCTGCTGTACGAGGGCTTGCCAGACAACTTCTAGGTCGGCAGCCCTACCAGAGCATCAACCCAGACGAAGTTGTAGCTTTGGGAGCAGCTATTCAGGCAGGAATGCTGCTCGGGTTAGTGGATAAGGCAGTTCTTCTGGACGTGCTCCCTCTATCGTTGGGAATTGAAACTCAGGGAAGCCTCTTCGCCAAGATTATTCCACGAAACACGCCCCTACCTGCCTCAGAGTCACATATCTTTACCACTGCGGTAGATAACCAGACCTCAGTAGATATACATGTGCTGCAAGGCGAGCGAGAGTCAGCCCAGGATAACATCTCCCTCGGCTGGTTTAAACTGCAAGACATCCCGCCGCTCCCGAGAGGAGTGCCCAAGATCGAAGTTGCCTTTGATGTAGATGTAGACGGTATTGTACACGTGTCTGCCAAAAACCTGCTTACAGAGGATGAGACAAAGGTTAAGATTGTGTCTTCAAAAGGATTTTCTTTAGAGGATATCGAGCGTATTGTTGAGGAGGCAAAATCTCGCGCAGATGAAGACAAGGAGTGGAAACAGAGGGTAATAGCAGGAATACAAGCCGAAAACGCCATCGTGGCTGCTGAGATGGCTTCGGGGGAAATCTGCGGCTTAAGGGCAGAAGAGCAAGCCGGGGAAATTGAGAAGGCTGTGCTTAAAGTCAAGATGGCTTTGGCTGGTGGGCAAAGTGATGAGATAGTCTCGCAAAGTAAAAATCTGACTGAACTCCTAGGAATACTCCACAAGCAAGTTAGAAATGGCGTTACACAGGGGGTTTAACTCATCACTTCCGCATCGAATATATGCCCGAAGCTTGGGTACCCGCTCTACCCTTTGGAGGACTTGCGGAGACAAATAGACGATGCTCAGCAAACCGTAGGAGGTGTGCCAATGGATGATACGAAAAAGAAAGACCAAGACAGCACCGAGTTTGGCCTTGGCAGCTTATTCAAGGGGATTGGAAGCCTCTTCGACATTGTCTCCAAGATGGTCGAGGAAGGCAAAGAGGAATACCACCATACCGGTGAAGTGGAAACACTCGGAGGCAAAGGAAAGGCTGTATATGGGTTCAGCATAAAGATGGGCCTGGGTGGGAAGCCGATTATAGAGCAGTTCGGCGATATCAAGGCTACCAAAACAGGGGCAGTAGTGGCAGAGTTTCGTGACCCCCTCGTTGATGTAATTGACGAAGGTGATCACTTACTGGTAATCGCCGAGCTCCCCGGCGTGGAAAGCAAGGATATCTGTGTCGAGGTAAAAGGAGATATCCTGGAGCTAAAGGCAGAGGCAAGGGACAGAAAGTATGGCAAGGAGGTGCTGCTGCCATCGCCAGTAGACGCTGATACTGTGAAATATTCTTACAAAAACGGCATACTCGAAATAAAGGTTAAGAAAAGGAAATAAACAAGCTGCAGCCTGATGAGGAAGGAGAAATAAAGAACGTAGATGAAAACCGAACTGTTAACTTTAAGAGTAGGTGAGGCTCTGGCTAAGGATGTAGGCAGAGCTGTAGCAAGGCTTGATCCCCAGGATATGTCAAGGCTGGGGGTTGAGTTGGGAGATGTCATCCAGATTCAAGGAAAAAAACAGACAGTAGCCAAGGCCATGCCATCCTACCCGGAGGATCGAGGCAAAGAAATAATCCAGATAGATGGTATCACCCGCGAGAATGCGCAGGCTGGTCTGGGAGAAAAGGTCCAGATTGAAAAGATAGGGTTTGAGAATGCCAGCACTGTAGTCCTTGCACCTATGACTTCCTCTAACGCTTTCATAAGCGAGAAGGATAGAAAATATCTAGCGAGAATCCTTGAGGGATTGCCTGTGACCCCAGGAGATAAGGTGAGAGCTAACTTTTTGGGCAGCCGCTATCAGGAGTTCTCCGTAGCAGATGCCAGCCCAAAGGGTGTCGTGATAATAGGCCCCCTCACTACCATAAAGGTGAAAGGAGAGGCTGCAGCTGTCAAGGAGCAAACCGGCGTTACCTACGAGGATATCGGCGGGCTTCAGAAGGAGATCCAAAGAATCAGGGAGATGATCGAGCTTCCCTTGAAGTACCCCGAGCTCTTCGAAAAGTTGGGTATAGGAGCACCCAGGGGAGTGCTCCTCCATGGCCCGCCGGGATGCGGGAAGACCTTAATTGCCAGGGCAGTGGCTAATGAGACCGATGCCTACTTTATCCATGTTAGCGGGCCGGAGATAATCCACAAGTTCTATGGGGAAAGCGAAGCTAACCTTAGAGCAATTTTTGAGAAGGCTAGCAAGAACGCTCCTGCTATAATTTTTCTCGACGAGATCGACGCCATTGCTTCCAAAAGGGAGGAGGTTAGAGGCGACCAACAGGTGGAGAGGAGGGTTGTAGCACAACTTCTGGCTCTTATGGACGGCCTCAAATCGAGGGGACAGGTGATTGTAATCGGGGCCACCAATATACCTAATGTACTTGACCCAGCCTTGAGAAGGCCTGGCAGATTCGACCGTGAGATTGCTCTAAGTATCCCTGATAAGACCAGCAGGTTGGAGATACTGAATATACATACTAGAGGGATGCCACTGGCCTCAGATGTCGACTTGCGGAAAATTGCCGAGATCACCCACGGATTTGTGGGCGCCGACCTTGAAGCGCTCTGCCGCGAGGCAGCGATGACCGTTCTTAGGAAGCTAATGCCCAAGATAGAGCTAGATGCTGATTACATCCCTTATGAACTGCTCGCAGAGCTGAAGGTCACCATGGAAGATTTCCTCGAGGCATTGAAAGAGGTCGAGCCCTCAGCCATTAGGGAGGTTTTCACCGAGATACCCGATGTTAAATGGAGCGATGTAGGAGGACTAGAAGAAGTAAAAAGGGTACTTATAGAGACTATCGAATGGCCTCTCAAGTATCCTGAGATATTTGAGCAGGCTCATACCAAGCCTCCAAAGGGCATTCTGCTCACAGGAGTCCCTGGCACAGGGAAAACCCTGCTGGCCAAGGCAGTGGCAAGCCAGACCCAAGTAAACTTTATCTCGGTCAAAGGGCCAGCCCTTCTTTCCAAATGGGTTGGAGAGTCTGAGAAGGGCATTAGGGAAGTTTTCAGAAAGGCAAAACTGGCCAGCCCTTGTATAATCTTTTTCGATGAGATAGATGCCATTGCCCCAATCAGAGGGGCCAGCGCTGACTCTCACGTTACCGAGCGGGTGATAAGTCAGTTCCTGACCGAACTCGATGGGATAGAGGAGCTTAAAGGAGTTGTGGTTCTGGCGGCCAGCAATAGGCCAGACATCATTGATCCAGCCCTGCTTAGAGCAGGCAGATTTGATTTTCAGCTAGAACTTCCTATCCCCGATGAGAAGACAAGACTCGCGATTTTCAGGATTCACACTAAGGGCAAGCCTTTAAGTAAGGATGTCAACCTTGAGTCCCTGGCTAAGGCAACCGGAGGTATGGTTGGCTCAGATATAGAAGCTGTCTCAAGAACAGCTTCTATGATAGCAATAAGAGAGTTTATAAATCGTGATGAAAAGGATTTCACCAAATTTAAAATTAGCGCACAACATTTCAGCGAAGCACTTGAGGCGAGGAGGAAAACCAATACCCGGCTATGAGAAAGCTCCTCTATGTCCCCATAATCCACATGGGTTCTGACCTGGGAAGTGCAGCCTCCGCCCTAGACCTAAGAGGCGCATCCCTGTGTGGAGAGGATAGATGGGTCAAACATAAAGAGATAGTAGCTAAATTCTGGGATAGCCTTGCGGATTACTTCGCTGCCGTCGACGCTTCAGATTTGAAAATATATCAGGATGGGCTTCCAGCAGACGGAGAGTTGGGCAAAAAAATAGTTGAGGAGGGGGCAAAACGGGGCAGCAAAAATTATCAGATTATCCTAGAGCTAATGGGAAGAGGCGCCAAGATAATAAAAACCGAAAATCCCTCCCTCCTGCAGGAAGAGTATGAACACATTACCGAGGTTACCCGGTCCGAACTGGATGCCAGGAAAGCCGGTGCAAATGTTCACTACCAAGCCCGCCGGAACCAGCTAACTAAGGAAAGAGACAAGTTCATTGCAAAGACAGTCGACGAGACCTTGAAGGAAGGGGAAACCGGGGTTCTCTTTATGGGGAGCTATCATAACATACTTGCCCATCTTCCCAAAGACATTTTAATAAAACAGGTCAAGGAACGAGAAAAGGTAAACGCCTATTTCAAGGAGCTTATCTCGAAAGGAAATGCGAAAAGGCTTGAGGAACTGGCTAAATACCTTGCCGCTCCGTGCGAAAGCTAGAAGTTGCGTCTAGTCTGTACATGACCAAAGGTCGGAATTCTAAAGATTAGCCATCTTGTTTGTCCAGATTGAGATAACAATTACTCAGAGTGTGGTGGGGGGGAAACTCGATAACTCATTCGGAATGCGCAGCTGTAAATGTTGAAGTGCCCAGAACCAAGCGTTTTTAGAGCGCTTGGCCTCTTTGTTTAAGGAAAGTTTTAGCGCCAGTGGGCGAGCAGGGGCAGAAGCCAGCCGAAGATGCCTGCGAACATTAGATTTATTGTGAAAAACAGCCAGCCCAACTTTTTGCGCTTGATGATGAGGAACAGCGCTGGCAGCATCAGGAGCGCTGTGAGGCAGAGGATAGCCACGGTAAAGATGGAATTCGAGCTGCCCAGCCCCGCGCCCGGGGAGGCATCGGCAGCTAAATTATAAAGCGCGCCGGCGATCGCACCGAATATGGCCCAGGCTGGCGGCACGCCAACTACTAACGATAGCATGACCAATGTCGGCGGTATGCCTGCGGGCAGCCGCTTGGCCAGGCGATTATATAGGTCGCGGTTGGTGAGAAATATGTATATCAGTGCCCCCAGGGAGACCGAGCCCATGAGCAATCCGCAGATGATACCAGCCACGACATCCATTAACATTGTCTATTACCTATTTGAGGCGCTACTTTCACAAAGGATGCTGAAATAGTCGTTGTCAACCCCCTGTATCCCCCAGTCTTGGGGGAGAAGGAAATATTGGGTGGGGTGCGATGAGATTGCCACGACCTTCCTTTGGAAGGTCTCGCAATGACATGAGACAAAGGTCTGGACACCCCAATTAGTAAATGACCCCTCAAATCGTGTGAACAAGATAAGCTTTTTGTCTTCCATTTTCCAGTCGTTTAAGTATGGCTTCGCCATGAGCCTTGTCCGGCGCCAAGGTGAACAGAGCAGGGCCCGAGCCTGCGAGATGGACGCTCCTGGCTCCTGCTTTCAGTAGGATGGAACGACACTCGCTGAGTTTGGGGAAGAAGTCGAAGGCGACCTGCTCGAAGACGTTAGATAGAAATGAGTCCTCCACCTTGCCGCCGTGGTTCAGATGGGCAACCAGTTTCTGGGTGAATTGACCTGAGGTGAAATGGGATGGGTTCAACTGCGAGTAAAGCTGGGCTGTCTTGTTGGGTACAGGTTCGACTGAAGTCTTGAGCAGCACCAGCCAGATTTGGGAGATGGGAGGAAGGGTAGTTATCTGCTCGCCGCGTCCCTTTGCCAGAGCCGTGCCTCCGTAGAGGAAGAAGGCCACATCGGAGCCGAGCTTTGCGGCAAGGTCGGTCAATTTCTTAAGTGGGATGTTTAAACCCCATAGCCGATTCAGCCCGACCAGGGTAGCGGCAGCGTCGGTCGCGCCTGAGCCGAGGCCAGCGGCTACAGGTATACTTTTGGTGAGACTAATTATGGCTCCTTTGTTTGACCCTGTAGTCTCCCGAAGCAGTCTGGCTGCTTTCAGCACCAGGTTATCGGGTGATTGCAGGCTCGGTACATCGCAGCGAAAATCGAGGCTTCCGCCAAGCTCGAAAGTGAGGGTGTCTGCCAGGCTGATGGTCTGAAGAATAGTTGATATCTCGTGGTAGCCATCGGGGCGCTTGGCCAGGACCTCGAGGGTCAGGTTTATCTTGGCGTATGCTTGGATAGTCAGACTCATTGCTTTTCAGGCGTCTAAAGACGCTCTTCAACCCCCTCTGACTCCCCCAGTCTTGGGGGAGAAGGAAATATTGGGGGACA
>Ga0209777_10003131_pt1 | contig 20883 bp, 18 predicted proteins | sample FrelakmetHBP12HB_FD_187147 | JGI IMG/M metagenome (GOLD analysis project Ga0209777, IMG submission 187147) | Freshwater lake sediment microbial communities from the University of Notre Dame, USA, for methane emissions studies -HBP12 HB (SPAdes)... | ecosystem: Environmental > Aquatic >...
CTTGCATTCCTCTTTAGGCTATCGGCCTCCCTGTGAGTTTGAAAAGATGTTAACATTAACCCATAACCCCTGTCAGGATACTCTAATTGTATTACCCTGATCTGTGCAATGCAAGGGGTTCAGTCCACACTTTCCTCATTCCCCCCCCTTTTTTTTCTATACTATTTCATCAATTTCCTGCATTAAGAAACTTGCCAACTATATAAAATGTCTAGCCCTATTTTCGTTTATGTCTAAATTCTTATTTTACAGCCTTCAATATGAGGTGCTTACTATCACGATTTTCGTTTGAAATATACAATATAAAGAAAAATGTCGGCCTATCTCTTTCAGGAAGTAAAGGAGGTTGTGAATCTGGCCGGGACCTAATGTATTTCAATCAGTAGCACCGTCTTGAACCGAGGGAGTTTTCGATTTCCGAAAGAGTTTTGAGTTTCTCTACAACTTCCACGAAAGAGGTGGCGGCATATTCTATTTCATCCGGTGTATTCATTATGCCGAGGCTCAGTCTTACTGTTCCCTGCGCTGTCTCCTCAGGCAGTCCCATAGCTGAGAGGACATGCGAAATTTCAACTGAATGAGATGTGCAGGCAGAGCCGGACGATACGGCAATGCCTCTGGCATCAAGATCACGGAGAATTATTTCACCCATGATCCCGGGAACGGATACGCTGAGGCAGTTGGGCAATCTTGATACAGGGTGACCGTTAATCTTAAGGCCCGGGACAGCGGCTAAAATCCGTTCCTGGAGGGAGTCTCTCAGTTTTCTGATTTCTGCCAATGCTTCTGGAATGAGATTGGCAACTGTTTCCCTTGCGAGTTCACATGCCTTCCCCAATCCTGCGACGGAGGCAACATTTTCTGTGCCGCTCCTGATGCCCATCTCCTGTTCGCCCCCGTACAAAATGGGGTCGATCCTGATTCCCTCCCTGATGTACAGGGCCCCGATGCCCTTCGGGCCATAGAATTTGTGTGCGGAAATGGAAAGGAGATCGACGCCCATTTCTTTAACGTTCAAGGGCACCTTTCCCGCAGACTGTACGGCATCCGTGTGAAAAGGGATGCCTCTTTCGGTGACGATCCTTCCTATCTCATTAATGGGCTCGATGGTCCCCACTTCGTTATTCGCATGCATGACGCTTACAAGGATGGTTTTATCCGTCAATGCGTTCTTAACATCTTCTGGATTTACAATGCCGTGATGATCAACCGGGAGACAGGTTACGGTGAAGCCGTCTCTTTCGAGATATTGACAGGTCTTGAGAACGGCATGGTGCTCGATTGCGGAGGTGATGATATGATTGCCGCGATCTTTGCGGGCACGGACAATACCCTGGATAGCGAGATTGTTTGCCTCAGTGCCGCCGCTTGTAAACACGATCTCCGATGCATTGGCGCTAATGAGGGCTGCAACCCTGTCCCTGGCTTCTTCTACGGCATCCCTGGCCTTTCTGCCCAAGGCATGAATGCTCGAGGGATTGCCGAAAGAATCCTGTAGGAACGGAAGCATGGCCGTGAGGACATCGGGATGAAGCGGTGTTGTGGCGCAATGGTCAAGATAAACGGTCTTCATGCAAATCCCTTCAGAGTGTTTCCATCAGGGTCTGGAAACAGCGCCTAAATTTTCCTGCCGATAGAAAAACCTTCTTCAATAGCCTCTTTTATCATGCGGGGCTTGAGACAATCGCCGATAACGTAGACCTCGGCAATCTTTTCCCTGTTCTTTTCATCCAGGGTGGGGTTTGACTTAAAGCCCGCAGCGAGTACCACCGCATCTCCTTTGATGAAGCCGGCGACGCCCTTCTGTTCTACCTTTACACCCTCTCTAGTTATCTCCTGCACTATGGTGTTTGTTTCCATTTTGATGCCCGCCTTCTTCAATCTCGCAAGAAAGAAAGGTCTGTAAGTGGGAGATACATTGTCCGCCATGCGGCTCAACATCTCTATGACGGTGACCTGGATTACACCTTTTCCGCGCTCGACGAGAAACTCCGCCGTCTCGCAGCCGACCATGCCGCCTCCGACAATGAGGACATTACCGCTTACAGTCTTAGCGCCGGTCAATACGTCTTCCGCCAACACCACATTTGGACCAGCCACGCCGGGTATATTCGGAATGAGTGAAGTGGAGCCCGTAGCCATTATCAGAACGTCGGGCTTTTCTTTCTCTATTATCGCAGGTGTTACATCGCTCTTGAGCTTGATCTCCACACCTGCCTTCCGCGCACGGGCAGCCAGGCTCGTGACCAGAGTCTGAAGTTCATCTTTGTAAGGCGGTATGGAGGCGATGAGAAGTTTCCCCCCCAGCTCGTTTCCTCTGTCGTAGAGCGTGACTTTGTGGCCTCTTGCTGCGGCTGTCATCGCCGCTTCCATGCCGCCGGGGCCGCCGCCGATAACAAATACCTTCTTTGATTTTTTCGCGGGTTCGATTGCGTATTCCGCCTCTTTTCCCGCAAGAGGGTTGACCGAGCAGCTCGTCGATGCCGCCGCTCCCCAGTCTTTATATGTTGTCAGGATCTCCGTTAGGCAATTGGAGCATGCCAGGCAGGGAACAATCTCCTCGACCCTTCCTTCCCGCGCCTTGTTGGGAAGTTCGGGATCGGCCAGGAGCGCCCGGGCCATGCCGACGAGGTCGGCCTTGCCCTCGGCAATCGCTTTCTCGGCAATGACGGGGTCATTTATGCGATTGGCCGCAATGACGGGAATGCCGACCCAGCCCTTGATCTTCTCTGCAAGATGCAGGAAGGCGCCTTTCGGGAGCACTGCCTGGACGGTGGGCACGGGTGACTCGTGCCAGCCTGTGTAAATGTTAATCATCTGGATACCGGCCATTTCGAGGATTCGCACCACTTCCTTCGAATCCTCTATGGTGTGTCCTCCCTCCATCTGCTCATCGACGTTGAGACGGCAGCCGATGGGGAAGTCTTTGCCCACTTCCTTTCTCATGCTTTTGATAACTTCGAGGATGATCCTCATACGGTTTTCCAGGCTGCCGCCGTATTCGTCCTCACGCTTATTGGTGATGGGAGAGAGGAAACGGTTCAGAAGATAGCCTCCGCCTACGAGCACTTCGATGGCGTCAAAGCCGCCCTGACGGGCCCTGCGAGCCGCATGTCCGTATTCTTTGACAATATAGTGGATCTCAGGAACGGTAAGAGGTCTCGCTGTAGTGCGCGTCATCTGGTTCAATACCGGTGACGGGCCGACCACTTCGGCAACACCATCCTTGAGTATCGCATGATATGAGGTGATGAGCTGTGCGGCGATCTTTGCTCCGTGAGCGTGAACTGTGTCCGTCAGCTTGCGTACGCCCGGAAGAAAATGGTCATCATATAAGCCGGGCTCTATGGGCGATCCCGCATGAACCGGGGAGAAGGGAACGATGATAAGCCCAACGCCGCCTTTCGCCCTTACCGCATAAAAGTTAATGAGACGATCGCCGATTGTCTCATCAAGCTCGCAGAAGCCTGTAGTGAGAGGCAACATTACGATCCTGTTTTTTACTTGCATTGTGCCTATGTCGATAGGGGTGAATAGATGTTTAAACTGTTGCATTACGAAAACTCCACCGCGTTATTTGGATATTCAAAATTATGTTATAAGTCCCCCTTTCGCAAAGGGGGATACATGGGGATTTTGTATAGTGGAATAAATCCCCCCGGCCCCCTTTTATAAAGGGGGTGAGAATCGGACTTGCGATTCAGGAATCGCCTAATAATTGACTTTGTCTATTCCCTTGAGGCCCAGTATCTGGCGGGCCTCATCCGGTGTCGCCGGATCAATGCCAAGCTCACGCGCGATACGAACAATCTTCGCAACCTGTTCGGCGTTGCTCTTCGCCATCTTGCCGCGGTCCAAGTAGAGGTTATCTTCCAGCCCCACCCGGCAATTCCCTCCTATAAGCAGGGACTGGGTGCAGATGGGAAATTGCGCGCGGCCCGCCACGCAGACGGAAAATTCAAAATCACCGATCTGCTTCTTCGCATAATCGACAAGGAACATGAGATTCTCCGAACTCGGCGTGATGCCGCCCAGGACGCCCATGACGAACTGTATGTAAACTGGCTTCTTGACATATCCGGCTTCGATCATGAAGGCGACATTGTTTACCATGCCGGAATCGTAAATCTCAAACTCCGGTTTCGTTCCGTTCTCGGCGAAAATCGCGCAATATTCCTTCATGGACTTAAAGGTGTTCGCAAAAATAAAGTCTTCAGTCATACCCAGATATTGTTTCTCCCAGGGATATTTGTATTCCTTGAATCTGGGGATCACGTGGAAAAGAGCGAAATTGATGGACCCCGCATTGAAGGAGGCCAGTTCGGGTTTATACAGGGTAACGGGCACCACCCGCTGTTCAACGGTCATACCCAGTCCTCCGCCGGTTGTGATGCAGACGACAATGTTGCACCGGCTCTTTATCTTCGTGATAATCTCTTTCATCAGATTTACATCCGGTACGGGCATACCCGTCTCCGGGTTACGGGCATGTACATGGCATACGGCCGCGCCTGCCTCATAGGCCCGCACGGCCTCATCCGCGATCTGCTGAGGCGTGATGGGCAAATATTCCGACATCGTCGGGGTGTGAATACTTCCGGTAATGGCCGCAGTGATAACAGCTTTCTCTTTCATCTCTACCTGCTCCTTTTCAAATTGTCATGTTAACTGGACGAAATTCCCGCTAATCTTATCGTTTCTTCAAACTTCGGACGAGTATCTATAATTTTACCAGCCCTTAATCCACATTTCGTCGTCTTCGTATACTTTCTCATCGTCCTTGTCGGCATCCTCCGCATCGATCTCGATCATGCGGCCGGGATTGGCGTCTTTGAGGATCTCCCGATAGAACTCATGCTGGATGAGAAGGTTCATAATATCATTTGTCCCCGTCCATATCTGGATGAGACGGGCGTCCCGCACCATTTTCTCAATGGGGAATACGCTCGTGTAGCTGATCCCCCCGACGATCTGCATGGCCAGATTGCAGACATCCCAGGCGGCATCGGTGGCGCATTTTTTTGCTTCGCTCACCATCCTCCGGGCGGTGGGCATACCGGCATCGACGCTCTTGGCTGCCGCGATAGTGAGGGCGCGGGCTGCGTCCAGTTGCGTGATGGCATCGGCGACTTTAAAACTGACTCCCTGGAAGTTTCTGATCTTCTGGCCGAAGGCCTTCCTGCGGTCGCTGTATCTCACGGCCACTTCGAGGGCGCCGCGTCCCATTCCCAGCGAGGCGCCTGCCGAGGTCAATCGTTCGGGAATCATCATAGTGTTGAAGATATTTGCGCCTTCGTTGAGCCCACCAATCAGGTTTGAAGCGGGGACTTTGACATCCTTGAAAATGAGACGTCCTGTTCCACCGCCTCTGGTGCCCAGGAGCTTGTACAGGTACTTTGCCTCCACTCCCTCGCGCTCTTTTTCAATAAGAATGAGGCTGATCCTCTCATGGGGCTTGCCTTGCGGGTTGGTGTTGCAGTAGACCAGAAAGAAGTCGGCGCCGTCAGCGGCAACAACGAAACGCTTCTGTCCCTTGACGGTAAAATATCCATCTTTCAATTCCGCGCGGGTCGTTGCACCAAAAAAGTCGGACCCGCCGCGGGGTTCGGTCAGGGCCTCGGCGGATATGAGATCTCCCTTCAGCATCGGTTTGAGAAACTTTTCTTTCTGTTCCTCTGTGCCGTAGACATTCAACGCTTCGCCTACAATGGAGGGCATGGCGAAGGCGCAACCGAGGGCGGTGCCCAGAACGCCTATTTCCTCCAGGGCCGCAATTTCGCCCGTCCATGACATACCGCGGCCACCGTACTTCTTGGGAAATCTCAAACCCAGGAGATTTCTATTGCCCAAATCTTTCACGTACTCCCGTGGGTAGCGAATCTCATCCCTGTCCATTTTCTTGAGAAGATCCGGCGATACGTTGTTCTTGACGAAATCCCGGACCTCTTGTTTTAAGGCCAACTCTTCTTTGGTTAAGAATACATCCTGAAGCATAGCAATTCTCCTTTCGTCAAATGTGATGCAGTTGTAAAAAGTTCGTTTTCACTTTTCTTGAGAATCCCATGGAGCAAGAAAAGCGATTTTTTTTCTCCAATGGCAGGAATTAGGATTTGACACAGCCTGCGGGATATTATAGCTTTCTTCCTGATGCTTTGAGGTTTTATAAATTCCAAGGGATGATCGTGAAGTCGGACGACAGAGGCGATTTTGTGATTCTTCCCCTCAAACAAGGCGGACCGGAGGATATTATCCGGGTTCGTTACTGCTTTACCTGCCGGGAGACATTCCCTGGCGATCACGAGAGAATCTTTATCACTGTTTGGCAAATATAGGGACGGAGTCTTCTTCGACATTTCTTCTTAGCAACTGATTTTGAAGGGGATGATTGCTCGTTAAAAACTCTTAAGACATCGCCTGAGATTTATACTTCAGTTTGTTTTGAAAGTCAAACCGTGGCGTCGAACTATCAGGAATTTCCGAATAAGAATGCCCGTCGCTTTGGTTATGGCCATAAAAATGGTGAATATCAAAGCGTTGGACTGGTACAGGCGCGTGGGTGCGTCGCTTGCTGCCTCTATTCTGTGGAATGCCTGAAGATACATTTTTGCCCGCATTTAATCGTTAATCGGAACAAGGGAGGATGAGGATGGATTTTGATCTGAGTGATGAGCACCGGATGTTGAGGGACAGCATTGCCAATTTTGCTGAAAAGGAATTGAAACCCATTGCCGATGATGAACTTACTATCTGTGAGAAATGATTACAGGTAAGGTAGAGGGGAATAAGATGTCGAATCCCGACGGGAGGAGTCATGGCTAAGATTCTTGCGTTCCGGAGACCCGAAGAGAATTGTACAAACTGCTGGTACCATAGTCCCCATCGCAGTGATTATAAAGATCAGTCCGTCTCTCCCGTCGGATATTGCCGGCATCCTGATCGTGCGAAGAATTCCGATCCCGCTCATCCCGCGAGGACACAGCTGCGTTTGCCATGCGACCCCGGCAACTGGTGTTCCAAATACGTTAATGACGATTCGCCCGCAATGAAGAAATTGCAGTTCGTATCGGGTATCAAATTCGCACTGCTATGCATGCAGCAGCGCCTGAAAATCCATGCTGAGCCCATAGAGAAGGCGGATGAATACAGGGAATTGGTAGACCAATTCTACATTGAATACAAGAAGCTCATGACAATCAATCAGTACAAAGCCGCAAAAAGAGACCAGAAACATTTTGTCGCTTTGATTGAAGAGGCTCTCGAATATTATAAAAAAGAGAGTAAGAACCGAAAGCCTTAATATAAAGCATTGCCGTTAAAGCGGCCAACCGCAAATACTGGCCAAGTGTCTCTTTCATTAATAACCAAAGTTTGCCATGAATACTTTTTTGTGAAGCTACTCTTTGATGGGCTGAGTATAGTAAGAATGAAATTCTGTGTTAAAAGAAAAAAGTTCCTGATCGATTTTTTCTTCCTGGATCGCGGCATCCGGTATATTTCCTGCAAAAAATCTTAAAGAAGTATAAGTAAAAATATGTTAGAAAGTCTGCGGGCAGGTAGAATTCACAATCACGGTTATTGCAAATAACGTCTTTAGTTTCTTTTGATTTTTTAAAGATGGTCAAGAAAAAAGGGAGGGAATAAAGTATGGCAGATAACTGGAAACCTTTGATGGACAAGGAGAAGGCAAGGTACCACACCTTGAATAAAGAGAATGTCGAATTCCTGATGGATCGGTACAACAGGGTTAACCGCTGGGTCATTGCAGACATGATCCGACGCAGCAGCTACCATTATCCTGATAAAAAAGCCCTGATCTTCCAGGATAAGACACTCACCTATGCCCAGCTTGAAGCCGAGTGCAACCGGACAGCCAATGCGCTGTCGGCGCTGGGTGTGCAGAAGTACGACCGTGTTGCCATTCTGGCTCATAACACGATTCACCACGTCTCGACCTGGCTTGGGTGCGCCAAGATAGGCGCCGTCTACCTGGCGATTAATTATCTCTTGAGGGGGAAGGATATCTCCTACTGTATAAACCACTCGGAGAGCAAGGTCTTTATCGTGGAGGACAGCCTCTATGACCTGGTGAAGGATGTCCTCAATGATATGCCCACCGTCAAAACATGGATATGGTCCAATCAGGGCGCGGGCAAGCCCCCTGTCAGTGATCTGTTCCGGGATTTTGATGAGTGGTATAAAAAATATCCCGCCGACGAACCTGACGCAATCCTTCATATCGAGGATCCCGTGCAGATGACCTATACAAGCGGCACGGAGACACTGCCGAAAGGCGTCATCATCAGCAATCAGGCGTTAATGGCCCAGTACATGGGGGCTATCATTGACGGGCAGTACGATGAGGATGATATCTCTATTAATGCCCTTCCCATATATCACTGCGCCCAGCGGGATGTGTTTATGAACCCTATCTTCTGGGTCGGGGGGACAAACGTATTGATAGCTCCTGATATCGGTCAGATCCTCAAGAATATTGCTGACTACAAAGCTACTCTCTTCTTTGCACCACCGACCGTCTGGATCGGAATTTTGAGGCATCCCGATTTTAGCAAATATGACATCTCTAGTCTGAAAAAATGCTACTACGGCGCATCGATTATGCCCGTTGAGGTGCTGAAAGAGCTCATGGAGCGGCTGCCGGGGACCAGAATCTATAACTATTACGGCCAAACTGAACTTGCGCCGTACCATACAATTCTCAAGGCGAAGGATGCATTGAGCAAGCTGGGTTCCGCAGGTATGGGCGGTTTGAACATGGAGACGAGACTCGAAGATGACCAATTCGCGCCCATTGATAAACAGGGTATCCCCGGAGAGATCTGCGGCAAGGGCCCCCATGCATTGACCATGTATTTCAAGGAACCGGAGAAGACGGAAGATGCTATGAAGGGAGGCTGGTTCCATTCCGGCGATGTTGGAGTCATGGACGAGGACAGATATATAACCGTTGCCGATCGGAAGAAAGACATGATCAAAACGGGCGGCGAAAATGTCCCGACGCGAGAAGTGGAAGAGGCCATATACCTGGATAAAAGAGTTCAGGAAGTCGCCGTCATAGGTTTGCCGCATCCCAAGTGGGTTGAGGCGGTAACGGCGGTGATCGTTCCCAAGAAGGGCGAGAAGATCACGGAGCAGGAAATAATAGAACATTGCCGGAAGGAGCTTGCCACATTCAAGTGTCCCAAGGCGGTAATCTTTCTCGATGCCCTTCCCAAGACGCCGACGGGAAAGATTCTCAAGAGGGAAATGCGCACGAGCTATAAAGGGATATTCGCCGGCAAATGATATTGTATGAGCTTTGGAAAGCTTGCATTCAGTCATTTTGACGATCCCCCTGAAATGACGCACGACGCATGTTTTCAAAGGTTGGAATATATTGGAATAAAAGAAGGAGACCCATTATGGAGATCAAGAATGTTTGCGTTTTAGGCGCCGGTTTGATGGGGAGCGGCATTGCGCAGGTATGCGCCCAGGCAGGTTTTCAGGTAACCATGAGAGACATTGAGCAGAGGTTTATCGATGCAGGGATCAATACGATCAAGAAGAACCTGAGCCGCGACGTGGAAAAAGGGAAAAAGACCCAGGAAAATATGGACGCAATTCTGGGCAGAATAAAGCCGACCCTCGATCTCAAAGAGGCAGCAGGCAAGGCCGATGTTGTCGTAGAGGTGGTTATTGAAGTGATGAATGTTAAGAAGCAGGTATACAATGAGCTGGAACAGATAGTGCCGGCACACTGCCTGTTTTTCAGTAACACATCAGGTCTCTCTATCACGGAGATGGCAGCCATTACGAAGCGGCCGGAGAGGTTTATCGGGACCCATTTTTTCAATCCCGTGCCGGTTATGCGCCTCTTGGAGATCATCAGGGGCTACGAAACCTCCGATGAGACCCTGGAGATTGCCAAGGAATGGGGGAAAAAGATCGGCAAGGAAGTAATCGTGGTAAAGGAAGCGCCCGCCTTTGCAGTGAACAGGATTCTTTGTATCATGCTTAACGAGGCTTTCTTTGCCCTCGATGAAGGCATAGCCAGCGCAGAGGACATAGATAAGGGCATGATGCTGGGCTGCAATCATCCCATCGGTCCGCTGGCTCTGTCCGACCTTGTAGGTAATGAGACCCTGCTTCACGTTATGGAGGGTCTGCACAGAGAACTGGGCGATAAATACCGCCCTGCGCCTTTGCTGGTGAAGCTGGTCAGGGCAGGACGTTTCGGAAGAAAATCGGGCAAGGGAGTTTATGATTACTCAAAAAAATAGACGTTCAGTTTGTTTTTAGGGCATCATGACAAACTCGGTAGGAGTCCAAATTTGTGTCAGTCAGCTCCCCGCCTTCGCGGGGATAAACGGCGGCGGGAATCCAATCCACTCTGTCATTCCCGCGCAGGCGGGAATCCAGGTATTGTGTAATTGAATGAAAATACTGGATTCCCATTTTCATGGGAATGACAAAAAATATTTTTCACACTTTTTACGAAGCTGTCAATGATGAAACAATTGAAATATTGAAGTGAGAGGGAAATCATGAAAGAAGTTTTTATCGTCAGCGCTGTGAGGACGCCTATCGGCAGGCAGAATGGATTTCTCAGGAACTGGACGGCCCCGGAACTCCTGGGCGCCGTGCTGGATGAAGCTGTCCGCAGGATTAATCTTGATCCCGCAATTGTGGATGATGTGATTACCGGCACGGTGTATCAGGTAGGCGAGCAGGGCTTCACCCTGGCGCGCATGGGGGTATTGGCCTCAAAATTCCCCATGACTGTCCCGGGTGTCTCCGTGAACCGCCAGTGCGGAAGCAGCCTCACAGCCGTGCAGCTTGCCTGCGGCATGATTGCTTCGGGTACGATGGACGTGGTGATCGCGAGCGGATGTGAACTCCTGACGAAGTACGGGATGTTTTCTGATTTGAACGGCACCCTGTATTCAGGGAAGCCCATGGGTAATCCCTTCGGGGCATTTTACACAAGCAAGTATGGCAAACCGGATCAGATCGCAGCCGCACAGATGATTGCTGACAAATGGGCAATCACGCGCGAAGAGTGTCATGAGTTTGCCATTGCGAGCCACAAGAATGCCCATGCGGCAACTGTAAATGGATATTTCAAAAATGAGATTCTGCCTGTTACGGGTGTCGATAAAGACGGCAATGAGATTGTGAGGGATACGGACGAACCCATCAGGCCGGAGACAACCCAGGAGAGTCTTTATGCCCTCAAGGTTCTGCCGAATACCAAGTGGATAACGGCAGGCATATCGAGCACCATAACGGACGGTGCGTCTGCCGTGGTTCTCATGAGCGAAGAGAAGGTAAAGGAACTGAAGCTGAAACCTCTTGTCCGCGTTGTCGCAAACGCCGTCGTCGGATCAGATCCAGAGATCATGCTGACAGGCCCCATTTATGTCACGCCCAAGGTTCTCACGAAGGCCGGCCTTTCTATGGACGATATCGATATCTTCGAAATCAATGAGGCCTTTGCGCCCATACCGCTCGCCTGGGCGAAGGAGCTCAAGGCTGATCGGAGCAAACTTAATGTAAATGGAGGCGCCCTTGCTCTCGGCCATCCTGTCGGCAATTCCGGCTGTCGCCTGACCGTCACCGCAATCAATGAGCTTATGCGGCGAAAAGCCCGATACGCCCTTGTTTCGCTGTGTACGGGCGGGGGCATGGCCCCGGCAACTATTATTGAGAGAGTCTAAGGCAAGGTTTGAAGAAATGGATACCCTCTGTCCTTGGTCAGGAGAGGCTCGCTCAATGGCAGTATTTTTTGTATGGAGCCGGGAGAGGAATCCCCGGAAAACCCAAGGCTGCCGATCATAGCCTCAAGAATCCCTGTAAATCCCTGCTAACGCTTCTCAAATAAATTATTCAGGTACGCCCGTTTTGCCTTTGCGATAGAATTCTGTTAAGAACTCCGCATCCTTTGGAGAGAGGTCAAAACGCATGACTGCTTCATTGATAAGCTTCTGAACGTTCTTGTTGGGATCATCCAGCAGTTTATCGGAAATCCATTTGACAGCTTTGCGAATAGATTCTCCTTCGGGCATAATCGTGGCCATGGTCTACACTCCTTGCTATAATAGAGATAGTTCAGGTTGCCTTCATAAACTAAAAAACCTACAAATGCAATCAATGTCTCATCAGGAATGGGAAAACCCAGGATTCCCAGTCCCAGAGCGACAAAAATTCCCCAATAAGAATATTTTGTGATGGTCAACAGAAGGGCATGCATTTATGACCCATGGGCTCTGTGTTAAGAGTTGTTTTGGCAATATTATAGAATAAATGCTTTCAAAAATGCGAGCTGAAATATCGTAGCAGAATCCGAAAAGAGACAAGATGCTTAGAGGAGAAATCTGTACCTCTGTTGAAACTGCATGCCCGTAAGGCTCAGTTTGAGACAGATACCGGAACTTCTTCTCAAAATAAGAAAGGGCGGGAACTTCTCCCACCCTTTCTTGTCAAATAGTTTATTGCGTACGATATTGAACCTATTTTTATAATGTCTGAATGTTACTTAACAGCATCTTTCAGTGCTTTGCCGGCAGAAAACTTGGGGACCTTTTTGGCCGCAATCTTGATCGGTTTGCCGGTCTGGGGATTTCTTCCTGTTCTGGCGGATCTCTTCGCGACGGAGAAAGTTCCAAAACCGACCAGAGTCACCTTGTCTCCTTTTTTCAGGGCCTTCTTGATTGCATCAAGGACGGAATTAACGGCGCTTACTGCCTCCACCTTACTGCACGTTGACTTTGCAACCTCATTGATCAGATCTTCTTTGTTCATAGCATCCTCCTCCCTTTTTATATTATAATGGTATCGATCCGCCAAAGGCGGAAACATCAGCACGTCTCAGTCGATGCCCCCTTATAGATTCTGAGCTTCAAAAAAGCAACATTAAAATGATGTTATTTTAACTTTATTTTGAATCCGTGACAATAGACACAAAGCGGTTTTTTCAGAAGCAGGTCGGTGAGAATCCACCGCTTCCGCGTGCAATGGCATGGACCACTCTGTGTAGCAAGATGAAAGAGGAAGTCTTGCATTGCCCCGCCTTAGTTTAGGTAACAGTCTCTATCTATCATTCACATGTTTGGCAGTGCAGCAGCAACAATTATGAAACACCCTGATTTTGCTTTAAAAAATACGTTTGCGTAGGATATATCAAATGACGCCTGCTGGATGATGCCTTGCGTGTTGTGCATTTGCTGCGGTCCAGATTCCGCAAACCGATTGAATCGAAAAGCCAGATTCGCTTGCTCGAGATCTTGCGAACGATCGTCCAGTGGTCATGCAGACCACCCAAGCTCAAAAGAATGGCTCTCTTTTCCCCTTTTGTACGTTTCGCATGAAGAAACCTCGTCATTTCTGTCCAGAACTCACTGATCCCCACATCTGTCTGCTTTTGGAAAGGAATTGCCCTGTCTATTTTTTCTCCGACAATATCCTTGAATATGCTCCCCATCACCGTTATGCTGATTCCCTGCGCCAGCGTTACAGCGAGACTCTTATTATCTTCAAGGTAGCTGATAATCTGTGTGAACAGTTCCTGCGATTCCTCGTTACTAAGTCCCCTGATGACGCGCATGGCATTTACGATACTGTATATGCCGCAAAGCGAATCGAGAGCTCCCTGTTCATAGGGTTTATGTCTCATCGGTCACTCCTGGGAAGGTTGCTAAAAGAATTCTCCAATGCGGGATATTATACGATGGCATTCTTTCATATTGCTCCGCACTTGAAAAGAAATCTTTTAAATTTTATTGAACATGGAATTTAAACAGATCCATATTATACCTGGCTAAGTGGTATCTAATATTTTCGACTAACGGCTCGAGGATATTGATGTAATCGTCGGTCCACGGAGCATTTCCGTTCAGGCCGTCATCCTTCCCCAGCCTCACCCAACCGCGGTTTACCAATGGCTGGAGGCGTGCGGGATTCCTTGCAAGGGCGACGCACCAGGAGGCATTCTGGTAATATTTCAGCTTGTCTCTTGTTGCCGGTACATTTATGGCGCCATACAGTCTCAGCCCCTCAGATGTGGATTTGATAACGGGTCTGAGTTCATAGTAGCGGTTAGAGACGTGAAAGAGGATCACCCCATCTTCCGCCAGCCTACTGAGGTATATTTCCATAGCTTCCCGTGTCAGCAGGTGGGTCGGGATGCCATCGCCGGTAAAAGCGTCCATGTGGATTATGTCATAATCATGACCGGCGCTTTCTGACTTCTGCATTGAGAGGCGGCCGTCACCGACAATGACGCGAACTTTGACCTTGCAGTCATCAAGATACGTAAACCACTGCCGGGCGATCTTTTCATTGTCAGGGTCTATTTCATAATAGGTGATGCGGTCGGCCTTTTTTGCGTACGCGGCGACGGCGCCCGAACCGAGCCCCAGTACAGCGATTCTCCTCGGGGTGTTAGTTGTTTGATAGACGTCGGCAATTCCTCCCCCCAGATAAAAGTAAGAAATCGGTGTCTGCCGCATGTCCGGATCGAGTAGCTGGGCTCCGTGCAGAGTCCTGCCATGAAGCAGTTTTCTCAGCCCTCCCGGGAGTCCTTCGACAGACGGCTCGTCCTTAATGCGGTACGTTCCGTAAAAGTTTCTGTGACGGAATTTAATTGGCTCTTGCCATGATGCCCAGGACTCCATGCCGATGACCGTGAGCATAATGACCATGATCAGGATACGGCTGCCAGAGGCCAAGATGGGAGTGCCGGGCCTGTAAGGGACAAAGGACTTGTCACAGCACCACCAGAAGGAACAACCTAATAATAGGAGCAAGATAGGATACTCAAACAGTCCCTTAAACATATAAGGGGCGATTAGACTGACGAGGACGCCGCCAATCCAGCCCCCCAGAGCGATAGTGAGATAGAAATTGGTGAGATGCCCGGGGCGCGGGCGACGCTCGTAGAGCGTGCCGTGGGCAACCAGACAGATCATAAAGAAGACAGACAGATGTCCGATGATGGCAAGCCAATGTGAAGGCCCCCACAGATAAAGTATGAATGTGATGAGCAGGATTTCCGGCCATAAAATTTTCAGGAACCGGGGGACGCCGCCCCTGTTCGAAAAGGTTACGATGAAGCTGCCCAGGTAAAGGGCTAATGGCATGACCCAGGTCAATGGGAAAGAGCCAACTTCCAGAGCAATGAAATTAGTTACGGCCAGAAGGAATGCGGAAGGGAGGCTGCTCAGCAGCAGCCACCTGGCATAGGTTAAAGACGTAACCTTGTCCTGTGCAATTTCGCTCCCGACTTCTGAAGTCTGAATGTTTCGCTCCTTATCCGGGCGGAGTTGAAACCAGGCGGCCACACAAATAATCGCATAAACAAGATACGTTCCCGTCCAGGAAAGGCTCTGCATTCTCAGACCCAACAGAGGTTCGGCTATGAACGTGTAACCCATCAATGCAATAAGAGACCCTGCGTTTGAAGCCGCATACAGCGGATATGGCTCACGGTTCTCTCCTATCGAAGATCGATAGAGCCATAACTGGGCGACGACCGCCGTTGTCGAAAGGACAATGAAGGGCAGCGCCACATGCATAAGCAATATGCCGAGAATGTTGAGGAGCGGCGCGTGGGCATCGGGTTGGGCATTGATATTCAATGGCAGATTTATCAGGGGAAGGGCAAGCAGAAGCAAATGCCAGACCCCCATTTTTTTCGCACAGAGATGCGCATACAGATACCCGATGAGGAGCATGGCCTGATAGAACATGAGGCACGTAAGCCAGACATGGGCCGCACCCCCGAAATAAGGTGTCAGCAGTCGACCGACAAGGGGCTCCATCCCGAAAAGGAGAAGGGCGCCGGAGAAGACCATACCCGAAAGCGCCATCATGGCCAGTTTCTGGCCCCTTGCGCCCGCTGTTGCGCTCATTTTTTCCATTAATAAACCTGAACACCTGGAATTGCTGGCGGCTCTATTATCACATTAGATAGGGAACGGCCATTAAAAATCATTGCAGGCATTGTGCACAAAATCTTTCTAAAACGTCCTCTTGAGATAAACCGCGACATAGGGTAATATGCCCACGCTTTGTCATAAAATACAGGAGGACAAATTCATGGATTTTCCGAATCTTAAGAAACAGGATCCTGAGATTTACAAGCTCGTCAAGAAGGAGGAAGAGAAGCAGCAGTACAAACTGTCAATGATCCCATCGGAAAATTTTTCCAGTCCCGCAGTGCGGGAGGCCTTATCATCAGTCTTTGTACATAAATATGCCGAGGGATATCCTCATAAGAGGTATTATGAAGGAAACCAGTTTGTGGACAATCTTGAGGACCTCTGTCAGCAGAGGGCAAGACGGGTCTTCTCTCTCCCCGATGACTGGCACGTGAATGTGCAGCCACTTGCGGGAGGTAATTCGAATCTGGCCGTTTATAACGGGCTTCTGGAGCAGGGCGATACTATATTGAGCATGTATCTGCCGGACGGCGGGCACTTGTCGCATGGCTGGTCATTTCCCGAAAAGGATGAGCAGGGATTGGAAGGGCAGGTTGAGCAGGCAATATATCTGGGCGGCAAGAGAAAAATCAGCATCGTTTCAAAAATTTTTAAAGTGGTGCAGTACAAAGTGGAGCCCGATTCACGGCTCTTTGATTATAAGAAGATCATGGCTATTGCCAAGGAGTACCGCCCGAAGATGATCATCTCAGGGGGTACCGCATATCCGCGCGAAATCGATTATGACGCCCTTCACTCTATAGCGAAGGAAGTAGGCGCCTATTATCTTGCGGATATTGCCCATGAGGCCGGCCTCGTTGCAGCGGGCGCCAATAAGTCACCCGTCGGGAAAGCGGATGTTATCACTTTTACAACGCATAAGACCATCCGCGGGCCAAGGGGCGCCGTTATCTTATGCAGAGGCGACTTGGCAGATAGAATAGATTTCGGCGTTTTTCCGGGCTTGCAGGGTGGCCCTTTCGAACACACAATCGCTTCCCTTGCGGTTTGTCTGAAAGAGGCGTGTACGCCGGCGTTTAAAAAATATGCCTTTCAGGTGGTAAAGAATGCTCAGAGGCTGGCTCAAAGGTTCATAGAGAGAGGCTACGATGTTGTTTCCGGCGGAACTGATAAACATCTTGTGCTCATTGATATGAGAAGCAAGAAACTGTCGGGTCGCAATCCTGCCAAAGCCCTTGACCAGGCGGGTATCATCATGAACCGCAATTCCGTTCCCAATGAAACCGGATCGCCAATGAACCCCTCAGGACTGCGCATGGGCACGCCAACCATCACTACACGCGGCATGAAGGAAAAGGAGATGGATAAGATTGCCGAGTGGGTTGATTATGTCATTAAAGTTGTCGCACCTGACTGTGATCTGAGGCCTGCTGAATTTGAAGAGAAAATCAAGAAAATGCCCGAGCTTCGGAAAGTCGCCGCGGAAGTGAAATCCCTCTGCCGGAAATACCCTCTTAATATTTGACCGGGTATAATCCTGCCAATTTTCGTGAGGAGGGCCTGACAGTGCGTGCTGCCCGTCGAGGGTCGACACCTGCAGAGCAGCATTTCCTGCTCGGCAGGTGTCATCTGTATAACAAAACATGCCCGGAACAGAATGCAAAATAGAGACGCGGAATTTTTTCACTCTCTATTATGTATAAGACCCAACGTAGCAAGCAGGAGAATGGCGAAACCGAACGCTATGTAAAGCAAAGTAACGCGATTGAGCTGTAATTCTCCTTTTTCTGTGAATAGTATAACGTTCGAGAGGTAGCTCCAGTAGATTAGAAAGCCGTAGTTGAGAAGCAAGGCCATCCTGGTGTAACCGAAAATCAATACAAGTGTAGCGAGAGACAGAAGGGCGAGTATATGAGAAAGTGGTACCGATAATTGTGTTGACATTAATGGTTCCATGTTCCGTTCCTCTTTTGTCAGATATGTTTGCTCTTTCACCCTTGATTCGCAGCCCATTCATTTTTTTTGACAATCCCTTTTGGATCATAATATAAGTCACAATGTAAAAAGAAGCTGTGACAATAATCACACGAATAATCGATTTATATCTGAGAATCTGCGCAGTATGTCTGAGATTTTAGGACTGTTAGGATAAGCTTTGACAGGAATCTTGGATTGCTCTTATGCCGAATTGATAGCATCGCCCTCAGCATATTCGGCATGCGCATCTACTTTGTCTATCCTTTTAAAAGTAAAACATTGCGAATTTGCACATGACTTCTTACGAGGTCGCAATATGCGAAGATGTGTCTATGGACGCTTTATGTGATAGTCTAAGGTAGGAGTTTGGTCGTATTACCGTCTGCCGCGACTGCCTCTATATCCTCCGCCGGAATCCGACTGGTGTGGTCTTGCTCTTCCTGTATCCCTTTCTTTTTTCGGTCTGGCTTCACTGACGACGATTGTATTTCCGTCAAGCTGGCCGCCATTGAATTTCTCAATTGCCGCTTTTGCTTCCTCTTCGGAGGCCATCTCGACAAATCCAAATCCTTTGGATAGTCCCGTTAGCCTGTCCTTTATGATATTTACCGACACGACTTTACCCGCTCCGGCAAAGTTTGACGTCAGATCATCCTCAGTAACCTTGCTGGACAGATTCCCGATGTATAATTTTTTATTCATGTTTCGTCTCCTTTACGGTTACCGCACAAAAGACCTGAAGACAGAAAGAGGCACCCCGGTTCAGGTATTTACAGGGGCGCCTCTTTCTGTAAAGAACCTCTTATACAGTCTTCACATTAACAGCAGACGGACCTTTTGGACTCTGCTGGACGTCAAATTGGACGCGCTGGCCCTCAGATAACGTCCTAAAACCGCTGTCTTGAATGGCGCTGAAATGAACAAATACATCGCCGCCTTCATCATTAGCAATGAATCCGAATCCCTTCTTCTCATTAAACCACTTAACGACTCCTTCTGACACTGTTTCCATCCTCCTTTCTTAGATTTTTCAAAAGTTGGATTTCCACGTTGACAGAAAGAACAATTCACCATATCCATTACGAACATGATGGTTTACCTTATACTGCAAAATGCCATTACCCAACTTTTTATGACTTTCTGAACCGTAAAAATGCTTCTTTCCTCAAGCGGTTGACTATCTATTATGACCTTTTATCCAATGTCAAGTCTTTTCTGTAAAATTTTATGGTCAATTGACCGGTATTCATCCGGCTTCTTTTCATCTACCCATCAGAGGAAGAAAAACTTTCTCGGGTTGATCAGGTAATTCCCAGAAGCTGGATCTCGAAAATCAAATTCTTCCCCGCCAGTGGATGGTTGCCATCGAATGTAACGCTCGTATCAGATACGCCAGTTACAGTAAGCATGAATCTTCACATTGTCGCCTCTGCCTGCCTTTTTCATTGGTCAATTCCTTTTTTCAGATGGTGATGAAATATCTCAGGGCATGTACTACTTGGCGCTTCCTTCCTGTCTCATTCCGGAAATGATCTCTCTAATATGCGGCAGGGCGCTCAGTGTTGCCTTCTCTCCCTCGAGGATGGCTTCATGTCTCTTGGAAAAATCGGCCGCTCCTATGTGCCCCACACTGGGTCTTATCACGACATCTGCCCTGCCCAGTTGTATCTGAGATATCTTGGCATGCATGATGTCGATTGATTGCAATATCGTTTCTATGGTGCTCCTGGGGGGTGAATTTGCAGGACTCGATGATATATCGACGGCTATGACGACATCAGCGCCGTATCTTCTTGCTGCATCAATGGCCAGCGGGCTTACGACACCTCCGTCCACATATGTCCCGTCTGAAAGTTTCACTGGCCTGAATATGCCTGGAATGGAACAGCTTGCCCGCACTGCAGTTCCCGTGTTGCCCGTGCCGAAAACTATTTCTTCGCCGGTCTGTATATTCGTGGCGACCGCATAAAAAGGGATCTGCAGCTTTTCAATGGGGGTGTCACTCAATGCCCAGTTCACATAATTTTCCAGTTTCTCCCCTTTGACGAATCCATTGTCTGGGATCGTCAGGTCTATAATATCGTCCCTCTGGATGGAAAGAGCCATGGTTTGAAGTCTATACGCATCAAATCCATATGCGTACAGGCTGCCTACAAAACTCCCGGCGCTCGTGCCGACTATCATGTGGATAGGGATTTTGTTGGATTCGAGGATCTTCAGTACACCGATGTGCGCAAATCCCCTGGACGCTCCTGCTCCGAGGACCAGGGCTACCTTGGCGGGCTTGGGAGCAGGCAGTAGGGGAGGCGCTTTCGGAACACAAGCAAGGGTGGCGAGGATGCAGGCGATGATAGCTATAGATAAGCCGGTATACTTAATTCTCTTCAAAGGGTCCTGATAAGACATCTTCAACTATCTCTTCAAAAATTAACTCCGTCTCCAAAACAAGAAAAGCCGCCTCACCTGCGACCACAAGACGGCTCTCTTATACTACGATGTACATGTGTTATTTATAATATCCTTTATTTTTCACCCACTATAAATGAAATCCTGCGGGATGGTCAAATGCTTTTTCACAGGTTGCCAGATTTATACATCAATCATGAATAAACCACAAGATTTGTTAGCGACAACTGTTTCAAATGCTGAACAGATGGACTGAATCAGAAAGCAACGTTATAGGAACGGAGAATTAAGAAAAGGATTTGTTGTCTCCACCTACTTATCAATAACTTGCCATGACTGACGGCATCGCAGATTAACGAAGGAAAGGTGCAACGAAAAGATCACCGGCCCGCGGAACACCGGTCCGGTGGATTGGCAGGTTATGGTTTCAGTACTTTTTGGAGTGAACCCCACCGATTGCACAAAATATGATAGAGTATTAGACAGGATCATCACCCCATAGGGTGAGAAAGGATCATGTCATGAAGTATAGAAGGTTCACTCAGGATTTTAAAAGATCACTTGT
>Ga0209777_10003132_pt1 | contig 20878 bp, 26 predicted proteins | sample FrelakmetHBP12HB_FD_187147 | JGI IMG/M metagenome (GOLD analysis project Ga0209777, IMG submission 187147) | Freshwater lake sediment microbial communities from the University of Notre Dame, USA, for methane emissions studies -HBP12 HB (SPAdes)... | ecosystem: Environmental > Aquatic >...
CTTAGCCACGGTACACCTCTATGGCCACTTCCGGACACACTATGGCGCAGATGGCACAGCCGGTACATTCGCTGCCGTCATTAAAGGAGACAGGTATATAGCCACTGGCCGTCAGTTTATCCGACAGGGCGATCGCTCCCTTGGGACAAAAAGCTATACAGACCTGGCATCCCTTGCACTGCTCCTGGTTGATTTCAATATAACCATTTGCCTTGGATTCTGTTACGCCCACAATCCTGTCCCCTATCTTTCGAAACTAACTGACGATAACTGTTTTAATCTTTAGGTCCTAAAACCTGACAAAACAAGTACAACTATTTGAACCTTGGCTTATCTTGCCACGGTCAACCTATAGGCAAAGCAGACAAGGTTCTTCCAGATCAGTCTCCCGATCTCTATATGATTTTATTCCCAAATCAGACGTGCTTCAAGTTTTCCGAAGCCACACCTTTTACCAACGAACCAAACCCCCGGCCCGTCTTCCTCATTGGAACGAGTATCCCACACTACATTGCAGTATGATTATGCAAACAAGTGTACCAGCAGAAACCAGGGAATCCTGCAATAAATCCGAGGGGATTAGAGGGTAAAATCACTTCGTGGTAACCGGTGGATGTTCAGGAATTGGCCGCCCTACTCCATTGGGTTCTGCCAGAAGGCGAACGAAGGTTGTGTCACTGATCGGGTAGCCCAAGCTTTTCAAGTAGCCACCCCTGCCATTGTTACCGTCTGCACCACTGAATCGAGAGGATACTGCCCGATGCAACTGGGTCTCACATAGCTTTGACCTTACGTAACATTTTCGCTCATGCAAGCGATCATGAGCTATCCGTTGCTACACAAATAAATAATGGGCAGTAGTGGATTTGAACCACTGACCTCTTGCGTGTGAAGCAAGCGCTCTAACCACTGAGCCAACCGCCCAAGGATGCATCTATTCTAGCCCCAGAAATCACCTTTGTAAACACATCGCTGTGCGGTGTCCAGGACATACTATACAGTTTTTGGGGTATGGATATACTGAGTACATCGAGCGTACCCTGGAACTTCACGGCATATCTGACTACCCTCTCCCCAGTCTTGCCGTCCACCTTCATTACCTGCTGTTCCATGTTGATGTCACGCATCTTGATGTTCAGGAGTTCACCCAGACGTAATCCACAATCCACTAGAACCAAGATTATGGCCTTATTCCTTACCCCGTCGAAGCTATTCCCAAGGCTCATTATTATCTGATTTACCTCATTGCTATCGAGCGATTTGACCACCTTTCTCTCCGCCCTGGGCACTTTGATCTTACCCAAAGAATTGCTTTCCAGAATACCCTCTCTAACCGACCAGTTTAGCAAGGCGGACAATGCCCGGTAGTATGTCTGAATGGTGGTGGAGTTGACTGGCTTCATAGCTCTAGGGCAGGTGCTATTGAAGCGGTGAGGTGTTTCCCTGAGGTACACTAGAAACTCGCGCAGATGGTCGGTGGTTATGGCAGTAATATCATCAGTCCAGTCGTAAGTCGTGGCGTACCACAGGAAGCCTTTGAGCTTATCCGAATAGCATTCAATCGTTCCATAGGACTTGCCCTCCACCTTGCAGGACATCAGGAAGCTGTCAATGGCCTGCTTTATGGTCGTCACTCTTCTAGCTGCTATGCTCTTAGACATTGGATCTCTCCTTATCCTCTTTTATTGACGCGTGAGACGATACTAGGAGTGTGTCCGAGTAATACCTGTGCTGAGCGTGGGAGACCTTGATTCATGACTTCTTCTAGGCATGGCCAACCTATTACTCGGACAGGCTCCTAGGGAACTGAGAGAAGGTCAATAGATAATGTGGCGACAAGAATCGAGGAATGTCGGACTCAGCTAAGCAGATACCCAAAGAGGGTTGGGCATTCACGACTCCCCCTCTCCATGTATCCAAGCTGAGGTTGGTGTCAGCAGAAGCTACAACTCAAGATAGAGGCTAGAGTTCGGCAAGCTGCTGTCGTGCAGCTAAGTTGAAGTGGTACCTTTCTCCGTAAGAATTACTTCGTCAGGGTCAGGGGAAACCGATAGTCCCCCAAGGATTGCCATCGCTGGTCTTCTTCTTCCGCTTGGGCATCGCACGCCTGTATCCCTGCTCATTTTCAAAGCCCAGTTTCTTCTGCTCAGTCTTTGTCAGCAACCCTTTATCGAACCTTTGGTGACAATTGGGACACAGAGGGACATACTGAGTGCCACGTTTTGACTCAGCCTTGAAATGTGCTTTGTCTAAGCCTCCTAGATATTTCTCTGTGGCAGGGCATATGACACACTTATTGCCGTGGCGCTTCTTCAATGCTTTCCACTCAAGTTCACTTATAGGCATGCTCCCTCCTTGTGCTTCGCCGCTTCCTCTTTGCTATGGCCGAATCGACTCTGACTGTCAACTATGATCTATTTGTACTGAATGCCCAACATATCAGGCGACTCAGAAGAACGACAATAGTGCTAGAGCCAAGATTGCCAAGGCGTGGAGCAAGCAATACGAACACGACTTCAAACCCGGAGACATCAACTGCGATGGTTGCCTGGCAGTCGGCAAGAGACTGGTCGGCTATTGCATGGTTTGCGAAATTAGGAAGTGCGGCTCGGATAAGAAGGTACTCAACTGTGGTTACTGTGTAGAGTACCCTTGTGATAAGCTAAATAAAGTCCATGCGGGGGTTCCTGCGGCCAAGGCTAGACTTGAAGCTATCAAGAGCACAATGTAGTCCTGCTAGGCAACGGCAGGTACAGTGTGTGTCCCAGCCATAGGTTCCTCTCGATGCTGTCACCCCAGTTGTGCTTCGTAGAACTCTAGGCTATTCCCCTCTGTATCCAAGCTGAGGTTGGGGTGCCACAGATCGTCGCTCTTGACATTATCCTCGACTCCACTCTAGGATTCATACAAATATTGCGATAGCATAAGAAGCGGGCTACTAGGCCCCATAAACCGGCGGAGCAGGAAGACCTATGCTTAAGAGTCACATGGATGCAATAGAAAACACGCTGGTCAGAACTTCGAGTATTCCTGCCAACTCTGGACACTCTCTGCATAAGGGAACTCCACGAGAAGCATTCATCAAACAATTCTTGGACGAACACCTACCATCAAATGTTGACATTGGAACCGGGGAAATTATCGACGCCAATTCAAGGCCTGGGCAGAGCAGGAATCAATTTGACATCGTGATATATAGGAAGAGTTACCCCAAACTCCATTTTGGTGGTGGGGTCCTTGGGTTCCTCGCAGAATCTGTAATCGCCACTATCGAAGTCAAGTCAGAGATTACAAAAGACAAATTGCGGAAGGCAATATGCGCAGCCCGCACGGCCAAGCAATTATCCTTGAGTTTAGTTTCACATTCTCGCCCAACGGCTGGGCCACCGACGATTCTGAATTTCGTTGTGGCCTACCACGGGCCGGCATCAATGAAGACAGTCTATGGATGGATTCCACAGATCTACTCTGATTTGGAAATCCCGAATCCGGATTTACCATTGGATCGTAGTCGGCGTAGAAATACTGCCTCTCAATCAATTGATGGGGTTTTTGTTTTGAATAAAGGCTTTCTGTACTTCGACAATGCTCCGTACACATTCCGAACACAGGAGGATAGGTCAAATAATCCTTCATCAAAATGGATTTATGGAGGCCTTACGAATGGGAACCTGCTCCTTCTCTTCCTCTTTCTGCAGTCAGCTACTGCTGATGTAGAAGACTGGCGGCTAGATGCAGTGAAATACCTTTCCAGTTACCCTCTCGACGTAACGGATTATGAGTGCGGGGTCTAACAGAATCCTACGGATGACCGCTATCCCGCTGTGCTTCACAGCGTCAGGTGAATTCTGTCGTTGTTCTGGCGGACTTCTGCCTTTGCATCCAAAGCACCCCACCATCCCCTTGTAGAACTTCACCCTGTTCTTTGTATCCAAGCTACTGTTTCAGACAGAGCACGGAAAAGCTAAAACAAGATGCGCGGGCCGCTAGCTCAATTGGAAGAGCACCTGATGTTCAATCAGAATGTTCGGGGTTCAAATCCCTGGGGGCTCACTCTGAAATCTCTACAGTAGACAGTTGACTTTGCCACTTCCGTGTTTCGATTCTCCAGCAGACAGAGTCAAACCGCTAAGATTCCTTCTTGCGCTCAATAGCGTTGTTCATCATTACCGAATTGGGTATGAAAACCAACTTCTCTCCGGTATCAATAATCGTGTAGATGAGTCTGATCTCAACAAGGCGTCCTGTTTTTCCCATGATAGTAAGTTCGCTGCCCCCCCGCACCAGACGGCTGGTGGCCAGGAATATGCCAGCCAGCACGTTACTAACCATGCTCTGCGCAGCGAATGCAATAACGATTCCAGTCAGGCTGCCAACCCCAATGGCCAGGGCGGAGTTGGAAGCCAGTATGGAGACTGCGGCCACAGCTGCGACCAGATAGGCCACGATACGGATGAGCGTCCGAATAGACATGCCGCTTGGCAAGACGTCGAACTGGCGGAAGTATACGTTGGCGATTCGACCTATTGCTTCTACAACAAATATGCTGAATAACGCGATTTCGGCGGCAACCAGTCGGTTACGGTTGGCAGTGACGAAGGCAAATGCGCCTTCGCGGGCAAGTTCAATGGTCGCCACTATGACGGCAATACCGAGAAGGGTCAAGACGATCGCCAGAAACCATGTCTTTCTCTGGCTGTTTGGATTCTTTGTAGTAGGCTGGTTTGTTGTCATTCTTTCTCCTCTGTGTACGTGGTCAGCGACAGTGGGGCAGTTGGGCCTTGGAATTAATAGATACTTCAGAGGCCATTGCTCTGCTTCAAGACAGTTTTATTGTAGTCCTTTCTAGTCTGTAATGTCCTGCTTTTTGCCTCCCTCTTAAGCTGTGTTATTCCGGTGTGTCCGGCAATCGATTCGTGCATCAGCCTCTAGCTCCAAGACCAAGCATATAGTCCAAACTCCGTTGAGTACAGCTTGACAAGTGGTATAATCGACGGAGACTGATCATAAAGAACGAGAGACGCTCTCGAGGCAGGAACCGTGGAAGGGAGGACCAATGAGGAGCACAGAATCAGAAGGCTGGATTGAGGAAGTTGTCAGGAAGGCAGTAAAGAAGGAACTTGGGGAAGACCCGCAGCACATTACGATGACAACTCAAAGATTGACTTCGAGGAAGGCCTTTCCTGTATCAGCTTCGGTGAAGATGCCAGGCGGTCGCGTGGTAGAAGTGTCCATGACGGTTGAGGGTGATTCATACTTCGACTTCAAGGTAACCAAGGGGAGCCCCAAAGGAGGGGTGTAAGGGAAATAACTGAAGCACTCAGGACACCAGCCTTGTACCTATGCCTATTCGAAGCCAGGATGACACCCGTCTGCAACCAAACTTGATGCTCCCAGATAACCCCCCCCCGCAGACTCCTAGCATAGCCCTTTGACCCCAATCCCCTCTGTATCCAAGCTAAGGTTGGGTGAGAGGTTGGGATGCTATAATATCAACAGAGGATTCTAACTTTGTGAGCAGAGTCAAGTGGGTGTGGGGAGGAGGTCATAGATGCCAAATATAGGAAGAAAAGCACAGGAAGCTTGGGCAGAGTTCAAGGAGTCTTGGGATCTGATTCTGGACATTGAGAGGGAAGGTCTCGAGCTAACTGAGGTTGAAGCTGATAAGAACTATGACCTGATTAAGGAAAAGCTGCGTCAGGCCGAAGAATTGGTGAAAAAGAGAAATGACGCCTTGAGACGTTACCTCCATCATTTGAAGCGAGGAGAGTAGGGAGCCTCATCGGTCATTAGTCTCACCCTAGCAGTGCATTGCAGAATTCCATTCACCGGTGTCAATGACAATCTTCACCGCTAATGGTGCACTTCCATAAGCTATCCCACCAAATAGTCCTCCACTGTGCCACCCTTTGTATCCAAGCTCATGTTGGGTGGTATAATGTCGCAGAGAGATCACCGATGAGCTACAACGCCACAGTACAGATCTAAGTGCGAAAGCTGTGGGAGAATTAGAGGGGGGTGAAGGCACTATGGGATTTACCGTTGAAGTTGAGAGGAAAGGAAAGGACGAGGACTTCGCCTTCAGTAGTTTGAAGATGTGGCATCAAGAGTGCTATGGCGGCGCATTAGTACAGTCACAAAAGCAAGACTCTGAGGTCTTGGGGGGCTTTAGATTCGATAGTACGTCTGACACTGGTGGTCCTACTCTTTGGACTTTAGCTTGTCGAAGATGTGGAGCAAGCACATGGCTCAAGGACGGTGACGTGTTGGACATAGTCAAAACAGCAATTGATGGTCAAAAAAGAAGTTTGATGAGGGGAAAAGAAGTTTTCATTGATGTGTTTCAGAAAAGCTAGTTCTGATGGTTGTGGGCATAGTTGTGCCCTTCACCCCACCACTGCCTTGTAGAACTTCAGACTGTCCAAGATAGTCTTATGGTATAGTATCTCTTGGTGATTCTCCTATGAGAATTACTTCTACGTGTACTTGAGGGTAAATGGCTGCCAAAAGTGTTGTCCACCAAGCCCATCACTGGATGATAGACAGTCTAGCTAGAAACGGGTTGTACCACGCTAGATGCAAGAAGTGCGGCGCAGAAAAGGATTTTCCCCAGGAGGAGCCTCCCTTCAGATTCAGTGTATATAGAAAGCCAATTGCCCCCTCCGCCATAGAGCCATCTGACCTTAGTAGCACTCCAGTCGAATATAAGTAGCCTTGCCCCCAGCAGTGCCCTATAGAACGTCAGTCTTCCCCTCTGTATCCAGGCGGAGGTTGGGTGGTATAATCTGGCAGCAGGTTTGGACTTCTTAGACCCGTCAGAAGAGAGGTACCATGGCCACCTATTCTCATTCTCGGTTGAGCACTTATGAGGACTGCCCTCTCAAGTACAAGCTCTGTTATCTGGACGGAATCAAGCGGGAGGCAGAAGGCGTTGAGGCCTTCCTGGGCACAATGGTTCACGATACCCTCAGGAAGTGCTACGACGACGCCAAGCTCACCAAGGTGAACAGTGTCGAGGACTTGCTGTCCTACTATGATGCACTTTGGGGAAAGAGCTGGCACGACGGCATTGTCATCACTAAGAAGGACTTGACTCAGAGCCACTACAACCGCCTTGGCAAGAAGATGATCGAGACCTATTACAAGCGATATGCACCCTTTGACTCTGATATCACCATAGGCACCGAAATGAATGTCACCTTCTCTTTGGATGACAAGGATCAGCATAAGCTACTAGGATACATAGACCGCCTCTCCCGCACGGACGATGACGTCTACCAGATTCACGACTACAAGACATCAGCCCACCTGCCAAGCCAGAAGGATGCCGATGGTGACCGCCAGTTGGCTCTGTACCAGATCGGCATTCGCAAGAGGTGGCCAGACATTGGCAGGATCAAGCTCATCTGGCACTATCTCGCTCATGGCACAGAAATTGTCTCTTATCGCTCCGATGAAGACATCTCCAGACTTGTTGCCGACACTATCAGTACCATCGACCAGATCGAGGCAACAGAAGATTTCCCACCAAGGGAGTCTGGATTGTGTGACTGGTGTGAATACCCCGATCTCTGCCCGAAGAGAAAGCATTTCTTCAAAGTGGAGGCACTGCCCGTCAATGAGTATCTCAAGGAACCAGGGGTCGTTCTGGTGAACAAATATGTGGAGTTGAAGGAGAAGGCTTCGGAGATAAAGGATGAGTTAAAGCAGAGAACCTCAGAGATAGAGGAGGAGATGGACAAGGTTAAAGAGGCGCTCATTGACTATGCCAAGAGGGAGCAGGTAGAGCTGATCAAGGGCAGCAGCCACAAGGCCAGGGTCAAGATTGAGGAGAAGCTGAAGTTCCCCGGCAAGAATGACGATGAGCGCCAGGAGCTCGAAGATAAGATCAAGGCAGCAGGCAAGTGGATGGAGGTGTCCCAGCTTGATCCGGCATCGCTCAGTAGGGCTGTTGACAACGGCCTCTGGGGCAAGGAGCTTATCGAGGAAGTGCTAAAGTACGGGATAATCGAGGAGGGGAGTTCCATCTACATCTCCAGGTTGAGAGAGGGCGAAGAGTAGAGGCCAGGAAAGGAGCGACAATTGGCACATCCCGAAGGAGGAAGAGGCAACAGTTTCTCAACCAAGTACACCTTTGATCAAGCCTATGATCGTGTTGGGTCACGAGGATAGGAGAATGGATTCACTGCAGAAGCTCACACTCTCTTGGCCTATCATTGCGTGGCTTGACAATGCAAGGTGGAACAAAGCAGCATTGGCCTTCCCGGTCTCTGGTGGTGTGTTCTCTTCGCTGAACCCGGATGGACAACTCCTGACCCACTGGCTCTGCTACATCACCGACCAACAAAGGCCATACGAGGAGGTGTGGGCGGTCGGAAAACCGATATTTGCCGAGATCGTGCAGCAGTGCCAATCTGCGGGAAGCACAAAAGAGGCGCTCGATACACTAAAGGAATTCACTAGGCCAAATCCAAATGATAAGAAGGGAAATCCACGTGTCGACAGCTTTGTGTCCAAACTAATGGACAGCAAAGGCACGGTTGCTTCTTACACCCCACGCTACGGAATGCACCTTGTGTCAATTGCCAGAACTCTTGCCCTGCTGACTGCCTACAATAACTCCATCGCCCGTTACCTTGCATCATGCACATCCTTCATCTTCGCCAGAAGCCGCTCCAAGGATGATTCCCCCACTGCTAGAATGGCATTCCTTCTTCACCTGATGTCCTACGCCGAAGTACACCGCGGCATGACAAGCTTCCATAAGCAAGAGGAGAAGTTCAAAGAGGATGTCGAGACTGCCTCGATTGCTGTGCAGTTGATTGTGGAGGAAGACGGGCGCGCTGAGGAGAAGTATTCAGAGTGGCTGAGCGACAGGTTCCACAAGAGGCTCTGGGCTGCTTTTAGGGACTATGTCAAACCAGGGAGTTACTACCAACAGGTCTTCATCTCGGCCCTGCAGAACTCCGGTGCGGACTCAATCTTGCAGATGCTGAGAACCCAGCAAGAGGAGATTCTTGCCTGTCTAGAACTACCCGGCGACACATGGAATATCCGTTTCAGCCACAGGCTGTTTGACGGCAAGATAGATAGCCCGGAGGCGCTGAGAGACTGCTACAGGAACCTTCGGACGCAGGGCTTGGTCTCTACTGAGTTCTACCCAGAGCAGTTTGATGTGTCTTTCGACTTTGCCCCAAGAATGTGTGACCGCCATGAAGACAAACTCTGCCCATTCAAGAATGGCTTATTGCTGAAGGAGTATTGTCACGGGATTGCGGGCGAAGGGAAGTCGTGCCCTGTTATCAAGATTGTCTGTGGCTATACCACCAGGTGTGTGCCAAGCGGGTGTCCTGTTCTGGAGGGCCGCATGCTTGACCTCTGCAGCGGGTATAGCTGAGGTTGACGCTGCTCTCTGGTGTCGTTGCCCGAGGCGATATCCTGACGCTACAGAAGGAGACAGTGGGGCTCCTCGACGAGATACTGGGAGAACCGAGCCTATGAGAGGGCTCTTGGTCCGAGTTGGTATCGATGCCACAGCGGGTAACTGGAATGGTCCGGTCAATCCTGATTCTGGGGTTTTCGCCTATGTCCCCATTCCCGAAAACGACCCCATCCGGAGCGGTCTAGGACGTCCCTATTCTGAGGTCATCCCGGCTTTGTCAAGCATGAAAGTGAAGCTGCCCACGCATCTCCGGGGTCGTTTCATGCATCTGGACCCTGATTTTGCAGAACTGACCTATGGTGACTGCCACCCACGCTCCTTGCCTATCAAGGCTCTGCAGCGCGACGACTTCCTGGTATTCTATGCGGGGCTTCGCTCGACCAATGAACTCCGACCCGGCTTGTACTATGACATCATCGGGTTCTATCTTATCGACGACATAGTCTCCGCAGCTTCGATTCCGGCAGATCGTTGGCATGAAAATGCGCATACTCGCCGCACGACATGCATTGGTGAAACGGTAGTTCGCGCACAGAAGGGATCATCTGGACGGCTTGCACGCTGCATTGGCATTGGCGAATTCCGAAAACGCGCTTACCGCGTACGCGCAAATCTTCTTGCCGAGTGGGGTGGGCTTTCAGCAGCCGACGGATATATCCAGCGGAGCGCCCGCCTGCCCTCTATCAACGATCCCGCTGCCTTCTTAGACTGGTTCCACCATCAACAACCTCATCTAATAGAACAAAACAATGAGTAACCAGAAGAAGATATGCTTCTACATCATCGTTTCAGATACGGGACTAGCTCCTAATCCGTTTCACGGCTCCTGCACCTTGGCATTGTGTACTCCCAATCATATGAGTGCGCGCTTGGAAAAGGGTGACTGCATCGTGGGCTGCTCTCGGTCCGGCGAAATCCCGCGGGTCGTCTACGTAATGCAGGTTGACAAAACTCTGTCCTTGGCCGGCTATTATAGTGATCCTCGCTACGCCTGCAAGAAGCCCTCGGGAAACGATTGGAAGACGAAGGTTGGCGACAATATGTACTACCTAGACCGTCACGGTCTCTTGCAGCAGGACCCCAAGGCGCTACGCCACCGAGACATGGCGAGTCAAACAAAGGACAAGCGCGGTAACAAAGTCTTCATTGGCCGGCAATTTGTATATCTTGGGGGAGAAGCTATCCTTCTTCCGTCTGCCTTCCATAGCTGCCTTCCTGCGAAGCAGGGGATCAAGTATTTGCGTAGCAATAATCCGCTTTACCACCAGTTTCTGAAGTGGAGCAAAACTATTGGCAAAGGGTATAAGGGCAATCCGAGGGACAGGGAGACGCAACCCTCACCATTACCTTGTGGAATCTCGCACGATTCCCCTACGTATCCAAGCTGAGGTTGACATCCTCCGTCGTATCGTGATACTGTCCGTTGCGGCTCCCACCCTGCGGCCAAAGAATTGATACACGGGGTTTTCATGAGAATAATAGCCACCTGGTACGGCACAGCAGCGCTTCACCTAGTCGCGGACGAGAGTCTAGGGATCTTCTTCGATCCTTGGTTTGAAAGGCCCCTAAATGCCAAGCCCAAGATCGTGGCTGATCCCAAGAATATCGAGCTGGAGCCACTCGACGTGATCTTTGTGAGCCACAGTCACTTCGACCATGTTTACAACTTGCCGGACTTAGTACACCGCTACCCTGCTATTCATGCCTACGTGCCAGCACTGACGGCTGAGAATTGCCGGAAGATGTCCAGTGGGACGATCTTCAAGGACTACGTCTGCGAACTGGCAGAAGATGACTGGGAACGCGTCCACACCGTTGCAGCGGGAGACCACGCAGAGCTCTCATCCCAGGATGGGAGTGTTCGATTGCGGGCCACGGCCATAAAATCGAGCCATGTGAGGTTTGATGCCTATTCTGTCCTTCGCGTGCTCTTCAACTACAGAGTGATCTGGGGATTCGCATACTATGCGAAGTTCCTTCTTGGATTCCCCAGGAAGGAAGTGGTGGGCTGGGAACTGCAACTGGAGACTACCAGGGAATCCAAGCGCATCGTGTTCTTCGGCAGTCTCTGCAGGCAATACTCCCATATCCTACCTCAATATGCTGGCTGTGATTGTCTTGTTCTCCCCCTAGCCGGAAGGAGAGACATCCTACCGTACGCCAGCGTAGTGACGGAGGCCTTGCGGCCCAAGGCGGTGATCCCAGTGCACCATGATGATTTCTTCCCTCCAATCTCCTATCCCGTTGACTATCGCAACTACTCGAAGTGGCTCAAGGAGAGTCTCCCCGAGACAAAGCTGATTGAATTGCAGCCCGAACAACCAACGAGTCTCTTGATGTGAATCGGCTGCAAAGCGCATAAAGCCAATTGGCCTACTGGCAAGGGTGGGCAGAGATGTCCACCCTTCTTGTTTGCAGGACTTCAGTCTATCCTCAAAGGTGACGGCTCTGCTTGTGCCCGTTTGAGGACTAGAATGTAACTCTTGGTCTGACAAGGGCTGTTTGTGCTTGCTGGTAGCAGCGGCTGGGATTGAACCAGCGACCAAGGGCTTATGAGGGCCAGTCTCGATTGCTGCTTTCATGTTTTGGCCACTTGGCTCTAGCCTTTAGTAGCCCTATCATGGGTCTGCCGTCTATATGCTGGCCTGTTACGAGGTACACTGATTCGCATCGACGGCAGGTTAATTTCCGCTTGTTGGTAGCGACTTCCACCTCGTTGTCGGCACAACAAACCCAGCACTTCCAGTTCGTGTTATCCATTTCGTTTCACTTCAACTTCTGTCGCCTTTCCAGCTTCGACAACCTTGACCTTCTCGGATTTGCCGGGTCTAACCTTCTTGGTCGCTTTGGCTTCAGCTTCACGCCGCTTCCTAGCCGCTTCCTGTCCTGCCAGAAGCCGTGCTCGAATGGCTGCTCTTTCTTCGTCGGTGTATTCCCTGACTCTCCGAGTGGACTTCGCGGACTTCTTCGAGCCTGAGCCTGCCAAGACCTTGGCCAGTTTCTCTAGTTTGAGTTCCTGGACTAGTCTCTCCAGGTTAGCCACCCTTGCTTCAAGTTCCTCGTACGTTGTCGCCATGCTTTCCCTCCCTTCGACTCATTCTGTCTCTACGACGAGACGACAACGATACCCAAATTCAGGAAAAGGTCAAGCGCTTCTTGGTGAATTGTGTCTAAGTCGACAGGGTTCAGGTGGTGGGCCAATACTAGTCTTCAAGTATGCTGCTATCAAGTATGCGCATTTGAAACTTGCCGTCACCTAGGCACTTATAGGCAATTCCTGGTTTCCCTGTCACCGCCCTTGTTTCGAAGTCGGCGTCCACTAAGCCACGTGACGGCTTGCCAGTCATTTCATTAATTCCCTCGTTTTCCGCACACGCTCTAGCCGCAATTGTTAATTCTTCGATATCAGTCATCACTCGATATAGGCGGGCTACCCACTTGGCTTCCCGAACTGTTAAGGGCCGCAAATCCCAAGCCACCGTTACGGCGTAAGCATCCAACACTGCCTGGAGGGCATCTGCGGGAACATCGAATTCAGCGAGAGTATATAGGCTCCACGGATCATCTAGAGGGGTGGGAATATGTTTCGACCCCAGTTCATGCAATATTTTCTGGACAGCACTCAAGCCCGGCCAATCTGGAGGTTTGTGCGGATCACGTTGTTGGAGTCTAGTGATTACTTCCTTCTGCACATACTTTGCCGGCATCGTGGGGTGTTCCCTATGCACCTTGGCAATAAGACGTTTGACTTCATCAGTAATAACTTGCCGCCTAGGCATAGACTTCCTCCTTATCTTTTTATCGATATTACAGGTACTTCATATCTACTTGTGTATATATTTAATCTATGTTAATCTAAAGCCATATCTGCTGTCAAGAGGGTAGAAGGGGAAGAGACAGATACGCAAGAGGAGGTGAGCTATGAATGAGACTGACCCCCGGTTGACAGACATAGGCAACGCAGAATGGATAGCTCAATTGTTCGGTGAAAAACTACGATACGACCATATGAGAAAAAGGTGGTTATTGTGGCGAGAACACTATTGGCAGGAAGATCAAGACGGACGAATCTACCGCATAGCAACCAAGGCTGCGCGGGAGCGCTACCGCCAGGCAGTGGATATTGAAGACATAGATGAGAGGCGGAACGTGCTACGTTGGGCGATTGCCAGTGAGTACCGCAATCGGCTGGAAGCAGCAGTGGCTCTAGCGAGGCATACTGAGCCGATAGCCGATAGCGGTACGGACTGGGACACTAATCCATGGCTATTTGCAGTGCAGAACGGTGTCATTGACCTGCGTACTGGGAGATTGCGGCCAGGTCGACCTAAAGACAGGCTCACACTCCATTCAGACGTCCTATATGACAAAGATGCTCAGTGTCCCCGGTGGCTCCAATTCTTGAATGAGGTATTCTGCGGCGATGACGAACTCATTGGCTACGTTTGGCGACTCGCCGGATACTCCATGAGCGGGGTGACAACCGAGCAGCTTTACATGGTCTGTCATGGCGGCGGGGCGAACGGTAAGGGCGTCTTCACAGGAACGATCCGCCATGTTATCGGCGACTACAGCTATGACGCACCATTCTCAACGTTTGAACTGACGAATCGGGCAGCTATCCCCAACGACCTAGCGGCACTTGAGAGGCGTCGTTTTGTTACGAGTTCGGAAACTAATGAGGCAACGCGTCTCAATGAGGCCAGAATCAAGGCCCTATCAGGAGAAGACCCTACCACGGCCAGGTATCTGCACCACGAGTTCTTCACATTCATGCCAGTCTGCAAAGTCTGGTTGGCAGTTAATCACAAGCCACGAGTTCAGGATGACAGTTACGGCTTCTGGCGGCGAGTTCGGCTCATACCGTTTCTGCGTCAATTCAAAGGAGCAGACGACGACAAGAACCTAAAGAAGAAGCTACATGCTGAGGCCCCGGGAATTCTCAACTGGTTGGTGAAGGGCTGCCTTGAATGGCAGCGAAGAGGCCTTGACCCGTCTCCCGCAGCCGTCACCAGCGCCACTGAAGAATACCAGTCCGAAAGCGATGTTTTAAGTCAGTTTATCGATGATTGCTGCGTCGTTAAGCAGGACGCAATGGCAAAAGCCGGAGACCTATACAAGTCATACGCTAAGTGGGCGGAAGAGCAAGGCCTAAGGAAGGGAGAAATACTTTCCGCCAATGCTTTCGGCAGGCGTATGAGCAGCAAGTTCACCAAGAGCCATGTCGAACGCGGAACGCGGTATGACGGGGTAGGTATCCTGACCGAAAAGCGGTCAGTTTCCAGTTCTTCTTCTATGTCATCCTCTATAGAGAAAGAATCTAGAACTGACCCAAAATCGGTCAGCCGATCAGGTAACAGTAGAGTAGACGAGGGGTTGTCCGACGAAGATGTCGAGGAACTTGCGAGACAACTACGAGATGAACCGGAAGGCGACGTTTCTCAATTCTTAGCTTCCTACCTTGCCAACATGAAGCATTAGGACTTTGTGGCGGCTTCCAAGAAAGCCCGAAGGGCGGAGTTCCATAGCCTTTCCCTTGGCTGAATGGTACACCCTTCGTTTATTTTGGCTTTGTTTTTACTCTATTAACCACTACTCTATTAACGACCTTGCCAATTTTCCGGAATTCCCCATAGGAGAAAACATCACTCTTAGCGTTGTTACAGGGATAGCAGGCTAAAACGCAGTTCTCCGGCGAATATGGTCTGCCATTGTCTTTTCTATCGACTTCGAGGTTCTGACCTCTTCTGCCTTTCCTAAACCATTTGCCATAGTATTTCTTGGTATTTCCCGGTAACTGACAGTAATGACAGCTTCCATCTTGTTTCTTTAATTGAGCGTCGTACCACATTAGAAATGCTTGCATATCTATTTTCCATTCCGCGCAGCACTTCTTCTTCTTGATTCCGCGGTAAATTGAGGATAGATCTCGCCTTTGTTCCACTAATTAGGCTGACTTTCTACACAGTGATCACCACTTATTAGCCGTAATAATACGATTACTGTCTAATATTGTCTATATGTGCCTAATTTATGCCAAAGACCTACCATTTCCTCAAAGTAAGACTAGGTAGGAGCCGGCAAAGGTGGATAGACCGAAGAAATCAGTTGGAGAAGTTGAACGGATTTTCTTCACATTCCAGGAAGCCCAGGACTTCTTGAAAGTGAGCCATCAAACGCTCTACAAGTTGATGAAAGATGGCCTACCTTCCCATAAGATAGGCAAAAAGCGGGTATTCCTGAAGGAAGACCTTGTCGACTGGATAAAAGCACACTAAACCAGACCTGATGTCAAGCCCGTCCACGACTCTGTAGATGGCATTCGTAACCGAGTTCTGCCATTCAAGTAATGTATATTTGGATGGCTATGATCTAGCCAGATTATCCACCGGGCTGTACTTCTTATGGCTCTCTCTGCTCTACTGAATCCACTGTTCTTGCCCCACAAGATCGCTACCAAACTGCAGAATTGGCCGGTCTAGCAATTGGGGCAGGAGATTGGGCGGCCCAGTATTTGACAAGGCGAGATTCTCTCACTGGGAACGAGGAAAATTGGATAGACCACCCCACCCCAGATTGCAGACCCGAATTCGTGCCCCAAGAGTCGGGGGCAAGCGGTCTTGAGTCGCTGTGTAGGATCCGAGAAGACGTACTGTCGGAGTTAGAACAACTTCAGGTCGTTGGCCACCCCTCGCTATGCAAAGAGACCTTTTTGCCACTCCCGCCCACTTTTTACAGACCGTCAGAAAGTCTGGATAACCCCTTGTTTATGTTAAGTTACCCACATCATCTCTCACTGGAATCGAGAGGGGCTACTGGATCGTAGTGCCAACTTGGCTTCTATGTGGCAAGATAGCGCTACGATCAATTTGACTGGCTGAGACGGTGGGAATTTAGCCTTTATACTTGGCGTGGACGTGCAACAGCTCAGCCAAGAATCAGAGCACTGAGGCGTTTCACGTTTGAATCATTCCGACCGAAGTCCCTGGTAACGGTCGGGAGCGTGCTGTCGCTCTTCATGATTATCTTGATTCGATTCGGCTCAAGCGTCCTGGCGACCTGCACCTGGATCTTGTCGCCCTTCAAGCGGGCCTCCACAAAACCAGCATCGCGATCGAATTCTGTAATCGCTGCCTTCATGGTGAGAAGTGCTCTCTGGCATCGCTCAAACACGACGTCGTATTCCCCTTCGACTTCGATTTCGGATTTCCGGGCTACTTTCGATTCTTTGGCCCATGGCTCTCGCCACAACACTTTTGCAGAGTTGAAGAATGGAACCGAGAACAGCGCTAGTAATCCGCCAGGACAATATGCGATGACAGCAACATCGGCCCGCCATGCAAGAAATAACCAACCTAACCCGATGAACAAGTAGAACAGCCCGAGTGCCAGATAAGATACCTTCAGGATCGTCCACGGACGATGGTCAACTTCTTTCTTGCCTCCCATCCGCACGAGTCTCAATCCGGACGACGGGATAAGACTACGACTTCCGGCCACGGCACTCTTGTATTGCAGCCAAGCGGCAATAACGACAAAGAGAGTGCCTAGCACGTAGAGCAGGGTCTCTAGTTTCACACTGTTTAGACCCAAAGTCACCTCCAAGACTTGCTGAATCTAGACTCGGCCCCCTGGCCTGCCAAATCACGGGCATTTTGTCTGTTCGGGGCAGCCGAGACAACCCAAGAGACTTTATCATAATCACACCAAGCGATCAACGGCAGGCCACCATGAGGTTCGAGCACTACTCTCATATAGGCACATGATGCACACTCCAGACAAACGGTCTACTGAACCCTTCGTCTACTTGAATTCGAGATTGTCCACCGGACTATACTTCTTGTGGCTCTCAATGGCGTCATAGCATCCCACAGCCTGACAGTACCTGTTAGTCATCATCAAAGTTGTATGCCCCAGTAGCCTCTGGAGCATCAGGCTGTCTCCACCGTTCTTGAGCCACATGGTTGCGAATGTATGCCGTAGTAGATGCGGGTGAACATGGATGCCAGTCTTCTTGGCCAGCTTAATGAAGAGAGTTTCAACGCTGCTATCCTTGAGTGTCACACCCTTCCTCGTCAGCCATAGGCTGTCATTATGGCCATTGACCCTGCTCCGCAGCTTCTGGTATTGCTTCAATGCCTTGGCCGTTGTTGTACCGTATCTGACTACCCTCTCCCCAGTCTTGCCGTCCACCTTCATTACCTGCTGTTCCATGTTGATGTCACCCATCTTGATGTTCAGGAGTTCACCAAGACGTAATCCACAATCCACTAGAACCAGGATTATGGCCTTATTCCTTACCCCGTCGAAGCTATTCCCGAGGCTCATTATTATCTGATTTACCTCATTGCTATCGAGGGATTTGACCACCTTCTTTTCTGCCCTGGGCACTTTGATCTTAACCAAAGAATTCGTTTCCAAAATGCCCTCATTAATCGACCAGTTGAACAAGGCGGATAATGCCCGGTAGTACTTCTGGATGGTGGTGGAGTTGATTGGCTTCATCGCTCTGGGGCAGGTGCTATTGAAGCGGTGAGGTGTTTCCCTAAGGTACACTAGAAACTCGCGCAGATGGTCGGTGGTTATGGCAGTAATATCATCAGGCCAGTCGTGAGTTGTTGCATACCACAGGAAACCCTTGAGTTTATCGGTGTAACAGTCAATCGTTCCATAGGACTTGCCCTCTACCTTGCAGGACATCAGGAAGCTGTCAATGGCCTGCTTGATAGTCGTCACTTTCTTGCTCGCTGCATTCTTAGACATTGAATCTATCCTCCTTCTCGTCTTTTAGCGCGTGAGACGATACTAGATAACTGAGAGAAGGTCAATAGACAATGTAGCGACAAGAATCGAGGAATGTCGGACTCAGCTAAGCAGATTATCTAGGAAAATTCGCTATAGACACCTTGTAGGAGAGGGATATCTACTCATCTACTCTCGCGCAGGGAAGGTGTATGGGGCGATTATTCTGAGATACATTTTCCGATTAATCTGAACTTGATCTGTTGCAGAAATGTACAATAAGCAGACACCTAGCCCTTCGATTGATTGGCATCTTCTATCTCGATGCCTTTTGACTTCGCGTACTCCAGCGTGGATCTAACGAGTGCCTTGGCCTCATCAGTCACAAATACACACATTTCGGCAATATGCTTGGGCTCCAACTTGACAACTGACCCCAAGGGGAATGCCAGGGCATGCTCGCTGACCTTGGCAACAATCTTGTCACCCGCTTCAACAAGAACAGGTTCCCTCAACGGCAGATCGAGCAGAGTAGAATGGCCATCCTTGTCCGATACAGCCATAAAGTCAATCCCCATCCATTTCACTGCCAACTCGGAATCCTGATTACAGTCCTCACGTCCCACAATCCCACGGCGATGGGTCAGGCAGGTTCGCATTTTCTGAATAGAACACAGGTGGTCTAGGTGTTTTGTTGTTATACCAAAGTCGTCTCTTAGAGCCTTCAATTTACCCTTCAAGCCCATGTTGCCGAACTTCGCATGTTTCTTAGCTGCGCCAGCAGTACTAAGAGCTTCCTTGGACATGGCGATACGCAGACTGGCCACGTGAAGCTGGTCGAGAAACACGGCAAAACTCTCTATGACCTCTCGCAGGCCGTTTCCGACAACCCAAGCTGCGAAATTCCCCTTGAATTCAGCTACTTTGTTGTCATCCAGATTGTCTGGCATCAGTTGGTAATGGGAGACTTTCGGAAGTTGATACGCCTTGTATTCTGGATCAAGTGCTGCGTTCAGACCAAGGCCCATGAATACGGCTGCTCTGCGAAAGCCCAGCAACGCGGTCTCAAGGATTGCATCTAAGTTGATTCGATATTCAGAAGGCGCACTATTGCTCAACATCTGACTGATGTCTCTTCACGCCAACTCACTCTTGCTGCAGGTCTGCTTTGGCATGATGCCTGACAGCAGCAATGCAGGACTCAACAGAGCTATGATTGGTCTCAAAGAAGTCGTAGAAGCTGCGATCATGAGGCCAATCGTCAACCTTCTTCACAAGTTCCCTGATAGCAGCAGCAGCGTCGTCCGAGACGACATAGGCACCTATGGCAGCGGCTTTGTACAGACGTTTGCTTGCCTCGTGAAAGCTCTTCCCGATTTCGTCCATATACTTTGAACTTAGCTGCTTTTCGCCCAATTCGTTCGCAGCCATCTCGCGAAAATACAATTCCATATCCGCTAAATGCTCCATTATCCCTGAATAAGCCTCTACCTTCTTCTCCCACCATCTCTGTGAACGGAACTGTCTCAGTGACAATCTGACGGTTACCCAGGCAGAGACGATGGCAACAAGGATGGCGGGGATCAAAGCTACTAGGATTGCCTGAACTATGCTCATATTCAGCCCCTATTTCACTAGGCGACTATACCAGTTGTGCTCAGGATAATCAACTGTAGACAGCGCAGGCGAATTCCCACACTGCCATTGAAACAGCCCTCTCACTCTCCTCCACACAATCTCCAGACCCGAGACAGAATCAGTCTGACTAGAGGAGCGTCTCTGTATCCAAGCTGAGGTTGACACTAATGCAAGCGTAGTGGTAGGCTGAACCCGACTTGAGATTAGAAAGGGGAGGGAACTCGTCATGAATAAGGTCATCGTTATCCTATCTTTGTGTCTGGCCTTGGTCATGACTGGTATGAGCTGCGGGTCGGGAGCAGGCAATGTCAAGATAGATCCGGAAATGGGAGTCTCTGCCCTCGTCGCGCTGGCGGACAGTCACATCAAAGGCTACGTTGACTCGATGGAGGCGTTGGCGATGACACAAGAAGTCCAGTCCGCGCGGTGGGAAGACATGGCAGCATTGCTCAAGAAGGTTGACGATGCTGGGACAGGGGGAACAGTATGGTTTGTGATGCCGGACGGTTCCTACTACACAGTTGAGCAAGGGAAGACAGACCAGAACCTTTCTGACAGGGCTTATTTTCCGGGATTGATGGCTGGCAGCGAAGTGATCGGCCCACTGGTTGTCAGCAAGTCCACTGGCAAAGCTTCTCTCATTGCCGCGGTGCCCGTGATAAGGGAAGGCGAGGTTGTTGGAGCGGTTGGATGCTCTATCTTCCTTGAGGAATTGAGCATGACGCTTGCATCAGAGATCAAGTTGCCCAATGACATGATATTCTGGGCGACCAATCAGGATGGTAATATTGTACTTGATTCGGATACGAACATGATCATGAAGGAAGCCGCTGGACTCCCAAAGAGTGTGGCGTCTGAACCGTCGCCGCTTACTGGCTGGGAGTTTGCGCTGGCCTTCAAGGACTGAGTCTGGGGAACGGACAGGAAGTGCCACAAGGGTGGGCAGAGATGTCCACCCTTCTTGTTTGCAGGACTTCAGTCTATCCTCAAAGGTGACGGCTCTGCTTGTGCCCGTTTGAGGACTAGAATGTAACTCTTGGTCTGACAAGGGCTGTT
>Ga0209777_10003133_pt1 | contig 20875 bp, 14 predicted proteins | sample FrelakmetHBP12HB_FD_187147 | JGI IMG/M metagenome (GOLD analysis project Ga0209777, IMG submission 187147) | Freshwater lake sediment microbial communities from the University of Notre Dame, USA, for methane emissions studies -HBP12 HB (SPAdes)... | ecosystem: Environmental > Aquatic >...
TACGCGAATAAGTAATTCAATTTACTTTGATGGGAAGAACTACTATTACCAAATTTCGTCTTGGCGAAATAGATTAAAAGCAGAACAAGAGGTAAAACGTTTACTCAAGCTTGGTCTTAATGCGTTTGTTTCCGAAGCATATCTTCCTCAAAAAGGAGGGAACTGGTATCGAGTACGTGTTGGTTCATTCAATTCCATAAAAGAAGCACAAGAAAATATGCGCAAGAATAATTTTTAAAATCCTAGATGAAGCTTGCTTGAATAATCTTGCTGGAAAGTTAGCTGCCGAGAGAAAAAGTACTAGCGATAATCTTACAATACGCGAAGATAAATCCGTGAAGACTGATTTAGTAATAAAAATAATAGATATAGACAAGGGAATTGGAGTAGATAAGTTTACAATACAAACCGAGAAAGTTTCTTTCTAATGTTTTCAAGCAAACCAAAAAATATTTCATACTTTGTTTCAGTTTCATTTCACTTAATTCTAGTAGTTATTCTTCTTTTCATCAAGATGTCTAATGAATCCACTGAAGAAGAATATTTGTTGGTTGGATTCGGTTCGGGAAGCGGATTAGGAAGTCCCGGCGGAGGCGGAGAAACTATCGAAAAGGCTCAACAACAAGGAACCGAAGAAAACAAAACTGAGAAAAAAGATGAAATCAAAAAAGTTGAAGTTCCTAAAACTAATCAGACAGATGAAGATAACATTATAACTAAAGCAGATGAAAAAAAAGAAAAAGATGATGCAGGAACCAGCAGAGTAAAACCTTTGATAAAAGGAAAAACGAAAGGTTCAGGGATCGGTTCCGGTGAAGAAGGTGATGGATCTGGAAACGGCGGTTTTGGTTTTGAATTGGATTTTGGCGGAACTGGAATGCGAAAAATTTATAGTTATAACTTACCGGCGTATCCGGAAGGTGTTTCGAAAGAGATTGATGTAAAGCTCCGCTTTACAATTTTACCTGATGGCACTGTTAGCAAGATATTTCCTGTCATAAAAGCAGATGCTCGTTTGGAATTTGTAGCTATAAATTCTTTGCGGCAGTGGCGTTTTGAACCGCTGCCACCAAGAGCAAAACAAGTTGAACAAACAGTCGTAGTTACTTTTCCATACCGCCTTCAGTAAGATTTTTTTTAGCAGGATTCTCTTCTTTATAATAAAATCTGTAAAAGAAATATTCTGCAACTGAAAGCGATGTTAGAGATATTGCATCAGCATCAAAATAAATTCCAAATCCTTTGCTGTCAATAAAAATCTTAACAACTGAAGTTGTGATTGACCAGCCGACAGCAAACAAAATTATTACTAACGCAAGATTTGTGAAAGCGGCGGCAAGCGATTCATCCTGCCATTTCTTTGTGAAAATAAAAAGCATAAAAACTAAGTGAGCGCTAAAAATAATTGCAGTGATCATATTAAAAATTGTTTGATGAGTTACTAATTTTACTGTTAATTATTTGTGCTCCAATTAATCCGCCGACCATTCCGAAAATTGTGTTGACGACAAAATTGTTTATGAGAATGGAAAAAGTGTAAAGAATAGAAAAACCGTTTTTTAAAATATCATCCCGTACCGATTGGAAAAGTTTTAGCACTTCAGTTTTTATTTCTTGGCTCACAGGAAATCCTTCAATCATTCTTTGCAGTTCGGGGAATGTTGAAATGATATCGTTATGCTTGGTTATTAATGTGATCAAAATTTCTAAGATGCTTCCGAAGGTAGCGGCAAACAATCCTGTGAATAAACCTAAAAGCAAAGCTTTCTTCATTGGAATTTTTTCTCGGCTTTTGGTTGCTCTTTGATTTAACATAATTGCAAAGAAAGCGGCAAGCGGCATAATCATACAGCAGGAAAAACTTTTAAGGAAAGGAACAATTTGTAAAACCCCGGCACCAAAACCGCAAACAAGAGCAGGCAAATATTTTTTCACAGTAATCTCAACTTTATAATTCTTGAATTAGTTTTTTCAAACCGGCGTAAAGATATAAAAAACCGACTGAACCTAAAAGAAAACCAGTTGAGAAAGCAATCGGTTTTGAATAACTGTATATGTTCATTGAGTATAATAAAACATCGCACAACATCGGTAGCGCAGAAACGAACAGAAGTTTTATTGCTAATTTTCTTTTTGGTTCGTTGAATAATAAAATAAGCGACATTAAGAGAAGTCCAAGATAAATCCCGGTACAGCGTGCACATGTTAATGTTGCGACATGATTGAATAAAATTAATTTACTTTTATCTTGATGACACACAAGCGAGTATGCTTTCTGAAGATTTGGCAGCAGAAACAAAAGCCGCTCGTCAAATTTTATAAACCATTCAATGAATATTCCCACGCACCAAATCAATAACAGAAAAAATAAAATTAGCTTGTAAGTAAAACGCATTCGGATTGCTCAGTTAGATGGAAACAGTTTGTAAATCAAGATCGTATTTTTTGTAAGCACATATAATTTTGAATTGAATATGAGTGCATCAACGATTTCATCTTCTAAGCCTGGATTAAAAATAGCTGGATTGATATTTCCGGATTCGAGATTTGCATCGTTGAATAAAGCGATTTGTGATTTGTTGTTAACACAAATGTTTTCAAAAGTTGTATTAATGTTATCAACTGAAAATGGCAGCTGAATTTTTCTTATGCCGTTTCCAAATTGATCGAAGATTACCAAATCCGGCGGATCGGTTACAATGATTTTTGTACTGCTGCTAATTCCAAATTGTTTGGGATCTGCCAGCGCAAACATTCCGGCGTCATAACTCCCGATAGTAACCTGGTATTCACCGCGTAAATTAAATTTTAGTATTCGTTTGTCGTCCGCATCAAGAATGTATAAGTCACCTTGAGTTGATACTTCTGCACATATGGGATATTTGAATTTTATCCTATCATCATCTGATTCTTGCGTTGAAAATTCAGAAAGGAAATTCAAATCTTTATCAAAGAATTGTATTCGGTTATTGTTCTTGTCGCATACGTAAACATTTAGAGTTGTGGCAAAAATATCAACCGGATTATCGAAAGAAGATTCCGACCAACCGTATCCCCCAATTGATTTTACAACTTTCCCAAGTGTATCAAGTTTAATTATCTCGTTTACAGCCACATCAGCAACATAAATAAAACCTGCGGAATTGATAGAAAAGGATTTAGCGGATATAAACGTTCCAATTTGACCCGAAGGTATAAACGATTGCGCCGGAATTGTGCTCAAACCGCAAAGAAGTAAAATTAACAGGTAATGTTTTAGTTTCATAAGACCTTTTCCCAACAACTAACCCAAATTCCTATATAAAGTTAGGCATACTTTCTGAAAGAAATTTGGTAATAAAATAATGAAATTTATTAACTTTGGTTAGGATGGAATGTCCCATCCCAAAATAACATCGAGGAAGCAATGCGAAGACTATTAATTTTATCACTTGCCTCACTATTTATTTTTTCCTCATGTAAATTAAAAGAAGATATAACAACAACCACTAACCCTGTTACACCTGGTACGGGGGATGTTACAATTACGGTTGTTGCGCCAAATGGTGGAGAAATTTTATCTGAAGGTTCTGCATATCAAATTCAATGGACAGGTACAGGAACGTTGTTAGTTCGGATTCAATATTCGATTGATAATGGAACAAGCTGGGGATTAATTGTTGATAGTTTGAAAAACACCGGCGTTTACAATTGGTTTCCGGTACCAAACACAATTTCTAATCAGTGCAGAATTAGGATATCAAGTTTAGATGGTGTTAGTTCTGATCAAAGTGATAAAATATTTTCAATCGTTCGTAATACAAATAAGAGTTTGAGAATAATTTCTCCTATTGGAAAAGAATCTTTGGAAGCCGGCTCTGAACAACAAATAAAATGGTACAGTTCAGGTATTGATTCAGTAAAGATTGATTACACTACCGATAACGGTCAGCACTGGAATTTTATCGCTGTTGATAAAAAGAATACGGGAATTTTTTACTGGGAACCCGTTCCTAATACTCCATCTACTCTTGCGAAAGTAAGAATAATGGATGCGAAAGATGGAACTCCGTCAACAGAAAGCACAGATCCATTTACAATTCTTCCAGAACCTATAATTAAAGTTTTATCGCCGAATGGTGGGGAAAGACTTATCTCAGGTTCATCCAAAAGGATTGATTGGCTCTCGGAAAATATTCAAAACGTTAAAATTTCCTACACTACAAACAATGGTTTCAATTGGGTCACAATAGTTCAGTCAACCCCATCAACGGGATTTTATACATGGAACCCTGTGCCGGATGTACTTTCGAATCTTTGTAAAATTCGAGTTTATGATGCTTCAGACGGAGAACCGTCAGATGTATCAGATAGTGTTTTCACAATTACGAATCAACTTTCTAAATCAATAAAAGTCATTTATCCGAATGGCGGTGAAAGATGGATTGCTGGTTCAACTCAGAATATTACATGGGAAGCGGACGGTATTCAGAATATAAAGATAGAATACACTACTAATAGTGGAGTAACATGGAATTCAGTTGTTGCAAGCACTCCAAATACTAAAGCGTATGCATGGACTTCAATTCCAAGTGTCTCTTCCGATAATTGTAAGATTAAAGTCAGCGATGCGTCCGACCCAACAACGTTTTACGATGAGAGCGACAATTTCTATTCGATGACCCCGACTCCGACGATCACTGTCACATCTCCAAATGGAGGAGAGTATTGGCAGAGCGGTTCTAATCAAGAGATCAAATGGGTATCGGAAAATATTCAGAACGTGAAGATCGAATTTACATCGGATGGCGGTGCAAACTGGAGTACAATAGTCAATTCTACAATAACGAACTCCGGTTCATATACCTGGCTCAACATTCCTAACATGCATTCGCTGCAATGCAAAATAAAAATTACCGATGTTAAATATGGCAGCCCAACGGATCAATCCGATAATAATTTTACTATCTCCAATCTGGTTACAAAATCTATTAAAGTACTTTCACCTAACGGAGGAGAAAATTGGGAAGCCGGGACCAAACAAAATATTACCTGGAGTTCTTCCTCGATCAATAAAGTAAAAGTAGAGTTAACTACAGATAAAGGATCAAGATGGACTGTTCTTGCGGATAGCACAATTGGTGGAGCGTTCGAATGGAATATTTCGGAAACATTGAATTCAACTCAATGTCAAATACGCTTAAGTGATGCAAGCGATAGTAATGTGAACGATGTCAGCGATGCAACATTTACAATATCTCCAAGAAAATGGATAACTGTTACTGGGCCGCAAACTCGGATTTATAAATCCAGCGAGCCGATTACTATCACATGGCTTTCTGGCGGTATTAAATATGTCGGAATTAAATATACAACTACTAATGGAATAGCAGATGCCTTTAATCCCGCTTTTACTATTTTGGCAGATAAAGTTGGTGCAACTAGTGGATCATATACTACTTACTTTTCATTACCATCCGATAAATATTTTGTTGTGGTTTATAATGCAGACGATGGATCTAATGGAACGCCAAGCAATAACAGTCCTGGTTTTACGATTGTGAAAGCAGAACCTCCAAAAATTACTGTTTTAACGCCCAATGGCGGGGAACAGTGGTTAGTTAGCAAAGCAGGAGTTCCAAATACTGATATTCAGAATTATCATCCATTTGAAATAAGGTGGAATGCAACGGGTTTGGAAAAAGTTAAGATTGAATGGAGTACAACTGGGGGAGGTAGCTGGAATGTTGTAGCAGGTGCCGATAGTACTACTAACGATGGTATTTTTGTTTGGGCGCCAGGTAATCAAGATATAGTACGACCGGACAGTTCGGATAATTGTTTGATCAGAATTAGTAGTGTTAGCGGAACGGTAACTGATTTGTCGGATAATTTCTTCTCAATTCATGAAAGTAAAATGATTAGAATGGAATTTCCTATTACAGGTGAGGATTTTTATGCGCCTACTTCGTTGCCGCCGACCTCTGATATTCACTGGCCATTAGCGTTGCGATGGACAAGTTACGCTATTACCGCTGTTGATATTTATTACAGTTTGGATAATGTTACATGGATAACATTAGCTACGAATTATCAGTCAACAGGTACTTATCCTTGGGACTTTGTATGGGGAACAACATATGGGTTCTTAGGACCGATAGTAAATGTTTGGTCTACTCAGGGTAGGATCAAGATTATTGAGCATGGCGGTCAGATTTATGATGGAAATAATATTCCATTCTGGTTGAATGTTAAAAAGAATTGATTTATTACTGAAATCAATTTTATATATTTGATTTTATTAAACTGCCCTGTGGTGTAATTGGCAACACGCTTGACTCTGGATCAAGAGACTTTAGGTTCGAGCCCTAACAGGGCAGCCAATTTTGAAGCAAAACTTCAAGAACTAGTCTGATTCTTTCCGTAGTAAAGCTAAATTCAACTGAACACTTACTGAACACATTTAAGATGTGTTCAGTGAGCTTTAACTCTAAATTTTTGGAGGTTCAAATGTTTTTAGCTCAACGTTCCAATGGTATCTACTTTATCGAATTCTTCGACGAACAATCCCAAAAACTCAGACGGAAATCACTAGGCACAAAAAACCGATCTGACACATATTCTCTTTATTCTAAATTTTTTCAAGAACCAAGACCAACAGTCAAAGAAGAGATTCCGAAAAACAAAAACCTTTTAGAAGAATTTCAAAAAGAATATGTCTCTTCGCTTCAAAACACTCATTCTAAAAATTATATCTCTTCCATTGATCTATCTTTTAAGGAGCTTATAGAATTTTGTGGTAATGCTGATCTAAAATCCTTGAACACAATTTTGATGCAAAAATTTATAAATGAAACTTATGGCCGGGCTAAGAGAAGCGCAGCTCTATATTTTAGAACGCTGAAGGCTGCATTTAATAAAGCTGTGGACTGGGAGTATCTTTCAGAGAATCCATTAAGAAAAGTGAAATTGCCCAGAATGGAAAAATCATTCCCGATTTTTATTTCAGAAGAACAGTTGAATACAATTTTATTAAAAGTTGATAATGAAAAATTCAAAAAGATTTTCATAACAGCTTTTTATACTGGTATGAGACTTGTGAGATTATCAATTTGAAATGGAAGTCAATAAATCTTAATGAAAAATTAATTGTTGTTACTAATGACGAAAACTTTACGACAAAAAGTAAGAAAGAACAGATAATACCTATAAGCGAAAAATTAATGTTAATATTTACAGATCTGAAAAAGAATGCAAACTCATCGGAGAAAGAGGATTATATTTTTGGGAAATTCCCCAACGTCAGAATCAGTCAAGATTATGTAAGTAGAAAATTTAAGGATGCTATGATTGAAGCGGGGTTAGATAGGAGAGTGCATTTTCATACACTAAGGCATAGTTTTGCTAGTAACTTGGTTCAGAAGGGGTCTTCTTTATATATCGTAAAAGAACTTCTTGGGCATGAAAGTATAACGATGACCCAAATTTATTCGCACGTAAGTTCTGAATCTCTTCAAGCAGCTGTGAATAAGTTTAATCTTATGTAAGCATTTCTTACTGAACATTCTTTTTCCAAATTTGATGTAAATATCTATAGAACATTGATAAATCGCGGAAACTCGACTGATTGATAGTCAGTCATTTATTGGTCATCATTATTTATAGGGGAATTAATTTTATTGAGTGAATTAAACTTAACTGAGAATAAGTTATTCTCTGAATAAAATGATTTTGTTGATTATTTAAACTGTTCAGAAATTTTAGCTGCTTCCTAAGTAAAATAATTTCAAGCTTTAGTTGAGTCGTAATTTTGAAGCAACAGAGACAGAAAGAGTTTAAAAATTCGAGTATAATGAATTTTGATATGTTGTTTTAAGCACGACAAAAATAATAGAGCAAAGTACGAATTAGATCTTTTTATTTGAATGATGTTTTGGATAAGCACAGCAATTATCATTCATGATTCCTTCTTGAATAAAAAATAAATATATAAAATTACTATTTATGCACGAGCAAGAAATAACACTCAATTAAATTTATATCACTATAAGCCTGCTTGTATAAGAATATTTGGCTCACCCAAAAGAACTAGTTCCTTTTTCATCCTTTTGATGGATTGAATACTTTCTCATAACTGGTGATAATAAAAACAGAATAAAACCAAATAATCTCGTAAGGTAGAAAAATGATTTTGTCAGTATTTTTTCTTCTGGAGAAAATTTTGCTATACAGTTAAGACATAAAATTGATTATGTGGTTGAAAAGGAATTCGGGAGAATAAAATTCTTAAACAAAAAAAAATCTATAGGAATGTTTTAATTGAAGCTTTGGCTTTGAACGGGTTAATATTTCCAGTTGCTTTCATAGATAAATATTTTCTACTTGAAGTTGAGTTTGCGTTTTGGAAAAACCGAGACAGAAAGAGAAAATAGATTTTATCATTTTCAATTTTTACGTGTTAATTATTATAGACTAGAAATGTTGATTGTAGAGCGAATTGATTATTTTTATTGCGGATCGACTTTTGAATAGGGACATTCGCTGAATCTTTATGAAATAACAATGGCTTATCATCATATTTGCTTAATCGTTTAACCAAGATTATTATCTGCTTAAATTTTAATTATGTTAAAAATGGTCAAAAAAATAAATAAATTTATTGAAAGAATTAACTTGACTTAATTCTTGACTTGAACTATATTTGAATTAGTTAAACGTTTAACTAAGAACATGTCATATACAATTAAAGATGTAGCGGGAAAAGCAGGCGTTTCAACAGCGACCGTGTCCTTAGTTGTTCACAATCATAAACGAATTTCCTCTGAAACCCGAAAAAAAGTACTGAAGGTTATAAAGCAACTAAACTATTATCCATCAAGATCAGCCAGAGGATTAGTATCCAAAAAGACCGGCAACATTGGCTTTATCCTTACAGAAGAGCACTTCTTAAAAACTGAACCTTTCTACACACGAATATTTTTAGGTACAGAATTCGCTACTCGTGAGACAAATTATTACGTATTGCTTACAACAGTAAAATCCGATTTTGCTAATGACGAACCATTACCGCGATTCCTTGAAGAAAAAAGTGTAGATGGAATTATTATTGCGGGTAAAATACCTCTCTCGCTTATAGATCGTATAGCGCAAATGAAAATCCCTACCGTATTTGTAGATTACTATCCGCCAAGTGGTGATTACCCTGCTATTATGATAGACAACATTAAGGGTGGAATTCTTGCCACTCAACATCTGATAGAGTTAGGTCATGAGAAAATTGGTTTTGTCGGCGGGGATTTGAATCACCCGAGCATTTCCGATCGATTATATGGATATAGAAAAGTGTTGAGGCAGTCTTCGATCGAAGTAAAAAATTCTTACATAAGCACCGAAGAACAAAACACTACAAAACAAACCGGGTATTCTGCAGCAGAAAAATTATTTGCGAAAGCTCCTGATCTAACTGCGGTCTTTGCGTGTAACGATGCTATGACTTTGGGAGTTCTGCAATTTTTAAAAGATCACAACTATAAAGTGCCTGAGGATATATCATTGATTGGTTTCGATGACGTCGAATCTGACTTGTTGGTAAAACCAACCATCAGCACTATAAAGGTGCCCAAAATTGAATTGGGAATGGAAGCAATGAAACTAATCGTGGATATTGTAAAGAATAATGATTTGTCGCCAAAGAAAATTTTAATTCCCGTTGAACTTGTGATAAGAGAATCAACAAGAAAAATTATTTAGCAGTTTGGATTATTCATTTATGTTATCATTACAATTGATAGCACATAAGCAATTAGAAATTATTGATTACCCGTTAAGGAAATTAGAACCCGACGAGCTGCTAATTAAAATAGCGGCAGCGGGAATCTGTGGAACGGATTTTCATTTGTTCACTGGTGAAGCAAAGGTTGATTTGCCTGTTATTATCGGTCATGAGTTTTGTGGTATCGTTGTGGATAGAGGTTCCACCTTAGACGGATTTACAAATGATGATCACGTAGTAATTGATCCTAATATTTATTGCGGTAAATGTTTTTACTGCCGGAACGGGAAGATAAATTTTTGTGAGAATCTATCTGCGCTAGGGGTTAACATAAACGGTGGATTAGCAGAGTATTGCATCGTTCCATCGTCGCAGGTGTATCGGTTGCCGGAATCATTCCCATTCTTACGCGCTTCATTTACTGAGCCTCTCTCGTGTTGTCTTCGCGGTATGGACATAATAAAAGTCAAACAAGGTGAAACTGTTGCGGTGATAGGTGGTGGAACAATCGGATTGTTTATGGTTCAGTTAGCAAAAATTTCTGGCGCTTCTTGTATAGTTTTAATTGAACCGGTTGACAACAAGAAAAAAATCGGATTGAGTTTAGGAGCTAATCATTCCTTTCATCCATCGGAAGAAAAATTATCGAAACAGATTTCCGATTTGACAAATGGCGGCGTTGACGTTATAATTGAATGTGTTGGTCATTCATCAGCTGTCAACCTTGCATTCAATCTTACTAAGAGAGGTGGAAGGATTCTTATCTTCGGGTTAAGCCCGAGCAATTCAAAAATAGAATTCAATCTTCAAGAAGCTTTTTACAAAGAAATTTCAATTAATACTTCTTTGCTGAATCCGTTTACATTCCAGAGAGCTATCAACTTGCTTAGTTCCAATCAGATAAATGTCGAAAAATTTCTGACGCGAGAAATGAATTTATCTGATGTCCAAAATCTATTCTACTCCGGAAGGAACAATAATATAATTAAATATCAATTCGTTAATCAATAAGGGAGCAGTTATGAAACAAATATCATTCTATTCTAAATACTGTTTTTCCGGAATTGTATTTCTTGCGATGCTGTTTCCTGCTGTGACTAAAGCACAGGCAGGAATAAATAGCATAGGAAGTTTTGAGAGCGACTTGCCTTCGTACTGGACGAAGGGAACCGAACCAGCGGGAGCTACATTGACGTGGGCAAGCGATCAATCGAGATCGTTGGGCAAATCGTTGAAGATAACCAAGAGTGCAACAAGCGACATAGCGATGTGGCAGTCAGAGAACATGGCCGATTACTGGTCGCCGAAGTTTATGCCTAATGTAGACATATTGCTGGGTGCCTATGTAAAGACACAAGGGGTAAACACTAGTCCTGCAAACGATGATGCAAGGTGGTGGATCTCGTATGCGTTCTACAAGAAAGGCGGCGCGTTGATAGGAGAGACGAAACTTCCGATAAACCAGAGCAGCGCTACGAGCAGCGGCTGGATAGCCGATACGAATGCAGTAGGCGCAACAATATTGCCGGATACAGCCTATACGGTAATAATTAAATTTTGGGGCGGCAAGAATGCAACGGGTACGGTTTGGGCAGATGATTTTATCTTTACGGGCCGAGGCGGTGCATGGGCAGGTCAAACGTGGAATCAATCAGTAGGAGTACCGACAGGCTGGTTATACTGGTTACCTCCAAACGGAGGCAATGATGTAAAGTTGAACGACGGATTTGAAAACACAAGAATAACCAACGAAGCGGCTCACACCGGATTATATTCATTGAAGTTCAACTTACCATTCACCCGTACACCTCACGATGGATTTGTAGGAACGAGAAGATTTCCGCTGAACAATGTTAAGGCCGGAGATGTAATAAGAATCAGTGTATGGGTAAAAGCAAATAACTTAGTACCTGATTCGGCAGCAAAAGATCCGGGTTCATGGTCTGTAGGATTAACGCCGATCTTCCACAGCGGGTTGACAAACAATTCCAATTACGATGAGATCGGTGCGAAGGATTTAGTCTTTGCGTTCCCTTCGGTAACACAATTCGATTGGACAAAATATTATGTAGATGTAACGGTACCGAGTGGTCCGAACGTAAAATCTTTGTCGGTAAGACTTCATCCATATTCAAGATTTACCGGAACAATATACTTTGATGATTTGGAAATTGAAGTGAGTAACACCGTCACGATAGTAAAGAACGATAAAGTAATTCCGATGACGTATTCACTCTATCAAAATTATCCGAATCCTTTCAACCCGAGTACAATTATCAGTTATACTTTGCCCGAAGTTACAAGGATTACACTAAAAATTTACGACGTACTTGGCAGAGAAGTAAAAACTTTAATCAACGGAGAACAGCCTGCCGGAGTCTATAGATTAAATTGGAACGGTGATAATAATTTCGGTTCCAAAGTTGCAAGCGGTATTTATATTTATAGAATAGAGGCAGGTAGCGGTAAATTCATTCAGACTAAAAAAATGATCTTACTCAAGTAACAAACCCTTCGGAGCCGGAATGAGCTTTTATTCCGGCTCTATGTTTTATTAATTAAATTTCATCGTATCGGTTCTTTAAAAGAACAAAAGTTAAAAATGGATGGGTGAATTTAATGTTCAATAAAAATTTATATAAGTATATATTATTTCTTCTGCCTGTTTTCTTTTTATTGAATCAAAATGCTTTATATGCAGGCATAACCGGAAAAATTGCCGGAAAAGTTTTTGATAAGAAAACGGGTGAAGCGTTGATAAGCGTTACGATTCTTCTTGTCGAAACAAAGATGGGCGCCGCCTCGGATATTGACGGAAATTATTTCATAATAAACATTCCTCCGGGAGTTTATCAGCTTAAAGCAAGTCTTATAGGTTACACTCCGGTAGTGATTAAAAATGTCCGGGTTTCGATTGATCAAACAACAAGAATTGATTTTGAAATGTTGGAACAAGCGGTTCAAGGCGCAGAAATAATTGTAACAGCGGAAAAACCTATTGTGAGAAAAGATTTAACCTCCACCGAAGCGAAAGTAAGCGGCGATAAAATTGCCATGCTACCGTTGGAAGATGTTCAATCTGTTGTAAATCTTCAAGCTGGAGTTGTGGACGGACATTTCAGAGGCGGTCGAAGCAACGAAGTAAAATATTTGATCGATGGCGTCTCGGTTAACGATGCTTTCTCCGGAAGTTCTACATTGGAGGCTGAGGTCAACAGCATTCAGGAAGTTGAAGTTTTGACTGGAACTTTCAACGCGGAATACGGTGAAGCACTTTCAGGTGTTGTTAATCAGGTTACTAAAATTGCCGGAGATAAAATTGTCGGCGAGTTGTCGGCATATTCCGGAGATTATTTCAGTCCGAGGAAAGATTTGTTTCCAAACATCGACCGTCTCGATCCATCTAAAATTTATAACCTCCAGGGAAATGTGAGCGGACCAATTCCGGGAACTGGTAATCTTTTAAAATTTTTTCTGTCCGGTCGTTATTTATATGACAACGGTTACATTTACGGCAGACGCATGTTCAATCCGTCCGATTCATCAAATTTCTCCGCGAACGATCCGAAAGATTGGTATGTAGGCGCAACCGGGGATAATAAATATGTTTCAATGAATTATAATAAAAGACTTACACTGCAAGGCAAACTATCATTAAACGTCGGCGGTGGGAAAGGAATTGTCTTTAACGGATTATACCAGGATAATCAATACAGAACTTACGACAATCTGTTCCGGTTGAATCCCGACGGGGACTACACGTATTACCAAAAAAGCTATATGGGAAGTCTTAATTATACGCTTGTTCTTAGCAATTCTGCTTTTATAGATTTTTTGAGTTCTATGTTCGTAAGCAAGTATCAGCAATATGTTTTTGAGGATCCGTTTGATCCGCGTTATGTTAAACCGGAAAGGATGCGCGATGTGAGCGGCAATGCGTTCTTAACAGGCGGAACGGAGAATTGGCATTTCAACAGGACAACGACAACCTGGAGCGCAAAGACCGACCTGTTCTGGCAGATCAATAATATACATCAATTTAAAACCGGTCTTGAATTAAAGCTTCACAACCTTGACTATCTCGATTATCAAATTGTAATTGACGCCTCGAATCAGTACAAACCGACATTGCCGGCTCCCGGGTCATTCAATTATAATACGTACAATACTAAGCCGTACCAGTTTGCTTGTTATGTGCAGGATAAAATTGAATTGGATTATTTGGTTGTGAATATTGGCTTGCGTCTGGATTATTTTGAACCCGACGGAAAATATTTAAAGAACCCGGATAACATTGCGGTATTGGACGGATTATTACCGCCTTTCCCGGATTCGTTAATGGCAACCGCAAAGGCTAAATATCAAATTAGTCCGCGCATCGGAATCTCATATCCGATCACGGATAAAGGTGCAATACATATTTCGTACGGTCATTTTTTCCAGATACCGCCCTTCGAATATTTATATCAAAATCCAAATTTCCGAATACCGTTAACAGGAGATTTCCCAAACAACATCGGCAACACGATCGGTAACGCGGATCTTGCGGCTCAGCAAACAATTATGTATGAGATCGGATTGCAGCAGGAACTAACACCCGAGATTGGAGTTACCTTAACAGCGTATTATAAAGATATCAGAAATCTTCTCGGAACAGAAATTCATATTAAAAACGATTTTAGAAAATTCAGTAAGTTGATTAACAGAGATTACGGTGCAGTAAAAGGATTTACCGTTTCGTTCGAAAAAAAATTCAGCGAAGGATTCGGAGCTAGTCTCGATTACACTTTCCAGATCGCGAAAGGAGACGCGTCCGATCCGAATGACGCGTTTGATAAAGCGCAGGCTAATCCCCCGATCGAATCGAACAAACAATTGGTTCCGTTAAACTGGGATAGAAGGCACTCTTTGAATTTTACTATTACGGCAGGCATACCCGGAGATTTTATTGCGAGCGCAATCGGCAGACTCGGTTCCGGATTGCCTTATACTCCGTCATTGATAAATCAAAGAACAGGTTTGGAGAACAGCGATAATAGACCGGCTTATTTCAATGTCGATCTTTATGTAACTAAATATTTAGAATTATTCGGACAACAATTTTCCGTATTTTTAAAAGTTTATAACTTGTTTGACACAGCAAACGAAATAGATGTATTCGGCGATACCGGAAGGGCAGGTTATACTCTTGAACTTACCCGTGCGCAGGAGGCTCCACGCGGAGTTAATACTTTGCAAGAATTTTTTACCCGTCCGGATTTCTATTCGGCGCCAAGACAGTTATCGCTGGGCGCGTCAGTTAATTTTTAGTACTGTTAAAACGGAGGTTTAAGTTGTTCAAGCGAATAACTTTTTTATCATTCATTCTTGTTAACATGATGATTCTTTCCGACCATGATTATGCCCAAAGAATAGTTGATAAAAATAAAGGCGACCATAATCAAACCAGGAAAGGATTTATGGACGGCAACCTTGCGGCATCGGTGTATTATAATTTTGGAGAGATCGCCGACTGGAAAAACGAACCTAGCCGGAGCGGTGTTTGGCCTAAGGGCACAAATCATACTTACGTTGACGGAGTTGCAATCATAGTTCAAGCGGAGGCAAAAGATCCTGTCGGAAATGTAATTCATCCTCTCGAATCAAATTATTACGAGTTTACACGCTACGATCCCTCGACTGGAATCACTTACGGTTGGTGGCCCTTGCCCGGTTATGCCGCGCCGTATTCTTCATCGCCGGCAAGAAGCGATGACAACACAACCTGGCCGTTTACCTGGCCGGATAGAACTTCCGATTGGAACGGTTACTGGGACGGATTTTTCGGTAAAGGAGTAATGAATGCCGATGTGGAAACATACTTCGTTTTTGATGACAACGAGGATAGGGAATACATTCTGAAAAATAATTTTCGACCGAATGCCGACGATCCTTTGCGCGGTGGTTTGGGTATGCAGGTAAAAGCGAGAGGTTTCCAATGGTCTCAAGTTCTTGCTCAAGACGCAATATTCTGGTATTATGAAATTACAAACATGACTACGACCGATTACGATAAAACTCTTTTCGCTCAGTATGTCGATTGGGGAATCGGTGGTCATGATAATTCTTCCAACAATGCCGGAGATTACAACGAAGTTCTGGCTATGTCTTACGCATGGTCTACTGTTGCATTTGGAAATCCGGGCAACTGGGCTCCTGTCGGATTAGCCGGTTACGCATTCCTTGAAAGTCCGGGAAATTCCACTGACGGAATCGATAATGATCATGACGGTCTAACCGATGAACGGAGAGATAACGACGCGAAAGTTTTCATCACAAATGTAAATCAAGATCCATTCATTAAAAATCCGGATCGCGATACTGTATTGTTTCACCAATTTTATGGCTATCCGTGGAGACCTCATTGGGATGCCGATGAAAATGCTAACTGGCGTTCTTACACCGACTTGAACGGTAACGGAAAATGGGACCCAGGTGAACCTTTGAATGACGATGTTGGTACCGATGGAATTGGGCCACTGGATGATGGATATACTGGACCTGATCTGGACGGATCCGAAGGCGACGGCAAACCGGAACAAGGTGAACCTAACTTCGGAATTTTAGATAAGGACGAATCGGATCAATTAGGATTAACAGGTTTCGCTATTTATCCTGTTCACAAATATGAATTGAACAGGGACGAAGAAAATTGGCTGGTGCTTTCGGGTTTACCGGCACCGCATGGACAATCGTTAGCGGGCGTTAATCTGGCAAATTATTTCTCGTGTTATCTTTTCCACTTATATGGTAAGTACAAGTATTCGCAAAGTACAGGAACCCTTGAAGAAACGGGAGAGACCCAACGATTTTCCATGGCAATGATTTTCGGCATCGATCAAGACGATCTGTTCCGGAGAAAAAAAACTGTGCAGCAAATCTATAATGCGAATTACAGGTTCGCCAAACCTCCGGAAAAACCAATCGTAAAAGTTATTCCCGGCGATCACAAAGTAACTCTTTTCTGGGACGATAGAGCCGAACAAACATTCGATGCATTTTATCAAAGATATAATTTTGAAGGATACAGAGTTTATAGATCTACCGAAGCGAATTTTTTGGAAGACCAGGTTATTACCGATGCTTACGGTAAAGCGACATTCCGAAAACCGATTGCGCAATTCGACAAGATTGACGGCATAAAAGGTCTCCACCCGATAGATGTTAACGGAGCTTTATTTTACCTGGGCAACGATACCGGGCTGCAGCATTCATACATAGATACAACAGTAGTGAACGGTCAAACTTATTATTACGCCGTTGTAGCTTACGACCAGGGCTACACTACTCGTACTGTCGCAGGTAGTTTTGAAGGTATTCCTCCTTCCGAAACCACAAGCATCATTAAAGTTGATATTAACGGAAAGATCAAAACCGATGTTAATACTGCGGTAGCAACTCCCCGTGCGCCGGCAGCAGGTTATATAGCACCGGAAATAAAAAATTTTACTGCAAGCGGACCGGGAACCGGTACGGTTTCAATCAAAGTTTTGGATCCTGACTCAATTAGAATATCGCATACGTATCGAATCGAATTTAAAGACAACACTGTTTTTCATACAAACCCGCATCCGTCTTTTAGTTTAATTGATTACACGGCAAATGATACTTTATTTAAATATACTCCTATCCTTGGAAACTCGGCGCAGACTTCCGTTAGACACGGATTTTCAGTTGAGATCAAAAACGACACTTCCGTTGTTGTCGATCAAGATAAATCTCGTTGGATAGTTGGAAACAGCAATTACATCGTTAAGATCGGATTTGATTCGCGTTATGCCGCTGCGTATAATTTAAAGCGTGTAAACTACCCCGGCAATTTTGATTTTTATCTTGTAAATTCTTCTGAAGGCGACCAAGGATTTCCCGCAACTTCGTTCAGTGGTCCTAATCCTTCCAACATCAGAATAAAAAATCTGACGGACGGTATCGATCACGCGCAATTTATTTTCCGCGATGATAATAAAGACGGAATATTCAACGATAACGATGTGGTGTTTCTTGCATTCGGAGATTCCGTTGGAAAGAAAGCTACGGATTTCTCAAATCTTCATGTCGGTTGGTCAATTACTCTGGTAAAAGATACAACAATAACACCGGATAAACAGAGACCGCCTCAAATAGGCGATATATTCCGCGTTGTAACAAAAAAGCCTTTTAGAACAGGAGAATATTTCCAGTTCCAATCGCAGGCGCAAGCATTCGATAATTCCAAAGCAGTAAAAGATCTGGACAACATCGCTGTTGTACCTAATCCTTATGTGGGCGCGGTAACCTGGGAACCGGCAACAACTCAAGTAGGCCGCGGCGACAGGTTGATATATTTCATACATCTTCCCGCACAATGTACAATAAGAATTTATACTATCAGCGGTAAACTTGTAAAGACATTAGAACATAATAATAACATAGCTAACGGTCAGGAGCCGTGGAATTTAATTTCTCAGGATGGAATGGATATCGCGTTCGGCATTTATGTCTTTCATATAACCGCGCCTGAAATAGGAGAGAAAATTGGAAAGTTTGCAATCATCAAATAAGAAAATAAAAAATACGGCGAGGGAAAATATGCATGGCAGACAACTCGCGAAATACAGTTTGTTATTTCTTGTTATAACATTTTATTCTGGTACTGTTATTGCCCAAAGAGTATCGAAAACCGGAACAACTGCTGCAAGTTTTTTGGAAATAGGGGTCGGGGCGAATGCAGGAGCTATGGGCGGCGCGTTTGTGAGCATTGCAAATAATGCATCGGCATTATACTGGAACGTGAGCGGCATAGCAAACATCTCACAGAACGAAGCTTTGGTTATACATACAAATTGGATTGCGCAAACATCATTCGATTATGCCGCATTAGTTTTACCACTGGGAGATTTCGGTAATCTCGGATTTAGTTTTACTTCTTTAAGTATGGAAGATATGAAAGTTCGAACCGTTGATCAACCCGAGGGAACAGGCGAATATTTCAGCGCCGGAGACTTAGCGGTTGGTATATCTTATGCGAGAAATTTAACCGACAGATTTTCAATCGGGTTCTCGGCAAAATTTATTCAGCAGAAGATTTGGCATATGAGTGCGACCGGTTTTGCTTTCGATGCCGGCACTTTGTTCCGTACGGATTTATTCGGAGGAATTGTAATCGGCGCTTCTATTTCAAATTTCGGAACTCCGATGCAGCTGGCGGGCAGAGACAACCGGCAGTATATCAGTGTCGATAACACCCAGCTCGGTTCAAATGATAGAATTCCCAGTGATATAGAAATGGATTCCTGGGATCTGCCTTTAATTTTCCAAATCGGCATATCAACAAAAGCCATTAATACCAAGGATTATAAGCTGACGGTTGCTCTTGATGCGATTCATCCCAACAACGATTTTGAAAGTATGAACGTAGGCACAGAATTTTCCTTCAAAGATTTCTTATTTATAAGAGGTGGTTATCAATCATTGTTCCTTAAAGATTCCGAAGGCGGTTTAACTCTCGGAATTGGAGTTAATACAAAGATGCTATTTTCAAATACAATTATTAGTTTTGATTACGCGTATAGAGATTTCGGAAGACTCGAAGCTGTGCATACCTTTTCGGTCGATCTTAAATTTTAGTAAAACTTATCCGGATATAATGAATAAAAATTCGCGTATGAAATTCATATTGACTCTTTTTTTGAGTACATCAATCATAGCTTCTTACCCTTCACAAGAGCAGCATAAATCTAAACGTCTCTCATCGCCCGTCGATAAAAGAGTTGTAGCTTTCGTAGGAAAGCTAAAAATCACTGCTGATGAATTTAAAAAAGGTTACGATTACGGTCCGGCATTTTATAAGAGAGAAAAAAAATCAAAAGAAGTATACTTGAAATTTTTAATCACCGAAAAATTACTTGCACTCGACGGATACAAACGCAGAGTAGACACGGTCAAGCAAGTTGCAGATATGTTCCGTGCCTTTCATGACGATTTGATTACCGGTGAATTATTCAATGATGAAATATTTAGCAAAATCACAGTCACGGATGCGGAAATCGATTCCGTGATTACGCAGAAACAATTGGAGCTTGATATTAAATGGTTGTATACACTAAATAAAGATGAAGCGCTCAACTATATGACTTTGTTGAATAAAGGTTTGGTCTTCGATTCTTTGTTTAAGAAGCAGTCTATAGATAGCACGTTGATGAATGACCACCAACTGAAAACCGATTTGTATCATCTTAAAATAAAGAATCCGATTTTGGCTAAAATTATTGATACTTTGAAAGTTGGAAAGGTTTCTCTTCCAATCCACGCGCAGGATGGATGGTATTTGGTAAAGCTCGAAAATTTATCTCGCAATTTAATCACGACCGAATCGGAAGGAACCAAGCTGCGGAGCGAATCGATTGAAGCGGTTAAGATGAATAAGATGGACCAACTCTCGGAGCAGTATGTTAATAATTTAATGAGCGGTGAAAAACCGGTTATCAGAGAAAATGAATTCAACATTTTAAGGGCTTACATTGGGAATTATATTTTGCCGAAGGAAAAGTATGAAGGGTGGCAATTAACTGATAGATTGGACTCGACTTTATCCATTCTAAAAATTAAAGATAAAGAAAAGATTCCCGGCCTCACGCTCGTGGGAATGAAAAACGGATCTGTAATGCTTTCCGATATATTAAACTGGTACTGGACGCGCGATCAGTATATTAAGTTGAATGAGAAAGATCTTATGACATATTCAATCTCGCTTGAACAGATGATTTGGAGAATGGTGAGGGATAAACTGCTTGTTGCCGAAGCCAACAAAAGAAATCTTTCTGAAAGACAAAGCGTAAAGGATCAAGAAAGATGGTGGAGAGATAAAATTGTATTCAGCTATGTTAGAAACGAATTAACCAATGCCGTTTTATTAGACAACAAAGAACTCCCGTCTGCAAAAAGCGATTCAGAGAAAAAAAACAATACCGATGAACTTAGCGCCGAACTGTCAAAAAAAATTCTTTATAAAGTAAATTCAATTAGACAAAAAGAATCCGTAAAGATTAATAGCAGTGTTCTTAATTCTATAAGTGTTATCGATGAGAACGATCCCAGGACTATTGA
>Ga0209777_10003134_pt1 | contig 20871 bp, 18 predicted proteins | sample FrelakmetHBP12HB_FD_187147 | JGI IMG/M metagenome (GOLD analysis project Ga0209777, IMG submission 187147) | Freshwater lake sediment microbial communities from the University of Notre Dame, USA, for methane emissions studies -HBP12 HB (SPAdes)... | ecosystem: Environmental > Aquatic >...
TGGACACCTCTCTCCAACCCATGGCTACCTCCTTTCTAAGGTAGCTATGAGCTTATACTAAGGTGTTACCCATGTCTCCGAACGGTTGTAACCCATGTCCCCGGTCTATACAGGAGGGTGATGAAGGGGAGGGTGCCTAACTGATAATTTTAAATGTCATAGTCTACTAGTACATATTACATAAAAACTTTTCTTTTTGAAAGGGACAGCATGAAAATAAGCGATCTGATCGTGAAGGTGCGCCATGTGGGCGTCATCGTTGATGATGTGAAAGCGGCAACCGAGCTATACCGGAAGCTCTATGACATCGATGAACAGGATGTGCGGGTTGTGCCGCCCTGGGATGTGGCGGATGCAGAAACCCGTTTCACATTCGTGCCGGTCGGCGGCATGGAGTTTGAGCTGATACAGCCGATATCCGATACTTTCAAAGACTTCATCGGCAACCCCCCGACAGGCATCAACCATATCGCCTTCATTGTGACTGACCTTAACAAAGCCGTCGAACTGATGGCCCAGAAAGGCGTGCGCCTCGGGCATGTGACCAAAGACGGCATACTTGACATGAAGCGAAGCAAGGTTGCCTATTTCAATCCGCAAGACACGGGCGGCGTGCTGCTGGAGTTTGTGGAGCCTGTAGAGGATTAAACGCAGTGTATTTTCATGTTCGTTAAAAGAAGATCACCGGTCATGATGGCTGCATGGAACAAAAAAATGATTTGCCCTAACTGTCAATACGAGCAAAACCCCGATACCCCGGAATGTCCGAAGTGCGGCATTATTTTCGAAAAATATTTCAAGCATCAAGGCTCTCATCATAATGAAAAAAATGTGCGGCTCAATGAGGCTGCAGACCACTACAGTAGTTTTAAAAACATACTTTTCCATACTCCGGATGAAACGAACCGGCTGTATCTTATCGGGAGATTTTTAATATTGTTATTTCTGTTTATGTGGGGATGGAAATTCATCCTGTCTTCACCAGGAAGCGTTGCCGCAGGCAATTCATTCATGCATCTCATAAATCTTCCTTTTCACGAGGCGGGCCACATATTTTTCAGGCCCTTTGGGAGACTCATCGCGTCGCTTGGCGGCACGCTGGGGCAGCTGCTTATGCCTTGCATCTGCCTTATCGTTCTCTTATTAAAAACAAAAGACCCGTTCGGAACATCAGTGGCATTATGGTGGCTCGGGCAGAATTTTATAGATATGGCGCCCTACATCAATGATGCACGGTCATTAACATTGCCTCTCCTGGGCGGGAACACAGGCGACAGCTCGCCCTACGGCTTTCATGACTGGGAGTTTATACTTACGGAGTTACATCTGCTGAAGCATGACCACAGGCTGGCTGCCCTTGCACATGGGTTTGGCGCAATCATCATGCTAACGTCGTATCTGTGGGGAGGCTATATCCTTATAAAGCAATACAAAAAAAAGCTCATGAGCTTGACTGCTTTCGATTAGTTGCACCCATGCAGGCTTTCACCAACACCCCGATTAACCCCTGATAGTTCTGATTGCCCCAAAATACCCCGCAGGATGGCAGGTATGATCTGTCTTTTCTGCATTGAAATCGTGCAAGTTGAGAGCCGTAATGTGGAATTTTTGCAGGCACGCACGGGCACAAAATATTGTGATAAATAGCTTTCAAAGTCAGAAGTCACTCCCCCAAAACCGCAACCTCATATCATGACCTGCCTTGACACACAATCGCCCTCGTCCTATATTCGCCCCGTCCCAAAGCGAGTTCCTATCAGTTTTTGCTGAATAGTACTGATGTAACCTTTGCCGGCATGCCATCCGCTATAGAAATAATTTCAGGCGTGACTTTTGCTTTTATCGGAATATGATATATAAATATATATATGCTGAGAACAATCTGAATGATTATACTGAAGCATCTCCGAGCCTTGCTGCCTAAAAGGGTAGTAGCTTCTCAAGGCAAAAGGCCACTGGGTTGTGCTGGAAACAGCAGAGCCTCCCGTTCGGAAAGGAGAATCTATTAAAACTTCCAGGAAATGGACAAGGGAGGAGTTATGGCAGAGAAAATTTACCGGGTAAACATGACGAACCTCACGGCAACATCTGAAGATGTGCCTGAAAAATGGAAAGGGCTTGGCGGCAGAGGATTGACGTCAACCATTGTCGCCCAGGAAGTGAAGCCTACGTGCAACCCGCTGGGCAAGTACAATAAGCTTATCTTTGCTCCCGGGATGCTTGCGGGAACCATGTGCGCAAACTCAGGAAGGCTTTCAGCCGGCGCCAAGAGCCCGCTGACCGGCACCATTAAGGAAAGCAACGCCGGAGGGACTGCGGCACAGTGTTTTGCCAACCTTGGCGTCAAGGCTCTTATTATCGAAGGCCTGCCGCAGAAAGACACTTGGTATAATCTCAATGTTGACAAGAATGGTGTTTCGATACAGGAAGAGACAGCCTTGGCCGGCAGGGGAAACTACGAGGTAATGAAAACGCTTACTCAAAAGCATGGAGAAAAGATCGGCATATTATCCATCGGTCTGGCAGGCGAGAGGCGTATGGCGGCCGCCAATATTTCCGTAAAGGACCCTGATGGAAATATCCGCAGCCACGGCCGCGGCGGACTGGGCGCAGTTATGGGATCAAAAAAAATAAAATATATTACCATCGATCCTGCCGGGGGTCCCGATGTGGAGATTATCGATAAGGAGAAGTTTAAGAATGCTGCCCGCGCCTTTACAAAGGCGCTTCTTGAAAATCCCGTCTGCGGGCAGTCACTCAAAATGTACGGAACCGATGTTCTGGTAAATATCCTGAATGAGTCGGGAGGGCTTCCGACAAGAAACTTTCGCGATGGGCAGTTTGCCGGAGCTAAGAAAATAAGCGGCGAGACCATGCGTGACACTATTATAAGCCGGAAGGGAAACCCGAATCACGCCTGTCATGCGGGGTGTGTTATGCAATGCTCCCAGGTATACAATGATAAGGATGGCAAGTATGTGACTTCAGGTTTTGAGTATGAGACCATCTGGGGGTTCGGTGCTAACTGCTGTATAGATGATCTGGACATTATTGCCGAAGCAGACCACCTGCTTGACGATATCGGGATTGACACTATTGAAACCGCGGTAGCCATGGGGGTAGCCATGGAAGCCGGGGTCATTGCCTTTGGCGACGGCGCCGGCGCACTCAGGCTATTGAAGGAAATAGGCGAGGGCACGCCGTTGGGAAGGATTCTCGGCTCCGGGGCCGCAGCAGTCGGCAGTGCCTATGGTATTACCAGGGTCCCCGTTGTTAAAAATCAGGGGCTTTCAGCATATGACCCGCGGCCGGTAAAAGGTATGGGCATTACCTATGCGACGTCAACGATGGGCAGTGACCATACTGCAGGGTACTGTATTCCCGTCAACATACTGAGAATCGGCGGTTTTGTCGACCCCCTGAAGAAGGAAGGGGAGGTAGACCTGTCAAGAAAATTGCAGATCGGCACTGCATTGATCGACAGCACCGGTCTTTGTATTTTCGTCATATTCGCTATGCTGGATAACCTGGAAGTATTCTCCCTGGTGTTTGAAATGATCAATGCCAAGTATGGTCTTGACATGACGCCGGATGACGGGCGCACCCTGGGCAGAAAAATACTGCGTACCGAACATGAATTTAATTTGGCAGCCGGGTTCTGCAATAAACATGACCGCCTCCCGGAATTTTTTGAGGAGCCAGTGCCGCCGCACAATGCCATGTGGGATTTTACTACTGAAGAAATTGATTCATTCTGGGGTGTCTAAGCACTGTCGTTTGGTTGTCACCGGCAGTCAAAGAATAGCATGAAAAAATAACCCCTCAATCCTGCAGCGGGGTTATTTTTTTGTTGAAATTATTTTTCAAGCTACCGTGCTACACACCCTGGGCAATGCTCTCCAGTCCTAATTCTTTTATTTTATTAATTTGGGAGAAGTTCAAACCCAGCCGGGGAGCCGTAATGTGGAATTTCCGGCAGGCAATCAAGGGCACAAGATATTGTGGTGGTTGATACGTATCTTTATTGTATCCTTTTTTACAGTATCCGTAAAACTGGGGTAGGTTCAATGTGACCCCATAAACCTTTCGTGCCGAGACTTGAAGGCTTCGGGGGAAAATGGAAAGACTGACAAAAAGTGTGATAAGGCAAGGCTGGCATTGGGAATGCCCGTGCTTGAATAAATTTCCAATCCCAATTCCCTAAAGTAGCTTTTTTCGGTGATTCAACAATTGCGTACAATAGAAAGGCCGCCGGTCAAAACCAGGCGGCCATGATAATTTTCAGCTTAGGCTCTGGCAAATCACGGGATCACCACCGTAAAGGACATGTCTTGCGGTTTGCCTGATATGTCAGCGGTAAAAACACCGTGGCCGCCGTAATTATCGCAAACACCGCTCCAGCATGTATTTGCATTGATGAACGCTGCGTAAAGGTCGACGCCCTGAACCGTGGCAATAATAGGGCTAAGGTACTCTAAAATATTCGGGTTAGTTTGTATACAATACTGGCCTGTTCCAACCCTAGTTACCTCTATGGTGGCTACTCCTCCATGTTTATATACGGCGCCGTCAGCGTACACCCATGCCCACGCCCTGGCGCTCGTGCTGGTGCTCTTGCAGCCGGCAGTGAAAGCTATTATTACTGTCATCAAGAACACCATGCCTATAATTCTTGCTTTCATAGTTCTCCTCCTTTCGCATTTAGATTTAAAAGAAAATTTACAGAAAGTTTGATAGGCATATCTGCTTCCCTTGTCGCCGAACGCTAAGGTCAGCCGCCGCTGAAAGCGGTCGGGTGCAGTGACGTACACAGTTTCTTTTTCCCCTTACGCCGTGTATCTCAAATTTTAGAATTGCTGTCAATCAAATAGACCGGGGGCAGCAGGGGATATAAGGACTAGTGGGCTGTGACAATTCATTTTGGCACCCCTCACCCCGACCCTCTCCCACAAGGGGAGAGGGAGGCTTATTTTTTCTTCCCTCCCTTGATGGAGGAGGGTGTGAAGGGGAGGGTGCCTAATGCCATCCACCATGTTTCTCATATGTCCAATCTGGTAGCGCAGACCCATTGTATTTAATTTCTCCACTATAGCCTCAGCATCACCGATGCAGACCGCACAATTGTTTCTTGCGGGTTGCGGCATGGCAAAACATCAACTTTAATGATAAGATAACAGGATGCACGCACGATTTCTGGAAATCGAGATCACCGGCGCGTGCCCGTACCGGTGCAGGCACTGCTACGGCAGCTTCCCAAAGCCGGGTCAGCTGTCGCTGGCAGACATCGAGCGCGTCTGCGCCGAGGCGCGGGGGTTGTTTGACTGCGTCATTCTCTCGGGCGGCGAGCCATTTCTCCACCCCGGCCTTGCAGCCATGGTTGAAGCGGCAGCGCGCGATTACCTGGTGTATATCACAACCTCAGGCTTTGGAATAACGCCGGAGCATATCAGGCGCATCGGCAATCGCTGCGTGCTGGTCTTCGGCCTTGACGGCATGGGTCAGACGCATGACCATTACAGGGGCATGCCGGGCGCCTATGAAACCCTGCTCCATGCCATGGAGCTCTGCCGCGACCTGCCCAAAGAGATCATCGTTACACTCTGGAGGGGCGTTATCCCGCAGATAGATGCCATCATAAAACTGGCGGCACGCTTCAATGCCATTGTTCATTTTAACCACCTCATACCGGTGGGCCGCGTGCCTGAGCATCCGGAAATTGTGCCTGATGCAGCTGAGCTTGAAATGCTGCATGAAAAGCTGTGGGAGCTCAAGAGACAGGGCGGAGGGGTCATTACCGATCTGCACCGGGTGACGGAGCAGGACCGCGAGCAGGGTATCAGCCTCTTCTGCAAAGGCCGGTTCAACATCACCCCAACGGGCGATGTGCGGCCCTGCGAGTTTCACACGGCGGTGCTGGGCAATATCCGCGAACAAAAGCTTGACGAAATTGTGCGATCGGCACAGCAGTGTGCCTGCATCGCCGCCCGGGAAGAAGGTTTCAAAAACCATATCCCGGCGCACATCGCTGATCCTTTCGATTATCACACCACCATCTGCCACAAAATTGCCTGCACCCGGCTCAAGCTGTAAACCGCTGAAAAAAATTTGGTGTGAGTTATAAAAAAACGGGTAAGGGGGGGATAAAAAAAGTTGTAGTATCTATTGCACTGCCATGTTCCGCTGCATATCGAAACACCCGGGCGCACGCGAGTGCAGCCTAATACCGCGGCTTGAAGATGATTGAAGGCTTTGTTTCATCCGAATACCTGAGCCCCTCAACCTCAAGCACACCGCCGTACTTTTTTTTGAGCTCGTCAATCGGCCCGGCATCAAGTGCGTAGAGCGGGCAGGCCGCAGCGCAGGCAGGCTGCTTGCCCTGGGCCAGGCGGTCGAGGCAGAAGGTGCACATCTGCATTTTGTCGTCGCCCAGGGTAGAAAACTGCGGCACGTGATAGGGGCATGCTTCTTTGCATGCGCCGCAGGCGTCGCCGCCAAGGCATGCCTCGCGGTCCACAGTCATAACGCCGTCTTGAGGCCGCTTTACAATGGCTGAGGCCGGGCAGGCCGCAGCGCAGGCGGGATCTTCGCAGTGGCAGCAGCAAAGCGACACATAGGAAAGCTGCACGCTGGGGTAGGATCCTGTTTCAGTTTCAACAATGCGGCGCCACGACACCTGCGTGTCCTGAATATCATGCTTGTCTCGACAGGCGATGGCGCAGGCATAGCAGCCCGTACAGCGTGACTGGTCGAAATAAAATGCCATTTGCATTGTTGAAATTCCTCAATTACAGGGTGCTCAATGCGCACACTGCTGCACCTTCGGTTCTTATTTTGGGCGGACACGCAGGTCCGCCCCTACGAATTTTTAGGCGGGCACAGGGGCCTGCCCCTACAATTTTTTATCCCTGAACCCCGAACCCTGGCCCCTTATTTTTCGCTGCTCTTTTCAACCTGCACCAGGCAGGTATTGCCGCAGAAGGCTCCCGCCGGCGAGCAGGCGTCTTTTAAAAGCGTATTGGCACATCCCCCCCGGTCGACGCCCTTCTCATCGGGCTGATACCATGCGCCCTGCCCCATGCTCACCACTCCCGGCATGATCCTGCCGGTGACTTTGGCCGCAACCAGCACCACGCCCCGGTCATTGAACACCTTGACCATGTCGCCGTTGTTGATGCCGCGCGGCGCTGCATCGGCCGGATTGATCCAGACCGTGTGGGGCTCAAGATCCCGCAGCCACGGATTATTGTGCATGTTTGAGTGAATGCGGCGCTTTGAGTGCGTGCCGATGAACTGCAGGGGGTAGGTCTTTGCAAGCTCGTCATCGCGGCCTTCCCATGCCGGCATATAGGTCGGCAGGGGCGGCAAATCGGGCGTGGCGCGCTCTTCGAGTTTTTTTGAATAAATCTCTATTTTGCCCGACGGCGTCGGGAAGGGGTTTGCTTCAATATCCTCGCGCTGCTTCGAGAACGCGATGACAGGCTTCTCAAGGGGTATCTTATGCACGCCTTCGGCCTTGAACGTCTCATAGTCTGGCAGGGGCTTTGAATCGGTAAAATTTTCAGCTTCTTTCCAGAACATGCGCAGCCATTCATCCTCGGTATAGTCGCTGTAGCCCTCAATGCCCAGCCGCGGGGCAAGCTCGGCGCAGATCTGCAGATCGGACTTTGACTCATAGAGCGGCTCGATAAGCTTGTTCATATAGATATAATACGGCCCGCCCTGCCAGGGCCTGATAATATCATTTCGCTCGAAGTGCGTGTTGACCGGAAGCACGATATCGGCATAACGGGCAGTGGCTGTCATGACCTGCTCATGCACCACGACGAACTCGGGTTCCTGCAGCGCGCGGGATGCCTTATTGGAATTGAGAAACTGGTTGACGGCGTTTGAATTGGTCACATACACGAACTTGATGTCAGCCGGGTATCCGCCTGCTGTGCCGTTTAAAATAGCGTCCCACACTTTGGTAATGTGAATGGCGGGCCGCTGGCGTGCGCCTTCGGGCAAATTACCCGACATCTGGCGGGAGATAAGTCCTGTACCGGCCAGGGGCTGCAAGCCCACGGCAGGCAGGTTAAATGCCGCGGGCTCTCCGCCGTAAATGCCCACATTACCGGTCATGGCAGCAAGGGTTGAAGCGGCCCGGTGAAACTGCTCGCCAAAGGCTGTACGGCCCGGCGCGCCCAGGGTCAAAAGCTTCGCGGGCTTGATGGTTGCATACTGCCGGGCAAGGGAGGCGATGGTGTATTCGGGCACGCCGGTAATGGCAGCTGCCCACTGCGGGGTTTTGGGCAGATCGTCTGCCGTGCCCAGCACATACTCTTTAAACGCGTCAAAGCCCACCGTGTGCGAGGCAAGGAACTCCCGGTCGTGCAGGTTCTCGGTAATCATCACATAGGCCATGGCAATAAGCATGGCCGTGTCTGTGCCTGGCCTGATGGGGATCCACTGCGTGGCGAATGCCGCTGCAGAGTCGGTAAAGCGCGGATCGATTGCCACGATCTTCACGCCCTGCTCTTTTGCTTTAGCAAGATTCCATGCCGTGGTGGTGCGCTGCACGGTTTCCGCAGGGTTCCAGCCCCACATGATGATGAAGCGGGCATTGGGGATATCGTCTGACGTATGGCCGGCAGTGACCGTGCCGTAGGTGGTCTCGGAGTTGAACAGGCTGCCCCAGAACGAGCAGGAGCCCCATATGGGCGTAAAACCGCCGAACATGGTCAGCAGGCGAAACACCCCGAGCTGGCTGTGCAGGAATGTGCCCGTATTGCCGGAATAAGCAAGATAGAGGATGGACTGGTTGCCGTAGGTCTGTTTGACATGCTTGAGCTTTTCGGCGATGGTGTCGAGGGCCTCGGCCCATGAAATGGGCTCGAACTTTCCCTCGCCCCGTTTTCCCGTGCGCTTCAGCGGGGTGCGCAAACGGTTTTCCGAATACACATGCTCCCGGTAGGCCCTGCCCCGGCAGCAAGCCCGAAGTTGCGGGTCGGCTCCGTCATCGGTTTCAATCTCGCGGATGACGCCGCCTGCAACATGAACTTTCAGCACGCATCTGCCGCCGCAGTCGTGGGGGCAGCTGGTCAGAAACACCTTTTCAGCATCTGGTTGCTGCGCCATAGAAGCCTCAGGGAATTTATTGATTCCGGACTTTGGATTCTTGCTTCTGAATGTACATTATTTATACTGCATTAATGTTCAATCCGCAATCCGCAATCAAAAAACCAGGCAACTGCTCATGTAGGACAGAGGTCGGAGGTCGGAATTCAAACTTTCAGCTTTGACCTTTGAGCCCTGAACCCTGCATCAGGCTCTCGGCTTTGTCTCCATGCGGTAACTGTCCATGGGGCTGAGGGTCTCGGTAAATATAGATATCTGGGTCGAGAACTGCTGCTCAATTGACACAAGATCACTGCGCTTGTTGTTCTGCAAATACGCAGCAGCATCTTCGGAGACCCACACCTTAATTTCAGCGCAGTCCCCGACTGAGGCCTTCTCAAAAACAGCCGTCAAGGCCAAAAGGGCAATGGCCTCCCGTGATTTCAAACTACCGGTGCCGCAGCAGCAGGCGCACTGCGTCTGGCTCGTATCGACAAGGGGCGTCCGGAGCCGCTCCCGGCTCATCTCCAGCAGCCCGAACTGCGAAATACGGGTGATCTCGATATTGGCCTTGTCGCTCTTGAACGCGTTGCGCAGCTGGCGCTCTACCTGCATGCGGTTTTTCTGGCTCTTCATGTCGATAAAGTCGATAACGATCAGCCCGCCAAGATCCCGCAGGCGCAGCTGACGGGCTATCTCGTCGGCGGCCTCAAGATTGGTGATATAGGTCGACTCCTCAGGGTCTTTCACCCGGGTGAAGCGGCCAGTGTTGACATCGATGGCCACAAGAGCTTCGGTGGGGTCAATGGAAATTGATCCTCCCGACTTCAGGGGCACCGTGCGCCGCAGCAAAGGCGCAATCTGCTCCTCGACCTTGTATTTAAGAAAAATGGGCATTTTGTCCTCGTACAGCCGCACCACCTTCTGATGCTTGGGTATGACCTGCTTGAAAAAATCACGCGCCCGCTTGAACATCTCGGGATTGTCGATCAGCACCTCGGAGGTATCCGTGGTGAAATAATCCCTGATCGACTGAATGACCATATTGCTTTCCTGATAAATCATGGCAGACGCAGAAACCTCTTTTGCCCGAGCTTCGATGGCCTTCCACAGGCGCACAAGATAGTCTGCATCACCCTGCAGCTCCTTCTTGTTCTTGCTCAAGCCCGCGGTGCGCACGATCACTCCCACTGAGTCGGGGAGCACAAGCTCGCGGCTGATGTCCTTCAGCTTCTGCCGCTCCTGCTCATCCTCGATTTTGCGGGATATGCCCGTTCGACTGTAGCCGGGCATGAGCACCAGGTACCGGCCCGGAAGCGATATGAACGTGGTAAGCGCAGCGCCCTTGGTGCCCTTGACCTCCTTGGACACCTGCACGATAACCTCCTGACCCTTGCGCAGAATCTTGCCGGGCGGAAGCTTGCCTCTGCCGGCATGGCTGTCGGGCTCCTGATAATACATGTGCTGAACTTCGTCCAGCGGCAGGAAGCCCGGTCTCGGGCCGCCGTATTCGACAAAGGCCGCGTACAGGCTCGGCTCGACCCGCTGCACCATACCCTTGTAGATATTGCCCTTTATTTTTTCAACATTTGTGGTTTCGACGGCAAGGTTGGAAAGAACGCCGTCTTCAATGATCGCCACCCTGCTTTCCTCGGGGTGGATGACATTGATAATCATTTTTTTGCCGGAATCCGTCTTGTTCCGGCCCCTTGTCAGAACGCCAAATAGCATCAGTAAGCCCTTTCTCAAAAAATGTATGCCTTACCGCCATCGTGAGACAACCGCAGAAGCGATCAGCCCATCATGCCCTGCTGCTCCTGTCAGCAGCCTTCACAGACTGAGCGCGCGGCAGTGTCAGACTCCCGCCGCAGCCGCTGCAGCGCAAGAGCAAGAGAGGCGGGGTTATTTTCCAACACCTGTGGCGGGTTTATAACCTTGCAGTAGTTCCATGTACGGAAGGTGGCCTCGGCATAGGCCTCAGGAAAAGGCCCCATGCGTTTGGTGAAATCCGGGCCTTTTGTAAAAAGTATCTCCGGTTCCGGTCCGTCAAGGTGCAGCGCAAGGTAGGAATTTTCAAGCTTCTCTTCAAAAAGTATCGCTACTATCGTCGCCATGAAGTAATAATACTGGAAAATCAGATGGTTGGTCAAGGCAAATATGTTGAGAAACGCAAAGAGAAGCGCTCAACCAACGTGAGGTAATTGCTATTTCTTGCTTAAACAAACAGCATCGCCTTCTATTGTTACGGCAACACTATCCCCTTCCCCAATTTCACGCGCAATAATTTTGTCTGCAAGCGGTTTTGCGATCAGCCGTTCAATAGCACGCGCAAGAGGACGAGCGCCGAATTCATCGCTAAAACCTTCCGCACATAGCAGCTCAAACGCTTCCGGCGTTATCATGAGCTTTATGCCCTGCGCCTTTACCCGTTCTTGTAACTCCGCAAGCATTTTTTCGGCAATTGCTTTAATGCCTTCGCCCGTAAGTTTATTAAAACGTATGATTTCATCAATACGGTTCAAAAACTCGGGCCGGAAGTGCTGCTTCAGCTCGTCAAGATTATTATCGCTTATCTGCCCGCTATCAGCTTCCTTCCCAAAACCGATATGCTTCTGACGAAATCCATCATTGCCAATATTGGAGGTCATAATGAAAATGGCATTCTTGCCGTCAACCGTTCTCCCCTTTGCATCAGTAAGCCGCCCCTCATCAAACAGCTGCAGAAAAAGGTCCTGCACTTCGGGGTGGGCTTTCTCAATCTCATCAAATAATACCACGCTGTAGGGCTTGCGCCGCAGCTTGCCGGTAAGCTGCCCCTCTTCTTCATACCCCACATACCCCGGCGGCGCGCCGATCAGTTTTGCCGTGCTGTGCTTTTCTTTGTATTCCGACATATCAAGCCGGATTATCTGGTCATCCGATCCGAACAGAAACTGCGCCAGCGCCTTTGCAAGCTCTGTTTTCCCCACGCCTGTCGGGCCAAGAAACAGAAAAACGCCGGAAGGCCGGTTCGGATTCTTTACAGCTGCCCGCGCCATCCGCACAACCTGAGCAACCCGTGCAACAGCTTCATCCTGGCCGATAACTCTTTCCCGCAATGCTTCTTCAAGACGGGCAAGACGATCCTTTTCCGTGCCTTTCAGATTCTCCTGCGGGCAGCCTGACCAGTTCGCAACCACCTCGGCAATAATATCCTCTGTCACTTTCAGGCCCGCGCCTTTAAGGTCTTCCAGCTTGCCATGAAAGCTGAGCGATGTCACCCCCACCCGCGTGCAGGCTTCATCAAGAACATCAAGGGCCTTGTCCGGCAGACGGCGATCATGAAGGTATCTGACCGACAGCTCCACCGCCGCTCTGAGCGCCGATGAACTGATATGCACCTTGTGGTGATCTTCATAACGGACCTTAAGCCCCTTCAAAATCTTTATCGCATCTTCCACGCTTGGCTCTTCAACCACAATGGGCTGAAAACGCCGCTCAAGCGCGGAGTCTTTTTCAATGTATTTGCGGTATTCATCAATGGTGGTTGCGCCGATGCAGGCTATATCGCCACGGGAAAGGGCGGGTTTTAAAATATTGGCGGCATCAAGCGAGCCGCCGCCTGCTGTGCCCGCCCCCATAATGGTATGCAACTCATCAATGAACAGAATGATATTCTTATCCGCTGCCGCCTCATGCAGTATGCCGGTAAGCTTTTCCTCAAACTCGCCCCGGTATTTAGTGCCTGCGATGAGACTGCCCATATGGATTTCTATAACCCGTTTGTTCTGCAGAGCGGGCACGATATTGCCTTCGGCAATGCGCAGCGCAAGACCGTACACAATGGCGGTCTTTCCCACGCCCGCCTCTCCGATGAGCAAGGGATTGCTTTTGGTTTTCCTGTTCAGAGTCCTGATGAGGCGCAACAGCTCATCGCGCCGCCCGATCATGGGCTCAAGCTTTCCTTCACGGGCAAGCTGTGTAAGATCCGTGCCGCAGGCGGCAAGAAAAGAGACCGGGGCTGCTTCTTTTTTCTTTTGATTAGGCAGTGCCTCCCCCCGGGCTGCTTTGCCGATTAGGTCACGCAAATTCTCTTTGCTTGTTTCAAAGGCGGCAAGCGCCTTCCCGATAATTCCGCTTTCTCCTTCAAGCAGCGCTTCAAAAAGATGCAAAGGCCCCACGGTTGCAGCATTCAGTTCACGGGCGATCTCTTCAGCCCTGGTAAAGCACTGCTTACACCCGGCGCTTCGGTGAACAGCCTCATCATCACTGCGCTGATACTCTCCTTCACCCACAAGTCCCCGGATTCTTCTGCGCAGCATTACCCGCTCAAGCCCACAGGCTGAAAGCACCTCCTGCACGGGCGCAAGGTCTTTTTGCAGCGCCGCCAATGTGTCTTTCTCAAATCCCTGCTGCTTATCCGAATCAAGCAGGTCAAGCGCCCGTAAAAGACCGATGAGCACATGCTCTTTTTCAACAAATTGCGCATGCGCCATAACAGCCTCGGATCCGCCGAGCTGCCAGGATACAACGGCTGCGAGGGAAAAGGACATCATGGCTTCCGCTCCTTTTCAGCATTCTCAAGCACCGCACGACCTGCCGCAGTTGTGCGATAGCGTTGTTTTGAGCTGTTGGGTTTTTCGGGAACGGTCATTTCGATGAATCCAGCTTTTTGGAGCGGCTTCAAGACCTGGTCCCTGAACTTGGTCCTGTTGGTTCGCCCGGCAAGCGCCATTAATTCGCCTATTGGGCTGGCATACAAGCATTTATCAAGGATTTTAACTTGGTCCCGACTTGGTCCCGACTTGGTCCCAGCTTGGTCCCGACTTGCGGGGTACTTGCGGGATACTTGCGGAACACGTGCGAGAGAGTCCTCTGTTTCATGGGCATGACTTGGTTCCGACTTGGTGCCGACTTGTACGGTCTTTGGCTCCTCCTTGGTTTCCACCTGAGCCCGCACCACCGGATTCGGATAGAAGATCGCGGTGAAAAAGCCGTTATTCTCGAAGATCGGCGCCGGGCAGTGCTGGTCATGAGCCTCCTCACGCATGCGCCTGATACCGGTTCCGGCCTTTTCGATGAAGGTGATCCGGTGGAGCAAGTCGGCAATGAGGGCATTGCGGCGGATGCTCTTCCGGCCGAGGTCGGCAAACTTCATCCCCTTGGGCAGGCCGCCGGGGCTGGATATTTCGATCCGGTCGGTATATATTTCCACGAAAACGTTGGCCCCATCCATGAACCAGTCGCGATGCATGACGGCGTTGGTGATGGCTTCACGCAGGGCTTTCATCGGGTATTCCGGGACATCCTCCCGGCGCAGACCTTCAATGCGGTAGGCCGTGCGGGTGTTGCGCTCGATAAACCGCAGGCTGTCCTCGATATCCGAAACAATGCCGCCGGTAAAATCCTTGCGGTCCAGTATGTGCACCTTGTCTGCTCCCTTGGCCAGGAGGCAGGTGATATAGGCCTGGTTGAAAAAGTGCCGAACATTTTTGGCGAAGAAGAGTACCCCGGCATTTCGAAAAATGAGTTTGGCGCCGGACCGCTCGGCAGCCTCGATGTTGACCAGGACGTCTTCAGCTTTCGGACGACCCGTGATGCCGCTCAGCCGGAGCCAGGCGTCGTATTTCTTTCTATCAAAGTCCTGGGGATAGCGGAACTTCGGACACAGAGAAGTATCGAAACGGATAACGTCTTCACTGCGGAAGAGATCCCGAATCTCATCGCGGCTGAGCTTCTGGGTAACGGCGCCCTGCCGCCAGAAATAACCGTCGCTGCACTGCACGGGCTTGGCTTCGCTTTCGCGAACCGTCACCACAGTCACCTTGCCAATATGCTGCAGCAGGACTTTTACCGGCGGATCGCAGTTACGGGCAATGTCCTGAATGCGGGCGCGCAGTTCATTGGTATCGGCAATACCTTTTACCATGCCATCATCCCGAACCCCCAGCAGAATCCTGCCTCCCGCGGTCTTTGCCAGAGCCACCAGTTCACGAGCAAGGGAAGCGGAAAGGGCTTCCTTGTACTCCAGCATGACGCCTTCGCCCTCCTGGAGCAGAATGTCAAGATCGGTGGCTTTCATGTCACGGTCTCACTAAATTAACTGTATGCATTATATCAATCCACATCTAGCCGTTATACCGGAATGTGCCTCAGCCACGCCGATCTGCCAGGATAAAAGAACTGCGGGGGAGTAGGTGAGCATCGCTTATTCCAAAGGTTTTATTTTTTCAAGAGGCTCAAGATGCTGAGCCTTATCCCATAAAGCCTGTAATTCTTTTTGATGAATAAGCGCCCATTCCATAACGAGACCAAGGGCTCTGGGAGGAAAACTCCCCGAGAGAATGGCCAGTGTGTTTATGTCAATAAGTGCTTCATAATCGCCATACTCAACGTGAAAATGAGGTGGATTATGATCAGCAAAAAACATTTTTATTATGATTCCAAAAAATCGGCAAATTTCAGGCATTGGCAGCTTCCTTTTTAAATTTTGCAAAAAGCTCTTCCGGCTTCTTTCCTGTCAGCTGCAGATACAGCGCATCCGGGCAGAGATCAATGTCGTTGCCCCAAAGAAGCTCACCCGATGTGCCTATGCTTACTTTTTTAAAAACAGCATAGTCCTGCCAGTCTGCAAATACTCCTTTGCCTGCAAGATGTGAGAGGTTAACTTCCCCCTCCGTTCCATCAGAATATTTCAGCCAAAGCCTGTAATCCTCCAAAGCCTTTGCCTCAATTATTTTATACATATGCGTGCTCCTTCAAAAAACAACTTAAATCAAGTTACTAGGTTTTATTCATATTGACAGCCTTACATGCAAGTATAAACCCCAATAGTGGGCGGCGGCAAGAAATTCTTTAAAAGCCCTATAATTTAAAAACTGTCATTAAAAAAGGTTTTAGATTGTTGCCTTTTGATATAGCATTGCTTGGTAGAAAAAGCCTGTTCTAAACACAGCTCCACTGAAATAAGTGCCGGTTAAAATCCCCCTTAATCCCCCTTTAAAAAAGGGGGAAGCAAAAAGTCCTCCCCTTTTGCAAAGGGGAGTTAGAGGGGATTTTTAGTCTGCACACAACCGATATCTATATTGTGTGGCGTTGTTCTAAGTTTCATGTATCTTTAATGATCTGGGGGTAGTGCATGTACTCTTCCGAAAAGCTTCACGAAATCAACGAAGGCAAAATCTGGAATGTAGGCGATATCATTCTGGGCGACTACAAGGTTGTCGGCGTGCTGGGCAGAGGCGGCATGGGCGTGGTGTACCTTGTTGTGCGCAGCCAGTCTACGGGTCAGAAGTTTGCCGTCAAAAAACTTCTCATCGGCGATGACGATACCCGCCGCAACTTCCTGATGGAGCTTCAAACCTGGCTTGATATGCCGGAATACCCACACCTCGTGGCCTGCCGATTTTTTCGCACCGTGGGCGATGAGCTTGCCATCTTTGCCGAATATGTTGAGGGCGGCTCCCTTGCCGACTGGATTAGAAACGGCAAACTGACCCAGCTTGATAAAATTCTGGATGTTGCCATTCAGTTTGCCTGGGGCCTGCATGCCGTGCATGAATTGGGTCTGGTGCATCAAGATGTAAAGCCGGGCAACGCCCTGCTAACGCCGGACGGCATTGTTAAGGTTGCTGATTTCGGCCTGGCCCGCGCCAAGGCTGTTAAAGAAAAAAATCTAGGGCAAGACCCGAGCCAGAGCATTCTTGTGAGCAGCGGGGGCATAACTCCCGCCTACTGCTCCCCGGAACAATTAAACAGGCAGCCGCTTTCACGCAAAACAGATATTTGGTCCTGGGGCATTTCTGTTATGGAAATGTTCATTGGCGAAGTGACTTGGCAAGTCGGGCTAGCCGCCCCCCAGATTTTGGAACATTATATTGCTAACCCAATCAGAAATCCAGCAGTCCCCAGGATGCCCGCTGGGGTGATCGAAGTTTTAAAAAAATGCTTCCGCAGTAACCCCACCGACCGGTGGCCTACACTGCTTGACGCAGCCGAGGCTTTGAAACAAATTTATAATAATTTCACAGGCAACTCATATCCACGTCAAATACCTGCTGTTCTCCAAAAAAATCTATCGATTGCTACTTTAGAGCGAGTGCACGATAGCTATGAATGGACTGATCCAAAAGAATGGTTAATCAAAGCGCTTAAAGCAGCAGGGCGAGACCCAGTTGAGGGTCTTACATTAATACAGTCAAACAATAAATCTAGCTCACGAAAAGCTCAAGCAATAGCAGATTTAGCTATTTATGAAGAAGTAATGCATATTTTTGAAGAATTAATCTCCATGGGTAGAAAAGACCAAAAGCTTCAACTGGCTGATTTTTATACAGACAAAGCTGTAATACACAACTTTACTGATGATCTCCCGGGAGCAATCGCACTTTATAACAGGGTTATTAACATACAAAAGCAACTTGTTTCTCAGGAGGGTCCGTGGGAAATATCTAGCCAAAATCTTGCCATAATTTACATGAATAAGGCCTGTGCAGTGAGTAGTCTTGGTGATAATCGAACAGCTGTAGCCATCTATGACAAGGCAATCGGAATATGGGAACGACTAGTAAACAAAGAGGGCAGAAAAGAACTGGCAAACCATCTTGCCTTGGTTTACATGAACAAGGCCATTGCGATGAATGATCTTGGTGATAATCGAACAGCTGTGGCCATCTATGACAAGGCAATCGGAATATGGGAACGACTAGTAGATAAAGAGGGCGGGGAAGAACTGGCAAACTATCTTGCTATGGTTTATATGAACAAGGCCCGTGCGGTGAATGATCTTGGTGATCATCGAACAGCGGTGGCCATCTATGACAAGGCAATCGAAATACGAGAACGACTAGTAAATCAGGGGGGCAGGGGTGAATTGGCAAACAAACTTGCCATGGTTTATATGAACAAGGCCATTGCGGTGAATGATCTTGGCGATAATCAAACAGCGGTGGCCATCTATGACAAGGCAATCGAAATACGAGAACGACTAGTAAATCAGGAAGGCAGGGGTGAACTGGCAAACGATCTTGCCATGGGTTACATGAACAAGGCAATTGCGGTGAGTAATCTTGGTGATCATCGAACAGCTGTGGCCATCTATGACAAGGCAATCGAAATCCGGGAACGATTGGTAAATCAAGAGGGCAGAACAGAACTGACAAACGATCTTGCCATGGTTTACATGAACAAGGCCACAGCGGTGAGTGATCTTGGTGAGAATCGTACAGCGGTGGCTATGTATGACAATACCATCGAAATCTGGGAACGATTGGTAAATCAAGAGGGCAGAACAGAACTGACAAACGATCTTGCCATGGTTTACATGAACAAGGCCATTGCGATGAGTGATCTTGGTGAGAATCGTACAGCGGAGGCTATGTTTGACAAGGCAATCGAAATACGAGAACGACTGGTAAATCAAGAGGGCAGAACAGAATTGGCAAGCAATCTTGCTGAGGCCTACAGGAACAAGGCCATTTTGGAGAGAACTCTTGGAGACAATCGGTCAGCAATAACGTTGTATGATAAGGCAATTGAGATTTGGGAACGGCTGGTGAATCAAGAAGGTAGACAGGAACTGACTAATTACTTGACCAATGCATATAAAAACAGGGCTGCTCTTAGCAAGTAGCAAAGACTTAAACGCAATAGCTAAAACTATTATGCTTAAAATAATCGAAAACAACCATTATCATATTTGGGCAGATGCACTCCATGCCCGCGCTCTATCTCATCAAGTCAGGGATAAATAAGATTATGGGATATATGTCCGTTAAAAGAATAATGATAAATAAATTAATGAAGCGATGACTGTAATCACAATTGGAATACAAATAACAAATGATCCATCATTGTTGAAATCAAGGGACTTGGCTATGTTAAACAAAATTGGATTAGTCATGAATATTTTTGGAACGCTCATGATAGCATTTTCCTTTGGGAAAAATCTTGGCGACGCATATCAAACAAATGATAAAAAAGGAAAAATATACCTAGCCTCATTCCTTTATCCAAAAATCTTTTGGTTTGGCATTGCTTTATTAATCATTGGTTTTGTGTGCCAATTAATTTCATAAAATGAAAAAATCAAAACGGGAAGATTAAATAATATAAAAGCGATGCGCAGTCTGGACAGGCTGAGCTGTACTGCTGCTACTCGCTTTATTAACCAGGAATAAAGAATATGAGATATGTATTTGTTAAGGCCTATGAAATAAGAGGCCTGAATCACACACCCGGTCAGGCTGATGTTACTCTTTTCACAAAAGAAGGCGACCCATCTGTTAGCGCGATACTTACCGATAATCCCGACAAATACTGTTATGAGATAGATCGAGCACAGTGTCTTGGACATTTTATGTTAGCAGGGTTTACCGGTCAGCCAAGCTCTGTTAGGCTTGAACTGGAAAACTATATCCTTCAGGTTCGCGTAAACAGAAAGAGGCAATTTGGGACGTCTGAAGTTTTAGTATTTATTGCGGAAGGGGAAATAGAAGCTGATCTTAGCAAGTCTGTTGCGGATAAGGGCGATTATATAATAGGCTTCGATATCATCAACAAACAACAAATAGCAGGGTCCTTGAGCGGCGAGATTGAGGCTTCTTTGGCAGGGCTTTGTCTTGCCGCCAATCATGAGATGCTGCAAATCAAACGTTTAGCCCAAGGCGCTTATCTGCTTTCTGCTTCAGAAAAACCAATATATTCCTTTAGTATGTCTTGCGGCGGCGAAGCCTACACTTCAAGAACTACAACTGACGAACTCATAGATCAGACACGGAAGTATCTTTCGTCTCTTGCTATCGATACTGGTTTGTCTCGCGTATACAAGCTATTTATTCAAAGCATATCGATAGACAACGATGTGCTTCGTCGCTTTATTTTCAGCTGGTCTGCGTTGGAAATCTTGATAAATAAAGTTTTTTCTAAATATGAGAAACTCTTTGTTCAAAATCACCTGGGTGATAAGCCTGCAGATCAAACGCATAGATATTTTAATCGTATTCAAGATATTCCGAAAGATAAATACCCTCTTCTAGACAAATTTGTTGTTATAGCTACCTGTATTGGTAATGAGTCGGTCGAAGGTGATATTGAGAGTTTCCATAAAATCAAGAAGACGCGCGATACATTCTTTCATGGCGAACCTATGGATGAAAAATCATTGCCTGTTAGTGAAACAATCGGGCTATTAAAAAAGTACATACGCTGCCACATAGATGCAACAAAACCACGCAGCGAATCCTCCTTTTAAATTGAAATAGTTTGTGCTTATTTTAGCCCTTCTGATAATGCCTTTTGAAACTCTTCTGCGGCCTGAAATCTCTTCCCTGCATCTTTCTGTATCGCTTTATTCACAATCGCCGCCAAACTTTTGGGCAGATCACCGCGGCGGTATTCTATGGGTATCGGCTTATCATCGCCAAGGATTATGGCAATGGGGTCGGGCGGTTGTTTTTTGCCAAGCCCTAAAAACCCACCGGCCTTGGGAGTGGCGAAATCATAGGGAAACTGGCCGGTGAGCAGGTGATACAGGCTCATGCCCATGGAGTAAATATCCGAGCAGGGCTTGACGTTTTTAAAATCAAATATCTGCTCAGGCGGGCAGAAGAACAGCGTTCCGGCAAAGTCTCCTTCGCGGGTAAGGGTGCCGCCGCGGAGTACATAATTTTGGGTCTTTCGGTTTTTTGTACCAGAAAATGAATCATTTCAATGGTCATCAATGAAAGAAGTAATGACCTTGAGCATTAGATACTTTTGATCTTTGATACCATAGGCCCTGCGCTGGATGACGCGAAT
>Ga0209777_10003135_pt1 | contig 20862 bp, 13 predicted proteins | sample FrelakmetHBP12HB_FD_187147 | JGI IMG/M metagenome (GOLD analysis project Ga0209777, IMG submission 187147) | Freshwater lake sediment microbial communities from the University of Notre Dame, USA, for methane emissions studies -HBP12 HB (SPAdes)... | ecosystem: Environmental > Aquatic >...
CGCCTCCCGACTCGCCAGTCCCATTGCTGGAACCCACGCTCGTTCGGCTACATGCTGAACAGGCAATTTACATGGTGAACTCCTTTCAGTTCACAAGATCAGCCAGGCTTATCCTGGTAACCGACCGTAAGGGAGTCGGTTAGGCCGCGGATCTGCGGCAATGCACGAGTCGCGATGCCCTCTCGTTCCGAGCCGCGACCGAGAGCACCAGGAACTCGAACAGCGCGCGATCGTCGTGCTGAGGCACGCCGCAATTGTGACGCGATTCACTGCGGAGATTCGCGCCAGGGGTTGCGGGCCTCATACGTCGCGATCGCCTCACGGAGCGTTCCGGCCAGAGAAGCGTTGTTCTGTCGGGTGGCGAGGTCCAAGGCGCGGCGCGCTGTGTCCACGGCTTCCGCGAAGCTGCCCTGCTCGGCCAGCGCGGCAGCCAGTGTGTCGAGAATCACAGGATCGTTTTCCTTCGAGAGTCCGGCCGCGCGCCTCGCCAGATCGACGGCCTCGGCGCCGTTGCGCAGCGAAGCATCCGGGCTCACCGCCAGTACGCGCGCCGTCAGGTTGAGAGCCCGCACCGAATCCGGCGCCAAACGCAGAGCTTCGTGCCACTGAGCCAGTGCCGCCGCGGTATCGCCTCGCGCGAAGTAAAGGCACACGCCCAGGAAATAGTGCGCATCGGCGAGACCCGGGCCGATCCTGACAGCGCTTTCGAAATGCGGAAGTGCTTCCGTCAGCCGGCCCTTTGTCATCAGAGCCTGACCGAGACTTTGTTGAACATCGGCGTTGTCGGGGCTGTGCGCGACGGCCGTTTCCAGATGCGCAATGGCCTCATCCAGACGGCCCTTGGCCGCGAGGGCCCGCCCGAGGTTCAAGTGGATAATGACGTACTGCGGATCCAGCTCCAGCGCTTTCTCGTAGTGCGGGATGGCCTCGTCGTATCGTCCCTGGCGTGCCAGCGCGACCCCCAGATTGTTGTGGGCGCGGGGATCGTCCGGCTCGATCGCGAGCGCCTTCTTCCACTCGGCGATGGCTTCGTCAAGATGGCCCTTCGCGGCGAGGTCGGCGGCGTCGTTGAGCTGGGTGTAAAAGGCTAAAGCCGGCAGATCGATCCGAAACACGCGATCCGGCGGGATGTTGACGAACTCGGGAAGGTTCACGGCGCGATTGGCCGCCGTGGAGTTCTCGATCAGGATGGGCGGGCTGTCGTTGCCCTCCTCGTCGATATGCGTCAGGTACATCTGCGTGTACGGCGACCGCGCCTTGGAGGCGAAAACCAGCCAGCGGCCGTTGGGTGAGAAACTGTGCCACGAGTTCATCAGCGGCGTGTTCGATCGCATGCGCCGCGCCTGCCCGCCCTGGGCCGGGACGATGTAGAGCTGGCTGTCAGGCCGCATGAGCTGGCCGTTGCGGCATTGAACGAACACGATCCAGCGCCCGTCGGGCGACACCTTCGGGAACGTGTTGCTCATGCCGTTTTGCGAGGCCCCGGCGATAGGCTCGGGTGTGCCGCCGCGTCCGCCGTTGAAGGGGACGCGGTAAAGGTCGTACTGGAGCGGGACCTCGTTGGGATCGTTGGCGAACTCGGCGATCTTGCCGTTCGGCGGATATGCGTTCTTTGCCTCCGCTCGCGCGAAGACGACGTACTTTCCATCCGGGCTCCACACTCCATCGGTCTGCGCGTAATGCTCGTTGTCGGCGCCCGGCAGGGGCTGCTCGATGCCCGTGGCGCGGTCATACCAGGCCAGGATGCCGCCGGTTGGATAGAACACCTGGAGGAAGCGATAGTCCTTGAAATTCACCGCATAAAACGTGCTGCGCAGCGGCCGGCTCGTTCCGCTGATGGTGGTGAGGACATGTTGGCCGTCGGGCGATACCTGGGACATGAAGCCCACGCGATTCTGCCCGAACTGGCGGTCGGCGGAACGGTTCCAGGAGACCAGGTCCTGGGCGCGAATCACGGTCTGCGGCTCGAGATCGACCAGTGCGTACAGTCCTTTGTCGTTCTCCGGGCCATCCAGATCCATGCCCACCGCTTTCCCGTCGCTCGAGAAGGAGTGGCAGTTGGCGCATGTGGGCAGGTTCTCCATCACAACGCGGCTCTGCGGTTCGGCGATGTTGCGCAGCCGCCAGGCGATCAGGGGGATGGCCTCGGGCGCGAGCGGCTTGATGACGCCCTTCTTGGTTTCCGAGGGCATCAGCGGGACGTCGCGGTAGAAGATGGGAGCGCCCACCGGATCGCGGGATGTGCGAATCGTCACCTGGCCGCGCGAGATCTGCTGATTGCCGCGCATGCCGGCGATGGTGACGGTGGCTGCACTGGTGCCGGAATGCTGCTTGATAGCGGTCCATGTCCGCGCGTCGGGCTGCCAGGTGCGCGAGGCGGCCTGCTGCGGAGTGAGCTCGGGCGGTTTGTTGGTGGCCGCGAGGCAGCGCGCATCGATCTCGCCCACGCGCATCGGCTCGGCGCGCGCAGCGATGTGGAGGCCCGGTGCGCCATCGGCAAACGCAATGTCAACGCGCCATGACGTGGCCCCATCGGAGGCATCGCGGAAGAGGAACGTCGGGGCAAAAAACTCAGGCGGGAAAATCGAGCCGTCGAACGGGTAGTCGATCGCGATCGCCGCCGGAAACGTGCGCTCGGCGATCACTCGGTCGAGCAGGAGAGCCGGTGCGAGGACACCTGCGGCGGCGAGAAAAATACGGCTTGCGAGCACCAGAAATTCGATTGTACTATACACGCGCTGGTGCCCGGCCGACGGCCGGGAGCGGCCCCTTGGTTCGAAGGAGTTCGTTGCGGAACCGGGGCGGAGGCTGCGGCGGCTTCGGAGCCGCGGCCGGTCGGGAGACCGAGGAAGGTGGTAGAGAAGAAAGAGGCGGGCGTGCAGGTTGCGATGTTTGGCTGAGAAAACTGGAAAACACGCAGCCTGTCACCGTTTTTTCTTAATCTCCAAACTACACCGGGCCAGTTTTGCAACCTGAAGCAGCACTGGCCAGCGAGTCGAGCCGTCCGGATCACGCTTGATAAGTCGGCCAGTGTCCCGGCAACGGGTGATGCCAGCCCCGGGACCCCTTCGGTGAACGCTGCTCGACCAAGGAAGGATCCATTTTCCAGAATGCCATTCAGAGCGAGCGAGTGGAAGCATGCTGCAGAACGAAGGCTGTGGTCGGGATCTGCAAAACAGCGCATATCTCCCGGCGTTACTTGACCTGAAGGGATTCGATGTACTTTGTCAGGTTCCGAATTCGCAGCTTGACGCGAGCGACGTCGGCGCCGTCCATTTGTCGAAAAACAGCGCCCCAGGTCGGCATATCTTTGGACCCATGCGCGGTCACACGAAAGTCCCCGGTGATCGCGCCGAATACCCGGAGCTCGGGGAATTTTCCCGCATTCCGCTTCGCGAGAACGGTTAGGTCCGAGGGTCGGGATTTCAAAGCAGGACTGGCCGGGCCATCGCCTTTGCCGTCGGCGCCGTGACATGCGGCGCAGTAGGCATGGTACATTTCCTTACCGGAAGAAACGGAGGTTCGCCCGGCCGGCGTCTTCTGGATAACGGGTCGGCTTTCATTCTGCGCGCATAGCACCGCAGTCGCAAACGCGAACAGCATCAAACTTTGCAGCATTGCCGTCGTCTCCATTCAGAACTCGATCCGCATTTGGATCGCAATCATGCGGGGCGCATTATCGCCGCCAAGACCGACACCGAGCAACCCGGTGGGCGGGGACGTCGTGTAGGTTAGAGCACCGAAGCCGACTTGGGTTTCCGGCTTCCCAGGTATGCCAGCGATTGCCGTCGGCAACCCGAAATTCGGGTGATTCAAGACGTTGAAGAATTGCCCGTCGAGACGCAGGGACAATCGATCGCCCAGCCGGAATTGCTTTGTAACATACAAGTCGGCCCAGAAGAAATCCGGGCCGCGGAGCGAGTTTCGGCCCAGATTGCCGAACTGGCAAGTCTCGGGCGAGTCCCCGCCGGCGCAGGCCCCCGTGCTCGGATCGACAGTCGAGACAAACGCATCCGGATTGAGCCACTGAATGGTGCCGGGTTGTGTCACACCTGGAATCGCATCGTGCCGGTAGAGTGGCACGCCCTTGCGGACACTGGCGAACTGCGGGCCGCCGCCCTGTACGATGCCGTTGCCGTTTGCCGAATACGGCGCGCTCTGAACCGAGAAAGGTACGCCGCTGTGATAGAAAAACGTACCGGACAACTGCCAACCGTTCACGACCTTACCCAATACCGCGTTGTGTGCATGCATCGGCAACTCGTACACATAGCTCGCATTAAAATTGTGCCGGATGTCGTAGTCGCAGTTGCCGTACTGCCGGTCCAACATGCCGGGCAATGGTGAAACGATCCCCAGCGCCGAAAAGGACAGGAAGCCGCCGTTTGACACCGTGTCCAGACAATGGCTCCACGTATAGTTCGCTCGCGCCTGCAATCCGTGGCCGATGCGCTTCTCCGCTGTCACCTGAAGGCCGTTGTAGTGACTGTTGGCCCCGGTAGCGAACTGTGTCACCGCCGCGAAGCGGGGGTCCTTGGGAGCGTCGTACGGGAATGGGCGGAAGCAGCCGGCGCAAACCGTCTGGTACCCGTTAACTTGGGTCGAGTAGGGCTGGTTCACTGCGCGGGTGCCGACGTACTGAGCGCGCAGACTCCCGGTGTTGCCGAGTTGCCGCTCGACGGCAAAACTCCATTGCAGGAAATAGGGCGCGCGTAGTTGACCGTCGGGAATGGCGGTGAGGGCGACCGGTGGAAGACACGTCTTCGGATCGGCGGACGCGGCTGCACAGGAGGGAGCCCCCTGCTGGAAGCCGTTGAGAAACGCCTGATTCGCCGTGACAGTCGCATCGACGGCGCTGTCCGGCACGCCAGGTGCAATCGCCAGTCCGCCCGCCCGCCCCAGAAGGCCGCCTTGGTAGGTGGTGATGTATGGCGGATTTGCAGCGATCAGATCCACGATGCTGCCGGGCAGCAGATCGCTGAACACGCCAAACCCCGTGCGCAAGACCGTTCTCGGCGCGAACTGCCAGGCAATCGCGGTGCGGGGCTGCCATAGCAGAAGCGGAGTCGAAGCAAACAGCCTATCCCGGCCTATGACGATCGCCCGGTTGAGGGGCTGATCCGGATTGTGACCCGACGCATCGAACGAGCCGGGTAAGGTTGCGATCAGGTGGTGCGGGCTCATCGGATTCGTGTTAGTGGCTGTGCGCACACCCAGTGTCCAGGTCACCTTCGAGGAGAGCTTCACGGTGTCTTGGGCGAACAAATCCACGTTCAGGTAGTTGAATGGCTGCGAAGCGGCGATCGGAAACGCCTTGGTTGCGGTGGACGCCACACCGTAGATGAATTGCGCCAGTGTCGTGTAGGTAACGAGGGGTGTGTCGTACGTGCTGAAGTCGTAATCGTTAATCCGGAGGCGGCGCGAACTGACGCCGAATTTGAATTGATGCCGGCCCGCGGTCCATGCCTGGTTATCGTTGATCTGGAACCGGGTGGCACGGCGCCCCTGCACCCAGTTGTAGTCCAGTCCTCCAATCGTCGTGAACGGCGCGTTCGACCCCACGCCCTGAAATACGATGGGGGAGGCCGCAAGGGTCTTGCTCAAATCCACCGGCCCAAACAGGCTCTCATACCAGGAGAATGCCGGGGTGAAGTAGTTCACCAGGTTCTGGCTGAAAATGTGCGTGTATCCGGCTGCGAACGAATACAAGGGCTGCGACGAAATCGCATTGAACAGAGGATTGAGCGGGTCTGTATACGCCGCCTGGAGTCCTGTGTCGGACTGGAAGCGGTACCAGACCATGTTATTTACGTTGATGTTTTGATCGATCCGGGCCGTGATGACCTGCTCGTGATCAGAACTCGACTGCGAGGTTGTCCGCCGGTTCGCGCAACCGTTTCCATTTGGCGGGGCGCCTGCCGCGAGGCTGCCCTCGGCGTTCAACGGGCAACCGAGCACAGGCAGCGGAGTTCCGGCCGTGTTCGGATATAGCGAAAACATCTTCCGGTAGAACGGCGCCAACTCCGGGGCTGCGGGGTAGCTCGACCCTGAAACCGTGTCGGTTCCCCCTTTGGGCAGTTGCTGCAATACATAGCTCTGGAACGCCGCCGAAGGGAGCGTCACAGTGTTGACGATGGGCAGGGCGATCCGCATCTGCTCGAAGTCGCCGAAGAAGAACAGCTTGTCACAGACGATCGGGCCGCCGAGACTGCCCCCAAAGTGGTTCACGTTCGAGCGCGGTTTATGGCCGCCGGGAGTCGCGTTTGTGAAGAAGTTTGCCGCATTCAGCCGTGACCCGTTCCAGAGTTCATAAAGGTTGCCATGGAGCGTGTTCGTCCCGCTCTTCGTAATGTAATTAATCTGCGAGGCCCCGTAGCGACCCTGGTCGACTGCATAGGAGGTGGTGTTGACCGTAACTTCCTCGATGGAGTTCAGACCCAGAACGAGGTTGGTAGAGAGCCCGCTGTTCAGGTTCGTCAGTGGATCATTCGTCTCCAGGCCATCCACAATATAAGCGTTGGAGAGGGCGGGCAATCCATTGAACTGCACGTTGCCGTACCCGTTCTGGCCGCCGACGAAATCGTTAGACGAACCGGCCGTGTTGATCAGCGCGCCGGGCGCAAACTGCGCCGGGTAGGTCAGATCGCCACCCGGGTTCGGCAAGTCCTCGATGCCACGCCCGCTGAGGGTGGTCGTGGTATTCGGGTTTTCCACGTTGATCAGCGGCGCCTCACTGCTTACGGTGATGTCCTGCTTGGCGGAGGCGACCTTCAGAGTGAAATTCACCGTGCGGGTCTCGCCCAAGCCCGCGGAAACCGACGCGTTTACCTGCTCATCAAAACCCGACGCCCGGACGCGCACCGCATAGAGGCCAGGACGCAATTGTGGGAACGCGAAACGCCCCGCTTCGTCCGTCTGAACTTCACGTTTGAGCCCGGTTCCCTGGCGCGTGATTGTCACCGTGGCCGTGGCCACCGCCCCACCGCTCGTATCCGAAACCTGCCCCGTGATGGCGCTGGTCGTTTCCCCTTGCGCCCACAATTGGATGGTGCCCTCAGAAACAGCCAGCGCCATGCAGAGAATGCCCGCAAGCCTTACGATCGACATGGAGTGTTTCCTGTTCAATTTTTAGGCACTCCTAAATTTAGATCATACACCCGCACCGGAGGGCTGCGCAACCTTCCTGTTGATTTTAGGGGACGTCTCTGCACATAATTTAGCTGTGCCGAACTCCGGATCTGAATCCGTGGAGGACTACCTGAAGGCCATCTTCGAACTGAGCGGTCCTGCGGGAGAAGCGGCCACAAGCAACGCGATCGCGCAGCGCCTGGGCGTTTCCGCGCCCTCCGTTACCGGGATGCTCCAGAAGTTGTCCACGGGGAGACGCGCCTGTATCACATATCAGAAGCACCACGGCGCCCGCTTGACCAGCGAAGGCCGCAAACGGGCGCTTCGCATCGTTCGTCGGCACCGTCTAGTGGAGCTTTTCCTATGCCAGGTTCTTGGTTACTCCTGGGACGAAGTACACCAAGAGGCCGAGAGGTTGGAGCACTTCATTTCTGAGAAGCTCGAAGATCGCATCGCCCAAAGACTGGGAAACCCGGAATTCGACCCCCATGGAGACATCATCCCTGGGAAAGACGGCACGCTGCCCGAGCGCAAAACCATGCTGCTAGCAGACGTGCCGCCAGGCAGATCGGTCCTTGTGTGCAGTGTGTCCGATCGCGATCCGGAAATATTGCGCTACCTCGAACGTATTGGCCTGACTCCAAACCGCTTGTTGGTTGTGATCGACCATGGCCCGTTTGAGGGCCCGATCGCCGTGCGGTTGCACGACGAGGCCGACATCCGCGCTCTGAGTCCCAGACTCGCCGCTGCCATCCTTGTCCGAATGACATGATGCCCTGCTTCGCCCATTAGGCGTTGCTCGTGACCCCCAGGCGCGCGCCGACAGCCGCACCTTCCTCGAAGTCGTGGGCAGCGTCGAGCCTGCTGCAGAGGTCGAATCGGATTCCTCCCCGGTAACGCTAGGACTCAATCAGTAATTAGTGACAGGCCACGGGTGATTAGTGACAGGCCACGTGATTCTGGCTTCTTCGGTGGCGCGTGAATCGATTCCGCCTGCCCGGGAGGCCGCGGTGGGTTCCTATGCCAACGGACCCAGCACGCGTCGCACGGCGCCATCAGCGGGATGACGCTGGGGAATACCTTGCATGAAGAGTTGGAACGGCTCCCCGGAGCCGCGCCGGGGGCCATCGTCGGGCTCGCTGCGACTTACGTCCCGATCTACCCGACTTCCAGTACCGCCCAGCCCGGTAGCGCCGCTGGCTGATCGTCTAGGAAGACGATCTTCCGCGTCTTCGGAAACGGCAGATTCGATTCGAGCACCCGTGAGTACAACGGAACCTGCTTGAGCACCTCGCGGTATGCCGCGCTGTCCGTTTCGAGCCACGCGGTCTTGGCCAGCAGCCCGCTGCCCCAGCCAAGTGAGACCAGGCATGCATTTCCCGCCGTACTCGCCGCCGCAAGCCGCGACTCGAGCTCCTCGATGCTTTGCCGCAGCGGTGCGATGCCGGTCCAAGTGGCGTACTGCTTCTGGATTGCGAGAAGGCGCCCGGCGTACTCGTTCGCGGCTGCAAGCACGCGCGCTCCATTCACCGGTTCGCGCCATCGCAGAAGCCGCGAAATTTCGGGCTGCGCCAAAAACGCGTTTTCGCGCCAATTGCCCTCGAACACCGTTCCCGGCGCCGCCATCTCGGCAAACAGCGGAGTGGAGTCCTGCGGCCTCGCCCCCGGCACGGTTCCCCGCGGCGCCTGCTTCCACCCGAGGTCGTATCCTCCGCCCCGGCGAGCTTCGAGCGTCGAGACCCGCAGCATGTAAAGCTTCAGAGTCGATTCGGGAATCTTGGCCGAGTCGGCAATCGAAACCGCCCGCATCACGCTGAGCCCGGATCCGCCAAGCGCGCGGTCTTCGGCCGCCTCGCCGGGCCGCCGTGCAAACCGGCCGCCGTCATCGAGGTCCGGCGCCGAGCCGTTCTTCCAGCGCGCGAACAGCATGCCCGTCCGGAGCGCTCCCTTGAGCGCGCTCCCGGGCAAGTACGGGCCGCTCTGGGAACACGTGAACGTCGGGATGTGCAGCGTGTCCCCGTGGGACGCCTCCCAAAACTTCGCCGCCGAGGGATGCTCGAACGGAATGCGGCGGCCGGCGAAGTTCTGCGCAAAGCCGCCCCATGAGGCGAAGTCCAGCTTTTCCGCCTTCTTCAACTGCGCCAGGTAGCCCTCGAGGCGCGGCCCTTTGGCCAGCAGTCGGAAAATGCGCCGCTGGTCGAGCACGTTCACGTGGTCTTTCCAGACCATGTAGTCGATCGGCGAGAGCTTGTTGCCGTCGCCGACAAGCAGCGGAGTCAGGCAGGTGAGCCGGTATTTCATAGCAGACCCAGCAGCGGGCAGCCGCGGTGCGCAATCATGCTGCGCCTCGCAGCGGAACAGGAATCGCCACGGCATAGCCGAACCGGTAGACCGGGTGCGGGAAGCCGTCCGGAGCTACATTCGGCGCGGCGCCCCGCGGCGGCTCCGGGGAAGCCAGCACGCCCCCTTCTTCCACCATTCGCAGGCTTCTTTTCAGGGCGCCCGAGGATAACGGGCTGTCCACTCGCCCGCCACGCACCACCAGTGAATACGCTCCCCGGTTCCAGTCGATCGGTTCGGTCGCCGCGGGGCTGAACAGCGAGAGCAGCCACCAGCCGTTCTCCACCGGAGGCTTGGGCGGCGCCGGTGCCGCCTCGCCCTCCTCGGCGGGCGCGGCGACAGGCTCGGCCACCGGCGCCGGCGGAGGGACGATCAGGTCGGGAAGCTGCCCATACTCGAACTCGGGCTGCGCCGAGCGTCCCCATCCGGCCGATCGCTCGCCTCCGAGCCCCGTGTCCGCCAAAAGCCGGAACGCCGCCTCGAGAGGTCCGCTCCAGCGCTCTTTCGCCTCTTCGGATCCGAAGCTGACCAGGCCCCAAAAACCGCCGCCCTTCGTGAATTCGAGGCACGCCGTGCGATGCACTTCCACGGCATCGCTACTCACCCGGTCCACCGCCGCATTCGAGCGCAGAGCAGGACGGAAGGGTCCCGATACGGACTGATCGCTCCCCGGCAAGAGGCATCCGGAAAAACCGTCCACAAACCAGCGGCTGTCTTTCGGGAGCCGGTCCGACACCAGGTCGCGAACCACCGCGAGCGGTACGAACCTCGCGTTCCTCCAGCGCACTCTCGGCGAAGCGGGAGGAGGCCACAAGCTCCGCGGCGGCGGGACGAAGAGCGTCTCGCCCATCGCCGGGAACAGCGAGCTCAGCCGTACTGCCGGTTCGCCCTCGGCGCCCGCGGTTGCCGCAAGCCACTCTTCGAGTACGCCGAGGCTCAGCATGGCGTGCGTCACCGCGGAGAAGAGGGCGTCGCTGTGGAACACCATCTCCACCCCGTCCCTGGCCCCCGAATCGGGGCCGATGCGCCAGGGTCCGAGCGGGTGGAAACGAACAATAAGCGCCGGGCTCATCTGGCTACCCGGCCAGCTTCTCGCTCAGATTGTCGCCGGTCAGCAGGCCCTGCAGCGCGGCCAGGCCGGCGCCGGAAATCAGTTCGGTCTCCTGGGCCTGCCCCGCATAGAAGCCGCGGTTGCGCCACACGGCCCGCAGGTTTGCGAATCGCACGCGCCCGCTGCCGCGCGAGCCGCCGCCGCCGAGAGCATCGTCCTCGAGCAGCCGCATCGACTCGATCAGCCGGCCCGCCAATTCCCGGTCCGCCTCGCAAAGGATGTCGAGCACCAGCCGCACCTTGAACCGCGCCCCGGCCGGAACACGCTCCAGCGTGCGCGGGTTCGCCTGCGATGTGATGCGGTCGATCGCGTTCTCGCTCTTCACCTCGGTCAGCTCGTCGTCCAGGTTCTCGCGCATTTGCGCGGTGATCGAGTCCGGATCGAGAGGAGCGTCGTAAACCGTCAGCCGTGCCGGTGTGGACGTGGACGCCTCGAGCGTGTCGCCGGTCACGCGTTCCATGCGTCCGGGATTCCGGCCGAAGAGCACGCAGATGTCGTCATCGGGACGGTCGCTCTGGTGAATCCGTACTTCCTGCCCCTTCCGCTTCGAAAGATAGACCAGCTCGGAAGGCGCAACGGCGCCGGTGGACTGCTCGAGCAGCGAGCGAAGCTTCCCTCGGAGTGAGCTGCCCGGCACGTAAGGCCGGCCGAAAGCGTCCTTTACCACCGGGTTGTCGGCCCCGCCGATCTCGAGCGAGCCCTTGCCCGCGCCGATGTGAAGGCCCGTCTCGCAATAGAGGTCGCCCTCGAGGATCAGTTTTCCAATCAGTTTCAGTTCGGTATCCGCTGTGTGCGCGCTCATGCTACCTCGCTATTCGTTGTAGGCGACGATGGCCTCGAAGAGATCCCGGAACCTCTCGTACCCGCGCGGGTCGTTCTTGCGCGTCACTTGCAGCAGCAGTTTCTCGAGAACGTCGAGCGAGCGCAGCGAGTGGCGCGCAATCGTGTAGGCGAGCCGCGCGCGAAGCATCACGAATGCCTGCTGCCGCTCGTTCTCCGGGGCGCGGCAGGCCCGCCGCACGGCGTTGTAGAGCCGCCGCAATTGGCTCTTCGTGCCCGAATCCATGTCGCGCATGCGGCTCACGACGCTGTGAGCCTGGTTATCGAGGTAGAGCGGATCGGAGATGAGCTTGTCCAGGTCTATCTCGGGTGGCCCTTCCGGCCGGCCACGGTCGAATCTGCGGTCATCACCGCGGCCGCCGCCTTCGCGCGGCCCGCCTTCTCGCGGCCGTCCCTGAGGGCGTCCCTCGCGGTTCCGAAAATCCTGCTGAACTTCCGCCATAAATGTTAGACCTCGGTCGATAGTCTCGCCCACTCGAGCGCTACGAGCCCCGCCGGCCGGAGCTTCACCTGGGCTGAGCCTCTGTTCATCATCTCATTGGCCAGGTGTGCGCGAAGCTTCTGCAGCTCGCGGTCCTTCGCTCCCGTCAGCACGCGATTGAGCCGCCTCTGGAAACGCCAGGGCCGGTCGAACCGCTGCTCGCCGCCATGCGACCAGACTTGGCCGCCCTTGTGGTAGAACGCCGTGAGCTCGGCCAGAAACTGGCCGGATGAGCCGAGCTCGGGGACCATGCGGGCCAGCGTGTCTTTCAGTTCGGCGGCGTCGGCCAGGTGGCGCCATTCGAGCACGCGGCCCATCACGGAGATGCAATCCTTGTCGATGTCCTTGGCCTGCTCCAGCCGGTTGCCCGCCTCCTGGCAGACCCACGCCAGCGAGGCCTCCGGCTCCGGCGCGAGCGCCAGTGCCGCCGACATCGTCTTCCCTTCCGGACCGGGAAAGTCCTTCAAGTTTTCTTCGGTGAAGCGGTGGAACAGTCTCTGCACCTCGCGTGCCAGCGGGATGAGAACGCCCCACGCGCCGTAAACGGCGAAATCATCGCCGCCCGAGTACAGCACGCTGACCTTGCGCCAGAACTCCGGTTGTGAGCACAGCACTTCGAGTTCGCCGGCAAAGAACTGTTTGTAGAGAACCGAGAGCCGCACGAACTCTTCAATGGTTTGCGCGCGGCGGATGCGAATGCGAAAACTGTCCACGTCTCCGCGCAGAACGCCCCACGTCCGGCGGCCTTCAGCGCGCGCGGCCAGGATTGCAGGTGTCGCGGGAGCGCTGCCGTCTTCGCCCGGCGCCGCATGGCGCGCCAGCGGAATTTCCCCGATACCGCGGTTTGGAACCACACCCCACGTGTGCTTGCCCGCGCCCAACACGATTCTCGACGGAGCGTCGGGACTCCATCCTGCGGTTTCCGCCTGCCACAGCCTGAGCGCCAGGTCTTCGAAGTACGCCGGATTGGCGGCCTCGCCCGTGGAATCGAAGGGGATGAAGGCCGTGGAGGCGGAGCCGGCTGCGGGAGAACTGAGCTTGCGTTGCAGGCCGTCGGTCAGCCGCTTCCGCACCACGCTCCAGTCGCCGAGGTTCTCGGTGGCCGCGCACACCAGCTTCAGCGTGCCGCCGCTCAGTTCGTCCATGTGCGCCGCGGCGGCCTGGAAGAACTGCTCCGCGATCTCCCGGGCTTCGCTCGGCAACACCAGCAGGAACTGCCCGCCGCCGCTTGATCCAAGCAGGACCGGTGGTAATCCGAATTCCGCGAGCAGGGCGCGTGGCAGTACTTCGCTGAGCAGCGTGACCCAATGCGCACGCCCGATGAACAGGTTGGGATCTGCCGGCGGTCCTGAATAGAGGAATTCTTCTATACCCAACAGCTTGCCGTACAGAAGAATTTGGACAGACATGGCCCGAAGATCCTTGAGTCTATCACACGGGCGGGGCACAGCGACAAGCGAGCTGACCGGTGTCTCTCCGGGGCCGGGGCGGTCGTCACGAAGCTGCTGAGGCGTGGCGCGTATCGCGGCAAAGTGGGCGATTCAGGCGCCAAATAGCGTGCAAAAAGTGCTTATTAGAGCCTTTTTGCATGTCATTTGGCGCCTTTTTGCGTGCTTAAGAGGGGCAAACCGGCGAGCGAACGGCGACGGTGTGGTTGCCGCGTTATCCTGAGTAGGTCCCCTATGGCCAGAATCACTCCGTTGCAGCCGTATCGATACAGCGCATCGGCCGGTCCGCTCGACGCCCTGGTCACGCAGCCGTACGACAAGATCACGCCCGAGATGCGCGCGCGGTACCTCGCCCTGAGCCCGCACAACCTGGTGCGCATCATTCTCGGGGAGAAGTTCGAGGGCGATGACGACAGCAACAACGTTTACACGCGAGCGGCGCGGTGCTTCAGCGAGTGGACCTCTGCCGGCGTACTCGTGAAGGACGGCGAGCCCGGGCTGTTCGCCTACTTCCAGGAGTTCTCGGTTCCGGATACGGGAGAGCGGAAGGTGCGGAAAGGCTTCATCGGCCTCGGCGCAGTGGCGGACTACTCGCGCGGGGTCGTGCACCGCCACGAGCAGACGCTCAGCGGACCGAAGAAGGACCGCATGGAGCTGCTCGAGCACACGCGCGCGCACTGCGGCCAGCTCTTCATGCTGTACCCCGATCCATCCGGCGAGATCGATCGCATGTTGGACGAAGCGGCGCCGGCGCCGCCTGTCGCGGAAGTGACGGACGAGTATGGGGCAGTGCACCGGCTGTGGAAGATCGCGGAGCCGGAGCGCATCGAGGCCATCCGGCAGGCGATGGCCGGCAAGAAGTTGCTCATCGCCGACGGCCACCACCGGTATGAAACGGCGCTCGCGTTCCGCGACCGGCATCCCGAACTCGAAGATGCGCGGAACGTGATGATGACCTTCGTCAACATGCACTCGCCGGGCTTGAAAATCCTGGCAACGCATCGCGTCCTGAGCGGTCTCCCCGATTTCAGACCGGAGAGTCTGATTATGCGCGCGGGCCTGCGGCCGGCCGGAAGCCTGGGCGACTTGCGCGCTCTATGGGCGGAACCGCATGAGGGCCTGGTCCGAATCGGCGTGGCGCTGGCGGGGATTTCGCGGCTGTACCTCTACGAAGCGCCGCGCGCACAAGACGAGCTCGACGTCCCGATTCTGCACGAGCACCTTCTCGGCGGCGCACTCGGCATTGGCGAGGACGCCGTGCGCGAGGAGAAGCACATCCGCTACGTCCGCGGGCTCGAACCGGCAGTAACCGCGGTCGAGACGGGTGCGGCGCAAGTGGCTTTCCTGCTGGAGCCGACGCCGATCGGAGAGATGGCGCGGATCGCGTTTTCGGGCGGCGTAATGCCGCAGAAATCGACCGACTTCTACCCGAAGCTTCTGAGCGGGCTCACGATCTACAAGCTGGAGAAATAGCCGGCGCGCACCTGCAATCAACTGCGGTGCGCTCAGCCGCGAGCGCGCCCGGCTCCGCTACTTCTTCTTTGCGACGGCCTGCTGCACGGCGAGCGGCAACTTGACGGCGCGGCCGGTGGCGATGGATTGCCTGGCCGCCTCCAGGATTTCTACGACGTCGAGGTTGATCGGGAGCGCCACGAGCCCGTCGAGTCCCTGGTTGTTCTTCAAGCGGTCCACCATGTAGGCGACCGGTTCGGTTCGCGCGCCGTCGAGGGCGGGCAGCGCAACCTCCTCGGTCTGGTTGCCCTTGCGCATCTCGACCTTTTCGCCGGTCACGTAGAGGCTGCCGCCGAGTCCGAACACCTCGAGGTCCTGGAAGCCGCGCGGGAGGGCCCAACTGCCCTCGAAAATGCCCGAACCGTTCGGATAGTGAAGGACCAGCACCGCGTTGTCATCCACCTTCGGATAGAGCTCCGGCCGGAGCTGGTTCGTCTGTGCGAAAACCGTTTGGGGCTTGCCCAGGTACCACAGCGACCACAGCGCGTTATAGCAACCGAAGTCGATCAGCGCGCCGCCGCCGTTCTGGACCGGGTCAGTGAGCCACGCGCGGAAGTATTTGTTGCGAGGAGTTTCCCAGCCGGGGCCGCTGGGGCCGCTGTGTCCGACAACGCCGTGCAGGCGCCATACCTTCCCGATCGCGCCGGAGTCAGCCTTCGCTTTGGCAGCATAGTTCGAAGGCCACCAGGCCATCTGATAGTTGGTCATCACGCGTATCCCGTGGGCGGCGGCGAGTCTTGCGATGGCCTGAGCATCCTTATAGGTTGAGGCCAGCGGCTTCTCGAACATCACCTGGATTTTGCGTGGCGCGCAGGCTTGAGCGATCTCGAGGTGACGGTTGTTTTCGATGAAGGCCCAGACGATATCGGGCTTCACTTCATCGAGCATCTTCGTGTAGTTGTCGAAGAAGGGGACCGCGTCACCGGTGTACTTTTTCGCCTCGGCAACCAGTTCCTGATTCGGCTCGGCGATGCCGACGAGTTTCGCCGGGGTCTCACCCTTGGCCATGCTGGCCAGGTGTCCCCAGACGTGGGAATGCACGAGCCCGACCACGGCGATCTTGTATTCCTGTGCTGCGAGCGGACCTGCCGCCAGGAGAGAGGCGACGGCAAAGAGGGCTTTTCGCATGCCGAGAAGTGTACCACCCAGCGAACTCCGAATACTGAATCCGCTGGACAGACGCTTCATCCAACGGGGTAGCGGCGCGTGTGCACGGAAGTGCGCAGCCGCGGCCGGAGCCTGTCGGGAGAGACCAATTGTATTCCTCACGCCGGGGGCATAGAATTGCCGTGCGGGGACTAACGCCCGTCGGGTGCTGCTTTTGCGGTCGCAAGTCTGGGAACGATGCTAGATTAAAGTATATAAAGGAGACGGGGTGATGAAGGCCTTTGCGCGCAGTGCATTTATTTCTCTGGCGTTAGCCACGCTCGCTTGCGCTCAGGACGCGGTTCGTCAGGCCCGGCTTCTAGAACAGAGCGGGGACGCGCTCGGGGCTCGCGCTTTGTTGCAGCGGGCCGCGCGGAACAACGCGGGTAATGCCGAGGTGGTCCTGAGCTACGCCGAGTTCCTCGACCGTTACCACGACCCCGAGACTCGAGACACCTACGACAAGGCGCTGAAGCTGCTCCAAGGGCAAAAGCAGGCGGACGCAGCCCGCCGCCTCGTGCTCCTCGATCTGATCGAGGGCGATCGCGCAACCGCCCTCCGGCATTTCGAGATCTATCGTGCCGCTGGAGGCAAGGACTGGCCTTCCGGGTTGCCGCCCGAGAAGATGCCGCCGCCGGTGAACACGATCGAGCTGCCCGGTCCGCTGCGCTCGTTCTCGCGGATGACGGCGCTGGCGCCGGAGACCGAGGCTCTTGACCTGCTTCCCGCGCTGGCGCGGAACGTGGTGACGAGCGGGTATCAAGCTTCCTCGAGCGGAGAATCGTTGGAGCCCACGGAGTACATGAAGCTGATCGTCCGTTACCTCTCGCAGGCGCGCGAGCTCGGGAAGCTGGCCGGGGAGAAGAAGGGGATTCGCATCGAGACGTGCGATTCCGCACAGACCGGCGAGCTGCTCAAGATTCTGGGCTACCGGATGCGCGGAGGCTGCGGCAGCGACGTTGCGCTGGAGACCGTGAATGCCAGCCGCGCATTTCTGACGGCTGACTCCGGATTCCCGATTTCCGAACTCGAGCAGGCGCTGCGGACGAACCGCCCGTTCGAATACGCTTACCACCCGGCACGCGTCCCGGTGTTGTACGGAGCCGACTACTGGCTCTCCGCAAAGGAGAAGCAGAGCGGCGAGTTCATCGACATCTTCCTTTCCGATCCGGTGCTGTGCCGGACATATCTCGGCATGACGAAGCTGGACCGCGAGACGGCGGACCAGCTCAAGAGCGCCGTTCCGCTGGCCCGCTTGAAGGCGTTCGCGCACGTGCTGGACTTCTTCGGATCGATGTTCCAGATTCGCGATGGGAAGGTCATGGTGCCCGGCGGTGCCCGGTCGGCAGGAGCGTGGGCGGAGATGGCCGGGGTTTCACCAGACCAGGGAGCTGCGTTCCTGGACAAGCTGATCGCCAAGGACGACGGTTGGATGGCCAGCTACTTCGATGCGCTGGCGCGCGTCAACGGCCCGGCGCAGGACTACCTGACCGAGCCCGCCCGGATGAAGCGTCTCTATGCGGCGATTCGCGGGCGCGTCACGAGTCCCGGACCAGCGCGGCCCGTGTTCCGGTCGAACACCGACCTGATGCTGCTGACCACGCGACTGCGCCTCGATGCGGACGGCAAGCCGCACGTGCCGGGGAACCTCGACATCTGGCGCAACCTCTTCGTCAACCATCCTCATGGAAGGTACGACTCGAAGCTGAGCCGCTCGGCGTCAGGTTGGAAGGAACCCGATGATCTCATCGAGGCGTTGTTCGGGATGTGCCGCAAGCTGGTGGACAACGAGCCGCTGAAGATCTACATGGCCCTGAGCGACCTCGACCGCTTCCGGGAAAAGCCTCTCGAAGCGGCCACCGTGGACCGGCTCGCGCGGGAATACAGGTTCTACGGCGCGCAGTATCCGGTCCTTGCCGAATCACCCGTGCTGGGCGACCGCACAATCCTCCAGTTTCTGGACTTCGCGAAGGAATCGTCGAAGATCGGAGACTCGCAATTCCGCGCCGATCTTGCGGGAACCGTGCAGGGGTTGGCCGGTTTGTGGCAGATCTTCTGCCGCCAGGGTTCCATCCCGCTGTCGCAGGCGGACGCCTCCCTTTCGGGCATCCTCACGCCGTTCACGCAGGTTCACGGCAACCGTGAGCTGTTCGATGCAGGCATGAGTGGGGTCCGGCTTCTGCTGAAGGCTACCGGAGACACGCAAAGTGCGGGCCCGCAGGACCGGCTTATGGTCTTGCTGGCGGGCACCTCCTCGACGTCCGATTCCGAAACGCAGGCCCAGGTAATTCAGGATATGATCCGGGTCTTTGAGGCTCAGCGGCTCATCTCCTTGAACGCGCTTTCGGAGTTGGCCGATGATCTGGAGGGCCTGTCGCGGGGAGGGAAGCTGAACACGGCTCTGGTGAACCGCGTATCGGCCCGCATCGCCGAGATCCCCGCGCCGCGTGCCGGCCTGACTGCGGTCGAGAAAAACACGCTCTCGTTCGGGTATTGGGCCGAGCGGCACATCGACACGGAGCGGCACGGGAATTTGAAGGCTGCCGTCGAGCGCGCCGCCGGTGATCCTGCAAAGCTCAAAGACGTCCGGGGTCTGCTCGCGCCTCACCTGCGCGATGCACTGGTCGGGCTCAACTACGTGCACTACGCGCCGCCGGCCGCACAGTTGCTGCTGACGAATCCCATTTTTGTACGCAGCCACGATTTCATCGGCCTGCCCGGAACGAACCAGACCTGGAAATTCACGGAGCTTCTCGGCAGCGGCTGGCCCACGAGCGCGGGCGGACGCCTGATCGGGTCACTCGCCGGGCTGCCCTACGCACTGGCCGAAGCCGAGCAGAACTTCCTGGTTCCGGTACGGGAACAGGCGCTGATCTGGGGCGACCTGGTGCCGCAACTGCTCCTGAGCGCGAAGATCCCGCGCTGGTGGGACGTGACCCGGGCGCAACTGCACTGGGTGGAACTGCACATGCGTTACGCGGAAACCATGCTGGCCGAAGCAGGACTGGATCCCCGCGTTCGCGAACGCGTGGTGACGATTCTGGGACATCAGGCCGTACCGGCGCGCGCCGCGAAGGTTGACGACCTGCTCGGGCAGGGACACGTGCGCGCGGCTCTGGAGAGCGTCACGCCGAGCGAATTGTTCCTGATCGCACGCGAGTCGGCGGCAGCGGGCGGCGATGTTCTTCCGGGATTGGCCGCGGAGATGCGGCGGCTTCAGCAGAGTGCTCCCGACAACGTGAACTACGAGACCATTTCGCGGGCTTTCGGCACTCCGAAGCCGACACTCACGAACTCGTACCGGCCCGAGCTGCTCTACCTGCGGACCTTCCCCACGCTCATGGGCTACTCCAGCCGCATCATGGCGGAGAGCTGGGAATCTACGATCCTGTACTGGGCGGCCGTGGCAGACGAGGTGCACGTGCCGCCGACACAGCTCAACGTTCTGATCCCGGTATGGACCGAGCAAACCGTCGAGCGGATTTTCGCCACGCACCTGGAGGACTGGCCGGCACTGCTGCGCTCCTTGCGGATTGTCGGCGAGGACGTGCGGCTGAAGCTGCGGACACAGATGGATACCGAGCAGAAAGCTTCTCTGCAATAGGTTCTGAAAAGATGAATAAGGGCAGGAGGCACGCGTGATCAAAAAGTCATACCGGGTGCTCGGCGTGGCGGCGCTCGCGCTGGCCGTCTTGGGGCTGCGGGCGCAGGAGAAGCCCGGCACCGTCTTCAAAGTCAAGGTGGACATGGTGGTGCTGAGCTTCACCGTGACCGACAGCAAGGGGCGGTACATCAACGGGCTGAAGCCGACGGATTTCAAGATTTTCGAAGACGGCATCCCGCAGAAGCTCGCCACGTTCGCCGAGGGCAGCAAGCCCGCCCTGCAGGTGATGGAGGACGGAAGCACCCGGCCGATGCTCGGGGCGGAGAAGACCGCGGGCGACAACGCCGCCGAGACCCGCTCCGACCCGTTCGTCGGCACGAACGTGTTCGTGCTATTCGACACGAGCAACTACATGTACCGGGGCTTCGTTTACGCGTCGGACGCCATCGCGGATTTCGTGCGCGGCCTGGACCGCGCGGACTCGGTGGCCGTCTACACATTCAGCCGTAACCTGAACCGCGCCGCGCAACTGACGCGCGACCGCGGCGAGGCGATCCTGGGCTTGCGGAAAGCGGTGGCCGGCGACGACGCGGCGCTCTACAACACCCTGCTGCTGACGCTCCGCGATGCAGGCAAGATCCCGGGCCGAAAAGTCATCATTGTCTTTTCGAACGGCCCCGACAACGCGAGTATGGTGGCGCCGGACGACGTGCGCGCCGTGGCGGAAGACGAGGGCATTCCGATCTACGTCATCTCGACGAGCGAGGTGAACAAGGATCCGGTGTCGGCGAACGTCTTCCGGCGCATCGCGCAGCGGACGGGCGGACAGGCTTATTTCGCCCGGACGTGGCAGAAGCAGGTGGAAGCGTTCGAGTCGATTCGCGAGGCGCTCGGCAATTCCTACACGCTAACGTACTATCCCCAGCCGAATCCGAACGAGAGTTTCCGGAAGATCCTGATCGAGATCCCGTCGGACACCGCCAAGAAGTACCGGATTCGCGCCCGCCCGGGCTACCGCCCGCGCGGCGGGTTCTGAGCGGGTCGTTCGGCCGTACCGGGCCCGAGTTGTTGCTTGAACGCGACTAAGTGCGTTGCGCTACATCCGTGGTTTAGCCGACTCCCTCACGGTCGGTTACCAGGATAAGCCTGGCTGATCTTGTGAACTGAAAGGAGTTCACCATGTAAATTGCCTGTTCAGCATGTAGCCGAACGAGCGTGGGTTCCAGCAATGGGACTGGCGAGTCGGGAGGCG
>Ga0209777_10003136_pt1 | contig 20861 bp, 19 predicted proteins | sample FrelakmetHBP12HB_FD_187147 | JGI IMG/M metagenome (GOLD analysis project Ga0209777, IMG submission 187147) | Freshwater lake sediment microbial communities from the University of Notre Dame, USA, for methane emissions studies -HBP12 HB (SPAdes)... | ecosystem: Environmental > Aquatic >...
GTTATCGTGATCTTTGGATGCTAAAAGCAGTGTTGGACGAACAGCAGGTTGTCCAAAAAATGAAGGTGGCCTAACCTCATGATGAAACGAACCGCCACCCACCTTCAACTAAAAACGGGACATACTCTTAGGCGTTAGGCTTTAGGCTAAATTGATCTATATTTTAATTCTAAGGACTAAGGCCCTAAAGCCTAAGGCCTATTTTGAAAAGGAGGAAAAGGAAATGAAAAAGGCGATTGGATTGGCGGTGATTTTATTGGTGGCGCTGCTGGTGGCAAGCGGCTGCACCGGTTTTACCAACCCGGAGGTTGAAGCAGGGCATGAGGGCTACCTGATTTCCCGGCCATATTACATCGGCCAGGGCGGGTATGTAACTGCCCTGAAAGGCCCGATGCGATACGGGATAAGCTGGCGGAAATTTGTGATCCAGGTTGACATGCGCACGAGGACCTACGATGAGCCTTTCACGGGCCAGCTCGCGGTACTCGCAGAGGACAGCCTCCGCATCGAGTTCCAGGCGCACTTGCTCGCCCACATCAAAGAAGGCGGATCCAGGGAGGTGGTTGAAAAATACATGGGCGAAAACTGGTACCCGCAGGTGGTCAAAGAGGTCTTTCGCAACCTTGTTCGTAATGAGATTCAGAAATATAAATCTCTCGAATTGAAAAATAACATCACCAAAATCGGCGATGACATACTCGATCAGATAAGTAAGCGATATCGGGGCGGGCCTTTCGTCTTCGAGAACGTTGTCGTCGGCAACATCCAGTATCCCGACGTTGTTACAAACGCGGTGAGCGAAAAACTCGCAGAGACTCAGCGATTGGAGAGGTCGGCCATTGAAATAGAGGTTGAGAAGAAGAAAGCGGAGCGCCGCGTTGTCGAGGCGCAGGGCATTGCCGATTCCCAGAGGATCATCAACCAGACCCTCACGCCGCTATATTTGCAACACGAGGCTATCCAGTCCCAGTTGCAGATGGCGAATTCGCCGAATCACACAACGGTCTATATCCCGGTAGGTTCAAACGGGGTACCCATGATATATAACATGGCTCCGCCATGATACCGCCGCATAGCGCGGGGACGGGTTTCGCCCCTGGCCGGGCTGGCCCGTCCATTGAGGCCGCTACCAGAGTTTCGGCTTAAAGTCAACGATCGTCGTGTCATAAGCCGTTCCATAGGTCCGGTGCGCCACAATGCGCCGCTTTTCGGGGAAAACTTTTATCAATGAGCGCGCAACGGCATCGGTCAATTTGTTTACGTCCTCGACGGTCAGGTCTTTCCCGCCCCCGATAGAAAGAATGATCGAGGCCGTTGTCGCTCCCTCGCACTTGATCTCGGCGCCCACCGGAATATTAACGCCGACGAGGGCCTTGATGACATTTTGGCATAATACCTTCTCCTTTTTCGGTTTTTCAAGTCCGAGGGCTTTTGCCACGTCGTCCGGGGCGGCGCCCCAATCATTTTCCCCCATGGAATAATGGAAAAGTATGTCAGCCGGGCCATCCGCCGTGTAGTTTGCCGGGTAGCGCTGTTCCGTTGTTTCGATACTGAATTGGCTGCCGTAGAAATCGGAGGCGCAAAGCCAGAAGGTGTGGCTTGGGTTGTAATCGAAATTGCCGGTTGGATGGTGATAGGTAACAGTTGGGTTGTTGAGTTTGAAAAACCTGCAAGTCTGATTGCCTTGCCATAATAGAGGCGGCCCCGCTTCTTCCTCCTGCATGGTCCAGCCTTTGTGTAGGAGGTCCGTGATGATTTCCGCCGGATCGCCTTTTTTCTTTTTCGTAAATTCTATGGCTCCTCCGGTTCCGATTGCGAAAATAATAAACACCGTTATAAGCGTTAAGTGCAGCTTTGAACCCATTTCCTATCCCTCCACAATGGCTACGGGCCTTATCCATCCCGCGCTTGCTCCCTTGATCTTGATGGGAAAGCAGCAGAATTGGAAGCCTGTGGCAGGCAGTTTGTCCAGGTTTGTCAGCTTCTCGATGTGGCAATATCCCTTTTCGATTCCCGCGAAGTGGCCTTCCCATATAATTGATGCGTCATGGGATTGTTGGAAATCCCTGGCGATAAGGGGCAGCGGCCTGTCCCAGCTCCATGCGTCGGTGCCCACCACCCGCACGCCGCGGTCAATGAGCCACAGAGTCGCCTCCCTGCCCATGCCGCAGCCGCGAACGAGATACTCCTGCTTGCCCCAGTACTTGTCCGCACCGGTCATCACTAGCACAATGTCGCCTGCGGAAAGGTTGTGACCGATCTTTTTCAGCGCCCCCTCCATTTCCGCCGCGCTTACCCTGTGGCCGTCCGGCTTGGCGCGGAAATCAACCACCACGCCGGGACCGAAACACCACTCGAGAGGTATCTCGTCAATCGTCCACGCCCTCTCACCCCTGTTCATCGTCGGGTGATAATGATAAGGCGCATCCAGGTGCGAGCCGGAGTGAGTGCTCAGCGTGACCTCTTCAACAGCCCATCCAAGCCCCCCGGGCAGGTCCTTTTCCCCGGCGCTCGGAAAGAACAGCTTCATCTGGTTCGCGCCTGTCTTGTGATCCACGTAGGTGATACGCGGCATCATATTGGGCGGATCGGATGGGATGTCATTTTCGATGGCGATTGCAAGGTCAATGAATTTCTTCCCCATATTGATTATCCTTTACCAGTAATCAGTTCCCTAATGATGATAATTTCTAACTATCAACTGTCCACTGTCAGCTAATCGGAGGGATGTTGTGAGTTTTAAAATAAGTCACGAAGCGGTACTCAAGCGGGCGCTCTCGAAAGGGGGCGATTATGCGGACTTGTTCATGGAGCGCAGCTATCTTACCCAGGCGCAGCTTGAGGGTGACCGGGTTGAGCGGGCGGTTATGGGGATAGATTCCGGGGCGGGTCTCAGGGTGATCTTCAACAACAGGACCGTTTACGCCTACACGAACAATATTTCCGATGCGGGGCTATTCGAGCTGGCGGATTCGCTGGCTGCGGCTGTCAAGCGGGATGCGGTGGGGGCCGCCGGTTTGGCGCCCCTTCAGTCAATGAGTGCGGCGCCATGGGTGCCGATAAAGGTTGATCCTGCGGGGGTCTCGCTTGACGATAAGATCGCGTTGACCCGGCGCGGGAATGAAACGGCCCGCAAAACAGACAAGCGCATAAGGCAGGTGCGCGTTAATTACGGCGATTCGCGGCGCGAGATAGAGATCGCATGCTCGACCGGGACGATAGTTTCCGAGACGCGATGTCAGATCGCTTTTATCGTCCATGCGGTTGCGGCGGATGGTGAAATTATTCAGACGGGCTACGAACCGGTGGGAGGGACGCTGGGGATGGAGTTATTTGACGAAAATCCGCCCGAAAAAATCGGCGAGGCGGCGGCGAAGCGCGCGATTTTAATGCTCGAAGCGCCCCCGGCGCCGGCAGGCAGAATGACGGTCGTGCTGTCGAGCGAGGCGGGCGGAACCATGATTCACGAAGCCGTCGGACACGGCCTCGAAGCAGACCTCGCGGAAGAGGGCCTCAGCGTTTACGCGGGAAAACTGGGCACGCAGATTGCCAACCCCATAATAACCGTTATTGACGACGCCACTATCCCGAGGGCGCGCGGCTCGTTTCTATTCGACGATGAGGGCATCAAAGCCCAAAAAAGCGTGCTCATTGAAAACGGCCTTCTGAAAAGCTATATGCACTCGCGGCTGTCCGCCATGAAGGCGGGGGTCGAATCCACCGGCAACGGTCGTAAGGAAAACTATCGCCATCGGCCCATCGTGAGAATGACAACCACCATGATCCAGCCGGGAAACCTCAAGCCCGAAGATATCGTCCGGGGGGTTGAAAGGGGCCTTTATGTCCGCAAAATGGGCGGCGGACAGGTCAACACCGTAAACGGCGACTTTGTCTTCGAGGTCACCGAGGGCTACCTGATCGAGAAGGGCAAAAAGGGCCATCCCGTGCGAAACGCCACCCTCATCGGCAACGGCCCCGCCGTTCTCATGGCCATAGACCAGCTCGCAGACGACCTCGGCTTCGGCATCGGCACCTGCGGCAAGGACGGCCAGGGGGTGCCTGTGTCAGACGCCCAGCCCACTTTGCGTATCCCAGAAATAACCGTCGGTGGCCGCGGATAAAATGAAGTCTGCCCAAATTTCACTGCTTTCAAGTGTCATAAAATGCGAAACAGTTTGAAGCAGTGAAACGGAATGAGGCAATTTATATTTTGCTGATTGGCATTTGATTGATAAACATTTACTCTTAAATGGTAATGGCGCCACGAATTCATATTGATTCGGATCGAATCGCCGCATTTTGCCGGAAGTGGCGAATTATTGAATTTGCTCTTTTTGGCTCCGTGCTGAGAGATGATTTCTGCCCCCATAGCGATGTTGATGTCCTGGTGACCTTTTCTCCAGATGCGCCGTGGGATTATTTCGACTGGGCCGACATGACAGAGGAACTTAAGGCCATATTCGGACATGAGGTAGACATTCTTGAGAAAGACGGATTGCGCAATCCATATCGCCGTCACGCCATATATAGATCGAGTCAGGTGATCTATGCGGCTCAATGAGCGAGATGCGGCATATTTGTGGGATATGCTGGATCAATCTCGCACAATTCGCGAAATAACAATTGGCGCCTCATTTCACCACTATATGCAAAATAAAATTCTCCAACTTGCCCTCGAACGTGCCTTGGAGATAATTGGTGAGGCAGCAAGAAGGATTTCTGAAGGGTTCAAGAGCGACCATCCTGAAATCCCCTGGCAAGGCATTATAGCCCAACGGAATGTTATCGCCCATGAATACGGAGAAATAAAACATGAACGTCTTTGGCTGGTAGCTACAAAGCGCATACCAGAGTTGATTACAATCCTTGAAAAAGTTAATCTGCCTTCAATCGGTATTGATAAGCCTTGATGTGCGAGAGAATATAGGCGCGTTATACATTTTTTATGCTTCTAGGGCGAAAAATTAAATAAAATCAAATAGTTATCGTCTCTAAAACCCACCCGCCCTGTACAAAAGTTGATTTTTACGAAAAATAATTTCGCCAAACGAAAAAGTTTCTTGACATTAAAGGTAATGTAAGCTATACTAGAAAGTAAGAGGAGGTTATGTATGGCCGATGATGAAACCAGAGAAGAGGCTCTGAACTTAGGAATTGGTAAGAAAATCAAGGAGTTACGTAAGAAACGGAGTTTGACTCTGGCGCGGGTGGGGGATGTGGCAGGTCTGAGTATAGGACTACTTTCCCAAGTCGAGAACGATGGGGTTGTGCCTCCGATCCCTACCTTGTTAAAGATTGCGAGGGTGCTGGGGGTTAAGATTGAGACCTTTTTCCGGGAGGATGAAAATAAAAGTCGTGTAAGCGTGGTCAAACGGGATGAAATGGCGCCGGAAAAGCGTCGCCGGCCCGCCGATGTGGGGTATCATTACCATGCGCTCGCCTACCGACGCACCGATAAAAAGATGGAGCCGTTCATGGTGGAATTTGAGCCGCGGCCCCGGGAAGAGATGAGATATTTCACGCATGAAGGAGAGGAATTTATTTATGTAGTTGACGGCATTGTCGAGTTCAGGTCGGAAGGTGAAAGCCATATCTTGGAGACGGGAGACAGCATCTATTTCGATTCGGGCCGGTCTCACGCCGTGCGAGGGGTCGAACCCGGCAAAAGTCGAGTGCTCATTATAGTAACCGAATGATAAACGAGAGCCGTGAGCTTCAACATGTGGTTGGGCATCGGTTAAAAGTAAGGGAGGTTACAATGAATGAGATAAGATTACACGCCAGAAAAGGTCAGGGGGCCATAGAGGCGGCGAGGATATTGGCGTCGGCTTTTCGTCTTGCCGGACGCGACTCGAGCTGGCATATCAATCGCAGGTGGGAGGGCGCGGAGAATTTCGAGGCGGGGGTGGCCTTGTCGGAGGAAGATCGCGGCTCCTCGTTTAGCAGTCTCGTGGTTTTTTATCCTCCTTTGCTTGAGATGCCCGACATCTGGGTGGGATGCGAGCGCCCCGACCTCGTCTTGATCAACACGAGGTCTTTTCTCGAAGGGGAGAACGTTTCCGAGGATGTCGGAGTGGCGGCGGTTGACGGTACGGGGATCGCGCGATCCGTCGGCGTATACTGCGGCCTTCCCGGCATGGTGGCGCCTATGCTTGGCGCGCTTGCCGCCGTTTCCGGAGCCGTCCTCGGCAGACACCTCATAGAGGCGCTGAGCGAATGGGCAAGGGCGCATGGAATGGATATGGAGGAATTGAACAAGGCCACCAGGGCGCTGGAGCTAGGCTACGACGCCGCCTGCATTCTAAGAGGCAGGCGCGCCCTCCACTGCGACGACCCCGAAATCGAACAACTCCTCTATGCCAGTTGACGCCACCCGCCTATTCCGGCGCCCACATAGCAAAGCTATGTAGGCAACCCGCGTTACCAGCCTCCCGACAAATCATATACATAGAACAGGCTGTCATTCGTGCTGAGGCCACCGCCTCCGGCCAGATAAGCATAGTTTCCAACAACGGAAACGGCCCCTAGGTAGTTGGGAAAAGATTCCAACAGAATCGGGTAAGGAAATTCGGAAGAGAAATCCGTTATCTCGAGTTCTTTGTTCCAGATTCCATATGCATAATTTTCTTTGATAGAAATACCGGCGTTGATATCCATACCAGCATCCCAGACCCAGCTTTTAGCCAGCGTTGGGGTGGCGGGGTTCGATATATCCACTTGTTGATTTCCTAATCCCCCACGTACATAAATATAATTGCCGCTAAGGAAAATATATCCCCCGCTCCCGCTGTAACAACTATTCCCGCTGCCGGTGGTAACGAATTTCACAAATGTGGGAGATAACGGATTCAGAACGTTTATTACGCTAATGCCGCACGGAGCTATTACAAAAGCATAGTTCCCACTGACGGCTACTCCATCAGCCGATGATAAATTGCCCAGGTTTCCCTTCTCAACGGGATTTGTGGGATCGGTCACGTCGAGTATCTGAAATCCTCCTTTCTGCGAGGATGTATCATAGTATGACAAATATGCGTAGTTTCCGCTTATAGAAACACCGTTTATTTGCGCGTTCAGTTTGGTATAGGATTTAACGTCAGTGGGAGAAGTCGGAATAGACACATCAATTATTTCCAGAGTTGTGCCGGTCGCCACATAGGCATAATTCCCGCTGACAGAGATGGAGACTTTGCCTGATGCGCCAAACGACGCCGATCCCTCAATAACTGGCGCGGTTGGATCGGTTATATTGACCACCATTAAACCGGTATCACAGCTGGCGGTTGCTATATAGGCGCGGTTCGAGAGGATAACCATGTTAACGGACCCTCCGCATTCGGACATCAAACCCAATACCGCGGCCTTTTGCGTCGGCAAGGCATTCAAAATTATTGTCTGAGCGGCGGCATTGGCATCCGGGGGGACATAGATATTGCCTACCGCGCCCGCATAGATGATGTTATTCAAAGCATCGTAAACTTCGAGATAGACAGATGTGCCATCGCCGGCTTGAACCCCGGTGAGCACGGTTGAACAATCGGTGTAATTCACTGCCGGGAATTGCTGTCCATTAATACCCCCCGGCCCAAAAACGGTGAATTGCATTTTTACGCATGTTGGGCAATCCGCGGGGCAACTAGCTTCGCTGATACTGTTTTCTGGAGCGGATATGGAAGAGGAGCCTGATTTGCTTTTGTTGGGGAAGATTACACGTATAGGGATTGACCCAACAGCGGGGGTATCTGCATTGGCGGATTTCAAATTTCTATTTGACTCCTTAGAGCAGGTTGTCAATAGAACCATAATTCCCGCTAGAATAGATATGGAAAGTGTTGCTTTGTTCCTCATCTTATTTCCTCCTGTTTACCATGAAACCGGTATATTTCCTGTATTGCTGCCACCGCCGTTATTGTCGCCACCACTGCCGCTTTTGCTTCCCATGGCGGCCGCTGCGCCGCCGCCAACCACTAACGCGGCCACGATAGTAATAAACCACCATCTGGCATAAAGTTTCTTCTTCTCTTTTTTCAGCGTTACTTGAATATTGTTTGAACCGCCCGGTTGAACCGAGATGGTCTGTTCCTCCGGTTTGAATTTCTTGGCAATTATCATGATTTTATGCTTGCCGGGCTTCAGGGCCGTGTTGAACGGGGTTTGCCCGACGCGCTCCCCATCAATGTACACCATCGCGCCGGAGGGGCGGGAAGCAATGACTACTTTTCCCGGCTGGCGAGGGATGCCCATCAGGTCCATGGCGACATTTTCGGCGGCCGTGGTCAACGCCGCGCCCTCGCAGGCGCTTGTGTCGGACGCCACCTTGAGTATCTCGGCGCGCGCGACGTCGGTCATCTGCACTGAAAGCTGGCACTGGTTCGGGCCAAGCTTTGCAAGCCTGCCCGTGACGATGAATTGAGCGCTTAAAAGACGCCCCGCCTCGACCGCGCAGCTTGCCTCAAAGCACCCCGACTGGCCCTGGGCGATTTCTTTCATTATGACCTCGATGTTGCCGCGATCAATAATGAGGTACCTTTCAGTTTTCATGAGCGTCTCGCGGATTTTGTCCGCAAGGGATGCGCCAAGCATCTTGGGAAGACCTTCCTCCACCTGGAGGTCCATCACGGCAAGGTATGGTTTCGGCTTGCGTGCAGGATTACTTTCTTGAGCAGGCAAAGGTAAGGTTGAAAAAAGGAATGAAAAAGCCAAAACGAGTGATAGAACCGACCGCATGACGCACCTCTTTAAGGCAAGAATTTTTAGACTAACCAAAGATGCTATGTTTAGTATAGCTAGCTATGTTTAGTATAGATTAGTATATTGCGTGAATTATAAGCATGTCAAGGGGTCTATTGGATGGTAAATTTTGCATTTGACGCATGCGATATAGATAAACGTATTTATTTCCGCTCCTATTTCCCTATTTTCCGCCGTAGGGGGTGTGAGTTGCCGTCAGCCGCTTGATTGATCATAATATTAAGTTATGAACGTCGCCGATTTAGGCCGGGAAAACATACGCAAATTCGGGGAGTACGACAGCCTTTATTTTCAGGGGCGGGTGTTTTCGAACATTGAGATGGACCTGAAGGGGCGGTCGCTTGCCGCGGGTCTTCGCGGGCTTGGGGTCAGGGCCGGCGACCGTGTGGGGGTGTTGTTGACTAACTGTCCCGAGACGCTCTTTTCCTATACGGCCTGCTTTTACCTCGGCGCATGGGTCATGCCGATCCTGTTTGTGCTCATGCCCGAGGAAATCGGATATATTCTCGAGGACAGCGAAGCAGAGGTGATAATCACACAGAAGCTCTGGCTCTCCAAGGTTCTCGCGGCGCGCGCCAAAGCGCCAAAACTCAAGCACATAGTTTTGATTGATCCCGGCGAGTCATCCCCTGAATACATCAGCATCCGCGAGCTTATTGAGAAGAGCGAACCCGTTACGGAAATGTATAACACCGGGGATGACGATGTGGCGGTGCTCCTCTACACGTCCGGCACCACCGGCACGCCAAAAGGGGTCATGATCACCCATAAGAACCTCTACACCAATGCGATAGCAAGCGCCGATTGCATGCAATTGGAGCATGGCGATGTGAGTCTTATCGCCCTGCCGCTCAATCACGCTTATGGCATACTCACGGGCATTACCAGTTCCATATACGGTGTGAAGAGCGTGCTGATGAGCTGGTTCCAGCCGGAGGAAGCGCTGAGACTTATTGAGCATTTCCGGGTCAGCATTGCTGCGTTTGTGCCCACCATGCTTATCCAGCTTCTCAATGTTCCGCATTTGGAACGATTCGATACGTCGAGCATGAAAATTTGGGTTTGCGCGGCCGCTCCGTTGAGGCTCGATATTCTTGAACGATTCGAGGCGACTTTTCACGGGAAGGTGCTGGAGGCTTACGGCCTGTCGGAGGCCAGCCCCGGCGTCAGCACCAATCGCATAAGAATGCCGTACAAGCCCGGCAGCGTGGGACTCACTTACCCCGGCGTTCAGGTCAGCATACAGGACGAATCGGGAAAAATCCTCAAGCCCAATGAAAGGGGCGAAATATGCGTCCGCGGCCGGAACGTAATGAAGGGCTATTACAAGAAGCCCGAGGAAACCGCGGAGGTGATCCGGGACGGCTGGCTGCACACCGGGGATGTCGGCTATATAGATGAGGACGGGTACCTGTTCCTGACGGCGCGCTTAAAAGACCTGATAATCCGCGGAGGCGAAAATATTTATCCCGTTGACGTCGAAAAGGTTCTTATGGAGCACCCTGACATTGTGGATGTTTCCGTTGTAGCCGTGCATGATGAAGTTTATGGTGAGGATGTTTTAGCTGTGGTGGTGCCTCGGCCCGGTTCCGGTCTTTCCGAGGAAGGGGTGCTTGAATTTTGCGAAACGCGGCTGGCCAAATTCCAGCGGCCCAAAAAGGTCGTTTTCGCTTCAATGTTGCCCAAGAGCGCGGTGGGCAAGGTTCTGAAAAAAAATCTGAGGAAACAATTTGGGGGATTCGGCGGGCTGACCGGCCCGAAGCTTGAAAAGAAAAACGGGGGGGATGGTGGACACACTAAGAGCTGACAGAGTGGGGCTAGTAATCAACCCGAATGCAAAGCGGGTCAAGCAGGCGCTGTCAAAGCGTAAATTCTTCTGGGAGGAATTTTTCGAGGGATCGAAGATCGAGATAACGCCCGACGTGCCGGCGATTCCGGCGGCTCTCGAACGCCTGAAAAATCAATCAATCAATTGCCTCGCGGTCTACGGGGGCGACGGCACCCTTCAGAGAACCGTTACGGCGGCGATTAACGTCTGGGGCGCCGCCGAATTGCCGCCTTTCCTGGTGCTTAAGGGCGGCACCGCCAACGCGCTCATCAAAAACATGGGCGTGCGCAAAAAGGCCCGCAACTACCTGAAATTCTTCTGGAAATTGGTCACCCAGGAAAAACTCGACAAGGTGGAAATATACGAAGTCCCGATGCTGAAAGTCGAGGATGAGGAGACTAAGGAAATAAATTACGGTTTCATCTTTGCGAACGGACTCGTTTACAAATCCATAGTGCAGTATCAATCGGTTCCCTCGCCAGGCGCATGGCAGACCTTCAAAGTTGGCATATATCCTGTGATTGCGCGGGCCTTTCGAACCAAGAAGAGCAAGGAATATTTCAAAAGCCCGGTAATGACGGTTGATGCGGATAATATTACACATTACGAGGGGCCGGTTAACGTGATTCTTCTCAGCACTCTCAAAAAGCTGATCCTCTGGTACGCCCCCTTTTCGGGAACTATAATGGGCACTGAAGGATTTTATGGAATTATAAACTACATGGACCTCGATGATTTGTTCGCCCATTTCATCGGCCTGGCGAGGGGCACATATATGACGAAAGGGAACATTAACCAGGTACTTAGAGATGTGCATGTCCTGACCGATTTGGGGTATATGCTTGATGGCGAGCTTTTCTTGAAGGATAAACCGTATGGCCTTCGCGTTACTTGCGGTCCGTCGTTAAAAACAGTTATTCTGCCGGTGATCTAATCAATGGAAAATGCCAAACTGGTCTCCCTGGTAAGAGGAGATAATAGAAAAGAAAATATTAAAAAATGTTTAGAGTTAATTATTAATGACCTTGATAAACTTGAAAAAGCCAAAAAAATCCTGATAAAACCAAATCTGACAGCGCTAAGACCGGCTTTTGCAAACACTAACATCGAGGCGATAGAAGCGGTTATAGAATTTATACAGACTCATTTTAAAAATAAAGAGATATTCATTGGAGAGAGCAGCGCAACCGCATTCTATAATAACCTGCCTACGACAAAAGTTTTTATGGATTCCGGCTATTATGAGTTGGAAAAGAAATATTCAAATGTAAAACTGATTGATTTTGATAAAGACGAGGAAGTTATAAAAGTGCCAATTGATTCTGTTGTTGGGGATACATATCTAAGAATTACAAAAAAGGTCGAAGATTTTGATTATAAAATATCCCTTACCATTCCAAAGACGCATAATTTTGCCATAGCCACCTTAGGCATTAAAAATATGGCGGGACTTGTAAAACAGATGGATATGGCTACGATTCACGGAATGAAAGGGGGTGTTGAAGTTGACGCTCCCAAAACATTATTGGATTACCTGCCTCGGGGAACAGTTTCTAAGGCAAGAAGAACACTGCCCAACTGGCTGATTAATTTTCTCTTCAGGCAATATCCCACATACAGAAAAAGCGTAAAAATTATCCACCACAATATTGTTTCATTTTCAAAAATAACCTTTCCGGACCTGGTTGTTCTGGACGGTTTTGTCTGTATGGAAGGCGATGGTCCGATTGATGGAACTCCTGTTGATTTAAGAGTAGCCATTGCTTCAGCGGATCCGCTGAAAGCGGACGGTGTCGGAGCAAGACTTATGGGATTCGAGCCTGAAGAAATAGGTTACCTTTATTATCTGCATGAAAAAGGAATGGGTGATTACTCTTTAAATGGCTTAATTGGCGATAATTTAAATAGTGTAAAAAAAGTATTTATAAGACATGGAACTTATGACCTACAGAAAGATTGGCAATAGGCTATATCTGGCACAATAGATTATTACCTATAAATTAAGGCTCATGACATTTCTGTGTGGTTAGCATGATTACAAAAGGCTCCTCTAATTTTCAGAAAAAAGTAATGCATATCTCTGAACCCGAAGGCCACTCTCTTGATGACCTTGATTTTGTTGTTAACGCCTTCAATGAATCCAGTATGTATCGGATACCTGCAATGGGCGAGGATGCCATCGAGGTGATTAAGGAGTTTCCTGGCAAACTTCTTGAGCGGTTCGATTCGAGATCGCATGGCGCGGCTATACCATGCCTTAAACCATCTCTTCGCCCAAGTTTCACTGCGATAGAGCCACAACTGCTTGAGATCGTCCTTGAGCGTGTAGACGGTGTTAAGCCGCTTGTTGAGTTTGAGCAACTCCGTGAGTCGCGCCGGTTCATTGTGAATGGGGTCAAGATTTTCGCTGTTTTTCAGGAGCAGATACCGACTCCCTTTTATCACCTCACGGTTTTCTTCGGACGCCTTGTGGGCTTCCTGAGACCTGACCTTATCAATAACATCCCGTCCGTAGGCGGCTATTAGATGGAAGGGATCGTAGACGATTTCAGCGTCAGCACAATATTCACGAGTCGCTTCCTCGTATGCGGGCCACATGTCCATGGCCACCGCCTCGATTTGATCGCATTTGTCCTTGCCAATTGCCTTGTAATAACCGGAGAGGCTTTCCTTTGTTCGATCTTCAGCAACATAAGGAACGGTCGGGCCTTCAAGATCAACCACAACCGTGGCGTAACGATGACGACGACGGATGGAAAACTCATCAACTCCCAGAAGCACGGGATTGCTCTCCGAAGGATCGGGCAACTCCCTTTCAAGCGCAGCCTTGTCCATCTCCTTGACCGTCCCTCTGTGAAGCCCGTATTGCTCCGCCACCGATTTTATGCTCCTGATCTCGCGGCAACTCAGCGCCACCGCCGCCGCAAGTCGCTTGGTGTATTCAACTCGTGGATTCACCCAATCAAGTTGCTCCGTAACAACACCACATTCAGGACAATTCAGACGAACCTGCCAGAACACCAGCCAGGATCGCTTGAAGGGGCCGTAGCTGAGATCACGCACGCATCGCTCATTACCGTCGTAATAGCTCATAAACTCTCTACCACACCTGCAAAAATACCGCCTCTCCTTTCGCTCAAGCTGGATCATCAGTTCCAACTCATCCTCTTCGTTCCTCACCGTCCCCGCAAACTTGACGCTGTACCCTTGTATGCTGACCAATATATCTATATACTCTTGCTTGACCGCCATCCCGTCCTCCTTGTCTGCTCGTTCTTTGCAAAACAAAGCATGACAACTTGGACCTTGGCGGTCAATTTACCCACACTGAAATGTCAAGAACCTAAATTAAAAGAAGGGGCATGCGCATATAGTGCGAGTTGTAATATGAACAATGAAAAAATATGGGGAATAATATCAAGTGCGGCTGATTCTTTTCAACCTGACGAAGAACTATTAGCTTACATAAGAGCGTTTAAAGAAAAGTACGGAGACAACCTGGATGGAATAATATTTTATGGCTCTTGCCTTACGAGCAATATGCGCAAGCCTTCAAGCATCCTTGATTTTTTCGTGCTGCTGCGAGAATACAGGCCTGCGGCAAAGAATCTTCTTGATCGCCTGCTGCTGCCGTTGTTGCCCCCGAACAGCTACTTTATGAAAATCTCACATAACGGCAAAAGCCTTGAGAGCAAATATCTTCTAATCACACTTCGCGATTTCAGGCGCCTGTCAACCGGCCATGCGACAGACCACTTTGTTATAGGGCGGATGTGCAAGCGTGCCGCGATTGCATGGTCAAAGGATGATTCTGCGCGGCGGATGACGCTCGATTCGCTCGCTGACGCATTTTTCAATAACGCTTTGGTCACAGCGCCGTTGATAGTCAAGCCGGTTGATTTTGAAGGGCTTGTGATGTCCTTTTTAAAGACGAGCTATCTTAGCGAACTGCGCCTGGAGCTGCCGAATAAGATCGAGCAGATTTATCGGGCAGAAAAGGAATTATACGATGAGCTATACGGCCTGCTTGCGGAAGAATTCGTTGAATCCGGTATTCTGACATTACGCAACGGCATGTACCAGTGCAGCGCCGGCGGAAAATGGCAGGCAAGAAAAGTTAGAATGTATCTTTGGAAGAGCAAGGCGCGGCATATCTTGCGCTTCCCAAAGATGATACGGAATATGGACAACTGGATCGGTGAGTTACTCGGTAAATTTGAAAGGACCTACGGCAGGAAACTCGAATTAAGCGATTGGGAAAAGCGACATGACTTTCTTACGGCGGTAAAATATTTTTATAAAATAAAGATAGCAAAAAATATACATTGAGCCGTGGGAAAATCCTCAACACTAACTTTTGCCGCTAATCCGGCTTGAAAACCTTTCTCCAATCGAAATCCTCGACAAGTGGTGGCTGGTCTTTTTTATCCATCACGAATGTGTCCATGACAAGGTAGTCCATATTAGTGCGCATGAAGCACAGGTATGCGTCGTGCGGCGTGCAAACGATAGGCTCGCCGCGGACGTTGAAGCTTGTGTTTATGATCACCGGGCAGCCGGTCTGGCGGTCGAATTCGGCGATGAGATCGTAATATAAGGGGTTTTCCTCGCGCGAGACGGTCTGGATGCGGGCCGAGCCGTCCACGTGGGTGACGCTTGGGATGATGCGCTTCTCGGGCCTGACCTGCGCCACAAGCAGCATATAAGGACTGGGCAGATTTAACTCGAAATATTCGTTGGACCGATCGAGGAGAACGCTCGGCGCGAAGGGGCGAAAGCTTTCGCGGAATTTTATTTTCAGGTTGACGACATCCTTGTTTTTCGGGTTTCGCGCGTCGGCCAGGATTGACCTGCTGCCTAGCGCCCTCGGCCCGAATTCCATCCTCCCCTGGAACCAGCCGACAACGTTCTGCTCCGCGATCAGTTTCGCTGTCAATTCGAGCAGCTCGGCTCGCCCAAGCTCCTTATAGGGGATTTTATTTTCGTTGAGGTAATTACGTATTTCTTCGGTGGAGAAGGCCGGGCCGAGGTAGGCGTCTTTCCATATTTTTGTGCGGGGCTTGCCGAGCAGTGTGTGATAAATAAATGCCGCGACCCCCACGGCGCCTCCGGCGTCCCCCGCGGCGGGCTGGATGAAGATGTCATCGAAGGGAAGCTCGCGCATAACATAGCCATTTGCGACGCAGTTCAATGCGACGCCACCCGCCATGCAGAGCTTTTTAAGGCCGGTCTCTTTCTGGATGGTGCGGGCCATGTTCAGAACGACCTCTTCGGTGACTTTCTGAATGCTCGCTGCGATGTCCTTGTGGCGCTGGTCGAGTTTTCCCTCGGGGTCTCGGGGAGGGCCGCCAAAGAGCTTGTCGAAACGCTTATTGGTCATGGTGAGGCCGTAATGGTAGGCGAAGTATTTCATGTTCATCCAGAAGCTGCCGTCTTCCCGGATTTCTATAAGCTCCTTTTTGATTAGGTCCGCATACGTCGGCTCGCCGTAAGGGGCCAGCCCCATGACTTTGTATTCCGCGCTGTTGACTTTGAAGCCAAGGTAATAAGTGAAGGCGCTGTAGAGGAGGCCGAGGGAATGGGGGAAGCGGATTTCTCGTGTGAGTTTTATCTCATTTCCGCGCCCGACGCCCATTGTTGCGGTTGACCATTCGCCGACGCCGTCGGTGGTGAGTATGGCGGCTTCGTCGAAGGGACCGACGAGAAAGCTCGACGCCGCATGAGACATGTGATGTTCCGCGAAGATAATTTTTCCCGCGAATCCGAGTTCTTTCTTGATCAGGGCGGGGGCCCAGAGTTTTGTCTCCATCCATTGCGGCATGGCTTCGAGAAATGCCCTCATCGAGCGGGGGAAGGTCTGGATGTACTGCATCATGATCCGCTCGAACTTTACGAACGGCTTATCGTAAAAGCCGACATGGTCCAGCTGGTGGCCCTCGATGCCTCCCTCCTTGAGGCAGTAACGGATCGCGTGATGGGGGAAGCCGGGATCGTGCCTGACACGCGTGAACCGCTCCTCCTGCGCCGCGGCGATGAATTCGCCGTCCCGCAGCAGCGCCGCCGCCGAGTCATGGTAATAGCAGGATATTCCCAGAATGTCCAAAAATAAGTCTCCTGAAAATGCTCAAATTTTTCAACAGGTTTCCATTACGGTTCGACGTGGCGAGGATAAAACCCCGCCAGCCATTCTGCGACACAACTGCATCCCGCGGCTGATAGATGTATCTCATCAAGGAACACGTTGCCCTTGCAGTTTTTTAAGACAGGCAGCGGGTCCTTATAGACAAGTCCTTCCTGTCCGCAGAAGCGCGCCACGCGCTCCTCGGCCCCTGTTTCGCTATTGGTCAACTGGGACCGCACGGGGAAAAGCAACACGAGCAGGTCGGACGACGCCCGGCCACCCATCGCCGCTTTGAGGCGCCGAATTTCGCTAAAAACTTTTTCCCAGCTTTTCGCAGTTTCGTTGCTCACCTTTGCGCTGGTAACGTCATCCCGCAGGCCGTATATCCGGTTGTCACGGCCCTTGATGTCGCTGACTATCAGCCTGGCGCGAATTTTCTTGAAAAAGTAGAAATAGGCGCTTTTCTTGAGCCAGTTCTTCAGCGGAACATCCAGCGGCAGGTTCACCTCGGTAACATCATTGAGGCAGATGCCGAGGATCACCTTATCGGGATTGAACCCTGCTCCGAAGCGAAGATAATACTCGACTTCCTCGCGGGTGGAATATGCGTCCACGCCAGTGTTTATGGCTCGGTATCTGGGCGATCCCTTGTCGCGAATGTTCAGAATGTTCTCCAACCGGGCAGGGTAATCCTCGCCCATGTCCAAGCCGAATCCGAACGTAACGCTATCGCCCAGACATAAAATCCGGAATTCGCCGGCAGGTTTTTCCTTTGGGAAATCATCGCCGCGCAGGCCCCATTGGTTGGTGGTGAGGAATTTCCCGTCCCAAAATCCTTTCCAATTCGGCTTGTGTAAATGGTGTACTCCCGGAACATTCAAATAAGCGGTTTCCACCGGCGCATAACCCGAAAGTCTTAAAATCAATTCGCCTGCCAAAAGGAAGAGAAACAAGGCTGCCCCGGAAAAAAGCATTGTTTTTTTTCGGGATAGTTTTATCTTGTTTCCCATTTTTTTCCCTTCAGAATTGCCTCTGGTGTTTTTCAATCGAAAAATCACTTTCAGGGAGAGGCGCCCAATAAGAGCTTTCACCGGCCTTAAGACGGATTTTCAGGAAATCCCGGCGAAGTATCCTTGAGATAATCGCAGTGATCGAGAATACCGTCCAATAGGCGATAAAAGTTAGAATATAAAGATTAACTTTGCCAATGAACAGGCCCACCCGCTTCCATCCCTCCCACATCTTCTTTAAAAGGGAGAGCCTAACGGGCGAATCAGGGTTTTGGATTTTTTTCACGTCACGTCTTCTCCTTCTTAATTATAAATCCAAAATCCCCATTCCAAAATCCAGAATTTAATGATGTTTGACCTTATGTCTGGCATATTCTCTGAAAGGCTGTTTTCCTCTCGACCTATGATGTTATTTTTACGCCCCTAAGGCTCAAAGCCTGTCCCCTGAGGCCAAGAGCCGGTAACTTGCCGATTGTTCAGCAAATGCCATTATAAAATAGCATAGCATGAAATGGAAGTAAAGTGTTCACAATGCGGCGGCAAAGTGCCGGTTAGGGAGAGCGAAGGGGTTGCCAATTGTCCCTTCTGCGGTTCGTCCCTTTATGTGGACCTGCTGGAGGGGCTGGGGCATTTCCTCATCAAGCCGGTGCTGAAAGAAAAAGACCTTTCCTCTCAATTGCGCACCTGGCTTGAGCGCAGAGAACGCCGCGGCGACCTCAAAGTAAGCCGGACATGGCTGGTCTTCTGGCCCTTCTGGGAAATACACGATGAGAAAGACCATACCTCAACCTTCATGGCCGCCGCTCATCCCATTACAGCCCTCGAAGACATCGGCTCATCCCCCGGCAATCTGTTGCCTTATTCAGACGCCGAGTTGGAGGGCGGGTGGTCTCAGCCGCCCGCGGGGGCGCTTCGAGAGTTATTGCAGAGGATGGGCATCACGGCCAAAAAGGCGTTGCTCATTCATCGGCCCTTCTGGCAGGTTAGATATATTTACAATCAGATGGAATACGAGGCATGGATTGACGCGGTTCGCGGAGAGGTGTTCGCCGACGATATTCCTCCCACTTTTGCCAAAGAAAAGGACAGGATTTATCAGAAAGCGGTGGCGACCCTGTTTCTGTGTTACCTTGCCCTCGGGATTCTGATTCCCGATGGCAATTGGGCCGCTCTGGGTATGATTGCGGCGTCCATACCGCTGTTTTTCCTTGTGGACTGGATGGCGAAGGAAAAGGTATCGTGAAGACTAACATTGAGCATTTTGGCTGCAAGGGTTGTGGTGGAACGCTTGGGATGAGAGACGGGGAGAGGGTCGTTAAGTGCCAATTCTGCGGGGTCCGCAACCTTGTGATTATTGAGGATCACATTCCGCGATATGTAATTCCGCCGGTGCTGTCCCTTGATCAGGCCAAGGCTAGAGCTATTCACCTCACCCGCGAAAAGGGCCTTCCTGCCGACCTGCCCGACCAATCCCGTTTTTATGACGCGGGTTTGTATTACATCCCCTTATACGAAATGACCGGAATACGAACCGGCAAGTTCATACAGACGAACGTGAAGACGGTTCCAACGGGTTTTGGCGGCGGGATGAGAAAGGTTGAACACCGCCAGGCCACTGTGCTCATGAACGATGTCTATTTCAGCGCTCCGGCCGCAAAACTCGGAGAATGGGGCATCGAAAATGTGCCGCTCGAAAAGCAGCGACAGGCACAATCCCTGAAGCCCTTCGACCCCGGCAGGCTTGAAAGGGATGCCATCATATTCGATCCCAACGTCCCGGCGTCGAAATTCGAGGCTGAAAAAGATGGTTTTGAGGGCTATCTGCTGGGGGATCAGACGAGGATCGCCGAGAGAGACATGAAAATAATCTTCACGCCCGTCTGGCTCATTAAATATACATATCACAACAGGCTTTATCGCATAGTGATAGACGCCGTGCTGGGCGAGGTGCTTTTTGCGAGGGCGCCTGCGGGAGACACGGATCGCATCCCCCTGATGATGTTGATAACTTTCCTCTTGTGCTACCCCTTGGCCAGATTGGCGAGAGCGCTCCTCACAGGATCTTTTCTGTTTGTTCAGGCTGTCGCCACTGTCTGGGCCTTCGGGATTCCTCTTTTGATCTTATTGAGTCTTGCGTTGCTGGGGCTGGCGTTGGCATGGAACCAGTTCCGATACAGCGGGGAAATGGTCTGGCGGGGGGAAACGCGGGAGGTGGAACGGGTCAATAAACCGCCTGAAACGAAGATCGAGAAGGTTGCGCGGGTCTTTTCGAATCTTGTGAGTAGCGGGCTTGAGAAGATGATAAACGCAAGGGCCAACAGATGGTACGAGTAAACATCATATCGCTGCGCTGCCCCCAATGCGGCGGCGACCTTAAGGGGCTGGACAGCGATGTCCTGTTCTTCTGCTCCGACTGCCGCCTCGCCTATGAGCCTGTTGAGGATCATTTTGTTCCCCATACCATCGCGGCGGTTAAGCCCCGCATCCAGAACGAATCGGGGAAACCCTTCTGGGCGCCCTTCTGGTTCTTCAAGTTCGGCGCCAAAATAGACGCGATCCCGAAAGAGATGCGGCGAGCGGAAGAGGTCATCGGCAAACATCCTTATGTCTGGGTATCGGCGTTCCGTATGTGGCGGCCTGCATACTTCGGCAACCCAGGATACCTGTACACATCCAGCAGTATTTCGCCCGATATTGTCGAAAAACACGATCCGCCCGCAGTCATCGGTTGCGCTCGCAACAAGGAGCGGGCGGCTGAGTTTGTCCGGCCCTTCCTGCTGTCCGTTATAGACCGCAGCATTGATGTCGCCGCAATTGATATTTCCTGTGAAATAAAAAGCGCGGAGCTTCTAGCGGTTCCATTCTACCTGAATCCCGACAAAGTCGGGATGGTCATGGATTCCCAAATCAATTGGGAATATTCGGCGATGATGTTTGAAGACCTGCCTTCTAGGCGTTAGGCGTCAGATTCAAACTCGGTTATTGTTATAATTCGTCTCTAACATTTTCAAAATAAGCCCCCGGACTGAAGTCCGGGGCTTGAAACCAGATTGTGAAACTCCCCGGCTTAAAAGCCGGGGTTTCCGAAAAGATTGTGAAACCCCGCACTTTAGTGCGGGGAGCTTCACAAACTTCTTTAAGCCCCGGACTT
>Ga0209777_10003137_pt1 | contig 20847 bp, 18 predicted proteins | sample FrelakmetHBP12HB_FD_187147 | JGI IMG/M metagenome (GOLD analysis project Ga0209777, IMG submission 187147) | Freshwater lake sediment microbial communities from the University of Notre Dame, USA, for methane emissions studies -HBP12 HB (SPAdes)... | ecosystem: Environmental > Aquatic >...
CCGGTAATGTATTCGCTGATTGAGCGGAAGGCGTCATGAAAACCTTGGGCGTGGGCGTGATCGGCACGGGCTGGGTGGCCGGCTCGCACATCAACGCGTTTGAAGCCAATCCCCACACGGAAGTGCGCGGCATCGTCAGCCGTGATCAATCGCGCGCCCGGGCCAAAGCGGCCGAGCATCGCAGGAGCCTGCCTCGCCGCGAATCTTAGGTCCTCTTTGCAGGCAAGTCGATGCGGCGCTTGCACTCGTTCAGGATCTCCGCGCTGCGGCTGGCGCCGATGCGCGTCACGCCCAGAGCGCGGAAGAACAGGAGCCGGTCCAGATCGCGGATGCCGCCCGCGGCCTTCACTTGCACGTGAGCAGGCGAGTGTTGGCGCATCAGGCGGACGTCCGCCTCCGTGGCGCCGCCGGAGCCATAACCCGTCGAGGTCTTTACCCAGTCCGCGCCGAGTCCGCCGCAGATCTCGCACAGCTTGATCTTCTGTTCGTCATTCAGGTAGCAGTTCTCGAAGATGACCTTGAGTTTCCTGCCCTGGGCGTGCGTGACCTCCAGGACGGCTCGGACGTCGGCCTCGACGTAAGGCCAATCGCCGCTCACTGCCTTGCTGATGTTCACCACCATGTCCAGCTCTTCGCCCCCGTCGTCCAGCGCCTGCCGCGCTTCGGCGACTTTTGTGGCCGTCGCATGGCCGCCGTGCGGGAAGCCGATCGTGGTGCTGGGCTTCACGGTGCTCCCTCGAAGGATCTCAGCGCACCGCTTCAGGTAGAACGGCATGATGCACACGCTGGCAACGTCATAGTCCACGGCCAGCCGGCATCCCGCCTCGAGTTCGCTCACCGTTAAACTCGGGTTGAGCAAGGAATGGTCAATCATCTTTGCGATGTCGTTATAGGTGTAGTCCATGGTCCCTCTCTTTGGCGAGGTCACGGTATCAGGGGATAGGTGAAAATTCAATGGCGGGCTGTAGCGCCGGTCTGTGACCGGCGATGCGGTCCTCTGGCAGCTCTCCATGAGCAGCGGGGCCGCCGGTCATAGACCGGCGCTACAGGCGGACCGCTAATTCATTCTTCCGGCTTAAATCCCAGGACTTTGCTTTCCACCTTCGCGCGCTCGAAGGCGGAGTTTTCGAGCGATACCGTGATGTCGCGGTTGATGAAGAACAGGACGTGCAAGCGGAACTCCGTCCCGAAGCTCGTCGGAAACCAGAGGCCCTCGTCAAATCGCCGGTATTGAACGCTGAATCCGATGCCCGGAAGGTCGGTGCCCAGCAAGGTGCGGACGGCGAAGGGAATCTTGCGCGAGAAATGCGTGAAGACGGTCACCGGCTGAAATTCCTCCGCATCAATCATCGCTTCGCCCGCCCAGGCAAATTCATTCTTGTCCGCCGGACGGAACTTGACGCGATAGACCTTCCTGCCGCGGAAGGTCTCCTCTCCCGCCAGGACGAAGCTGTACTTCTTCTGTTCCTCGGAGGTCAGCGGGAAGAGGTCGCGGGCAAGGCCGTCCTTGGACTTGTCGTTGGCCAAGTCGCCGCGAAAGTCGTGCACGATGTCTCCGTCAATGGTGTCGGGTTCAGGCACGGGCTCGCCTTGAAAGTCCAGGTACTTCCCTTTGTACCAGTAGCGGCCTTCGATATGCTTCAGCTCCTTCTGGGTTCCGGTGGGCGTGGGAGTGACCAGATAATCCGTGGCCTCCTCCCGCACCAGCTTGCCGTTGGTCCGGCGGGTGGCAACGTGGATGTGCTGCTGATAAATGTATTCGGCGCGGAGCTTTTGCGCTCGGTCCTGATTGGCGGCCACGCGCGCCATGATCTCCTGAGCCGGAGGAGCGGCTTGGTCGCCGGAGGCGAGCGCGCCACACGGCGCCAAGGCCAGGACTACCAGGAGGCGTAACATTGTCGAGACCCCTTCATCATCCTATACGCGGAAACGGGGTTATTGGGTCCAGATAAATATAAAGGAACCTTCTCCTGCTTCGCGGGGTCAGGATGACAGGGCGTGCCGTAGGCGCTGGCTATGCGTATAATGCCTTCCGCCGAGACTGCCGCTGCCGGCTTCGGGACGCGGCAGCCCATCCCTCGCGAGGAGGATCCGATGTGCAGACTGGCCAGGACGGGTGTCTTCATCTTTTTGCTGGCAATAACGGCCAGCGCGTGGCCGCAAGGGGATACGAAGCCAACAGCCGAGGGCGCGAGCGAGCCGGGCCGGCTCCCAGTAAAACGCGTCGTGCTCTACAAAAATGGCGTGGGCTACTTCGAGCACTCCTCCCGCGTCCGCGGAACACAGGAACTCAACATTGATTTCACCACCGCCCAGCTCAACGACGTGCTCAATTCGCTCACCGTAGTTGATCTCGGTAAAGGGCGGATCACCGGCGTGCGCTTCAACTCCGTTGCGCCGCTCGAGCAGCGCCTTCGCGCCTTGCGCCTGCCCCTCGGCGAGGATTCATCGCGCACCGACTTCCTGAACGCCCTGCGCGGGACGCGGGTGGAAGTCCACAGCGAAGCGGCGTCCGCCGCGGGCCGCGTTCTAAGCGTCGAAACCCAGAAGAAGGTCTCCGGCCAGGGCGGGCAGACCATCGACGTCCTGGTGCTCTCGCTCGTGACCGACAACGGCGACCTGCGCAGTTTTGAGGTGGGGCCGGCGACGTCGGTCCACGTTGCGGACCGCGACCTCAATGACGAGGTCAGCCGTTACTTGAATCTCATCGCCTCCGCGCGCGCCCAGGATTTGCGACGTATGACCATCTCCGCGGCAGGGGAGGGCGAGCGCGAAATATTCGTCAGCTACATCAGCGAAGCGCCGGTGTGGAAGAGCACTTACCGCGTCCTTCTTCCTGAAAAAGCCGGCGAGAAGGCGCTGATGCAGGGTTGGGCGATCGTCGATAACACCTCGAGCGGAGATTGGAAAGACGTTCGCCTGTCACTGGTAGCGGGCGCCCCACAATCGTTCATCCAGGAAATCTCCCAGCCTTATTACGTTCACCGGCCGGTGGTCGCCATGCCCCAATCCATGACGCTTACACCGCAAACTTACGAAGCCGCGGAGATGAAGGTGGCCGCACCTCCCCCACCACCGCCACCGGCCGCACAACCTGGAGGGGTTCTCGGCGGTCTGGGAGGCGTGGCCTACGGCGTAGGCGGAGCACGGCGGGCCAAAACCTCCTCCGCTTCGCAGACAGTCGAGGTGTCGGCCGCGCCCTCAGTGGTAAATACGGACGCGCTAACCTCCGCCATGGAAGAGGAGCAGCCGGAAGCGGAAGGGAAGGGCGTGGGCGAGCTCTTCGAATACGATATCAAGCAGAACGTTACGATCGGCAAGAACCAATCCGCGCTGGTCCCCATTATCCAGGCGCGCATCGAGGCGGAGAAGGTGACGGTGTGGAACGAGGATTCCGACACCGCCCGGCGCGCCCTCTGGCTAACCAACTCGAGCGGCGAAACTCTGGACGCGGGCAGCTTGAATGTGCTCGAGGGCGATGCCTTTGGCGGCGAGGGCCTGCTGGATGCCGTTCATCAAGACGAGCGGCGGCTGATTTCTTACGCAGCGGACACCGCCGTGCGAATAAAAGTGGAGGAAGGCTCCTCCGAAAAGCCCATCAGCAAGATCGTGATCAACAAGGGAACGATGGTGACCACTCGCGAGCAGCGCGCGAAGAAGACTTACAAGATCTCCAACTCGGATGTGTCGCCGCGCGAGATCGTCATCGAGCACCCGGCGCGTCCCGGCTGGAAGCTGGCAGGCGACTTGAAGCCGGAAGAGTCCACGCAGTCCTTCCATCGCTTCAAGGTCAAAGTCGACCCCAAGCAGAGCGCCGAGTTGGCCGTCGAGGAATATCATCCCGGGACCACGGTGGTGGCCCTCACCAACCTGACCAGCGACTTCGTTGCCGTCCTTACGGAGCAGAAGCGCGTCACCCCGGCCATGCAGGAGGCCTTCCGGCGAATCCTGGATCAGAAGAACGTCATCGCCGGCCTCGATGCGCAACTGAACGGCCATCAGCGGGAGATTGAGGCCATCTCGAACGACCAGGCACGCATCCGGGAGAACATGAAAGCGCTCAAGGGCAGCGCGGAAGAGAAAGCGCTGGTACAACGCTATACCGGCGAACTCAACGCGCAGGAGGATCGCCTGGGCGCGCTGCGCAGCCAAATCGCCTCCTTGCGCGAGAAGCGCCAGCAAGCCCAGGAGCAACTGGATCAGACGCTGAACGAAATCACCCTGACCGAGACGTTTTGAGTTTGTCCGCTTGGCCCTGTTTCCTGAAGTCGGTCGGCTGATACCGTTGCCTGCCTAGGCTCGAAGCCACAAAGCGTCTCTTCAAATGCAAAGGGCGGGCACAAGGCCCGCCCCTACCCCACTGTATTGCGCCGCCATCGTGGGCGGCAAACTGTGCCAGTCCCGCGCCTGCGGGACAGGCGTTACGTTACCTTCACCAACCCATTTCCGTTTGAGCCGCCCTGCTTCGCGGCTTTCAGATCGAAGGGCACGGAGAACTGCCTCTCGACCTTCTCGCGGAAGCAAGGGCCGGAGTTGTAGGTGCAAAAGGGATAGACCATGCCGCTGGGCGTGGAGTAGTGGATGACGCAGCGCTTGACGCGCTCGATATCGTAGTTGTAGGCGTCCATGAAGTGCATGCCGGCGACGAGCAGGGTCTTATAGGTGAAGGTGCCATCGCCCGCGCCGCGTCCGTGGCTGTGGTCGGTCATGCCCTGGAGGGTCTGGAGGAAGCGCTCGAAGCTGAGGCCGGGGGGCGCGAACTGCGCACGAAAGTGCCGGCGCAATTTCTGCCAGGCGTTGATCTTGGTGAACATTTTGATTCTGGCCGCGCCCGCGCCGCGCGCCAGCGTATCGATATCTCGAAGCATGGCGGGCATATCGAAGAATTTGGTGATGGGCACGGCTTTCTTCGACCGCGGGTCCACGTAGAGATACGTCCCCATGGCGCAGTGCGGGTGCGAGGTGAGGTTGGGCCGGTTGAAGTTCTGAAGCCCGGAGAGGAGCTTCGAGAAGGGCGAGGTGCAGGAGAGCGGGAACCAGTCGTCGTACTTGTCGGTCAGGCCGGTCTGGTCGGCGACGTCGTGGGCGAGGTCGGACTGCGTGTAGCGCTTCTCGGCGAGCTCGCGCCGGTTGATGCGTCCCGTGAAGCAGACGGGCTGGAAGCTGAAGCCGCTGACGCATTCGATGTTGTCGATGGCCAGGCGAATCATGTCGCCAATCTGCTGGTTGTTCACGCCCTTCACAATCGTGGGCACTAAGACAATTTTCAGTCCCGCCTTGCGGCAGTTCTCGATCGCCGCCAGTTTCGTTTCCAGCAGGCGCTGGCCGCGGGTGCGCAGGTAAACGTCGTCCGTGACGCCGTCGAATTGCAGATAGAGGGTGTGCAGGCCGGCGGCGCGGCATTGCTGCGCAAATTCCAGGTCCGCAAACAGGATGCCGTTCGTCGCGCACTGGATGTGCGTGAAGCCCATCTCGGTCGCCAGGCGCAGCACGTCGTGGAAGCGCGGGTAGAGCGTGGGCTCGCCGCCGGAAAATTGCACTACCCGGTTGGGCGTGGGCCGCTGGTCACGCAGCGTCTTCAGCATCCCCCGCACTTGCTCGAAGCTGGGCTCGTAGAGATAACCCTGCACGTTGGCGTTAGCGAAGCACACCGGGCAGGTGAGGTTGCAGCGGTTCGTCAGGTCCACGTTGGAGAGCACGGTGTGTGAGGAATGAAGCGAGCACATGCCGCAATCGTCCGGGCACTTGGTGCCTTCCGGGAACTGCGGGTTTTCCAGGCCGCGCTCGTCGCCGAATTCAAATTGTTCCATCTTCAGGTAGAGCCTCGCGTCGGAATAGATCGTGTCCCGGAAATAGCCGTGCTCGGCGCAGGTCTTCTCCATGTAAACGGCGCCGTTTTCCTCGAACAGCCGCGCGTCAATCACCCGGATGCATTCGGGGCAGAGCGATTGCGTGGTCTTCGGCAGGCCTTTTTCCAGCGGCTTGATGGGCGCGCCGGTAAAGGTCGTCGCAGGCTGGAGAACTTTGAAATGCGAGCCCGGGCGGGACTTCGCCGGCGGGGTGATGGTCATAGTAGCCACAAATCCTCCTGAGACTCAATAGGCGGCGAGAGGGCACGGGACGAGCGTGCGGACTCGATTGCGTTGGCGGCCACCGATTCCTCCCCCGCTTACCCAGGAGGGGATTCAGGAGTGATTCAGCCGCCATGTGCAGCAAGCACCAAACAACGCGGCGAGGGTACAGGGTCCGGTGTGCGAAGACACTCAGACGCCGATCTTCGAGCCTTGATTAGACTTCCCTTAAGGCGGGGTGGCAAACTCAATCCTTCGGGTTGCGCCAGGAGCCAGTTGACTGGTCGAAAAGGGGGGGCGAAATGGGCGCTATCTCATTGGTGTTAAACGACTTATAGTGACATTTTGTCCGAACCACCAAGTGGTTTGCGTCCACCTTAGCGCGCTCCGTGGCACGCCTGCATAAGCAAATCTTACGCTGCGCCATCTACTTGCGGAAGAGATTCTCGAAAGCAGCGCGAGCGTCCAGGGGCCTGGAGGTGGAAGTTTCGCGCTCGATGGTGGTTCGCATGGTATAGAAGTTGCACTCGTTGCGCGCGTCCTTTTTCGGAATGCGCGCCGTAATCGTCTCCGTGCACTCGAAGCGCGCCGAAGTATCGAAGTGGGTACACATCTTGCAGCTGTGCAGCTCCTGGCCACAGCGCAGGCACTTGGCATCCGGCCCAAGTCCCGGCGGAAGGATAGTTGCGCAAGAGGCGCAGCGGACTACTTCGCGCTTGCCCGGCATGACCGGGCTCTTGGGGCCGAAGTAATCTCTTTTGGGGGCCGTTTTCTTCTCGGCCCGCTCGCGATCCGAGTCCGAACTCATATAGCCCTGCTGCCTGTACTTTCTCCCCATGCGAACTCCTTCCGGTGTGGATCCCTGATCTTCTTGTTCGGGTTCTGGATGCTGCTTGGGACTATGATACCGCGTTGGTTGGCCCCTGCCAATGGGTAAGTGCAGTCAACAGTCAACAGTCGACAGTTCACAGTCGACAGTGCAAAACAACCCAGAAACCCAACAAGCGCTTGTGGCCAGACTTTAGCTGTGGACTGTGGACTCTTCTTCTCGTTCTGCACTCGCTCGAAAGCGTTGACACTCCACAGTCAGGAGCCCACCCTCTATGCACCCGGCTCTTAGGTTTCGACTGTCGACTGTTGACTGTCGACTGCTCTTCACGGTTTTCCCGTCGCGGCGGCCTCCACGAGCGTGCGGATGGCGGGCACGATCATGATGAGCAGTTCCGCGCGCGGCCGGGCGGCGCGTTCCAGGAGCGCGCGTTTCTCCGCGGCCCAGGCTGCCGGGGCCGGGCTCCTACTGTCGATGTAGTCCATCGCCTCCAAGCCCGCCGCCGCCAGCGCGGCGACGTCTTCGGCCAGGGGAATATCTTCCTGGAGGAGCGCGGAGGCTTGCATCTGGGGCAGGACTTTGTCCTTGTTATCTCCCCAAAGGCGAAGCTGTTCTCGGATCTTGCTTTTGTGGCTGCCCAACTGATCGACCCAGGCGGCGAACTCCCGGGCAGCGTCGCTTTCCGGCGGGGTTGCGTCCACCAGGCGGTTGAGGGGAGTGAAGCTCGTATAATTCCGGGCTCCTTCGCGCGCATACTCCTTCACGGGCTCGAGCAAGTGGTCAAGGACCTCCAAGCGGGCAGGCGAATTCAGGTTGACCAGGCGCGCCAGCATCAACTCGTGGCTCGATCGGTGGGTCAATCCCAGCCCCTCGAGTTCCCGGCTGACGACCGCGAGGCGGCTGTACATCGAGCCCGGGTCTTTCACTTGTTGCGGCGACCACAGACGCTCGGCGATGGCGGCGGCGCGCGGCCAGATGCGCGAGTCCACATTCTCAGGAGTCACATATTCCGCCCACATACACGCTTCCCCGCCCAGAATGCGTGCCTGCTGCTCCGGCGTCAGGCCCGCCGTCGCACCTTCCAAGGGGTCAAAGCTGTAATGGTAGGCCGCCGACTTCATAAGGTCTATGTAATAGCCGGCGGAAAGGATGCCCATATAGCCCATCCGCGCGGCATCGGCGAGCGAACGCTGCCCGCGCCAGGAGTGGACCACGACGTCCTTAGGCAGATCGGGATGGAGAATTTCGTCCCAACCGATCATTTTCTTCCCGTGCTTCTGGACGAGAGGAAGGAGGCGCTGGTTGAAGTAAACTTGCAGCATGCCATAGTCCTTCATATTGTGGTCACGCATGAACGCCTGGATGCGTGGGCTATTCTTCCACTGCTTGCCGTTCACCTCGTCGCCGCCCACGTGGAAGTATTCATCGGGGAACAGCGCCGCCATTTCGCCAATGAACTCGTCCAGAAAGGCGTAAGTCTCGTCGCGCGTCGGATCGATGCAGGGATCGAAGATGCCCCAGCCGCGCTCGATGGCAAAGGGGCCGGGCGCGCTGGCAAGTTCCGGATAGCCGACGAACCAGCTCGTGGTATGCCCGGGCATATCAAACTCCGGGACCACGCGGATGCCGCGCTCGCGCGCGTAGGCGATAATCTCCCGCACCTGGTCCTGAGTGTAGTAGTGCCCGTCGGAGCCCAAGCCCTGGAGCTTCGGAAATTTCCGGCTCTCGACGCGAAATCCCTGATCGTCGGAGAGGTGCCAGTGCAGGACGTTCAGCTTCACGGCGGCCATGGCGTCGAGGTTCCGTTCGATCACTTCCGCGGGCATCCAGTGCCGGCTGACGTCGATGAGCAACCCTCGCCAGGGGAAGCGCGGGCGGTCATTGATTTGTACCGCCGGCACGCCGAAGCCCTGCGCGTCAAGGTCCACCAGTTGCAGGAAAGTCTCGATGCCCCGCAACACCCCCACCGGCGTGGACGCCGCGAGGCGAGCCTGCTGCGCTGTCACCTCGAGCTGATAGGACTCGTCTTCCCGCACGGACTGGACCGCTTCCCCGGCGTGCTGGCATTGAATCACCAGGCTGGCCTTCGAGGCGTCCTTCTCAATCTCGCCGCTCAGAGGGATGCCGGTCTGCTTCGCGAGGCGGCGCACCAGACGCGCTGCGGCGGCCGTCAGGCGCGGCTCTTCGTAACCGGCCAGCGCCACGCGGAAAGACCCATCGATTTTCAACCTCCCTTGTCCCACAGACACTTCAGCGGGCTGCGGCATCAGGTTGAAGTTCTGAGCGTTCAGCGGACGGGGGGTGAGATTGAACAGAGCCAGGAGCACGGCGCCTACGCTATAAAGGATTAATCGGAGTTTCATTGCTCCCCCAATTCAGAATGGGTATGTGGCAGGTGAGGACTGGCATGTGGGGCTGCCTCCCGAGGGCAGGGCCTTCCCCATCCCCCACTGACCACATTCCACCTACCTGTGATGAACTCTCAACTCTCGACGCGGGGGAACACCAGGCTCTTGGCCGGGTCCCAGGAGATGTACACCTTCGCGCCGCGGGCGAGTCCCGCCGCGGGCCAGGCTCCGGAGGAATTCGATTCGCGCGCGACCATACGCGTGCCGCCCGGCAAGGCCAGGGACCAGCGCCGGCTTCCCCCTTCGTAGATCGCCTCCAACAGCTCGGACTCGAGCAAATTCAGAGGCCGCGGGCTGGGTAGTTCGAGCGAAAGGTGCACGGCTTCGGGGCGCACGGCGAGAATGGCCGCAGAGGATTCAGCCAGGGCCGCGGAATTCGCCGCCCACAGTTTCAGGCCCGCCGGGGTCTCAAACCCGCTCCCCCGCTCGGCATGGGCGACACAGCGAACTGGGAAGAAGTTTTCCACGCCCATGAACTCCGCTACGAATTGCGTACGCGGCCGCTCGTAAATCTCCTCGCTGCATCCGACCTGCTCCAGGCGTCCCCGGTGGATCACGGCGACGCGGTCGGACATCACCAGCGCCTCCTCCTGGTCGTGGGTGACGAAGATGAAGGTGATGCCCACGCGCTCGCGCAGTCGCTTGAGCTCGAGCTGCATTTGCTTGCGCAATTTCTGGTCGAGCGCGCCCAGCGGCTCGTCGAGCAGCAGGACGGCAGGTTCCAGCACCAGAGCCCGGGCCAGCGCCACGCGTTGCTTTTCGCCCCCGCTGAGCTGGTTCGGGTAGCGGTCTTCCTTGCCGGGCAGCTCCACGAGCTCGAGGATCGCCCGCACCCGCCGCTCGATTTCCGCCCGTGGCAGTTTCTTCTGTTCCAGGCCGAAGGCCACATTGCGGAACACGTTCAGGTGGGGAAAGAGGGCATAGTGTTGGAAAACCGTGTTGACGTTCCGGCGATAGGGAGGGAGCTCGCAGGCGTCGCGGCCCTCGATCCTAATCTGGCCGGCCTGCGGCTGCTCGAAGCCCGCCACCAGACGTAACACCGTGGTCTTGCCGCTGCCGCTCGGCCCGAGCAGGGTCAAGAATTCGCCTCGCCGCACGGTGAGCGAGAATTCTTCCAGCGCGGTGAGATCACCGTAACGCTTGTTGACGTTTCGAAGCTCGACGATGCAATCCGCAGGTTCTGCCAATTCCAGCCTTGGCTCCCGAGTCAGGCGGCTCTCTTTAGATTAGGATGCTACTCGGGGTCGCCGGAAAGTGCAAGGGGGGAAACCCCGGCCTTCAGAGAATTTGCGCGCGGTTCAGCAGGATGTGTTGAAGGGCCTCCGCGCTGCGGGCCACGCCGATCCGGGCGGACGTGGACGGCGATTCGTGCTCGATGCTGATGACGTGGTCGTATCCCACCGCCTTCAACTGTTCCACGATGGCTTTCCACACCGCCAGACCGTGGCCGAACACGATCTCGGCGTAGGACGCATCCCTGCGCTTTGCTTTTTCTTTTTCCCTACTTCCAACTTCCTATTTCTTACTTCCGTTTTTCTACTCCCTCTTTTGCAGCCAAAGATTCACCGGCACTTCCCCGGGTTTCTTGGGCGTGTAGGGCCAGGTGATTCTCTTTCCGGTTCCGGCGGACTCGTAGGCCGCATAAATAATTTCCAGCGTGCTGATTCCGTCCTCGCCCGTTTCGCGTGGCTGCTGGTTGTTCAGGACGCACTGAGTGAAGTGCCGCATTTCGTGTGGAAAGCCGTAAATGTGGGACTCTTCAAACACCGTAAACGTCCAGCCTTTGGTCTCCCCGGCTTTTTCCATGGCGTACCCGTAACCCTTAAGGCTGAAGGTCTCCATGGAGCTGCCGTGAAGCAGGTCGCAATAGATGGCGCCCTCGGTGCCGAACAGCTCGATGCGGTCGTCCATGCCGCCGTGCTTCACCCAGCTATCTTCAATCACCGCGATCCCACCGCCCTCGAACTCGACGACGATCACCGAGTTGTCCTCGCCCTTGGTGCGCGCATGATAGACGTGCTGGCAATGCGCGACGACGCTCTTCGGTTTCGGCTTGCCGTACATCCAGCGAGCCCATTCGAGGCCGTGGCAGCCCATGTCCATGATGGCGCCGCCGCCGGAACGCCGCACGTCGTAGAACCAGCCGGAATGCGGCCCGGAGTGCTTCTCTCCCTGCTTCACCATATACAGCTTGCCGATGGCGTTTTCTTCCACCAGTTGTTTGGCGCGCCCGTATTTGGGTGAGAAGCACAGCGTCTCCGCGTACATCAATTTCACTTTGTGCTTCTTGCAAGCGTCCACCATTTTCCGTCCGTCTTCCAGAGTGTGCGCCAACGGCTTTTCGACCACCACGTGTTTTCCCGCTTGCGCCGCAGCCACCGTCACCTCGCGGTGCAGGTCGTTGGGAATGCCCAGGACGACCATGTCCAGGTCCGGGAGTTTCAGGAGCTTGCGGTAATTGCCCGTGGCAAAGGGAATCTTCCATTTCCGGGCGAACTCTTCAGCTCGGGTCTGAGGCACACCGCAGGCCGCCACCAGGGTGGCCTCCGGGACCTCCTGGAATGCTTCGGCGTGGATGCTCGAGACGAATCCACAACCGATCAGTCCTACGCGCACTTTATCCATGGGGTGCTCCTCTCAGAGGGGCTGGAAGTCGCCGAGGTAGGGGCAGGCCTTGTGCCTGCCCTTCGCAGGGCACCCACGAGGGGTGCCCCTACGGCGTCTGGGACCAAGGCATTAAGGGTTACTTCTTCTTGCTGCTGTCCAGCGAACGGAGATAGCCGACGAGGACCTTGATTTCGTCGTCCTTCAGCTTATCTGCGAAGGCGGGCATGGCGGTCCCTTTCTTCCCGTTCTTGATGGACGCCTCAATATCTTTGTCCTTCGCATTTTTCTGCCAATTCGGGTCGGTGAGGTCCGGAGTCTTGAGGGCGGGATAGCCCCTGCCATCGGCTTTATGGCACATCGCGCACTTCTGCTTGTAAAGGTCGGCGCCGTCCGGCGGAGGTGCGGCCTGAAAACTGGTCCAGGCAACGAACAGAGCTGCTCCCATCAAGATAAGCATGGCAATAGAGTTTTTGAGAGATTTCATGGCACTCCTAAATCCAGGGATTGATGTTCGAGACGGAATCGGGTTGCGGCGCTTGCGACGACGCTAGCCCGATTCGACCCAATAGGGCTTTTCCCGAACTCTCGCAATCTAACAAACACACCCCACAGAAAGCAAGGATGCAGCTTTCCTCAGCGCACTTCAGCAAATGCGTTGGCATCCGCTACGGAGGAATCTCGCAACGGACATGTTTTCAAGGCAAGATTCCGCGCGAAGTTTATCCCGAGCGGGCAGAGCGAGATTCCTCCTTGCGCTCGGAATGACAGCCAGGGGCTCGGAATGAAAGCGGTGTTTGCGGAATGACAGCAAGCCGAAAGGTCTCTCTGCAACCTGCTAAGCTTTCTTCTGGGGCGGGACGTAGTCCGCAGGGGGCGCCGCGCCTACGCCGAAGAAGTACTGTTCCATCTGCTGCGCGATGAACTCCTGGGCTTCCTTGGTGGCGGGCATGATGCGGTATTCATTGATGAGCATCTTGAGATGCTCCAGCCAGAGCTTCCAGGCCTCCTGGGAGACGTTTTCGTAGATGCGTTTTCCCAGGTCGCCGCTCCAGGGCGGCTCCTCCAGGCCGGGAAGTTCTCTCCCGAATTTCACACATTTCACCATTCGCTCTGCCATGAGATTTCCTCCACCGCGATCGTAGTTGAGTCCAGGATTGTAACGAATCGCCGGCCGCTGCGTGAGCCCTGGGTTGACACGCCCTTGCGAAACTCCATTATACCCCGATCCTCATCTTCGGACTGTTCGGTCATGCGTCTTGAATCGCCGCACGCAAAGTCGGGGCCGTCCACGAACCGCCCCTACTTCCGGCGGCGAATTTCCACCTCGACTTCCTCCCCTTCCGCCAGGGGGAGTTCCTGATGGAGGTTGAGCGTTCCCTTTCCGTAAGTGGCGGAGGCCCGCAAGGACCTGGGAGCGGTTTCCGACGAGTCGGGAGTTGCCAAGGCGGCCGATCGACTGCTGCCTGCGGCATCGAGGGCCTGGTTGGCCAACCGGTCAGCTTCCCGATTCTGCTCGCGCGGGACGTGCTCGATGGAAAATGCTTCCAGGCGCACGATCAGCCGGCGTGCCTGTTCGTGGAGCGGCTTGAGGGCCTCATGCTTGACTTTGTAACGCCCCGTGATCTGTCGCGCCAAAAGCTCTGAATCCGTCAGCACGCGAATTCGCCGATGTTCACTCTTCAGCGCGTACTCCAGGGCCGCGAGCAGCGCCTGGTATTCCGCAACGTTGTTCGTCGCCTCGCCAAGACACTTTGAGAACGCGGCGAGCGGCGAGCCCGCGGGGGACTCCATCACCACCGCGTACGCGGCCGGTCCCGGATTGCCGCGCGAGGCGCCATCAATATGCACGAGGACCTCGGCGGCGTGCGTTTTTGAGGGGTTGGTCATGGTGGGAGGCAAGGGCGCAAGGCATCGCGTCCCTAGGGGCTTAGCCCGCCGCCGTGGCGTCCTCGTCGCTGGCGGCGGCCGGCTCGACGTAAAAAAGGATGCGGTTGCAGTTTTCGCAGGTCAGCACAGCTTCGTTCGCCCGGACCTCGTTATAAACCTGTGGCCGCAGGAGGACGTCGCAGGCGGTGCAGAGGCCCTCACGGACCTGGGCCACCGCCACGCCGCGGCGTGTCGACCGAATCCACTCGTAGAGTTTCAGGACGGATTCGCTGAGGGCGGCGTGAAGCTCCTGCCGGCGCGCCAGCAACTGGTCCCGCTCCTGCACGTCGGTCTGCCGTTCCGATTCCATCCGCTTGATCTCGCCTGCGACCCGGGCCTTCTCGCTCTCCAGGCGCGCCGCAGCTTCCTGGATGTGCCCCTGGACGTCCTCGGCCTCAATCATCTTCTCCAGGACTTGGTCCTCGATCTTCCGGATCTTCCCTTCCTCGCCCTCGATTTCCTTGAGCATGGCTCGATACTGCTCGTTGGTTTTCACCTGGTAAAGCTGGTCTTTATGCTTGGAGATTTTTTCCTGGATCTCCTTGATTTCACCCTCCTGCTCTTTGCGCTCCTTCTGGTTGGCGGCCAGGCGCTTCTTGCGTTCTTCGTGCGTATGGATGAAATCGTCCAGTTGTGCTTGGAGGGTTTGAATCTGGGTGGGCAGGGAATCAATCAGCGTCGTGAGCTCGGCAATTCTCTGATCCGTCTGCTGGAGCTCGAGGACGGTCTTAAGGTGCGGGTGCACTGCCTCTCCTGCTTGAGTTTCGACGCCCTGGCGGCGCAACGGGCGCGCCAAAATCCACGGGGCGCCGACACGCCGCAGTCAAGCTATTCTTGCACATTCGCACCCAGGCGGCAAGAAAATGACAAAACGAAATCGGCAAACTCTCATCTACCCGTTCACGCGCGTGATGGCGCCCTCGGACGCCGACGACACCAGCGCGGCGTACTTGGCGAAGACGCCGGTCTTGTAATGCGGTTTGGGCTCCTTCCACTTGGCCAGGCGCTTTTTGATTTCCGACTGCGGGAGTTCGATGTCCAGTCGGCGTTTCTGGATGTCGAAGACGACCATGTCGCCGCTGCGAAGCGCCGCGATGGGGCCGCCGCGCGCCGCCTCAGGCGCCACGTGGCCCGCCATCAAGCCGTGCGTGGCGCCACTGAACCGGCCGTCGGTCACGAGCGCCACGGACTCGCCCAGACCTTCGCCCACGATCGCCCCGGTGACGCCTAGCATTTCGCGCATGCCCGGCCCCCCGCGCGGGCCTTCGTAGCGGATGACCACCACGTCCCCGGCCTTGATGCGTTTGCCCGTGACGGCACGCATGGCGTCTTCCTCGCAGTCGAACACGCGAGCCGGGCCGCGGTGATGCATTCGCTCGACTCCCGCCACCTTGATCACGCAACCTTCCGGAGCGAGATTGCCCCTCAGGATGACCAAGCCCCCGGTTTTTTTGATGGGGTTCGAGACCGGGCGCACCACGTCCTGGCCCGGGGTTTCGTTGACGAGCCGGGCTTCCTGCGCGATCGTCTTCCCGCTGGGGGTCTTTTGCGAGCCATCGATCAATCCGGCCTCGAGGAGTTTCTTGGCGATCAGCGGAATTCCGCCGGCGCGGTGCACATCCACGGCAACGTATCGTCCAGCGGGTTTCAAATCCGCGATGATGGGCGTGCGCGAGCTGACGGCGTCGAAATCTTTGAGCGCCAGCGGCACCTTGGCTTCGCGCGCCATGGCCAGCAGGTGCAGCACGGCGTTGGTTGACCCGCCGGTGGCCGCGACGCTGGCGATGGCATTCTTGAATGCTTTGCGCGTGAGGATGTCCAGCGGGCGCACGCCGCGGCGCAGCACGTCCATCACCATCTGCCCCGTCCGGTAGGCCACTTCATCTTTGAGCGGGTCCATGGCCGGCACGCTGTTGGCTCCCATGGGAGAGAGGCCGATGAATTCCATCACCGTGGACATGGTGTTGGCAGTGAACTGGCCGCCGCACGCTCCGGCGCCGGGGCACGCCGCGTTCTCGAGTTCTTTGAAATCCGCGTTGGACATCAGGCCGGCGGCGTTGGCACCCACGGCTTCGTAAACGTCGCCGATGGTGACGTCGCGTCCCTGGAACCGGCCGGCAGCGATGGATCCGCCGTAGAGCACGATGCCCGGAACGTTCAAGCGGATCAGCGCCATCGCGGCGCCGGGTATCGTCTTGTCGCAGCCGACCAGACACACCATGGCGTCAAACATGTGCCCGCGCCCGAGCAGTTCCATGGAGTCGGCAATCACCTCGCGGCTGACGAGCGAGGCCTTCATGCCCTCGGTGCCCATGGTGACGCCGTCGGAAATGGCGATCGTATTGAACTCCATGGGCGTGCCCCCCGCGGAGCGCACCCCGGCCTTCACCTTTTCGGCCAGGCGGCGCAAATGAAAGTTGCACGGCATCGTCTCAATCCAGGTGTTGGCTATGCCGACGATGGGTTTCGTTAGGTCCGCGTCCGTGAAGCCGATGGCTTTCAGCATGGCTCGTGCGCCGGCCCGGTCGCGGCCCTCCAGGATAATGCGACTGCAATGCTTGGGATCAAACGGCATGATGGCCCTCCTTCGCGAGCTAGCGAGAATTCAGGAATATAGCAGTAATCTCTTCCTGTAGCGCCGCTCTTTGAGCGGCGAGAGTCGCCGGTCACAGACCGGGGCTACAGTAGTCCGGCGCAGCATATTGGCAGATTCACAGCAGGCGAGCAAGGGCGTGCAGCAAGGAGGGAACGCGGCCGCGTTTATGCCGGGGCAGGTCTCAACCCTTCCGCTTCCGGACCTGTTCTCGCGCCCCATTCAGGGCCTCCACCAGAGCGACCACATCCTGCGCCTCGGTTCGGTAATTCGTGATGCAGGCTCGAAGCACCGGCATCGTACCGGCCAGGCGAGTGGTCGAAATCCAGGCTTTCCCGGAAGTGACGACTTCCAGAGCGACCGCGTCGAGGTAATCCGCCTTTTCCCCGCCGGCGTGTCGCCGGTCCACAAAGCAAACCAGCGGCAAAGGCGTTTTGTTGACAACCTCCCATCCGGACGCCGCGAGTTCCTTGCGCAGCCGGTCGCCCATCGCCACCATGTGGCGGATCGCGGCGGCGTAGCCTTCCCAACCTGCGACGGCCAGCGAGAGGAAAACCTTCAGCCCGATGAATCGCCGCGACCACTGGATGGTGTGAAGGCAGGTGTCCACAACATCCAGGCCCGCGGCCTCACGAGGCATGTAGGGCGTCGCCACGCGGAAGGTCTGGTCGAGGATTTTGGGATGGCGCGTGAGATAGATGCCCGCGCCCATGGGGACCGAAAGCCACTTGTGAGCGTCGAAGGTGATGGAGTCGGCGTGCTCGATCCCTTTCAGGATGCCACGCAATTCCGGCACCAGCGCCGCCGCGCCGCCCCAGGCAGCATCGACGTGCATCCAGAGTTTTTCGCGCGCCACCAACTCGCCCACCGCGGCGAGAGAGTCCACAACGCCGGAATTGGTCGTGCCGGCGGTCGCCACCACCAGGAACGGAGCCAGCCCCACATGGCGGTCGCGGGCAATCGAAGACGCCAGCCTTTCGACATCCATCCGCAGTTCATGATCGACGGGTATCTCGCGCACGGCCTCCGTGCCCAACCCGCAGAGCCGGGCGGCCTTGTGAAAGGAGTGGTGGGCCTCCGCCGAGACATAGAGCAGCGGCTGGGCCGGCAAAGCACGCACCCCGCCGTCTTTGAACTCAGGGAAGCGCGCGGTCAGCGCACACAACATCGCCGTATGGTTCGCTTCCATCCCGCCGGAGGCAAAAGTCCCGTCGGTGGTCGCCGGGTTGTATCCGAATCGGCCGCCCAAAGCGCGAATCACATGCTGCTCGACCTCGATGGCAAAGGGGCTGTGGCTCCACGCCGCGAGCTGGGGGTTGAAGGCCGCCACCAGAGCGTCTGCCGCGATGCCCATGGTGGTGGGCGCGGGATTGAAGAGCCCGTAGTAGCGGGGGTGCGGTGTGTGCGTCTGGTACTCCCAGAGATTCTTAACGGCGAAGTCGAGCGCCTCGAGGGGAGACACGGGCGCCTCAAAATCGAAGCCCTTCAAAGCGAACCGGATCTTGGCGGGGTTGAGCTCCGGGGTAACGCGGTGGGCATCCAGCCGCGCGGCATAGTCCTCAATCGCCTCGATGAGTTTTTGCCAGACTTCCTGGCGCGAGGCATCATCCAGTCTTAACAAGCGCTAAATCCTCCCGGTGAATCGAAGCATACTCCAATTTCGCGGAGTTCCGATTTTCTTTCGGGAGGCGCTGGCGATGTTCTGGCAGGCAGCCCTCAGGGGGCCGACGGGCTCTCGTCCAGACGGGCCTGCCCGGCCTCCCACGCCAGCATGGCTTTCTTGCGCACTCCGCCCCAGTGGTATTCCCCGAACACTCCCATCTTCCGAATCACCCTGTGACAGGGAATCAGGAAAGCCACCGGATTCCGCGCCACCGCACCGCCCACCGCGCGGACGGCTTTGGGTTTCCCCAGCCTTCCGGCGATGTCTTCGTAGCAGGTAACGGATCCCGAGGGAATGCGGAGCAGGGCTTCCCAAACCTTGAGCTGGAAATTCGTTCCGCGAAGCAGCAAGGGGAGCGGCTTCCCATGCCCATTTCCATTCCGCCCGAAGATTCGGCGGAGGTAGGGCCGCGTGGCTTGAAGGTCTTCGGTGAAGGTCGCGTTCATCCAGCGTTTCCGGAGGTCCGCCAGGGTCCTGGCGCGGCGACCGGAGGAAACAAACCCCAGCCCGCAGACGCCTCGCTCCGTGACCGCCAACATGCACTCGCCGAACGGTGACGGATGGAATCCGTAGCTGATTTTAAGGCCCGCCCCGCGGTTTTTGAACTCGCCGGGGCTCACAGCTTCGATGGACACAAAAAGGTCGTGCAGGCGGCTGGGGCCCGAGAGGCCGCTATCAAAAGCTGCGTCCAGCACGTTGCGCGAATCCGTGAGCTGCTTCCGGGCATGATCGAGCGTCAAGAACTGGACGAACTGCTTGGGGCTGATCCCCGCCCAGCGCTTGAACAAACGCTGGAAGTGGTAGGGACTCAGCGAAACGACCCGAGCTATTTCATCGAGGCTCGGACGGCGGTGGAAATTCTCCTCCACAAAGTGAATGGCCTTTTCGATTCGCGCGTAATCATCAACCTGCGTTCTCATCTGTCGCATCCCCCTCTCATCTTTCCGGTCCATCATGAGAGAAAGCGTCCCATCCCGGCAACCCGATTCTTGCGGAGAAGAAGTCAGGAGACAGGAGTCAGAAGCCAGAAGAACTCATCTCGGACGATTAGGGCAGATCTTCTCTTGCCAGTGTTTTATTGTTCCCGTCTTCTGTCTCCTGTCTCCTGACTTCTGACTCCTCCTCCGTCGGCAGTCCTTCCGTGTCCGGGGCAATCGCGCCGGGTCGGGGGCGGTGACTGAGGATAAGCGCGACCGCGCCCACGATAGCAAGCGTGGCCATCAGGGTGCGCGCGGAAAGAGGTTCGCCCGCAAAAGCCCATCCCAAGAACACTGCGACCACAGGATTAACGTAAGCATAAGTCGAGACGCGGGCGGTTGAGGTGACGCTCAAGAGCCAGATGTACGCCGTGAAGCCGAGCAGTGACCCGAAAGCGATGAGATAAGCCAAACCCAGCACCGATGCGCCGGAAATAGTCCTGCTGCGAATCTGGCCCACTTCGCCGGTCAGGAGCCCCAGCACCACGAGCAGGGCTCCGCCCGCCAGCATTTCCATGGCAGCGGCGAGGAAGGGCGAGAGGGGGAGTTTCGCCCGCCGCGAATAGAGTGACCCCACCGACCAGGAGAGCGAGCCGAACATGAGCACGCCCGCCCCGGCCAAGTCGACGCGCGCGCTGCCCCACAGCTTCGCGGGCCCCACCAGAAGCGCCAGGCCGGCAATTCCGATCGCCAGCCCCCCGAGGATGCGTGCGTCCAATTTCGTGCCGTGTCCGTCCCGGCTTGCTAAGCTGTCGAGCAAAACCATCCAGATGGGGATGGTGGCAAGCAGCAGTGCCGCCAGGCCGGAGGGGACGCGCTGCTCTGACCACACCAGCGCGCCGTTGCCGCCCAGCAGGAGCAGCGCCCCCACCGCCGACGCGGAGACCCAGTGCTGGCGCGTCGGAGGACGGACGCCGGCCCGCAGGCGCGGGATCAGCAGGAAGAGGATCGCCCCGGCTATCAAGAAACGAACGCCCGCCATGAGGAAGGGCGGGATGGTTTCGACTCCTATTTTGATCGCCAGGTACGTCGAGCCCCAGATGATGTACACCGCCGCGAAGGCCAAAACGATCTTGTAGCGACGAGGTCGCGCGGCGGGGCGCATTTCAGTCACCTTTCAGAGACGAAGGTCAAAAGCCGAAAGCCAAGCCAACCGAAAATGGGTGCGAGGAGTTGCGCACCTCTTCCCCTATATCGCGATGCCCAGGCAGAGTCAATTGTTCGCTTCCGTGTGGTAGAGTACGAGCCCGGTGTCCGTCAGCAGACGGATGCGCCTACCAGAGCGCCACGGAGCTACGAGTGCCGCCTGGAATTAAATTCCGCATGATCGGCTTTCTTTTCCTCCTTCACCTTCTGGCGCTGCAGACGCCGGAAGTCCTTAGCGCGGACCTGAAGCCCCAGACCCTGGAGGCATTCTCGCGCTACGTGCAGGCAACGGAGGCGCGCATCCAGAAAGAAGTGGCCCGGCCTGAAACGTTTCTTTATGTCGAGAATCTTCCCGCGCCGAGGCGCTCCGAGGTCTTCGAAGAGCTCCGGGGCGGAGGCATTTTCATGGAACGCCTCGATACGCTGGACGCGGCGGGGCACGAAATCGAGACTCCCGACGGAATCATTCATCACTGGATCGGTGCGGTGTTTGTTCCCGGCGCGACCCTGCGCCAGACCCTCGACTTCGTTCAGGACTACGACCGCCACCAGGATTCTTACAAGCCGGAAGTCCTCCGCTCGCGCCTGGTCAGCCGCCAGGGAACCGATTTCAAAATTTACTACCGG
>Ga0209777_10003138_pt1 | contig 20845 bp, 17 predicted proteins | sample FrelakmetHBP12HB_FD_187147 | JGI IMG/M metagenome (GOLD analysis project Ga0209777, IMG submission 187147) | Freshwater lake sediment microbial communities from the University of Notre Dame, USA, for methane emissions studies -HBP12 HB (SPAdes)... | ecosystem: Environmental > Aquatic >...
CGGCTTGTTCCCGGGCGGTGGTCGACGCCCGAGTCTATGACGAGTTCGTCAAGCGCGTACTGCCGAAGGTGAAGGCGATTACGGTGGGCCCGACCAAAGACCCGGCGAACTACCTGGGCCCGGTTGTGAACCAGAACGCGTACGAGAGCATCCTGGAGTACATCAAGGTCGGCAAGACCGAGGGGAGACTGCTCGCCGGCGGCAAACCCGCGGCGGGCAACGGGTACTTCATTCAGCCGACCGTGTTCGGCGACATCAAGCCCAAGGCGCGGCTATCGCAGGAAGAGATATTCGGGCCGGTGCTGGCGATTATCAAGGCCCAGAACTTCGACCGGGCGCTGGAAATCGCCAACAATACCGAATACGGGCTCACCGGCGCGGTCTACAGCAACAACCGGGCGAAGCTGATGAAGGCGAAGCAGTTATTCCATGTCGGGAACCTGTACCTGAACCGGAAGTGCACCGGCGCGCTGGTGGGCGTGCATCCGTTCGGCGGATTCAACATGTCCGGCACCGATTCCAAGGCCGGCGGCCGGGATTACCTGCTGCTTTTCCTCCAGGCGAAGTCGGTGAGCGAGAAAGTGTAACAGAGGCATGACGCCTGACGCATGAGGCATAACGCCGGAAGCATGGAGCGTAGAGCGTGATGCGTCGGGCGTGCCTGACAGTGGCCCCTTCCTGTAGAAGCGGCAGGAGAGGTTAACTTGAAAGACAAACCCGAAATCCGAAATCCGAAACCCGAAACCGGCGGACGACGCCGCGTGCTGATTCTCGGCGCGGCCGGAAGAGACTTCCACAACTTCAACGTTTTCTTCCGCAACAAACCCGAATACGAGGTCGTCGCGTTCACCGCCGCGGAGCAGATTCCCGGCATAAGCGATCGTCCCTATCCTGCGGCTCTGGCCGGCAAGCTCTATCCCAAAGGCATTCCGATTCTGCCCGAGGCCGGGTTTCCGGCCCTGATAAGACAGCACAATATTGACGTGGTCGTGTTCGCCTACTCGGACGTCAGGTTCGAATACCTGATGGACAAGGGCTCGACCGCGTTGGCGTGCGGCGCCGACTACTGGCTGATGGGCCCGAAGAGCACGATGGTCAAGTCAACGAAGCCGGTGATTGCGGTCTGCGCGGTGCGGACCGGCGCAGGCAAGAGCCAGACCACGCGCCGGGTGGCTGAGGTGCTTAAGGCGCTGGGCAAGAGAGTCTGCGTGGTGCGCCACCCGATGCCGTACGGCGACCTGGTCGAGCAGGAAGTCCAGCGCTACGACACAGTCGAGGACATGGTCAAGCACAAGTGCACCATCGAAGAGCGCGAGGAATACGAGTTGCACATCAACCAGGGAACGACGCTGTTCGCCGGCGTGGACTACGAGAAGATTCTGCGCGTGGCGGAGAAGGAATTCGACGTCGTGCTCTGGGACGGCGGCAACAATGACCTCTCGTTCTATGCCCCGGACCTGCACATTGCGGTCGCCGACCCGCTGCGGCCGGGCAACGAGAACAGCTACTATCCCGGGGCGTCGGTCTTCCGTTCGGCCGACGTGATTGTCATCAACAAGATGGACTCGGCGACCCCGGAGCAGATTGCGGAAATCAAGGAGAGCGCGCGCAAGTACAACCCGGGCGCGACCCTGGTCGAGGCCAACTCGACGCTGTCAGTTGTGACCGGCAATGATGCCGACATTCGCGGCAAGCGGGTGCTGGTGGTTGAAGACGGCCCGACCACGACCCACGGCGAGATGGGCTACGGCGCAGGACTGGTCGCAGCGAAACGGTTCGGGGCGGGCGAGATTATTGACCCGCGGCCGTTCGCGGTCGGCTCCATCCGCCGGGCCTATGATAAATACACCCACCTGAAGGAAATCCTGCCCGCGCTCGGGTATGGCGAAACCCAGATTCGCGAGTTGGAAGAGACCATCAACCAGGCATCGGCCGACCTCGTGGTGACCGCGACCCCGATTGACATCACCCGCATCCTGAAGGTGAACAAGCCCATGGTGCGCATCGGCTACGCGCTGAAGGAGCTCACCAGTCCGGACCTGAAAGACATTATCACCCGATTCATTTCGCAACGGAACGCATAAAACCGGGTGAGATCCCACCGGGCTGGCCCGATTCGGGTCGGCCCGGTTCTTTCTGAACCACAGATGAACACGGACGAACACCGATGGCGGAAGACTTGGAAGTCCGGTTCTCGCGGCGGAGGTATCGGTCCCAGACTCCGATTCCGTTTTTGGGTTTCGGACTTTGAACTTTGGGCTTGCGCTTTTGCGCTAATACGCTATTATCATTGCCATGCGGAGTCGTTTCATCAAGGACGAGATAATCTATACCGGCGCCCAGCTCAATTCGCTGTATGCGCTGGACACGTTCGGCGTCGCCGGGGATTCAATCATCTCTTTCATCGGGCCGAGCGACGTGCCGATTCGGGAAATCGTGGACATCGAGGACCAGAAAGCCGGGAAGCGCATCGCCGCGCCCCGGATGCTCCACTTCATCGCCGAGCATTTCGAGTCCGACCTCGAGAAGACGATCCTGCGCCAGTACCTGATGATTGACATTCTGAAGGACGTGGTGAACGAGAAGATCGGCAAACCGATTGTCCGCCGGGTCGGCAATGACCTGTACGACAACGACTACAAGCTGACGATAACGACCGCAACCGCCTCGCCGGTCTCGTGCCTGTTTCACGTCGGCATCAACGTCATCGCGCCCGAGGAACCCACCGCCAAGGCCAAGGGGTTGAGCAACTACAATCTCGACCCGATGGTCGTCGCGCCCGACGTTCTCGACCGTTACACCAAAGAGGTCGAGCGGATTGCCCTCACCCGCTGCAAGGTTCGCTGGGTCGAATAGCTGCCGGGGCGCCGGTCCCGGGGTCTAACCGGTAAACCGATGAAGAATCTTAGGCGCTATTTCCTGGCCGGGCTGGTCTCGCTGCTCCCGATCGGCGTGACCCTGTTCGTCATCTACTTCCTGGTCACTACCTTGGGCCCGATCTTCGGCTCGTTCATCCACCTGCTGCCGGCGATGCGCAATCTGCCTGAGGTCGCGTATTCGGTGATCGGTTTCGTCCTGCTGCTGGTGGTCATCCTGCTGATCGGGATGCTGGCCACCGGCGTTCTCGGCACCTGGTTCCTGCGCCGGACGAGCGACTTCTTCGGGCACCTGCCGCTGCTCCGGACGGTCTACGGCACGGCCCGCCAGCTGACCGACGCAGTGCTGGTGGACCGCAAGTCGCTGAAGAAGGTGGTTGCGCTGGAGTACCCGCGACGGGGGATGTACTCGATCGGGTTCCTGATGTCCGAGACCCCGGTGACCTTCGCGGACGGGAAGCGGTGCATGTTCGTGTTCCTGCCGGTGACGCCGAGCCCGACCTCGGGTCAGGTACACCTCGTCCCGGTCGAGGACATCATCGAAACCAACCTGGGCGTGGATGAGGCGTTGAAGGTTTTCGTCTCAGGCGGAGCGATGATGCCGGAATCGCTGAAAAACAGACTACCACAGAGGACACAGAGAACCTCAGAGGACACAGAGGGGAATTGAATCCCCTGTTCTCTGTGGTCTCTGTGCTATTTCTCTGTGGCTCTGTGGCAAGTTCATTCCGCAACGGGTTGCCGCCCGGAAACGCCTAGACCAGCGGCCCGAACAGCGCGGCCACCGCTTTCAGGAACTCCTGCGGTTCCGGGGAGAAATCCTTCTCGGGTTGACCGGAGCGGAGCGCCAGAACCGCCCTGACCTCACTCTGACTGAGCACCGGTATAGCCAGTATCTCGCCTTCCTGCTGCACCGAGCCGGAAAACGCCACGCGCAAGGCCAGTTCGCGCCCGCCGGTCGCGCCGTCGCCGTGCGTGCCGCGCCACGGGCCGGGTTCGAGCCGGCGTTCGGTGACCAGGTAGATTCCGACCCAGAGGAGCGACGGAATTTCCACGCTCAAGAAGTCGAGCACGCGCTCCATGGCCTGAATCGGGTGCTCGGACGAGTTGATCAGATGCCGGACGGTGGCCAGACGGTCCATCGGACTCAAATCAGTAGCTTGCCGTCCTTGAGAATCAGTTTGCCGTCGGCATGGACTTCGCCGGCAGAGCGGAAGTCGCAGACAATGTCCCAGTGGACGGCGGATTCATTGACCCCGCCGGACTCCTTGAGCGAGGCGCCCAGGGCGAGGTGCATCGTGCCGCCGATCTTCTCATCGAACAGGGTGTTCTTCGTGAAGCGCTGGATGCCGTAGTTGGTTCCGAACGAGATCTCCCCGACGAAGCGCGCACCCGGGTCAGTATCAAGCACCGAGAGCAGGAAGTCCTCGGCCTTCGCGGCATGGGCCTCGACAACCTCACCTTTGACGAACCGCAGCCGGATGTCGTCCACTTCCTTGCCCATGTAGATTCCCGGGAATGAGAAGCGGATGTTGCCTTCGACCGTGTCCTCTATCGGGCAGACGAAAATCTCGCCGTCCGGGAAATTCTGCTGGCCGTCGCAGTTTATCCACTTCCGGCCCGCACACCGGAACGTCAGGTCGGTATCCCGGGTCTGCATACGAATGGTCTTGACCTGGTTCAGGACCTGGGCCTGCCGCTCCTGCTCCTTTGATATGCGCCGCCATTCGGCGACCGGGTCCGGCCGGTCAACCAGCATCGCCCCGAATACGAAGTTCTCATATTCCTCGAGCGACATCTCGGCGTCCTGGGCCGAGGCGTGATTCGGGAACAGGGTGCCCACCCAGCGCATCTCGCCTTTGGCGGTGCGTTCCATGAAACGCTTGAACAACTGCTTGCGCGCGCCCTGAGCCATGGCCATTTTCTTCGGGTCGGCGTTGGTCAGCTCCCGCGTGTTCCAGTCGGCCCAGATCACCAGCCGGGCATCGAGCTTCTCGATTGCGAACAGCTCGATTTCGGGCGTGAACTTGAGCTGCGCCTCATTGGCCAGCTCAAAGAAAATCGGCGTCAACCCACCGATGCTGGCGCGCACGCTGGGGTGGGCGCCGACTTTCAGCGCCTCACGGTAGGCCTCGCGAATCAGAGGCTCGGCCAGTGCCGCGGCCTCAATCCGCACCTGCTGGCCGGGTTTCAGTTCCAGACAGTAGTTGACTAGGACTTGCGCCAGCTTCTGTAATCTTGGGTCAGTCATCTTACCTCCAGTGGTCAAGTAGTCCAGTTACCAAGTGGTCTAGTGACCCCGTGGTCAGGCGGCTCCACTCGACCACACGGCCACCAAGCCACGCTTCATTTGAACCTGCCTCGTTCATAAGTCAGCTCGCCGTCGGCAAAGACCCGGCCTTCGGCGCGCAGGTCCTTAATCAGGTCCCAGTGAATCGCGGACTTGTTGCTGCCGCCGCACTCAGGGTATCCATTGCCGAGCGCGAAGTGCATGGTGCCGCCGATCTTCTCATCGAACAGGATATTTTGCGTGAAGCGCTGAATGCCCGGGTTCGTGCCGAAGGCGACCTCGCCGAGCCGGGCGGCGCCGGCATCGGTGGCAATCATGGCTTTCAGAAGATCCTCGCCAGATTCGGCCTGCGCGGCCAAGACCCGTCCGTCCTTGAACTCCAGCCGGATGCCCGTGACCATCCGACCGGAATAGACCGCCGGAAACTCGAACCGGATTCGGCCATTCACCGAGTCCTCGACCGGGGCCGAGAAGACCTCGCCGGACGGCAAGTTGGCCTTGCCGTCCGAGTTGATCCAGCGCCGATTCTGAACCGACAATTCCAGTTCGGTGTCCGGGGCCTCGACCCTGAGCTTCTTCACCCGGTTCAGGCGCTCGACCAGTGCGGCCTGCATGCTCGACAGTTTCTGCCATTCACGCACCGGGTCGTCCCGGTCCGCGAAGCACGCGCCGAATACGAAGTTCTCATACTCTTCGAGCGACAGCTCAGCATCCTGGGCCGAGGCCTGGGTCGGGTACTGCGTGATACACCAGCGCAGCTCGCCCTTCAGCCGACGCTGCATCATGCGTTCGCCGATGGCAGCCCTTGCCTTGCGCTGGATGGCCAGTCGGTCCGGACTGATGCCCGACAGACTGCGGTTGTTCCAGCCGCCGCCAATCGCGAGTCGGGCCGTGACGGTTTCGGTTTCGACACGTTCCGACTCCGAAACGTAGGCTAGCTGCTCATCGGATGCGAGCCTCAGAAGACTCTCGCTGATGCCGTCGAGCGAAATCCGGAAGAGGACATTGGCGCCGGCCCGGGTTGCGTCGGCGAAGGCGGCCGCAACCAGCGGCTGGGCGAGCGCACTCGCCTCAATTCGCAGCAGGTCACCGGGTTTCAGGGCTAGGCTGTAGTCGATGATGGTGCGCGCCATGCGCGCAAGTCGCGGGTCGGTCATTTGCACACAGTGGTCAGGTGGCCTAGTGACCGAAGAGCGATGACCGAGCGACCAAGTGACCTGGTGTCTTTCACTCGACCACCAGACCGCTCGACCACTCGGCCTCTCCTCACATTATGTGATGGGCTCACGCCGGGTGGCGACGAAGCCGAACAGGCTCAGGAGCGTGACCAGCAAAGTGACCGCGAAGAAGAGCAGCCGCCGATAGTCGGCAAGGAAGATAACGTCCATCTGCGCGCCGAAATTCCGGGGAAAGACGCGGGTGAGCTGGCCGAGGATGAGTGCGCACACGGCCACGCTGACGTTCATGAACCACTCCCGGGTTGAGAATATCCGGCCCCGGGCTTCTTCCGGCACGGTCTCGTGCAGGAGCGTATCCTGGGCAATGTAGATCGGGGAGAGTACGAGTCCGGCAATCAGCGCCAAGAGCAGAATCCAGAGCAGGCTGTTGGACAGCGCGACCAGGCAACCGATGACCCCGAGAATCGCGAACCCGCCGAGAATCGTGTTGCGCTTGCGGATGCGGCGACCGATGAAGCCATAAACAATCGAACTGATGACCAGCCCGATGCTGCCGGCCGCGCCGACGAAGCCCACGCCTTTTGTGCCGGAACCCAGTCCGCGCAGGCCCTTGACGGCAATGTCGTTGCGCGCGCCCTGGATGACTGGTACGAGCAGAACCAGGATGGCTGCGCCGAGGAGGACGTACATCGTCACCGAGAGAATCACGAACCGGATTGAGGCGTTCTTGCGAATCAGGCCCAGCGCGTCCCGGAAATCTCTGATGACCCGGCCGATCTGGAGTTTCACGACGTCCCAGAGAGTGCCGCTCGAACTGCCGGGCGGCGGGTCGGGCAGGACCATGCCGGCGACCGCCGCGGCCCGGGCGGTGTAGGCAATCGGCAGGAACATCAGGGTCACCGCGGAAACGACGAACGTGAGACTATCGACAAAGAAGCCGGCGGTCCACGTGTTCTGGAGACCGATGCGACGCCAGAACTGCCAGTCAACAATCAATCCCCCCAGCAGCATGCCCATGAAAGTCGAAACCCGGCCAATCAGGTTCGAGAAGCTGTTGGCTTCGAGCAGGTTGCGCGACTCGACCAGGTTCGGGATGACCGAGAGCCGGGCGGTATTGAAGAACTGCCCCAGGAGGAACACGAAGAAGGCGATGACGAAGACGACAATGAGGTTCATGGTCTTGAGCGCCAGGAGCGGCATCGATAAGACGAGAATCGCGCGCAGGCTGTCGCAGACAATCATTACCTTGCGCCGGTTCCAGCGGTCGACCAGCACGCCCGCGAGCGGACCGAAAAGGATCGTGGGCAGGGTGATGACGACAGTCAGGGTGCTGATCGCCCGCGAGCTCTCCCAGCCTTTGATGCTGGCCAGAGCGGCAAGCATTGCGAGCAAGGCCATGTAGTCCAACTTGTCGCCGAACAGGGAGACTGCCTGCGAAATCGAGAAGACCATGAACTTGCGGATGCGCAACACACCCATTATCCGTTGGGTGGCCTTGGACGAGACCGGGACTAATTCGTGTTCTTCGTCCATGTCAGGCTAGTGAGTAGCAAGTAGTGAGCAGCGAGCGGCGGAACAGTGACTGCCCACAGAATCAGCGGATCGGCAGCCGGTTCGGGAACCGGTTGATGACTTCCTGGTAGAAGGCCTCAATCCGATCCGTGACCCGAGGCCAGGAATAGGTCAGGGCCTTGGTGCGCCCGGCTTCACCCATCTTCCTTGCCCGTTCCTTGTCCTGCAGAATCGGGATAATCCGGTCGGCGATGCCCTGCTCATCGCAGGGCGTGGAGAGCAGGCCTTCGATGCCGTCGGCGAGCACGTTCCGGTAGCCGTTGATGTCCGAGGCGACCACCGGTCTGCCGGTGGCCATCGCCTCGAGCAGGACAATGCCGAAGCTCTCGTTGCCGGTCGAAGGCGCGCAGAAGACGTCGCAACTGGCGTAGTAGCGCGGGCGGTCCGGGCCCGAGACCAGGCCGACGAAATGGACGTCATCCACCACGGTCTTGTCCAGGAACTGCCGGTAGTAGGAGTAGCCGAACGGCCCGGCGCCGACCACGATGCACTGGACGTCGGGAATCGCGCGCTTGATAATCGGCAGTGCCTTGAGCAGGTACATCAGGCCCTTGCGCGGTTCGAACCGGCCCATGAACAGGACCTTCGGTCGGTTGTTGAGAAACTCGGGAATCGGGCGCGCCTCGGGCGTAAACAGGCTGGTATCCACGCCGTTCGGGATCAGGTGATAGTCGCCCGGGAAGTACCTGGCCATCGAATCCCGGGCCGACTCGGAGACCGCGATGACACCGTGGAGGCGGCGAAAGTACTGGAACAGGAATTTCCGGAACAGGCGATAGCCGGAGCTGCTCTCGTGTTCGGAGTGGAACGTCGCGACCGTCAGGCAGCGCGATTCCTTGATGGCCGACAGCGGCAGGCCGGGCGAGAGCGAACCGTGGATGTGCACGACGTCGAACTTCTCTTCCAGGAAAAACTTCTTTACCTTGTGGCCGAGGTGCCAGTCCACGGTGAGCCGCGCATAGGAACGGTTGGACGGGATAATCCAGCCACGGCCGATGCGGTGGATGAACTGCTCGTCGTCCGAGTCGCTATGCATCGTGATGCTGGTCGGACCCCGGAAATTGGCCGTGAGGACCCGGACGTAATGCCCGCGGCGCCGGAGTTCCTTGCTCAGGTGGTACATATGCTCCGGAATCCCGCCCGGGGTCGGGAGGTAGGTGTCCGAAACCTGGCAGATGCGCATTGGGCAGGAAATCGTCAACCGCCAATTGCCAAGTAACCAAGCAACCGCAAACACCCAACCGCCAAACGGAAGTCTGTCTGCTTGGTTACCTGGTTACTTGGTTCTTTCTCCAAGACCTAGCCTTCCACCAGTTCAAACAGCTTGCCCAGCTTCCTGGCCTTGGCAATCTTGTAGATCCGGGCGGCGGTGACGAGGTCCTGCACGCCGAGACCGGTGGAATCGAAGATCGTGATCTCCTGCGGGCTCCGGCGGCCGGGCTTCAGGCCGGCGACGACCTGGCCGATTTCCGCCGCGACGTCCTTGTGGGTGAAGAGTTCCCGGCGGAACGGGACGTTGATTTCACCAGAATGGCTCGCCTGGGCCCAGTCGTCAATTATGACCCGGGCCCGCTTGAGCAACGCCGGCTCCAACTCTTCCTTGCCCTCGGCATCCGCGCCCATCGCATTGATGTGCGTACCCGGGCGGACCCACTTGGACTTGATGATGGGCTTGCGCACCGGGGTGAGGGTGCAGAGGATGTCCGCGCTACGGACGCATTCTTCCAGACCGGAGCAGATGACGAACTCGATTTTCGGGTACCGTTTCGCGAAGTGGCGGACGAACGCCTGGCTTACTTTGCGCGACAGGTCATAGACCATTACCCGGCGGATCGGGCGGACCATGACGATGGCTTCGAGCTGGGTCCAGGCCTGCTTGCCGGCGCCGACCAGGGACAGCGTCTTGGCATTCTTCCGGGCCAGGTACTTACTCGCGATACCGGCGGCCGCGCCGGTGCGTACCAGTGTGATATGGGTGGCGTCGAAGATGGCAATCGGCAGGCCGTTTCGCGGTTCGATCATCAGAATCGTCGCCATCACGCTGCGCAGCCCCTTCTTGGGGTTGTTGGGGTGGACGTTGACGATCTTGACGCCGGAGATGCCCAGGTGCGGCACGTAGCTGGGCATTACGCGGATGTCACCGTTGTACTCGGTGTAGGTAAGGTACACCTTGGGCGGCATGACGACCTGGCCCCGGCCGAATGCGGCGAAACACGTCTCGACCGCGTCCAGCGTGTCCTTCATCGTCAGAATGCGTTTGATCTGGGCTTCGCCCAGCAGCAGAGTCTTCATTCATCCTCCTTCAGCAAACCCGATTCGGGCTCGCAGTATCGTTTCACTCGCAGGAGACGCAGAATCACTCCGTTCGCCGGAGCGTCCTTTCTGCGTCGTTTCTGCGTCCTTTCTGCGTTGTCGTTCGCTTCTCTCACAACATTCCCTTGAGTTCGGCCTCGGTTATCGGGCCGACTGCGCTGGCATAGCAGCCGTCGAGCGGGCCGATGGACTCGAGCACGCGGGCGGTGTCGTCCCGGGTCAGGGCGTCCAGCCGCGCCAGTTCTTCTTCAATCGGCACCACCCGGTTCAGGAGCAGACGGCTGTGCGCCATGCGCATCATCCGGCTCGAGAGGTTTTCCAGGCTGAGCATCATCGTGCCCTTGGAGAAGTTCCGGGCGGTCACAAGCTCCTCCTGCTCCAGATTGTTCCGCACGAGTTGGTTCCATTCCTGCTTCACCGCGGCCAGCGCCTTGGCCAGCTTCTTCCGGTCGGTCACGAGAAAGACGCCGAACAGTCCGGCATCCGAGAACAGCTCGGTGAACGAATAGACCGAATAGACCAGGCCTTCTTCCTCGCGCAGGCGCTGGAACAGCCGGGATGACGCCGCGCCGCCGAATGCCGCGTTGGCTATGCCCAGGGCATGGCGCCGGGAATCCGGGTACGGAATGCAGGGCCTGGCCAGGCAGACAAAGACCTGGCTGATTTCATGGCGCTCATGAACCCGGATGCCGGGCGGCAGCGGAGCCGGCTTCGCCCGGGCATGCGCCCCGTCATTCTTCTCGTCCGCGAGGTTCATCCGGGCCGCCAGTTGCGCCTCGAGCCGCGCATGCTCGACCTCGCCACTCGCGACCACGACTGCGCGGTTGCGCTGGTAGCGCTCGGTAAAGTAACTGCGCAGGCGCGAGTCGGTGACGGCGCCCACCGTTTCCCGCTCGCCGCTGACACTGAACGCCAGCGCGTGCGCGCCAAAAGCCGCCTGGAACAGCAGGTCGCTCACCTCGTCATCCGGGTCTTCGTGGCCGGACTTGATTTCCTCGAAAATCACTTCCTGTTCTTTAGCCAGTTCCTCAGGCGCGAATCTCGACTCGTTGACCATGTCGAGCACGAGCCGGCTCACGAGTTCGAAGTGCTCGCCCAGGAACCGGACAAAGATGCCGGTCATTTCCTTGTTGGTGAAGCCGTTGATGAAGCCGCCGATGGCTTCAATCGTCCGAGAGATGTCGCGCGCGGTCTTGGTCCGCGTGCCCTTGAAGAGCATGTGTTCAGTGAGATGGGTCAGGCCCTGCTCCGGCACATCCTCGTCCCGGGAACCCAGGTTGAAAATCACGCCCAGCGCGACCGAGTGAAACCCGGCAAACGGCTCGCTCACGACCCGGACGCCCCGGACGCCAGTATCCTGAATGGCGGATACTGCCGCCTGAGGCGGGCTACCGGGGCTGGACATCGCGACCGATGCTACCGGCGGTAGGGTGGCCGGCCGCCCCGGCGGTCATGCCCGCCGGAACGGGGCCTGGCCTCCCGGCGCGGCTCGGCCCGGAACTCGGCGTCCGGGTTGTCGGCCATGCGCTTGGAGAGGTTTATCCGGCCCATGTCGTCAATCTCGGTGCACTTGACCTTGATCCGGTCGCCGATCTTGACCACGTCCTCGACGCGACCGACGCGGTTCGGGGCCAGTTCCGAGATATGCACAAGACCTTCCTTGCCGGGCAGAATCTCGACAAACGCCCCGAAGTTCATGATGCGTGTGACTTCGCCCTCGTAGATCTTCCCGACCTCGGCTTCTTCGACCATGGACTTGACCCAGGCCACCGCCTTCTCGACCATGTCGGGCACGGTGCCCGCGACATGGACCGAGCCGTCGTCCTCGATGTCAATCTCGGTGCCGGTGGCTTCGAGTATCTTCCGGATGTTCTTGCCTCCGGGTCCGATGACCGCGCCGATTTTCTCCTTGGGAATCATGAACACGACAATCCGGGGCGCGTACTGCGAGATGTCCGCTCGCGGCTTGGGCAGCACGCTTTCCATGATGTCGAGGATCTTGATGCGGGCCTGCGTCGCGCGCTCAATCGCCTCGGCCATCAACTTGTGCTCCAGACCGGCGACCTTCAGGTCCATCTGGGCCCCGGTGATGCCGTTTCGGGTGCCGGCGAGCTTCAGGTCCATGTCGCCGAAGTGGTCTTCCGCGCCGAGGATGTCGGTGAGAATCACGTACTTGTCGCCTTCCTTGACCAGCCCCATCGCCACACCGGCGACCGGAGCCTTGATCGGCACGCCGGCATCCATCAGCGCCATCGAGGCGCCGCAGACGGTCGCCATCGAAGACGAGCCGTTGGATTCCAGGATGTCCGAGACGACGCGAATCGTGTACGGGAAGTTCGCGTCCTTGGGCAGTACCTGCTCGATTGACCGCTCGGCGAGCGCGCCGTGGCCGATTTCCCGGCGGGACGGCCCGCGCGAGCCCTTCACTTCGCCGACCGAGAAGCCCGGGAAGTTGTAATGGAGCATGAACGACTTCTTGTCTTCCCGCTCGATGCCATCGACAATCTGCTCATCGGACTTGGTGCCGAGCGTGGCCACGACCAGCGCCTGGGTCTCGCCCCGGGTGAACAGGGCCGAGCCATGGGTGCGCGGGAGCAGACCGACTTCGGTGGCGATGGGCCGGATATCCTCGGGCTTCCGGCCGTCGGACCGGACCCGGTCCCGGAAGATTCGGGCCCGCGTCTCCGCGCTCATCAACTCGTCCATGATTTCGCCGACCTTGCGCTCGCAGTCCGGATACTTCGCCTGGAGTTCGGTGGCAATCCGGGTCTGCAGTTCCTGAATCGCGATGGTCCGGGCCAGCTTGGGGCTCATGACGTTCAGCTTCAATACCTCGGGGAGCGCCTTTTCCTTGACCGCGGCTTCCATGCCTTCGGGATAGAGCTCCTCGGCGACTACGAACTTGGGCAGGCCGGCCTTCTTCACCAGCTCTTCCTGCAGTTCCACGACCTTGCGGATTTCGGCCTGGGCGATTTCCATCGCCTGCAGGAACAGCTCGTTCGAAATCTCCCGGGCTTCACCTTCGAGCATGATAATCTGGTCTTTCTTGCCGCAGACCACGAAGTTCATCAGCGAAGTCTCAAGCTGGGTAATGGTCGGGTTGACCACGAACTTGCCGTCAACGTGGCCGATGCGCACCGCGCCGACCGGCCCGGCGAACGGCATCTCGGAGATGGCCAGCGACGCCGAGGCGCTCATGATACCCAGAATCTCGCCCTCGTTCTCCAGGTCGGAGGAGAGCAGGTAGCTGTTAATCTGGAGATTCTTCCGGAAACTCTCCGGGAACAGCGGGCGCAACGGCCGGTCAATCATCCGGCTGCCCAGAATCTCCTTCTCGCGCGGGCGGCCTTCACGCTTGAAGAACCCGCCCGGAATCTTGCCGCCGGCATAGGTCTGTTCCCGATAATCCACGGTCATCGGGAAATAGTCGGCTTCGGATGACTTGGCATAACGATTATAGCTCACGGCGCTGAACACGACGGTATCGCCGTAGCGCACGAGCACGGCCCCGGACGACTGCTTCGCCAGCTGGCCGGTTTCCATTGAGAGCTTCCTGCCCCCTAATTCCATTTCTACTTTGTGTAGCATTTTGGTTCCTTCCGCGGTAACGACCGCGTTTAGCCGCGGAGCCCGAGCCGCTCGATGATTTTCTTGTAACGGTCGGTGTAGTGGTCCCGCAGATAGTTAAGATGCCGCCGGCGTTCGTTCACCATCTTGATCAGGCCACGGCGGGAGTGCTTGTCCTTCTTATGCACCTTGAGGTGCTCGGTCAGCTGTCCGATACGTTCGGTCAGAATTGCCACCTGAACCTCGGGCGAGCCGGTGTCGCCTTCATGCAGTTTGAAGGCATCAATTATCTCGTTCTTCTTCTCTTTCGTTAACGACATTATTATCCTCCAATTGAAATTACGACACAATACCGATATAGACTACCGATGTCAAGACTTCTGACCCGGGACCTGAAATCCGGTTCCGCCGCGAACTGCGGAACACGAAACCGCCAGCCAGTCAACCGGCTGACCTGCTAGCCGACTGCTCCCATCAGGCGTCCAAACACAATCTCGCGCATCTTGCGGACCGCAGCCGGAACCAGCCTTTGGACCCCGGCCTGCTCGACACGGTCGAATGCCATCTGCACGTCCAACGTCGCGTCGCGGTTCATTGCACCGCGTGTTGCCAGCTTCCATGCCCGATAGAATGTCCGCACTCCCTCCAGATACTGCGACAGAAAGACGGTCGGGTCCCTGGGCAACAGCGGATAGATTGCCGTCTGGACCTCGCTCCACAGCTTGGCGATGATTGCCGCGTCTTCAGCTTCCCGCTCCCAGCGCCTTTGATTCCGTTGTTGCGCCTTCGCCCGCCTCGCTTCCTCAGCCTTGCTCCTGTCCTCGATGACCGCCAAACCCTTTTCCTCTTCGCCGAATGCACCGGACTGGGCCAGTTCCAGCATGAAGGCGAAGCCGTCCCGAAGGGACCACTTGCCCACCGGCGCTTTGCAGGCTTGGAGACACTGCACAACGACGCTCAACCCGACGTCACCGGTGACTCCTCGTTCCAGTCTGCCGACATAAGAGTGGCCCCAGGGTTGTTTCAAGCCCAGTGCCTGGCCAACTGCGTCCTGACTCAGACCTGCCTTCTTCCGTTCAGCCCTGAGCCGGGAGCCCAGTTCCCACATGAATCCCGTTCTCGTCTTGGCCATTTGTTCCGGTACTTTTAAGTACCAAATACAGCATACCCTGTCTGGAAGCTGATTTCAAGGTATTTCGACCTAAGCCTTATGACTGCGCCTGTTATGAATCGAGGCTCTCGCAGAGGCAGTGCCTGGGTAGGTGCTGGAGTAGGCTCTCTACCAGGCTCAGTGGTAGGCTCAGTGGTAGGCTCTCTGGTAGGCTCCCCACCCCGCTCTGGTGGTGTCGAGCGTGTTCCAGAGCTACATCGCCTTCTTCAGCGCCGCCCGCATCTCCGGCACTGACTGGAATCGCTTCTTTGGCTCAGCCTTCGCCCCTTGACAACCGACAGTCCTGGGCTAAGCTGGTTCGACATGAGTTCGCCCGTAGGGGTCAAACGACTCGCTCCTGAGCTTGTCAGGGAAAAGCGCGACGAGGCGGTCGCAAAATGCGACGACCGGTCAGCATCAAACGCAGGCGCCAATGTTCAGCTTCAGAAGAAGAAATGACTTGCTCACGAGGTTTCATAACTCCTAATTCTTACTTCTGTCGTGCGAGTATCTTCATGCCTGCGGTGACGGCCAGTCAAGAGAAGTCGCTGTTTCCGCTTCTGAGGGACTATCGTGAAGGCAGAAGCGAGTAGCTATCTGATTCCTGTCGAGCGCATTGAGGGCGCAATTCTGGAATTGCGGGGCGAGAGAGTGATGCTCGATGCCGACCTGGCCGCGGTCTACGGCGTCACTACCCGCCGACTGAAGGAACAGGTCAGACGCAATCTCGACCGCTTCCCTGCTGGATTCATGTTTCAACTCAATTGGGATGAAGTCCTGTCATTCAGGTCCGGCCTGAGAGTTTCGGGCTTGGGTGCAGGTTCAAGGTCGCAAATTGCGACCTTGAACCGAGGTCAGAACGTTAAGTACCTGCCCTACACCTTCACCGAACACGGGGCAGTCATGCTCGCGGCGGTGCTCAAGTCGAAGCGGGCGGTCGAGGTCAGCGTGTTCGTGGTCAAGGCCTTCATCCGCATGCGCCGGATGCTGGCCGAGCAGCGGCAGTTCGCGCTCAAGCTGGCTGAAATAGAGAGCAAGCTTGCCGCACACGACCAGAGCATCAAGGTCGTCTTTGACGCCATTCGCAAGCTCATGGAGAAACCCAAGCCCTATCCCGAACCGCCGAAGCAGAAAATTGGGTTTCACGTCTCGGAGAAGATGGCTGAGTACGGCGTCGGAAGGAAAAGGAAGAAGCGATGAGCGGTGGTTGCTCCAATTCGGTCGACGCGAGTGGAGATCGGTATTGTGTCCCCTGAGCTCGTCCCCTGAGCTCGGCCAATACGCATCGGTCGGGTCCTGAATAGATAGCGCACTCCCCCCGGACTTCACTCGCCCGTTTTGCCCGCTCGGAATAGGGGCGTCGCCAATCCCCTGATTCTCGATGTCGGTCCTCCGTGATTAGCGCGAAGCGGTTGTTGCGAGACGCTGAATATCAGTCTGGTTCTGCCGAGTTCCTGATTCCCGCGTTTCAGCGCATGACGAACTTGCTGACCGTGGCGCCGGAGTCGGTCTGAACGCGGCAGAAGTAGATGCCGGGGCTGAGGAGATGCGGGTCAAGGCTCAACTGGTGCCGGCCCGCCGCCTGGGTTGCGGCCACCAGGCACATCGTCTGCCGGCCGCTGGCATCATGGATTGAGACTCGAATCGGGCTTCGGCCGGGAAGCTCGTAGTTGACTACCGCTTTCCCGGCCGCCGGGTTCGGCGACACGGAAGCGCTCAAGTAAACGCGGTGACGCGCCGTCGGCAAATTGCCGGCTACCGCGGCCGGCCCCAGGATGGTGAATGCACGCGGCGTCAGGACCGTATCGGCTTGAGCCCCGGAAGCTCCGATGTAGCGAACATAGCAATCAGTTGACGGCGTGTCGGGCACGACGTATTGATACCGGCCCGAGTTCTTGAGATTCGTCGCGACCGGACTCCAGGGACCGGTCGGCCCGGTGAAAGAGATGTCGAGGCGGATTTCCGCAGTCCCGCCGGGCGGCACCGCGCAGACCCAGTCAATGAACTGCGCGGAACCGGGAACGAACTTCTCGCCGCCGCGCGGCAGCATCGGCGTGATGCGCAGGCTTTCCGGTACCGAGGCTTCCTTGAAGCAATGGAGAACGTTGGGGGATTCGTCGTCAACCAGCGCAAGGTCCGGGAAGCCGTTGTGGTCCATGTCGCCGCCGGCCTCCAGCGCCGAGTAATCCCCGGGCGCCGGGGTCGCAAAGCTCGCGCCCTCGGTCCAGTGCGCGCCGCCATCACCGAGCCAGACCGTGCACGTTTCATTCCCGAACCCGATCACATCCATGAAACCATCGCAGTTCATGTCATAGATTCGCGTCGTCTGATAACTGCCCGAAGTCGGCAGGCCGTCACTCACGTTCACCCAGCTGTCGCCCGCCGAGTTCCATTTCCAGACATCAACGCCCTGGTTGATATTCACCAGCGACAGCTCCTCGGCCCCGTCATTGTCAACATCGCCTAACCACACGCCGGCCCGACCGCCCTGCGCGGAAAACGGCGGCAGGTTGCGGTCAACATTCGTGAAGCTACCGGCGCCGTCGCCGAGAAAGGCGGTACCGTGCTGCGCGCCGACCGCAAAGTCAACATTGCCGTCGTTGTTGATATCGCCGCACACGATGTGGTCAACGATTGCCACCGTGTCGGCGTGGGCAAAGCTCTGAGTCCAGTGGCCGTTGTGGAGATTGAGATAGGCACGGATGCCGGAAAACCCGAACGTGACCGAGATCATGTCCAGCCAGCCATCGTTGTCGAAATCGGCAAGGTCGGTGCCGAACATGCCCCAGGTTTCACCGTTGGACGCCAGCCCGGTGTCCCAGGCCACCCAGTTCCGGCCCGTCCCGTCGCCCAGGGCAGCTTCCATCAGCTTCGAGCCGAGCTGTCCGGATGGCGCGTAGTCGTGATGCATGGCAAAAGCCACGTCCAGGTCGCCGTCGCGGTTGAGGTCACCAACGGCGATTCCGCCATAACCGAAGTTACTGCCGTACTGAGCCAGACTCCAGTTACCCTGGCCGTCGCCGAACCAGGTCATCAGGCCCTGCTCCTGCGCGCCGGGGTTGGCGTGGTCGCCAATCGAGAGAATATCCGGATTGCCGTCATTGTTGACGTCGGCAAACCGCAATTGCGTGTGTCCGCTTTCGAGTCCGGGGTTACTCAGGCCGTTCGAGGCCTCGACATAGGAAATAGCCGACAGCAGCGAGACCGAGCAGGCTAGTGCCAACCCGACTACGATTAGTCTCACGGTCCTCCTCCTTGAGAGACTATGATACCCTGCCCGACGCCGTCAGGCGTCTTCCCAGGCAAGAACTCCTGTTCCAGCGGAAACCGCCCGGTTCGGACTCGGTTGCCAGGAGGGAAGTCGGAAATCAGACTTCACCTTCTTCTTCTTGCCCCGGTCCCGGCCGAACGCCAAGCCGGCTTAGCTGCAGCTTCCGAACGCGAGTACAAGTATGAGGATCGGAGCCGGGAGTGTCAAGAACAATCCGAGCCGCCGTTCGGCGTTCCCGGAGTCCGGGATAGAAACACCAAGGACACCAAGCACACCAGGGGAGTATTAGGGACGCTCTCCTATTCATGACTACCTTCTAGTTCAGGGGTCGCAATCCGCGTCGGTCGGGTCCTGAACAGATAGGGCACCGAACGAGTGAATAGTGAGTAGTGAATAGTGAGTAGGCAGCAGGCGCGAACCAACCGCGTTCGCAGGACCGCACCGGGCAAATACCTAAACCCCAAGCTCGAAATCCGAAACAAACCCAAACTCCAAAATCCAGACCAAGTCCCCGACTCCGGACCAGAATCTGCGTAATCGGCGGAATCGGTGGATTCGATTCCTGTGCGCTTGACTTCAGTCGATTTGCGGCTACCCTGAGAGGCATGAAGCCTTCATTTGAACAGGTGCTGGACTGGCACCATGCTTCGTATCCCGGGATGGATGCTGCCGACTGGTACAAGCTGCTGCATCAAAGCGTGTTTGGCGTCGGGCACCTGATTTCCGGGCAGACGGATGCCGCGCGTTTGAAGGCCCTGCGCGATGAATCGGCGCCGCGGGCGCGAATCGGGTTCCATGAGAATCTGATTGACCCGCTCGACGAGGACTGGCGGCTGGTCCGGTTGAATCTCAGGCCGTATGTCCGGGTCGCGCGGGACGTGGCCGACCTTGCGCCGGTGATGGCCGAGACCGCACGGGTAGTGAAGGGCACGCCGCAGTTGATGACCGAACGGGTGAAGCTGACCGCGCGCTGGCTTGAGCAGCGAGTGCCGGGGCAGAGCGACACACTGAGGAGGATGGGCGTTCTCCTGGCGCTCGACGATTTTCCTCAGATTCACCATTCGGAAGGGTTCCGCCAGCAATACCATCCGGCTTATCGCGTAGTGCTGAAGGCGTTGATTCCGCCGACGCTGCGCGACGATGCCGCGCGGCAGGCGTTCGATACCCGGGTCGCGATGGACCAGCGGCTGGCAACCTTCCGGCGGCTGGGTTACGACGTTTTCGAGGAGCGGCGCCGGTTGATTTCGCATGCCCGGCCGCTGGCGAAGCAGGTGCTGGAGGTCGGGACCGGGAACGGCGGGCTGACCCTGCGGCTGGCCGAATACCCGGTCCGGCTGGTTTCGGTGGACACCGATGCCGCGGCTCAGGAGCGGGTGCGGCTGGCCCTGCGGTTAGTGAACCAGAAGGCGCAGGTGGATTTCGTGACCGCGGATGCGCAGCATCTGCCGTTTGCGGACCGCGAGTTTGCGCTGGTCATCTCGACCAATACGTTTCATCATCTGAGGCAGGCCGATGCGGTGCTGGCCGAGATGGCGCGGGTGTGCCGGAGCCGGCTGGTGATTGCGGATTTCAACCGGCGCGGGCTGGAACTGATGCGACGGATGCACCGCAACGAAGGCAAGGAGCACGAGGAAGTGGGCGGGGACTTTTCCCGCGTGCCGAAGCTCTTGAGGCAGATGGGGTTTCAGGTTGAGCGGCATGAAGGCGAGTTTGAGACGGCGTTTGTGGCCCGAATCCGGAAGTAGATTCGCCACAACGACACAACGACCACCACGTCAGAGCAAAGTGCACAAAGCAAAGAGCAAAGTTCAAGAATGTTCCTCGCTCTTTGATATTTGCTCTCGTCTTTGTGCGTCGTGCCGTCGTGTTTCTATCCCGGATTCCGGAGCAGGGCGGCGCTTGACCTGTTTCCGGGAATCTGCTAGGCTTGCGTGCTTCGGGATTCACTGCACCGGGGCAGCGGCAAGGAAGGTCTATAATCTAGCTTGAGGAAGCAATAGAGGAAGAGAGAATCAATGGAAGCAAGAATCACGGCCTGTGAGTTGATTAGGATTGCCCGAATGGTCGAGGAAACGGGCGCGAAATGCTATGAAGACATGAAGCAGCGGGCCACCGAACCGGACATGGTGAGTCTGCTGGACTACCTGGTGAAAGATGAGACCGAGCACGTGACCACGTTCCAGGAGATATTCGCGGATGTCTCATGCCACCCCGAGACGATGGCCGACCCCGGGCCGGCGGACCAGAGCTACTTGAAGACGCTGATGAAGTCGGTAGTGTTCGACGGGCCGGAAGCCGGGCTCCAGCTTGCGCTCAAGGCGCGCACGCCGGAGGAGATGGTGAAGTTCGCGTTGCAGTTCGAGCGCGACGCGATGCTGTTCTGGGTGAAGCTGTACGCGCTCGCGCGGCCCGAGGACCGGCCGCTGGTTCAGCGCCTGATCAAGCAGGAGGAGGAGCACATTTCCAAGCTGGGGGCGCGATTCCTAAGCCGGCAGGCCCAGGACCAGGGCAACGTCGGGTGGTAGAGAATGAGACTGGCGCGGAATTGGGCTTCGGCCGGTACCCGGTGACGGCACATGAACCGGGAGAAAAGGGGAGAGCTGAACCATGAATTTCAGGTCGTTTCAG
>Ga0209777_10003139_pt1 | contig 20845 bp, 6 predicted proteins | sample FrelakmetHBP12HB_FD_187147 | JGI IMG/M metagenome (GOLD analysis project Ga0209777, IMG submission 187147) | Freshwater lake sediment microbial communities from the University of Notre Dame, USA, for methane emissions studies -HBP12 HB (SPAdes)... | ecosystem: Environmental > Aquatic >...
ATCTTCCCATGCATATGAAGATCCATCTAAACCAGCTATAGGATAACCACTAGTACCACCGCCACATATTAAAGTACGCCATTGTATTCCACCCAACACGGATTGTGGTTGATAATAGGTACCAACAGTTTGTTGTCCCGTATAAATACCCGAACCCCATGCCCATGCATAAGAAAATGCATCCAAAAAACCAAAAGAAGTAACCCTAGCATATTTCCTATCGCATAAAACTGGTGTAGGGGATGTTCTTGTTATATTAATACCATCCCCCCCAGACCCCGTATACCATAAATAGGATGACGCATCTAAAAGTACAGCACCTGCAACATATGCATTGTTATTTGCATCTAGAAGAAAATTATCATCTGGTGCTGATACTTTAATAGGTGTTAAAAACATTTTTATATTTCCTATCTTTTTATACAGCACAACCTGTATAATTTTAAGTCTACTTACCTAAAATATTTTTTCTTACAATCACAGGAGATGTAATATAAGTGTGCAAACTAGATAGCACAGCTACACTACAACTAACATTATCTGGAAAATAATTTGCCAAATTATTCACCCCTGCTTGCTGCCGCCCACAAGCGATAACCTTATTACCGGGATAACTTATTACCCCAAGTAAACTAGTACCCCCCATCACGGCATCCGCCAATTTATATGCACCTAAAAGACTAACTGGAGATGATCTAGTCTCTTGTGTACCATCTCCTAGTTGACCATATTGACTCCAACCCCATGTCCATGCATATGAAGAACCATCAAGTGCTATCATTGATTGTGAGGAATTATTATCGGGTATCCATATAAATTGTCTACCACCTATAACGCTAACCGGAGATGATCTGTCGTTTGTTGTTCCATCACCTAAACAACCATATCCATTATAACCCCAAGCCCACAAATATGAAGAGGCATCAGTAGCAAAAAATGACCAGTTTGCTGCCCCTATATTTGTAAATTGTCTATTACCTATTACACTCACAGGAGAATTATTACTTATAGTAGTTGTATTATTTCCCATTTGGCCATAGCCACCATATCCCCATACCCAAGCATATGAAGAGACATCTAAAAAACAAGAACTATTGTAGCTACCCCCTTGAACCGCTACTTTCCTTACTTTCCTACCGCCTAAAACAGATACGGGTGATGAAGTATTTATCCCTGTACTCCAATTACAACCCCACCACCACAAATAAGAAGAAGAATCTATACCATAAGAAGATAACGAATCCGGTACAATATTTAACCATTGTTTTCCACCCACAACACTTTGAGGGAGCTTAAATACACCGGTAGAAACATCTCTATTAATACCCATCTGACCATAATCAGTTGATGGACAACCCCATGCCCACGCATAAGATAATGGATCTAATCCTAGTATAGCAATATTATTACTTGTAACACCGTTCCCTACATTATTACCTAATCTTAATTGTCGCCATTGAATATTTGTAGGTATTGAAATTGGACTTGTACTTTGTGCAGTACCACCTGTATAATAACCCCAATACCACGCATAAGAAGAATTATCTAAAAATACTGTAGTTGCTCCAGCTTGATAAATTTTTATAAACGATGGTGTCCAAGTTTTATAATTTCTTGGATACATAAGAGGGCGTACAGCAGTACTTCTACTAGTAGAAAATCCATCACCAGTAGATATTCTACCCCATGCCCATACATTTGAACTTTTATCTAATAGAACAGCACCACCACCATACATATAACCCGCAAGTTTTTTTATATTACTACCACCATACCCAAATATATTGTTACCATTGCATGTAACATTTACGAGAAGTGGACTAGAAGTAGATATAATACTATTATTTCCAAATTGCCCCACATTATTACCACCCCAAACATACACATTATTATTGCTATTTATACCATATGTCATATTACCTGCGACATAAAGTTTATTCCAATTATTATTCAAAACTGAAATAGGTGATCTTACATATGTCTGACTTGTGAGATTATTTCCAAAATTACCAAGACTATTATCTCCCCATCCCCAAATATATGAAGAAGAATCAGTAGCTAAAAAATATGGAGTAAGATTTACAGTAACCCCCATTTGTATATCAATAAACTGACGACCACCAACAACACTTGTAGGTGAAGATCTATCAATTGTATTATTATCTCCTATACCCCAAAAATTATTTCCCCATGCCCACGCATAAGATGAACTATCTAATGCACAAGTATTCCTCACAGCACACGCTATTTTAATAAATTGTCTATCACCTATAACGCTAACCGGAGATGATCTGTTGTTTGTTGTTCCATCACCGAGAGTACCATAAAAATTATACCCCCAAGCCCATGCATATGAAGAAGAATTTAAACCCACAAAAGGGCCATAAACAGAAGCATACAATGTACTCCACTGTAAACCACCTACAACTGATTGTGGTATTACATAATTGGAATAAATAGAATTATTTCCTATTTGACCATAATTATTAGTTCCCCCCACCCACGCATATGATGATGCATCTAAAGCACTCACCCCAGTTCCAGATCCATTCGTAAATCTAACAAATTGGATATCCCCAAAAAGAGGTACAGGAACATTGTTGGAAATACTACTAGTCCACACATACGAAGACTGATCGAGAAAAGCAGTACCAATGTTACTGATTGCAACATCTAAGACATTGGAATTAGAATTTAATTTTATAGGTGTTACGAATTGATTCATTTTATCCTCACTTACCTAATATTTTTTTTCTAGTCGATTTTATCGTTCCGGTATTTATAAAAGTACGAGGACCAAAAGTAACGACTATAGGTGAAACATAATAGAAATAGCCCGCAAGATAATCGGGATATCCTGAATAATAATCAATAAGCCCCGTACAAATACATTGTGAATTAGGATAACTAGTTACCCCTGTAAAACCATTAGCATCTAGGCTGATAGAATTAAATCTATTAGTACCAATAACGCTTATAGGAGATGATCTACTATTTGCTGTTCCATCACCTAGATAACCATTAAAATTAGCCCCCCATACCCATAAATAAGAAGAAGCATCTAAAGCGGCTATATATGAACTATTAGAAAAGGTATGTATGTTATCTATAATAAATCTTCTGCTACCTACTACGCTAACTGGTGATGATCTACTGTTTGTTGTATTATCCCCTATAGCACCATTAGTATTAAGACCCCACGCCCATAAATAAGAAGAAGCATTTAAGCCATAAAATGCATCATTATTACCTAGAAGTTTTATAAATTGTCTACCACCTATTACACTAGTAGGGTATGATTGATTACCATAATTTGTCCCATCATCACCATTTCCTAAAAGACTAGTGTATGTATAACCAAAAGTCCAAGCATAGGAATGATTATCAAGATAAGCAGCAGTAGTTGATTGTCCATAAGCATCGCTGCAAATTACATCTAATACAGGAGTAGTAACATAAGTAGGAACCGATACATCTGTAGGGGTGCCACTGTCATCAGTACCGTTACCTAATTGACCACTATAATTATAACCCCATGACCAAAGTTGTGAACTTTGGTCAATACCATAACCATTAGTATTACAATTAACAAGTTTCAACCAACGAGTCGCGGCAGCAAACTTAACAGGCGATGATACTGGTTGAGTAGAATTATTTCCTAGCATACCGTGGGAGTTATTACCCCAAGACCAAGCATAAGAAGAAATATCTAACCCAAAACAATAAACACCAGAAGGGCAGGGTATTAAACTTTTAAATCTAACATTCCCCACAATAGAAACTGGAGATGATCTATATGTTGTTGTACCATCACCCAATTGACCAGATCCATTATTACCCCACGCCCATGCGTATGAGGATGTATCCAACGCATACGAAGCCGCACTAGTTATAATAACTTGTATAAAAGATTGCATTGGTGCTATATACGTCGAATAAGACTGATTTGAAAAAATTGGTTTCACAGGAGAAAAAGAGGGGTTAGTATTAAAAACACCAAAATTCCCATATGTATTAGAACCCCACTGCCATGTATTGGAAGAAGTATCTAACATAGAAAAAGAAAAAGCGTTCTTACATAATGCTAATTTATTTATATTAGTAACGGGAACAGGAAAATTAATTTTTGTTGGCACAGAATAATTTACTAGAGTATTTGTACCATATTGACCGTTATTATACCCCCATGCATAAACACCATCACCCTTAAAACCAAAAACCATTCCATTCGATCCACCTTGCCCACCTGCAAATATCTTATTCCATTGAGTACTCAATACTGAAATAGGTGACGATCTGTTTTTAGTTGTTTGATCTCCTATTTGACCATATGCATTATTACCCCACATCCATGCATAAGAAGAACCATCTAAAGCAACAACATAACCAGTTCCAACTTCAACAGCTATAAATTGTTTGCTGCCAACAACACTTACCGGAGATGAAAAAGAGGGTGTTGCTAACAATGTACCTACCTGACCATAGGTGTTATCCCCCCATGCCCATGCATATGACGATTTATCAAGGCCACAAGCATTATTAACACAGAGTGACATTTTTATAAATTGCCTACCACCTACAACACTTGTAGGTGATGATCTATTCGAATTTGTATTATCACCTATTTGACCAGAACTATTTAAGCCCCAAGACCATAGATAAGATGAAGAATCAAGGCCCATAAATTGGTTACCAGTACCATACAAAGCAATCCATTGCTTACCACCAACCGCTGATCTGGGTATTGCAAATCCTGCCCCTGCCCCTATAGCCATACCATCATTAATACCCATTTCTCCATAAACATTACTTCCCCAAATCCATGCATAGGAAGATGCATCTAATGCACCGGTACCACCCGAAATAAATCTAACATAATGTCTATCTGCAATAATCGGAACAGGGGAAGAAACTGAAGCAAATGTGCCATTTCCTAATCCACCGGTAGAATTACCACCACCACAAACCCAAATATAAGAAGATTGATCTAAAAAAAAAGTATAATTATCCCCACTCACATTTATATCAAGTGCTGTTGAGGTTGTTGGTTGAATTTTAATCGGTATCTGATTTACTGGGTATGTCATAGTAACTCCGTCTATTTACCTAATATATTTTTTTTAAGTACATTTAATGGTCTTATATAACTATGCCCACCAAATTTAACAAAAAGAGGAGAATTAGTGTAAATACTACTACCATTATCATTATAATTGGTAAATTTATTATCACTATTTGTACCGCAAGTTAATATATTTGAATTTGGATAGCTAACCACGCCTATTAGACTACAACCCATATTAATATCGGCCCACTGATAACCACCAATTATACTAACAGGTGACGATGCACTAGCAGTAGAAGATATTCCTAGTTGTCCTGAAGAATTATTTCCCCACGTCCATGCGTATGAAGATGAATCCAAAACCACACAATTACCCGGAGCACCATCAATAAATATACATTTTTTCGCACCAAAAACACTGACTGGAGAAGAACTATTTGCAAGCGATGAATTTCCTAATTCCCCGTAAGTACTACCAGATCCCCAAGCCCACGCATAAGATGAACTATCCAATGCCCAAAAAGTATTGGAGCAATTTGAAGTAATTTTTATAAATTGTTTTCCACCAACTACACTAACCGGAGAAGATCTATTTATATTAGTGTTATCTCCTAAGTTCCCAGTATTTGTACCCCAAGACCAAATATAAGAAGAAGCATTCAGTAATGCGGAAAAATAATTCCCAACAGCTATAGCTATTGCTTGTATATTTCCAACAACACTTACAGGTGAAGATATGTTCGTAATTGTATTAGTACCTAATTGACCATATTGATTATCACCCCAACACCAAACATAGGAAGATAAATCTATGCCTATACTATGAGTCGGTCCAGCTAGAACTTTTAACCATCTTTTTGCGCCTACAATACTAACAGGTGAAGATCTATTTTCAGACCATGAGGGCAGAAAAGATCCAGTTGGAGAAGATCTAAACGTGGTAGTGTTATCACCTAATTGACCGTATGAGTTATATCCCCATGCCCATGCATAAGATGAAATATTTAAACCTATTGTATGACCAATTGGTGGTGATGCCGTAAATCCTTTTGTTATCGCTAAATTTAAAAATTGTAAATTTCCTATTACTGAAATTGGTGACGATGAATTAGTTATAGTATTATTACCCAGCCATCCTTCAGTATTTCCACCCCATGCCCAAGCATACGAAGATTGATCTAAAAAGATAGAAACACCTAAACCTGAAGTAGAAGTCTGATTATTAATAATTTTAGTTAAGGTAGTTGGTGTGGGTCCATAAAAATTATAATTAGGTCGAGGAAAAACCCTGATTGGTAATGATATATTATCGGTATTTCCTACTCCTAAAACACCGTTAGTATTTTTACCCCATACCCAAACATTCGATTGCGTATCTATTGCACACGTACCTAACGACCAACCAGTTGTAATAAATTTATTAACCTTAAAGGGAAAAGTAACTGCAATTAACTGGGGAATAGACGGATCGGCTGAAACAGAAGTATTATTACCATATTGATAATAAGTATTATCACCCCACGCATACCATTGATTTGTAATGTTACCAAATGCGTTATTATAACCACCTATATAAAAAGAATTCCAAGGACCACCATAACAGCTTATGGGTAAAGATCTATTAAGTTTACTTGAATCAGTACCATCTAACAATTGACCAACTGAATTATAACCCCAAGCCCACAAATAAGATGAACTATCTAAAGCATAACTCGTATACTGCCCTGCTTGAATAGATACAAATTGTTTATTTATAGCTACAGACGTGGGATATGCATGAGTAGCAATATCACCGGCACCTATTTGTCCATATGTATTACTACCCCATGCCCACACATAAGAAGAACTATCTAATGCAAGTATATGATCATAGCCAGCAACCATTTTAATAAATTGTCTATTAGCAGATGGAATACTAGCCGGAGATGATACAGAACTAGCTTGCTGACCCCACCACCACGCATATGAAGAAGAAGCATCAATACCACAAAAAGTATTTGTGAAGTATACTAAAGAAAACCATTGCCACCCACCTACTACTGATTGTGGTTGTCCATAATTACAACCAGAAGTATTATTTCCAAGCTGACCATATACTCCATTTCCCCATATCCATGCATATGACGATGCGTCTAAAGCAGCACAAGCCCCTTGTACAAGTCTAGTATATTGTCTATCACATAAAATCGCTACTGGTGAGGATTTAGAAATTGCTGTACCATCACCTATAGCTAAATTTGTACCAGAACCACTACTCCATAGATAAGAAGATGCATCTAAATAAATCAGAGTTCCTTGCCCAAATGCGACATCAATAATATTATCTGTTGTTGATGCCATTTTAGAGAGTGTACTGTTAAACATAACTATAAACCCCTAATTTTAATATTTTTTAATTTGGCCGTATATACCGCCCGGAAGAAGTAATGGATTCGAACTAGCAACACTCCAAGAAGCACCGCCCCAAGTCCAAATATTACCATCAGTATCGGTTGCAGCTACACACATAGTATCAGCATCAATCTGAACAAATTTTCTAGTGCCTTGTCTTACGGAAATCGGAGATGATCTATTATTTGATGTACCATCATCCAAAATACCATTGGCATTATTACCCCAGCCCCAAAGTATTCCAGTATCATCAAGACCAAAGGCAACACCATTACCACTATTTAGAGAGGCAGCAATCTGAATAAATTTCTTGCCACCTACAACACTAACTGGAGATGATCTACTTGTTGTTGTACCATCACCCAATTCACCGTATGTGTTATCACCAACTGAATAACAATAACCATCGGAAGTCAGCATTAGAGTAAATATCCCGCTTGCTGAAGATATTTGAACTGTATTTCCGTTTGTACCGGGTAGTCCTAACATAGCTACTGGCGATGATCTGTTTGTTGTTGTACCATCACCAACCTGCCCCGTACTATTATTACCCCATGCCCAGCAATTATTATTCACATCAATAGCTGCGCTTGATTCAATTTGTACAAAATTTAAACCACCAACTACACTTACAGGAGATGATCTATCGTTTGTATCGCTAAAAATACCTAAATTCCCATTAGAGCCACTACCCCAAGTCCACGCAAAACCAGACATATCTAATGCACTAATAAAACCACTATCACTACCACCAACTGTAACAAATTGATTCCCACCAACAACACTTACTGGCGATGATCTATTGTTTGTATCGCTATAAATTCCTAGTCTTCCATTTGTACCTAATCCCCAAGACCATGCAAAGCCATTGCTATCTAAGGCCACAAAAGCAGTAGCCTGTGTTGATACAACCTGATTAAATTTATAGTTACCAACAACAGAAACAGGTACTGAACTCGCTGTAGTCGAATTATTTCCTAATTGACCATTAGTATTTGAACCCCAAGACCATAAGAAAAAATCTCGATCTAAGGCACAGTAAGGGGTTAGTAAGCGTGCATTGTTTAATACTTCTGAACGAATATATTGCAAATACTTAATAACCGTACCTACAGTAGTTGTAACTGGTACAGATTGATAAAAATAAATTGGAGTAACTACAATATCAGCAAAATTATCTACATAAAGAGTTGTAGACGGTGCCACAACTTTAGCTTCAGCCCTATCATCAACTGCCATTGTATTAAAAAATAAATCAGATGCTCTCATTAAAATTCCCCCTTAAAAAATCCTATTATTAGTCTACTTCTTATTATTTGTTAAAACAATGGGCACCAACCACGACTGTTCGTATTATAATAGGTAAAAGTTACATTTACATTACTTACATCTAAAACAAAATTTTCAGATGCACCTGCTATATTAAGACCATTAGGAGCAATAATTAAATTATAACTTGCAAAAGTACCACTTATATCTGCAATTGTTATAGTATCACCCGCTAATGCAGAAGCCGGAAATGTAATAGTAAATGTACCACCAGAAGTATCAGCACCAATTTTATCACTGGCTACCGCAGCATAATTAGAGTTTTTAAATGACCAAGAACCACCCCCGCTACCACTTAAACCCGTAGAACCTTGCAAACCAGTTTGTCCAAATACGCCTGTTGCACCTTGAGAACCAAGACCCGTAAAACCAGCTACACCCGTTGTACCTTTAACCCCAGTAGCTCCAGCTACTCCGGTAGTTCCAATAGTACCTTGTATACCTTGAACCCCAGTAGCTCCAGCTACTCCGGTAGTTCCAATAGTACCTTGTATACCTTGAACCCCAGTAGCTCCAGCTACACCCGTTGTACCTTTAACCCCAGTAGCTCCAGCTACTCCGGTAGTTCCAATAGTACCTTGTATACCTTGAACCCCAGTAGCTCCAGCTACTCCGGTAGTTCCAATTCTATTATCAACATAATGTTTTGTAGCAAACTGGTAATTATCACTTGGATCGGTGCCGGAAGGACCATAGGGAAGAAGTCCAAATTCAATTTTATCGGATGAGTTTACTTTAAGAATGTCGATAACAGTAGGAGTATAACCGCTATGTGTCCCTTTCAACCAGTCTTCATTACCAAGCTGTATATGATAGCCATTCAGCATACCAGCACCAACACTTAATCCACCACCCGCTGCATTAATCAGCGGGTATTGGATCGGTATTAATGAAGATGGTATCTGTCCATAAGATCCAGTAGTTACCACTTTGTACACGTTGTTATATAGATCAAATCCCTGTGCATAACCCGATTGCAGATAAAGCATCCCCCCAAATGGTAAATTCGCTGTACCACCTTCATAATATGACCAATCCGAACCATAGCCGGATATACCTCCGGCTATATAGGGATTAACAGCAAAACCTATGGGGGGAAGATCAATCACAGAAACTTGAATTTGACCTTGTGAACCCGTATCAATAATAATCCAATAGTAGTCCCCCGCAGTAATTCCCACACCTGTTATATTAGCAAAATTCTGAGGATGCACTACATAATCCGCATAATAAACATAACTCGATGAATCTGTCGCAAGTACTGTCCCCGGTTGGCATCCCCCTACGTCATCTGCACACAATGAAACAGTGATACTTGTAGCTCCAGAGCCACCATTGAACCATAGGCGAAGACCAGTGATGGTAGTAGAACGCGAAGCTTGAATTTTCCATGCTGCTTGCACTCCATCAACACTATAAACAATATCATCCTGCTGGTGTCCATACAAATTTTCAGGACCACCATTATAACCAGAACGTCCCAGCGGATGAAGTCTATTGTAAGATAACTCTTCCGCCCACTCCTTGGTAGCTAACGATTGTGGATTAGACCAAATGCCACCGATACGCTGGATTGTGCCAATAGGAAAGCGATGCTCTGCTGGTGGACCATACAACTGAAAAAGAGTGGGATCGTTTGGTGCTTGAAATTCTGGAGCAACCGTATCGAGATAGATATCATTGGCTATTACAGGGTAAACACGACGACCATTTACAAGAGTTGGTGAACTAATAAGTTCTGATAGTCTAACATACGCATACCAATCACCATCCACATAAGGTGATCCAGTTACCTTAACTACTGTACTTACGCCTATAGCCGTTGCATAAACTGCTGTTGCTGTCCCACCAATAGTATTAGTGACCAAAACCACAGAAGCACTCTGAGAAGCGTTAAAACTAGATGACACGGTAGCAACAGAGGTTGCAAAAGCATTGGCAATAGTAGAAGTAGAGTCTGCTGGAGTAAGATCAGCACCGGGAGCAGTTGTAGGAAGATTAGTGGCATCTGAAGATGCTACAGTAGTAAAATCTACTACCTCACCGTAAACTGTTACTGTATCACCACTAGGAAGTATGGGAACCTTAACATATTGATGAGCGTCACGTTCACCATTAAGGTACTGATTATTGTTTATCGCTAAGGCAATAGAATTGGCAGTAGTATTGTTATCCGTTGAAGCAGTCCAATCTATACCTTCAGTTAAAGTTAAGGGAGAAATTACTATGCTACCGGGATAGGGGTTGATGTAAAAAGTAATTGTTGCACCAGACAACATTGTATAATCAACCACCTGAATGGTGCCACTTGGCGGTCTACCTGCTACAATGTCTACTTCATGGCCTGTACCCCCGGGTGCAGGATCAGTTTGGGTATTAAAACCACCACTTGTTTTAAACCAAAAATAATGAGCCGAGTTTAACCCATCATAGAGCATTACATAATACCCAGCACTAACATAATCAAATTGTCTCGCATTAACCGAAAACGCAACTTGTGTTACTTCCGCACTCCCTACCAAAGAAACTTCCAAATCGCTTGGTATATACAGTTCTCTTCCATCACCCAACCTAACAAATCCCGATTTAACCGTTACTGTCGAGCCACCACCGCCAATACTCCCTAGCGTAAAATCTGTTGCAATAGTACCTTGTATACCTTGAACCCCAGTAACTCCAGCTACTCCGGTAGTTCCAACAGTACCTTGTATACCTTGAACCCCAGTAGTTCCAATAGCGCCTACAGTTCCCGTAAACCCTTGAAGTCCAGTATCTCCTTTAACACCAGTTTCTCCTGTTATCACAAAATATTCTGATGATTGTATCATTTATATTCCCCTTTATTTAAAATCAAATTTTCTGACATTGTATTTATAGCTTTCTCCCAGCCTTTAGGGGGAACTAGCTGCAAGCTGCAAAAAAATTAATACCTAAAATTAAGAATTTTTGATTAATTTTTATTATTTTTGTACACATTGAATTCTCCAACTCCATAACTATGGGGGAGATATTTTCTCCCCCATAATTTTAATGAACCGGACACCAACCACGAGATACATTATAATACACAATTGTTACATCTATATTATTTGTATCCATTATGAAATCTTGTGAAGACCCATCAATATTACTATCACTACTAGACACAGTTAAGTTGTTAGCACCTAACATTCCACCCATATCAATAATTCTTACCATATCTCCTTGACTAGGGGAGGTGGGCATATTGATAGTGAATATACCACCAGTTGTATCTATTGCTATACTATCGCCTTTAGATGCGCTGTAGGTTGTAGTTTTAAACAACCAGCCATTAAAATCACTAGGCCCAGTAACCCCAGCAATACCCGTATTTCCTTGGACACCAGTATTTCCACCTACACCCTGAATTCCAGTAAATCCTACTCCCGTAGAGCCTTGGATACCGGTATTTCCTTGAGTGCCTTGAACTCCAGTAGCCCCATCATTGCCTTGGATGCCTTGGACTCCAGTAGTACCAACATTGCCTTGAATGCCTTGGACACCAGTGTTTCCACCTACACCCTGAACCCCAGTTGCACCAACTACACCTTGAGTACCAGTTTCACCTTGAAAACCCTGATCTCCCTGAATGCCCGGATTTCCCTGAATGCCCGGATTTCCCTGAATGCCCTGAATACCCTGAATGCCCTGAATTCCTTGTTGAGCTACTAATTGCCAATAAGCAGGGTCTGGAGGGGTAATAACTGTTGGGTCATTTGCCTGAATGCATACATATGATGAACCTAAATATTCAACTACATCATTTACATCATACCAAACAGCAGCACCAGTCCAAGTTCCCTTCCAAACAAGACCTTGTAGACCCATTACCCCAGTTTCACCAACTATACCTTGAACACCGGTAGCACCATCGTTACCTTGAATGCCTTGAATTCCAGTAGCACCATCATTGCCTTGGATACCCTGAATACCTTGAACACCCTGAACACCAGTAGATCCGATATTCCCCTGAATACCTTGGATGCCTTGAATACCGGTAGCGCCATCATCGCCTTGGATACCTTGAACACCAGTATTTCCATCATTTCCTTGAATGCCTTGAACACCGGTAACGCCATCATCGCCTTGGATACCTTGAACACCAGTATTTCCATCATTTCCTTGAATGCCTTGAACTCCAGTTATACCATCATTTCCTTGGATGCCCTGAACTCCAGTAACGCCATCATCGCCTTGGATACCTTGAATGCCTTGTACTCCAGTAGCTCCATCATTTCCTTGGATTCCTTGAATTCCGGTAGCACCATCATTTCCTTGGATTCCTTGAACCCCAGTAACACCATCGTTACCTTGGATGCCTTGAACACCGGTAACACCATCATTTCCTTGGATTCCTTGAACCCCAGTAACACCATCGTTACCTTGGATGCCTTGGACACCAGTTACCCCATCATTGCCTTGGATGCCTTGGATGCCTTGGACACCAGTAGCTCCATCATTGCCTTGGATGCCTTGAACCCCAGTAACTCCATCATTGCCTTGGATGCCTTGAATACCCTGAATGCCTTGTGGTCCCGTAAATCCCACAGAACCCTCTATACCTTGAATACCGGTATTTCCTTGATCACCTTTCGTCCCAACTAAACCAGTATCCCCTTGATTTCCCTGTATACCAGCAACACCAGTGTCACCTTGTACTACTAAACCGGTATCACCCATGAAACCAGTTAAACCTTGATCGCCCTGTAATCCCTGTATACCAGTGTCACCTTGTAATCCCCGTATACCATCAGCACCCGTTAAACCTTGAGGTCCGGTCATACCATATGGACCCATCGGTCCTTCTGGACCAGTAACACCTACACCGGTTACTCCTTGAGTACCTTGAAGTCCAGTATCTCCCTGATCTCCAACCCCTGTGAAACCTTGATCTCCTTGAAGACCAGTAGCCCCATCATTGCCTTGGATACCTTGAACACCGGTAACACCATCGTTACCTTGGATGCCTTGAATACCCTGTAAGCCAGTATATCCACGATCACCCTGAATTCCTTGGATGCCTTGGATGCCTTGGATGCCTGTATTTCCAACATTTCCTTGGATGCCTTGGACTCCAGTAACTCCATCATTGCCTTGGATGCCCTGAATACCTTGAGTGCCAGTAGTTCCATCATTTCCTTGAATACCTTGAATTCCCTGAACTCCGGTAACTCCATCATTGCCTTGGATGCCTTGAATACCAGTAACACCATCGTTTCCTTGGATGCCTTGAACACCCGTAACACCATCATTGCCTTGGATGCCTTGGACACCGGTAACACCATCATTGCCTTGGATGCCTTGGATGCCTTGGATGCCTTGAACACCCGTAACACCATCATTGCCTTGGATGCCTTGGACTCCGGTAACACCATCATTGCCTTGGATGCCTTGGACTCCGGTAGTTCCATCATTTCCTTGGATGCCTTGGACTCCGGTAGTTCCATCATTTCCTTGAACACCTTGAACACCTTGAACACCTTGGACACCGGTAACACCATCATTTCCTTGGATGCCTTGAATACCTTGGATGCCTTGTACACCCTGTAGACCTGTGAAGCCTATATTTCCCTGAATGCCTTGAGTACCAGTAAATCCAACCGGTCCTTGAACTCCAGTAGTTCCATCATTGCCTTGGATACCCTGAACCCCAGTAACTCCATCGTTACCTTGGATACCCTGAACCCCAGTAACTCCATCGTTACCTTGGATTCCTTGGACTCCAGTAACTCCATCGTTACCTTGAATGCCTTGGATGCCTTGAACCCCAGTAACTCCATCGTTACCTTGGATGCCCTGAATCCCAGTAACTCCATCGTTACCTTGGATACCTTGAATACCTTGGACTCCAGTTACTCCATCATTACCTTGGATGCCTTGGACTCCAGTCGTTCCATCATTTCCTTGGACACCTTGAACTCCGGTGACACCATCATTACCTTGGATGCCTTGGATGCCTTGGACACCTGTAACACCATCGTTACCTTGGATGCCTTGAATACCTTGTATGCCTTGAACACCCTGTAAACCCGTGAAACCTATATTTCCCTGAATACCTTGAGTACCAGTAAATCCAACCGGACCTTGAACCCCAGTAACACCATCATTGCCTTGGATACCCTGAACTCCAGTAGTTCCATCATTACCTTGGATGCCTTGGACTCCAGTAGCCCCATCGTTGCCTTGAATTCCTTGGACTCCAGTAACACCATCGTTACCTTGAATGCCTTGGATGCCTTGGATGCCCTGAACCCCTGTAACTCCATCGTTACCTTGAATGCCTCGAATACCTTGAACACCAGTAACACCATCATTACCTTGGATGCCTTGAACGCCAGTTACACCATCGTTACCTTGGATGCCTTGAACTCCTTGAACTCCAGTAATTCCATCATTTCCTTGAATTCCTTGGATGCCTTGAACACCGGTAACACCATCATTGCCTTGGATGCCTTGGATGCCTTGGACACCTGTAACACCATCGTTACCTTGGATGCCTTGAATACCTTGTATGCCTTGAACACCCTGTAAACCTGTGAAACCTATATTTCCCTGAATACCTTGAGTACCAGTAAATCCAACCGGACCTTGAACCCCAGTAATACCATCGTTACCTTGGATGCCTTGAACTCCAGTAACACCATCGTTACCTTGTATACCTTGGACTCCAGTTACACCATCGTTACCTTGTATGCCTTGGACTCCAGTAATGCCATCATTACCTTGAATGCCTTGGATTCCTTGAACTCCAGTAGTTCCATCATTACCTTGGATGCCTTGGACTCCAGTCGTTCCATCATTTCCTTGGATGCCTTGAACTCCGGTAGTTCCATCATTACCTTGAATACCTTGGACTCCAGTAGCTCCATCGTTGCCTTGGATACCTTGAATACCTTGAACTCCAGTAGCTCCATCATTGCCTTGAACGCCTTGGACACCCTGAACCCCAGTAACACCATCATTGCCTTGGATGCCTTGGATGCCTTGGATGCCTTGAACACCTTGTAAACCTGTGAAACCTATATTTCCCTGAATACCTTGAGTACCAGTAAATCCAATCAGACCTTGAACACCGGTAACACCATCATTACCCTGTACTCCGGTAACACCGTCATTGCCTTGTATGCCTTGAACCCCAGTAACCCCATCGTTACCTTGGATGCCTTGAACTCCAGTAGTTCCATCGTTACCTTGGATGCCTTGAATGCCTTGAACTCCGGTAACACCGTCATTGCCTTGGATGCCTTGAACCCCAGTAACACCATCATTGCCTTGGATGCCTTGAATGCCTTGAATGCCTTGAACCCCAGTAGATCCATCATTTCCTTGGATGCCTTGGATTCCTTGTACTCCTTGAATGCCTTGGACTCCAGTAGCTCCATCATTACCTTGAATGCCTTGAACTCCGGTAACACCAGCATTTCCTTGGATGCCTTGAATACCCTGAACCCCAGTAGTTCCGTCATTTCCTTGGATGCCTTGGGTACCAGTAGCTCCGTCATTTCCTTGGGTACCTTGAACTCCAGTGACCCCATCATTTCCTTGGATGCCTTGGATGCCTTGAATTCCAGTAACACCATCATTTCCTTGGATGCCTTGGATGCCTTGGACTCCAGTAGCTCCATCATTTCCTTGGATGCCTTGAATTCCAGTAACACCATCGTTACCTTGGATGCCTTGAATGCCTTGGATGCCTTGCGGTCCTGTAAATCCCGCAGAACCTTCTATACCTTGAATACCAGTATTTCCTTGATCCCCCTGTGGACCAAGCAAACCAGTATCACCTTGATTTCCCTGTATACCAGCAACACCGGTATCTCCCTGAACTACTAAACCAGTATCACCCATGAAACCAGTTAAACCTTGATCGCCCTGTAACCCCTGTATACCAGTGTCACCTTGTAATCCCTGTACACCATCTGCACCAGTTAAACCTTGAGGTCCAGTCATACCATATGGACCCATCGGTCCTTCGGGACCAGTAACACCTACACCTGTTACCCCTTGAGTACCTTGTGTACCTTGAAGTCCAGTATCCCCTTGATCTCCAATTCCAGTGAAACCTTGATCTCCTTGAAGACCAGTAGCCCCATCATTGCCTTGAAGACCAGTAGCTCCATCATTGCCTTGATCGCCTTGAATACCCTGTAAGCCAGTATATCCACGATCACCCTGAACTCCTTGTACACCTTGAATACCTTGGACCCCAGTAGCTCCGTCATTGCCTTGAATTCCTTGGACCCCAGTAATCCCATCATTGCCTTGAATGCCTTGGACACCCGTAACTCCATCGTTTCCTTGAAGACCAGTAACACCATCATTGCCTTGAATGCCTTGGATACCAGTAACACCATCATTTCCTTGAATACCTTGAACTCCAGTAGCCCCATCATTTCCTTGAATGCCTTGGACTCCAGTAGCTCCATCATTTCCTTGGGTGCCTTGAACTCCGGTAGTACCACCATTTCCTTGAATGCCTTGAACTCCGGTAGTACCATCATTTCCTTGAATGCCTTGAACACCTTGTATACCCTGCGGACCAGTAGATCCGTCATTTCCTTGAATACCTTGAATGCCTTGAATGCCTTGAATGCCTTGAACCCCAGTAGCGCCTAAATCACCAGAAATTCCCTGAATTCCAGTATTTCCATCATTGCCTTGGATACCTTGGATGCCTTGGGCACCAGTAACACCATCGTTACCTTGAATTCCTTGAACACCAGTAGTTCCATCATTGCCTTGGATACCTTGTACACCTTGAACTCCGGTAGCACCATCATTGCCTTGGATACCTTGGACTCCAGTAACTCCATCATTTCCTTGAAGACCAGTAGCTCCAATATCTCCGCTATCCCCTTGAATGCCTTGTATACCTTGAACACCGGTTGAACCAATCTGACCTTCAACACCTTGTTCTCCCTGAATACCCTGAACTCCAGTAGCTCCAAAATCTCCTTGAAGACCTTGAACACCTGTGCTTCCAACTAATCCTTGTACACCAGTATTCCCATCTAAACCATCTAAGCCCGGAATACCTTGAACTCCTGTAGTCCCATCGTTACCAATTAAACCAGTTGTTCCTTGAGTACCCTGAATACCTTGAATACCTTGCACACCTTGCGGTCCAGTAGATCCATCATCTCCTTGGATGCCTCGAACTCCAGTAACTCCATCGTTTCCTTGAACACCTTGGATTCCCTGAATACCAGTAACACCATCATTGCCTTGGATTCCTTGAACCCCAGTAGTTCCATCATTACCTTGAACACCTTGAATGCCTTGTATTCCAGTAGCTCCATCATTTCCTTGGACACCCTGAACTCCGGTAGAACCATCATTGCCTTGAATGCCTTGAACCCCGGTAATTCCATCATTACCTTGAACACCTTGAATGCCTTGAATTCCAGTTACTCCATCATTTCCTTGAATACCTTGGTTCCCTTGAATACCTTGAATACCTTGAGGCCCAGTGGTTCCCATAGAACCTTCTATACCTTGAACACCAGTATTTCCTTGATCTCCCTGTGGACCAACTAAACCAGTATCCCCTTGATCACCTTGTGGACCCATATCTCCAGTAACACCGGTATCACCTTGTACTACTAAACCAGTATCACCCATAAAACCTGTTAAACCTTGATCACCTTGCAACCCTTGTAATCCAGTATCACCCTGTAATCCTTGTACACCATCTGCACCAGTTAAACCTTGAGGTCCAGTCAGACCATACGGACCCATCGGTCCTTCGGGACCAGTAACACCTATACCGGTTACCCCTTGAGTACCGGTATCTCCTTGATTTCCAATTCCTGTTAAACCTTGAATACCAGTAACCCCATCGTTACCGTCATTGCCTTGCAGACCAGTAGCCCCATCATTGCCTTGAATTCCTTGGACCCCTGTAACCCCATCATTGCCTTGAATTCCTTGGACTCCCGTGTACCCACGATCACCTTGAATGCCTTGTACACCTTGGATACCTTGTACACCAGTAGTTCCATCATTCCCGTCATTTCCTTGGATGCCTTGGATTCCAGTAACCCCATCATTGCCTTGTATGCCCTGAACACCAGTAACCCCATCATTACCTTGAATTCCTTGGACCCCAGTAGCCCCATCATTTCCTTGTGTACCAGTAACCCCGTCATTGCCTTGAATGCCTTGGATGCCTTGTACTCCGGTAATACCATCATTGCCTTGAATACCTTGAATTCCAGTTACACCATCATTACCTTGAATTCCTTGGACCCCAGTAGCTCCATCATTGCCTTGAATGCCTTGGACTCCAGTAACTCCATCATTACCTTGTAAGCCCTGTAAACCCTGAACACCCTGTGGTCCTGTTTGTCCAAGATCGCCTTGAATACCCTGAAGACCAGTAACCCCAACATTACCTTGAATACCTGTATCGCCTTGATCTCCTTGAATACCCTGAAGACCAGTATCACCAGTAATACCAGTATCACCGGTAAATCCTTGCGGTCCTTCTAAACCTGTAGCCCCAACTGGTCCCTGTGGTCCTTGAACTCCCTGAATACCTTGAGGTCCAGTCGGTCCTTCAGATCCTTCTACACCCTGAATACCTTGAATACCTTGAGGTCCAGTATTTCCATCATTTCCTTGTAATCCAATTAAACCGGTAACACCTTCGTTTCCTTGAGTGCCTGTACTACCTTGTAAACCACTAAGACCTGTTACTCCCTGTAGCCCGGTTGCACCACCACTACCACCACCGGTTACTCCGATATTATCCACTATTGCAAAAGATTCTTCATCTCGTGCATATTGTGTTATATAATCTGAAAAAGTATGAACAGTAGGGGCGGCGTGCCATGCAAGACTATAATTTGGTGATACTCTCGCCATGAAACCATTTCCTGAACCAGCCCCCATCGATAAAACAGAGGGATCGATTACATCACCCGTATCAATGTATCGTATTCTTATATGACAATAGAGTCCTATGGCAGCGATGATATCAATAACTTTATATTTAGACACTGTACTATTTACTATAAAAGTATCTAAAAATAAAACATCATTTACTTGAACATCTGTACCTGCAAACTGCCCAGTACCATCTACTAAATTTGCCTCTATTATAAATTCATTAGGTGCATCAGTAGTGGTAGATGTTAAGAGATCTACACGACCATTAAATATTTGATTTGACATTATCTACCCTCTTAAATATGAAAATATACAAATACCAAAATACCTATTTAGTATTTGTATACTTTGTATAATTAAACCCAAACAGATATTTTTTGATCTGTTGCTGCTGTATACGATGTCATACCTACAACAAGTATACCTGAATTATTAGTAATTGTACTGTTAGTAGCAACAATACCCCATGTACTATTATATCTTACTCCAAACGGTCTATAAGATGTTGTCATACTTAAAGAACCAGCAGGATCTGGAAGTTCAACAGTAATTGCAGTACGTCCAACAGTTTCAGCGGCTGTAAATGTTCCATGAACTTCCAAAATTTCTACACCTTCAGGAACCGTAAGAATACATCGAGAAGTCGCAGTTACAGTAAAATCTTTAGCAACTGCTATATTGGGAAGCTGTGTTAAATCACCTGCGGCTCTTACTATCCAATCACCACTAAAATAAGTTAATGTACGTACACCCTCACTAGTACCAGCATAACCGGTGGTTCCTTGTAATCCAGCGGGACCAGTTAAACCTTGACCCCCAAATAAACCAGTAGTTCCTTGAATTCCAAAACCAGTTACACCTATAGGACCAAGAGGACCAGTTGAACCTACTAATCCAGTAGCTCCAATGATACCAGCTAATCCAGTAGCTCCAACAGCACCGGCTACACCTGCTAATCCAGTATTTCCCATAGTGCCAGCCACACCAGCTAATCCAGTAGCTCCAATAGCACCGGCTACACCTGCTAATCCAGTAGCTCCAATAGCACCGGCTACACCTGCTAATCCAGTAGCCCCAGCAGCACCAGCGGCACCAGCAGCACCGGCTAATCCAGTAGCTCCACTTATACCCTGTGTACCCTGTATACCC
>Ga0209777_10003140_pt1 | contig 20843 bp, 18 predicted proteins | sample FrelakmetHBP12HB_FD_187147 | JGI IMG/M metagenome (GOLD analysis project Ga0209777, IMG submission 187147) | Freshwater lake sediment microbial communities from the University of Notre Dame, USA, for methane emissions studies -HBP12 HB (SPAdes)... | ecosystem: Environmental > Aquatic >...
TAGAAAGTGGTTCGTCCGAGTAGATGGGCCTCTGCCCATCTACTCTTTTTTTGACCCTCACTCCACCCCCTCTCTCAATGGGAGCTGGGCCGGGGGTGATGGTCCACGCCCTGCCCGTCAGGAATTGAAACATGCTGGTAACATCCCCGTAGGGGCGACACAGTTGCCGCCATCTTTCAGTCCCTGACCAGGCGGGAAAAGGAGATTTAGTATGAAACCCGAAGTAAAACGCTACACCACTATGGTGGGCAGCCGGACAATTTCCATTGAAACCGGCAGACTGGCCGCACAGGCCGGTGGAGCCGTCACGGTCCACCTGGACGATTCGATCATTTTTGCCGCCGCCACCATGGGCGGCATACGGCCCGGGATTGATTTCATCCCGCTCACTGTCGAATATGAAGAGCGCATGTACGCCGGTGGCAAGATCCCCGGCTCGTTCTTCCGCCGCGAGGGGCGTCCCTCCACCGACGCCATTCTGACCGCCCGCCTCACCGACCGGCCGCTGCGCCCACTTTTCCCTGAAGGCATGCGCAACGAAGTCCAGATCATCATGTACTCTCTCTCAGCCGACGCTGTGAACCCCCTGGATGTGCTTGCCATCAACGCCGCCTCCGCCGCCGTCATGATTTCCGACATTCCCTGGGATGGCCCGGTGGCGGCCGTGCGCGTCGGTCGCGTGAATGGCGAATTCGTCATCAACCCCACCTTCGCCGAAATAGAGTTGTCTGACCTCGACTTGCGTATCGCCGGGACGCGCGACGCCATCCTGATGGTCGAAGCCGGTTCAGACGAAGTTCCCGAAGATGTCATGGTCGCCGCATTGGAATTCGGCCATAAGTCCATCCAGCCATTAATCGACCTGCAGCTCCAAATGCAGGCTGAAATCGGCAAGCCCAAGCGCGAAGTAACATTCGCCCTGCCCGACCGTACCCTTCAGGAAAAAGTGTTTGCTCGCGTCAGCGCTCCGATGAGTGCACTGCTGGACAAACCGTTAATGAAAGCTGAGTTTTACGCCGGGATGGACGCCCTTCTGCAGGATCTGGTCGCTGAACTCATCCCCTCCGAAGGCGCAAAGGTAAAAGTTGCCGACGAGACCGACGTGGAAACGCTGCCCGAATTCGCCATGCCGGAGACCCCGAGCCTGGAGGCCATTAAAGAAGCCTTCGCTGAGGCCGAAAAGAAGATCGTCCGCGCCCGCATCCTGAACCAGGGTAAACGCCCCGATGGTCGTACACCCACCGAGATCCGCCCCATCTGGTGCGAGGTCGGGTTTAGCCCCCGGGCACACGGTTCCGGCCTATTCACACGGGGTGAGACCCAGGTCTTGACCCTCGCTACGCTTGGCACATTATCCGAAGCGCAGGAGTTGGACACGCTCACCCCGGTTGATACCAAGCGTTACATGCATCATTATAACTTCCCGCCCTTCTCCACCGGTGAGACGAAAATGCTTCGAGGACAGTCCCGTCGCGAGATTGGTCACGGCGCCCTCGCTGAACGCGCTCTCCTGCCGGTCATCCCCGCTGAGGAGAGTTTCCCCTACGCCTTGCGGCTCGTATCCGAGGTCATGGCCTCCAATGGCTCCTCCTCGATGGCCTCTGTCTGCGGCTCAACGCTGGCACTGATGGATACCGGTGTGCCGATCAAGGCCCCGGTGGCCGGTGTTGCCATGGGTTTGGTCATGGAAGGCGACAAATATGTCATCCTGACCGACATCCAGGGCACCGAAGACCACCTCGGCGATATGGACTTCAAAGTGGCCGGCACCGCTGAGGGTATTACCGCCCTGCAGATGGATATCAAGGTTACCGGCTTGAGCACCGATATTATGAAACAGGCTCTCGAACAGGCTCGCCAGGCGCGCCTCTTCATCCTGGGCAAGATCCTGGAAGCCATTCCTAGTCCACGTGCCGAGTTGAAGCCGCACGCCCCCCGCATCACCACCGTCAAGATTCCATCGGACAAGATCGGCGCCATTATTGGTCCCGGAGGCAAGAACATCCGCGCTCTGCAGGAAGAGACCGGCACCAAGATCGACATCCAGGAAGACGGCACAGTCTATATTGCTTCCACCAACAGCGAAGGCGCAGAAATTGCCCGCCAGCGCATCGAGGCCATCACCGAAACTCCGCAACTGGGCCATATCTACACCGGCAAGGTTGTCCGCATCGCCGACTTTGGCGCTTTCGTGGAGATCCTGCCCGGCACGGACGGCATGGTGCACATCTCGCAGTTGGACAGCGAGCGCGTCGAAAAGGTCGAAGATATTGTTAAAATGGGCGACGAGATCACCGTCATGGTGACCGGTATTGACCCGATGGGTAAAATTCGCCTTTCCCGTCAGGCCGTCCTGGAAGGCTGGACGGTTGAAGAAGCCCAGGAGCGCGACTCCCGCAAGAGCGGCGGAGGACGCCCCGGAGGAGGCCGCCCAAGCGGCGACCGGCGCCCCGGAAACCGCAGCGATGACCGCCGCGGTCCCAGACGATAAATCCTAACATTACCTTGCGAAGGTTCAGAACCTTCGCAAGGTTTTTGAATCCTCAGGTTTAACCGTCTACGCCATACAATTGCTGAATATCCTTCCCAGTTCTAGTTGATGGTCGTCGGGCTGTTCATCAGTTCCGCCGGAGCGTCCATGATCTGGCCGTTCCTGATGATCGTTGGTACGTGTTGAAACCGTGCTATAATTTTTTCATACTCTACTGCTTCTTGCATAAATCTCTGAACCTAATATTGCCAAATAGCTAGCATTTCATAGAATTTTGATTCGGATATTTACGCAGTACCATGTAATACAAGACCGTATAAATGCCGAACTATTTCGGTGTTTATACGGGAGGTCCATAAGCAGTTAGGCTGTCCGTTAAACCAAATGTTGGGCGCAGCAGTATAGCTCCTTTTTTCATAACCAGGTTCAGTAGGTTAGGAGATGAAATATGCTAGATAACGAACTTAAACTCATGGTTCTTGGAAAATATTATGATAAGAGAGAAAAGGGCCTCATCCCAATCAGTAAAGATAACTTTGGCGATGAGCTTGATCCAGACACTCTCTTACGCATAAGTGACCAACTTTATCAGCAAGGACTGATTGACTTTAAACCCTTCAAGGGAGACGATAGAATTCTTGCTGGTTTTGGGCAAATTACTGCTAGAGGTGTTGACCTAATTGAAAAAAACGCAACACAAACATTGAGAAGCGCCACATCTGATAAAAATGGCGAATATTTAGGGTTCCCGATTCAACCCAGACTATTTATTGACTCTATTGACAGTTTTTTGAAAGTACACGATGTAACACCTGCTGCCGTCGGTGATGTTTTAAAGGAAGGCTATCTCGACAAATCCGAAGATGCTGTTCAAATTGCATTGGAACGTATCCTCAATGTTAGTCTGCATAAAAAAGATTGGGGAGGCGAAATCAACGATTTGTATACTTGCAATGTCATTCTAAAAGGCATTAGGATTGAAACCGCTTTTATGCTTAAGGGCAATGGTTTAAAGAGCAAGGTTCTTGAAATAAAACACTGTGGAAAAAATGGGGATCAGCTTGTAAGGTTGTTCGATTCACCGGCTCGGCTCTTTATAGTCCAATTTGTTGGGACAATATCCGAGTCTGTGATACGTGACATTGAAGGCAAGGTAAACCTACAACGCGCAGGTGGAAAATCGGTTTGGTATTGCATAATTGATGGACAAGATACAGCACGTTTATTGAAAGCATATAGCATGTTATAAAGACCTGCGCCTAACACCGGCTCCACCTGACCGTCTTCGGCGCGAGTATGTGGCGGCCATTTTGCAGAAAAAGTGGTTTTACGCGATCTTGTATCGCCAAAATCGGCGGCAGGTAAGCCAATCCGTTGGGCGGCTGTAATATGCACTAGATGAGGTTTGTTTATGGATATAAGTACAGCTTGTCGAATCCTAGGAATAGAGACTAACGCCTCTTTGGATGATGTTATAACCGCCAAGCGTAAAATGCTTCAGGCATTGCATCCTGATAAACATCCAGCTGAGCAAAAAGAAATTTTCGATAAAATGACCCGTGATGTTATCGAAGCGAGCGAGTTTTTAGCGAAAGCTATCAGCTTGAACGGAGACCGTCCCCGCCAAAGTGTAGACACAATTCTAGAGCAAATACTCTTCGACGAAAATATGCAATATGCGAGGAATAGCGGCCCAATTTCTCAAAGCAAGAGCCTAGTCAGGTATGAGAAGCGATACGATAGTGATAAAGTTCTCGCCATAGCAATTATGAGCATTGATTACGATTTTACTTGGCACATAACTCCCAACCCTCTTTTTGGAGGAGGTCAGCCACAGGTTCATCATGGGTGTGCTCTTATTTTAATAATGATGAACAGAACAGAGATGGCAATAAGTGGTCTTTATGTTGGCCAAAAAAGTTATTTAATTGATGATCGAGGATACCAATATTCACCGAGCGACACAAGTTTTTATTGGGCCGGTACCGATGGCACGTTCAACCACCATTCTGATTTCTTGGCACCAAATTCCAAAGTTGATGGCTTTATACTCTTTCCAAGGCTAAGAAAAGAGTCTACAAAGTTTGTAAGGTGGTTTCTGCGCAGTACTTTCTCTGTTGACAAGAAGTATTACGAGGGAAACTACGACATCCGCCTCGCTTAGTTTCATCTTGTAGACTTCTGACTCTAGCATAGCGATAACAATCCTAAAAGCCGTCAAAGCCCAAAGCAGAAACAGCTTTGAGAGAATGTTGAACAAACCCATGAGGAATCTTTTATACACACTGATCATAATAGCTGTAATTTCTCTATTGGTATTAGGTGTGATAAAGTTGCTTCAGCCTATTCTGCCGGAGAATATTAATAACGGTTTGGTTTTGGTGTTCGCTGTAATCCCTGTCGTTTGTGCCGTTGTAGCAGCTCTAACAACTATTTCAAATGCGCTAAACAAATCACATGAAAGTAAATCTAAGCGTACTACATTACAACGATTGGCTTCTGAGCAATTAGGGTTCTTTGATCAGATAAGCGCCAATTCAAATCCAGATGATATTGAGAAGTATTTAGCCGAACTAATTAAATTCGTGAAGAATCTCAAAATGGGGGGGGTCTATGCAGGAAAAATCGAGGGATTGACTCAGCGTGAAATACCCCCACAAATATTTGTTGGCGATTCTACAAACAGCACGGATAAAATAACGAAAAAGTATCTTGAACAAATTCGCCAAGCGTATCCCCAGATTCGTTCCATTGTTGATGATGTGCTGCGTTTACAAGATTATTAGCCGCCCACCGATTAACCTCAGTGTCAAGAGATGAAGGGGAAATTGATTGAAAACTGATGTTCAGAAGGAAAACAGCCGTGGGAGTGTCCCCTTTCGCGGCTGTTTTTTCTTTTTCTGGCAATACTATGCCCCTTCCCGGACATTCCCGCCTTCGGGAATTTTTTTATCCCGCCAGCCGTTCTTCCAGCCGCATCTTTACCCCCGGCCATTCCCGGTCCAGGATACTGAAATAGACCGAATCCCGGAATGTCCCGTCCAGTAAAATATAATGGTTGCGCAGTACTCCTTCACGTACTGCACCCAGGCGCTCGATGGCGCGGATGGAACTTTCGTTGCGTGCGTCCGCTTTGAACTGGACACGGATGCAATTCATCTCTTCAAAGGCATATTTCAGCATCAAGTACTTGCACTCAGTATTTACAGCCGTCCGCTGGAACTCCGAGGCGTACCACGTCCCACCGATTTCTAAAGAACGATGCTGTGGGCGCATTTCCAGATAACGCGTTGCCCCGGCAATACGCCCGGAGGCGAGGTGGATGACGGTAAATGGTAGATCCGTCCCGGCTGCTTGACGCAGGAGCATATCATCCACCCAGGCGGACATGCTGTCCTGGCTGGTCAAATCGCCATAGAGCATAAACTTCCAGATAGATTCATCCTTCCCGGCGGCCGCAAGGCCGGGAATATGTGCAGCAGTCATCGGTTCCAACCGCACAACCCTGCCTGCCAGGGTGACGGGCGTTTTCCACAATTCTTCAGCGTTCATTTCTTCTCCTGCGTCGGCAGGTACGGCATCTGCGGTCCAGCGACACCCATCAATTCAGCCAATGCAGCCCGCATCGCAATCCGGTCATCCCAGGGATATTCAGTCGTGTCGAAGCACATGGATTGTTCGTGCCCCTTCCCGCAAGCCATGACAATATCCCCCGCTTGTGCCAGACGAACCCCAAGCCGGATCGCCTCACCCCGATCGGGGACGCGCCAGAAGGTTTTTCCCTCCTTACCGCCCTTCGCGCGGGCGCCCACGGCCATCTCCTCGAGGATCCCATCCAGCGACTCCGTTCGCGGGTCTTCAGCGGTCAGGATGCTTCCATCCGCCAGTTCCGCTGCAACTTCAGCCATCATCCGACGTTTTTCGCGGTCGCGCAATCCTGCCGAACCGAAGATGACGATTACTCGTTTTCCGGTCATCCTCCTGACAGTATCAATAGCTACACGCAACGCATTGGGTGTATGGGCAAAATCCACGATGGCGGCGAATTTCTGTCCAAAGTCGATCCGTTCCATCCGACCCGGGACGCCGGTCATCGCCGCGATGCCGTTTGCCGTAATTTCCGGGCCAATGCCCAGGCCGCACACGGCGGCTGTCAGCGCAGCCAGGCAGTTCGAGACGTTGAACTCACCCACCAGCGGGCTTGTAACCTGGACGCTGAATTCCGGGCCAACTGCGTCGAAGTGGATGCCCTGCGGGGAGTATTTGATAGAATCAGCCCGAATGTCTGCGGCCACACCAAGGCCGTAACAGACCTGCGGTCCGGGTGCGATACGCGCAAAGGTTTCGTAGGATGAATCGTCACGGTTCAACACTGACAGCCGGGGGTTGCCCTGCGGCTTGGGCAATGTTTGTTCCAGTGATTGGAACAGGCGCGCCTTGGCAGCCCGGTAGTTCTCATAAGAGCCGTGCTGGTCAAGATGTTCATGGGTGACATTGGTGACAACCCCCACATCAAACTCGCAGGCGTCCACACGGTACTGCGCCCAGCCGTGGGAGGTGGTTTCGAGCACCACGTGGGTGAGACCGGCAGCCACCATTCGGGCAAGGTAGAGTTGTACGTCTGGGGCATCGGGCGTGGTGACGTGGAAGCCTGTGTCGAGGACTTCGTCACCGATCACAGCATTGACGGTTGAAATCAGCCCGGCCTTGAGACCGGCAGCCAACAGGATCTGGTAAAGCAGGTTACAGGTGGTGGTTTTGCCATCTGTGCCAGTGACACCGATAACGGTCAACTTGCGGCCCGGGTTACCGTGGAAAGCCGCTGCCAGCCAGGTAAGAGCCTGCCGGGAATTTTCAACCTGCACATAAGGTACGCGCAGGCCAATGATGGCTTTATCGCCGACAACCGCCGCCGCACCGCGTTGGATGGCGTCCGGGATGAAATCGTGCCCGTCCGCTGCGCTGCCTTTCATGGCGACGAAAAGATTTCCAGGCTGGACGTGACGGTTATCCATTGCAATGCCGGTGATCCGCGCATCCCTTGGATCACCCGCCAATACCTTCAAGGGAAACTGTTTAATAATGGTTTTGAGCGTCGCTGAATGGGTGATTTCGTTGTTCATCTGCAGTTTCGGACGCAATCCCTGGCATCACCCGTCATATCACCCCGGTGTCCTTCCGGGAGGGCTGGCGTACAGTGGGTGAAGGTTTTTGGATTAATAGACAAAGAGGGTTCTGACGCATATTTTACGCTAAAACCCTCACCCGGTCAGGGGAAAAGCTACTTCAGCGACTTGCGCAGGTCTTCGAGTTGACCCGAAACCGAGCCGTCAAGGACTTTGTCACCTACGCGGATGATCAGACCGCCTAGAATCTGCGGATCAACATGGAACTCGATGTTCGTCTTTTCGCCCATCTTATCCAGCACATTTTTCTTTACGGCGGCCTGCTCCTCTTTGCTTAACGGCAGGGCGGAAGTCACTTCGGCAGAATTACCGGTCAGGTCAGCACCCTCCAGCACGACAAGCTTGCCGGACTTAACCCCTGAGAAGAACTCGTCCAGCAAGGCATGCTGACGCTTGGTGTCCATCGCCTCACCAATGAGTCTCTGCGCCGCAGCAATGGAGAGGGCGGCCACCTGCCCGCGCAGGTCAGCCAATATCCGGTTGCGTTCTTGTTCAACCTCGGCCATGATCGCTTCACGCTCTTTTGCGATCTCTTTTTCCGCCCCGGCTTTCACATCCTCCATGACACCATCAGCCCGCTCTGTTGCATCATTGACAATATGGGCGGCCTTGGCCTGCGCATCGGTAATTATTTTTGCAGCCTCTTGTTCGGCATTCGCGCGCGCCTCAGCCGCGATGCGGGCATCTTCGAGCCCTTGTTCGAGTTTCATTCGTCGTTTCTCTAACATTCCCATGAGCGGTTTTACGATCCACGCTCTCACGACGACAAAGATAATGAAAAAGCTGAAGATCTGTACCAGCAGATAACCTAAGTTTAGACCCAGTTGTGCCAAGGGAGACCTCCTTCTCTATTCTTCAGTGATCTGCTGAACTAGCCAACGACAAAGAGGATGAGCAGCGCGACGACCAGACAATAAATGGCCACGGCTTCTGCAAAAGCGATGCCAAGGATCATGTTGACCTGGATGGTACCGGTCGCATCCGGGTTGCGGCCCATCGCCTGGACGGCGCCGCTGGTCACGATTCCGATGCCTGCACCTGCGCCGATGGCGCCGATCATTGCCAGGCCTGCACCGATCAACTTTGCTGCTATGATGATATCACCAGTCATGAGAGTTACCTCCGTGTATGGATTCGGGCGGGGATTCCGCCGCTAGGTTATGGTTACGCGGGCTGTTCCTCGCCCGAACTTATGCATGTGCTTCTTCGTGTCCGCCATGGCTCTGGGTGGCCTGTGCCATAAAGGTCATCGTGAGCAGGCCGAATATGATCGCCTGGATTGCTCCCACCAGGAATTCAAGCAAGTAAAACGCCGAGGGAAAGATGGCAATTGCTCCAAGCAGGGAACCCATGACGAACAACAAGACCGAACCGGCGAAGATATTGCCGAAAAGACGGAAGGCAAACGAGAGCACTTTCGAAAATTCTGAAACCAGTTCAAGGAGACCAACGCCCCAATCAATCACACCGAAGATGGGCTTGCTGAAGAACGTTTTCACGTTCCAGAATTTGGTAAAGTATTTTATTCCCTGGGCGCGGAGGCCGACCACCTGTACTGCGATCACTGCAATGATTGCCAGGGCCACGGTGAAATTCAGGTCTGTTGAGACAACACGCACAAAAGGAACCAGATGGCTTCCACCTGTCGCCACCGCCGGGTTGGAAATCGTGGCAATACCCGCGACCGTCTGAACAGAATAACCGGATCCTTCTGCTTTCTCGATCATGCCGATGCTATCAACGCCGGGGATGAGTTCCATCCAGTTCGCAAACAGCACCAGGATGGTAATCGTGGCAAACCAGGGGAAGATCGTCTTCGCCCATTTTTTACCGGCTGTGCCCTCGGTCATATTGTAAAGGGCTTCGAGCAGCGCTTCCAGTGCACCCGGGATCCCCTTCAATACCAGATTTCCCTTTTTTACTGCGCGGTTGAAGAAAAAAGCCAGCAAGATGACAATCACATCCACGATCAATAATGCAAACATCGTGTTTGTAAAATAAAAATCGCCGATCACCGGTAGGGTGAACAGTGGCTGCGCCATCCAATGTTCAGCAGGCAGTTGCACAAATGGGCGCACCGGGGAAAAATACTTCGCCCCAATGAATCCCAGAATAATCAATGCCAGTACTATCCAACGATTGACACCCCAGCGCCACCATTTTTTCCTGGGTGTGCCTGTCTCAACTGTCTTCTCCACGATGTGGGCCCTCCTCGGTGACATCTTTTCTTACTGCAGGTTCAATATGTGCGGTGGCCGATTTCACGACGCGGAACGTAATGAACAGCGTTGCCGGAATGCTTACAAGTATCAGGATGATTGTAAAAACAGGTTTGCTGTTCAGGATTTTATCCAGCCATAATCCCGCAAAAAGCGCCGCGAAGATAACTACGAGAGTCAGACCCGCAACCCAGATCACGGTCATCGTAACCGCAGATCTGAATTCGTCCTGTCCTTTTCCGTTGGGCTGGCTCATGGCGGCGGAATTATATCATGAGGCTTTTCATAAAGTCTAGAACAAATTGAGTGCGGCGTGATTGGCAAACCCGAACCAGGGTCCAAATAGCGTTCCAATCAGGAGGACACCAATCACCAGGATAGTGAGTGCAACCGCCACAGGCCGGGACACCGGTACCGGGTGCTGATCCTCATCTTGGTTCTCCATTCGATACAGGTAAATGTATTTTAGGATGTTCAAGTAGTAGTACAACCCGAAGATGGAATTCAGTATACCCACCACTGCCAGCCAGATCCAACCGCTTTGAATGGCCGCCGAGAAGACAAAGAACTTGGCAACAAATCCACCGAACGGCGGCATCCCAGCCAGTGACAGGAAAGCCACCAGCGCTGCCAGTGCCAGGGTGGCGTTACGGCGACCCAGGCCATTATAAGCAGACATATTGTCCGAGCCGGTGACATGCCCGACAATCCCAACGATCCCAAAGGCAAGCAGATTCGTCAATATGTAGGCAATCAGGTAAAAAACCGTGCTGGCAACACCCAATTGCGAGAATGCCACCACGCCAATCATTGCATAGCCAGCGTGCGCAATGGAGGAGTATGCCAGCAGGCGCTTGACATTCTTCTGCGCCAGGGCAATCAGGTTGCCAACGGTCATGGTCAGGGCGGCCAGGACAGCCAGAATCATGCTCCAGTCCGACGAAATGACCGGGAAGACTGCCGTGAGCAAACGCAGGATAACGGCAAAGCCCGCCGCCTTCGAAGCTGTTGAAAGGAAACCTGCGACCGGCGTCGGTGCGCCTTCGTACACATCCGGCGCCCAAAAATGGAATGGAAACAGCGAAACTTTGAAAGCCAGTCCAGCCAGCACCAGGAAGGTGATACCAACTGCCAGCAGGTCAAAGTTGCTGAAGTGGATGGCCAGGTTATACAGGCTGGTCGTCCCGGCAAAACCATAGATCAGGCTGAAACCGTATAACAGGATAGCCGAGGTTAATGCACCGAAAAGCAGATATTTGAAACCCGACTCCGTGGATTTTTCATCGCTGGTCAGGAAACCAGCCAGGACATAGAGCGGGATGGATGTGGTTTCAATAGCCAGATACAGCATCACCAGATCCGCAGACGAGGACATCAGGCACATACCGATGGTAGCCGCCAACAGCAGGATATAAGCTTCAGCCCGCTGGTTCAGCCTGTCCGTGTCCATGAAGAACAATGCTGTAACCGCTGCAGCAAAGATAAACAACATCTCAAATAAGAAACCCAGCCAGTCAAAGCGCAACATCCCGCCGAAAACCAGGCTCGGGTCCGCTGGACGCGCAAGAAGCAGGCTGAGTGTCAGGGTGACGAGCAGCCCGGCCGCGGTGAGTATCCCCAGGAAGGAGCGGTGACTCGCCTCTTTTTTCAGGAACGGGTCAAGGATTAGCACTAGGACCGCCAGCGCCAGGAGCAGGACTTCAGGGAGAATGGGTAGGATGGTAGCCATTTATGCACCTCCCAGCAGGGTGAGCACGTGTTGGACTCCCGATTGGACCCACGGAACGATCAAGGCCGGGAATAAGCCGATACCAACCATGAGCGCCATCAGGAACACCAGCGCAATTTTATCCAGCGTATTGATTGGCTTGATGTGGCCTTCAAACTCCTCAGGCATCTTGCCGAAGAACACCCGCCGTACGACCAGCAAAACGTACGAGGCAGTTACGACAATCGAGATTGCCGCAATTACCGCCACCACCCATTGCGTTTTCCAGATACCCATGAAAATCGGGAACTCTGCCACGAAACCCGAGAAACCGGGCATACCCATCGAGACCAGGCTGCCGATGATGACACCAATCCCCACCAGCGGCAGGGGTTTGATCATCCCGCCCAATTTGGGAATGTCGCGTGTGTGCGCCCGGTCGTATACCATGCCGACAGCGGCAAAGAAGAGAGCCGTCATCACGCCATGCGAAAACATTTGCACCCCTGCTCCGATGAGACCTTCCGGCTTCAGAGTGGCAAAGCCCATCATCACCAGTCCCATGTGCGAGACGGACGAGAAGCCGATAACATATTTGAAATCGGTCTGCACACTGGCGATGAATGCACCATAGACGATGTTGACCAGGGCCAGCCCCATGATCAGCGGCGCCCAGAACTTGGCACCTTCCGGAAGGAGCATGATACCCACCCGCAGTGCGGCAAACGCCCCCAGTTTCATCAGCACGCCTGCATGGAACATAGAAACAGCAGTCGGTGCGGCAACGTGACCGTCCGGCGACCAGTTATGGAACGGGAAGATGCCACCCAGGATGGCGAAACCAAGGAAGACCGGCAGGAACCAGATTTTCTGGAAAGCCGGGGTGAATTTCACTGTCTCCAGCACCAGCATATCAAAGGTATGCGCACCACTCGACCAGAACATGACCAGCGCGCCAACCAGGGAAATCACCGAGCCGATGAACAGGTACAGGGTCAGTTTCATCGCCGCATATTCACGCGTCTTGATCCAGCCCCAGATAACAATGAGCAGGAACATCGGGAAAACCGCGATCTCGTAGAAGAAAAACAACATGAACAAGTCAAGCGATGTAAATACACCAAACACGCCAGTCGCCAGGATAAACAGGAAGGCAAAGAACTCACGCGGGCGGTCATCGATACCCCAGGAGATCATCACGCCTGTGACCATCACGATGCCTGTCAGCAGCACCAGCGGGGCGCTCAAACCATCCACCCCAAAGTGCAGGCTGATGCCTAATATCGGCATCCAATTGTATTTCTCGATAAACTGGTAGCCCGCCGCGGCTTTATCGTATGCAAAATATACCCAGATAGACAACGCCAGGGCCAACAGCGCGGCGGTCAGGGCTGTGACGCGGATGGCTTTTTTCTGCTCGGGCTTCATTAGCAAGAGCACGAGCGCCGTAACCATCGGGATGAAAACGATCACACTTAGAAACGGAAATTGCATGGCTACCTCTTAGTGGAACAACATCATCATGGCTTTGTTGATGACATCCAGGATCCAGGCCGGGTAGATCCCGATGACCAGGATGAGCGTCATCAATGGGGCCATCACGATGATTTCCCGAAGGTTGATTTCGGTCAGTTTATGTTCGCCGTGCACCCAGTGGTCGTTCAAAGGTCCGTGAAGGACGGATTTGATTCCTTTCAGAATATACGCGCCCGTGAAGAGCAAGCCGAGCATCGCAACCGCAGTATAGAGCGTCAAGACCGGCCACGAGCCTCGCACAACCAGGAACTCAGACACGAACCCGTTCAGTCCAGGCAAGCCCAGCGAGGCCATGCTGGTGAAGATCAGGATGCCGCCGTAGATCGGCACCAACGGGAACAGGCCGCCGAAGTCGTCCAGGTTTCGGGTGTGGGTGCGTTCGTAGAGCACACCTACCAGGAAGAACATGCCCGCCGCCGAGAGACCGTGGTTGAACATCTGGAGTACCGCGCCATTCAGCGCGATCGTCGCGTTGAGTGTTCCAGCGGCTTTGGCTGCCGCGGCGATCCCAAGCACCACAAATCCCATATGGTTCACCGACGAATAGGCTACCAGCCGCTTGAAATCTTTCTGACCGAACGCTGCGAACGCTCCGAAGACAATCGCCATTACCGCCAGGAATGCCAGCCAGCCCGCATATCTCGCCGATTCTGCCGGATATAACGGCAGGACCAACCGCAGGAAGCCGTACGCACCCAGTTTCAGCAGCACACCTGCCAGGATCATCGAACCGGCGGTCGGGGCTTCGGTATGGGCATCCGGCAACCAGGTATGGAACGGCCAGATCGGGACCTTGATGGCAAAGGCAATTACAAATGCCCAGAAGGCGATTGTTTTTACGGTTGAAACGGTAAGAACCAAATTAAAGAAGTGCAGCATCGTACTGTTGGGATCCAGAGCCGCCCAATTGGCATACAGGCTTTGCAGATCATAAGTGTTGAACAACACACCCAGCAACTGGATGGCCAGCAGAAGTCCCAGCGAACCGGCCATGGTGTAGATGATGAACTTTAACGATGCATAATTCCGGCTCTGGACCTTGATCCCCTTCCAGATTTCGCGTTCACCTTTCTCGGAACCCCACTGGTTGATCAGGAAGTACATCGGCACCAGGCCCACTTCCCAGAATACAAAGAAGATCAGCAGGTCGAGCGCCATGAAGACACCCAGCATACCCGTCTCCAGGAAGAGAAACAACAAAAAGTATGCTTTGATGCGGTCGGTGATGTTGAATGATGCGAGCAGGGCAAGCGGTGTCAGCAGCGTCGTCAACAGCACCATAGTCAGGGAAAGCCCGTCCACTCCAATATGAAATGTTGAGTGGAGAGCGGCGTACCAGGTGGTTTGTACCTGGAATTGGAAGCCAGGCTGCCCCGATTTGAACTGTGTCCACAGGAGTACCGTCAGTGCGAACGGCACCAGGCTCGCGCCAAAGGCCGTCCAGCGAATGGCTTTCGGGTTGTCCTTGGGCAGGCATAGCACAACCGCTGCCGCCAGGACGGGGAAGAACAGGATGAGGGTCAGGATATTACTGCTAAGGAATTCCATCATTTACTCCGATTGCTCGCATAGTAACGACTTTAGCCATTCTTAGCGGCAGAAATTGCTACTACCTTCCTCCAATCATGAAATAATACAACAAGGCGAAAATGACCAGCACCGAAATGGAAACGACCATGTAATACTGGATGCGTCCGGCCTGAATTTTGCGTAAACCGGAGCCGGAGACTTTCACCACGTTTCCTGTCCCATCGCCAATAAACTCATTGATGACCGGTTTGTCAAAATAGTTACGAAAGGCATGGCCCAGGAAAAGCGAGAACCGTGCCACGCTGTGCAGGAAACCGTCAATCACAGTCTGGTCCATATACAAGGAGGTGAACTTTTCGGCAATCCAGTACGCTGGTTTTACGAACACGAAATTGTAGATTTCATCAAAATACCACTTGTTCTTCAAAACCGGGATTTGCAGGAAATCCTGCTTCGGGGATTTGACCTTGCGATACATCAACCAACCTAAGAAAAGACCACCCAAGGCTACGCATAGGGATGTTATCAGTGGCACCCAACTGAATTCGACTGCTTTTGGAAGCTCGGCCAGCGTCCCGCCCACGAATTCGTGGAACCAGTTCGGGACCAGGCCTCCCAAGCCCGGGAATTGCTCCGGGATTCCGACCCAACCAAAACCCACCGCGAAGATCGACAGGACGATCAGCGGAACCGTCATTGTCCAGGTCGTCTCGTTGGCATGTTCAGCGGCTGTGGTGCGCGGCTTGCCGAAAAAGGTTAGGGTGATCTGGCGCATGGTGTAGAAAGCTGTCAGGAAGGCTGCCACCGCCAGAATAATAAAGACCGCCAAGTGCCCATTGCCAAAGGCTTCAGCGAAGATTTCATCTTTGGACCAGAATCCAGCGGTCAGCACTGGAAACCCGGAAAGTGCAAAGCCGCCAATCAGGAAAGTCCAGAAAGTGATCGGCATCTTCTTACGCAGGCCGCCCATGTTGAACATATCCTGTGCGTCCACTTGCTCACCGGTATGCAGAACACCGTGCTCCATCCCGTGGATCACCGAACCGGAACCGAGGAAGAGCAATGCCTTGAAAAAGGCATGTGTCACCAGGTGGAAAGCCGCCGCCACGTAGGCACCGACTCCCAGGGCCGCGATCATGAACCCCAGTTGCGAGATGGTCGAGTAAGCCAGTACTCTCTTGATATCGTTTTGCGCCACGGCGATCGTCGCGGCGAAGAGCGCCGTGAATGCCCCGATAAAGGCGATGACGCTCATGGTTGTGTTAAGTGGCATCCCTTCGGTCCAGCCAGCGGAGATGAGCGGGAACATGCGAATGACCATGTAAACACCCGCTGAGACCATTGTCGCTGCATGGATCATGGCACTGACCGGGGTCGGCCCTTCCATGGCATCCGGCAGCCAGACATGCAGTGGCCATTGTGCCGACTTGCCCACCGTCCCAATGAACAGCAGCAGCCCGATGATGCCCGCTGCCGAAAGCCCGAAGAAGGCAGGTGTGGAAGCCAGCGCGTGCAACATTTCCGGTTTGAAGATCTCGCTGAAAGAGAGTGAACCAGTGAAAGAATAAACGAATGCGATGCCCAGCAGCATGAATACATCGCCGATGCGGGTGGTCATGAAGGCCTTGACCGCTGCATTGCGGGCAGACGGTTTTCCGAACCAAAATCCGATCAGCAGGTAAGAGCACAGGCCCATGATCTCCCAGCCGACGAACAGGGTCAGTAGATTATCGGAAACCACCAGCGTGTACATACCAAAGGCAAACAGGCTGATGAAGGCGAAGAAACGCGAGTACATCGGTTCGATGGATGGGATGGTGTGCTTGTGGCCGTTTTCGGTAACTGTCGCACCGTGCGGCGGAAGACCCGCCACATCGTGGTCACCTTTCGGCTGGCCAAAGTTGTGGTAGCCGATGCTGTAGACGAAAATCGCCAGCACGGTCCAGGCCACAAAGAAGACCACAACAGCCGAGAAAGGGTCAATCTGCACGCCAATCCTGAGCCATGTCGAGCCGGTCGGGAGCCAGTTGATGGAAGATCCAAAAATATGCTTTCCAAATTCTTTCACGCCCAGGGCACGGATAAAAATGATCATGCTCCCCAGCCAGGATAAACCTGCCGCACCAACGGCGATGCTGTGGCTCAAGGCTTTGTTCTTGTTCGTGAACAGCAGGATCACAAAGAACGATAGAAGCGGCGGAAGGGGTAACAGCCAGATGATGAACTTCTCCATAATGTCTCCTACCACTTCATCAGGTCAATTTCATCGGCAACCACCGTCCTGCGGCGGCGGTAGACCGAGATGATCAGCGCCAGGCCCACAGCCACTTCCGCAGCAGCCACGGCAAAAACAATAATCGCAAAGACCTGTCCGGCCATCTTCACCGGGTCCAGGTAACGCCAGAAGGCCACCAGGTTGATATTGACAGCGTTCAACATCAGTTCCACGCCCAGCAGGATGGCAATCGCATTCTTGCGGGAGAGCACACCGAACAAGCCGATGGAGAACAGCGCCGCGGCCAAAATCAGGTACCAGTTAAGCGGGATACTCATCTCAGCCTCCTATTCTTTTTTACCCGAGGCGATATAGACCGCACCGACCAGCGCTGCCAGCAGCAGGACCGAAGCCACCTCGAACGGCAACACGAAGGCGTCCGGGGACACCAGCGCTGTTCCGAGGTTCCTGAGCGTATCCACACCTGCCGGCATCTCCGCCGCAGTCCGACCGAAGGCCGGCTGTCCGAGGATAAGGAAGACCAATCCGGCCAGGATCAGCAGGCCAAGCAGGGCAGGTAGCCACCAGTTCGAGCGCGTTTGCACGCCCTTATCCAGCATTTCCCTGCGGGTCAGCATGACGGCGAAAATGAACAGGATGGCGATCGCGCCGATGTACACCACCACCTGCACCACCGCCAGGAAACTGGCCTGCAGGACGGCATAAAGGATCGCCACACCGAAAAGCGCTGCCACCAGCCACAGCGCCGCATGGATAAGTTTGCGGGTTGTCACCACCATTAGCGCAGAGGCGAGGATCAGCACCGCGCACAGAAGAAAGATGATCTTATCAGCAGTCATGCAGCCTGCTCCTGTTTTTGCGTGCTCTGCGGGGAGAGTTTCGCTTCCGCTTTGCGCTGTTTGCGTCCGTAAGCACGCAGGATTTCAACCGTGATAAAGCCGATCACGATATTTGAGAAAAACATCCCCAACACATAACCCCAATTCGGCAGCCCGGCCAGCACTTTACTCAAAATGGCTGTATTTACCAGCACCACCAGCGCCAGAGGTGTCAGGAACTTCCAGTTGAAGGCCAGCATGTGGTCAATGCGGATGCGCGGCATCGAGTATTTGATCCACATGATCACCCAATACCCGAACAAGGCTTTTGCCAAGAAAACCACCGCCTGGACAAATGGATTGTTCAGCCAGGAGAAGAAACCGATCTTTTCCAGCCCAAAGAAGCCACCGTACCCGCCGAAGAACAGCACAGCAATAAAGCCGCCGAAGGTAAAGGCATGCAGCAACTCACCGGCGTAAAACAGGCCGAACTTCATGCCGGTATATTCGATATGGAACCCGGCCACGATCTCAGACTCGGCTTCGTTCAGGTCAAAGGGCGAACGCCCCAGTTCAGCGATCGCACTGATGAGGAAGATAATCAGCGCCAGCGGCGAAAGGATGGCAAACCACATCCCGCTTTGCGCCTGGGTAATACCCTGCACGCTCATTGTATCTGCCAGGATGGTTGGGATGAGCAGCGCCACCACCATCGGGATTTCGTAGGAGATCATGTTGGCGACCATGCGGAAGGCGCCCAGCAGCGCATACTTGTTATTGGAGGCCCAACCGCCCACGATGATGGACAACGTTCCCAGCGCACCAGCCGCCACCAGGTACAGCACCGCCACATTCAAGTCCACGCCAAAAATCTTCGACGAGAGCGGCAGGATCGCCCAAAGGATAATGACCGAAGCGATCGCCAGTACCGGTCCCAGGTTATACAGCAGTTTATCCGCTCCCGCCGGGGTGATGTCTTCCTTGATAATGAGTTTGATAATGTCAGCGAAGGGCTGGATCAGGCCAAACGGTCCGATACGGTTCGGGCCAAGCCGGTCCTGGAAGCGGGCCACCACTTTCCGCTCCACCCACACCAGGAAGATGTCCAGCGTCATGGCAAAGATGATCAGCACGGTTATGCCAATAAAGTAGATGATCACCGTCGTCAGGCCGTCCGGCAGGCCCCAACCGGTCAGCAGGCCGTGCATCCACCCGGCGATAAAGTTGATCGGGTCATTCAAAAAGTTCATTGAACGCTCCTTGCATACAAAGAAAAGGCTGATAGGAGTTTCCTGTCAGCCTTTAACATTTTACCCTGGTTGGCTAAGCCCATTCCAGCATCCCCTTGCGCCAGGCATACACCAGTCCGGTCACCAGAATGGCAATAAAGAGCACACCCTCCAGCACCACGAAGAGCGGCAGTTGTCTCAAAGACAGCGCCCAGGGGAAAAGGAAAACCGTTTCCACATCAAATACCAGGAAGACCAGCGCGAAAATATAATATTGGGCCTTGAACTGCACCCACGAGTCCCCCACCGTTTCGAGGCCGCATTCATACGTGCTTTGCTTTATTGGATTCGGCTTACGGGGCGCCACCAGCCGGGAAAAGACCAGCGGAACAATTGGGACAATAATACCGATTACAAGGAAGACGCCAATATAAAGCCATTCATTCTGCATAGGTGCTCCGCCTACGGATGAGGTTTTTAATGGATTTTTGACCTGCGAATTTTACCATAAAGGAAACCCTTCAAGAACAATAAGGTTTCATGGGTTTCGTATTATTTTCATCTTAATTAATGATGTTAAGCGCCGTCCCATAATTTTGGATCAAAAACAGTCGATTTTTGAGTAAAAGTGGCAATGACAAAACAATGAGGAACAATTAAAGGGATAACCGGTGCTTATTTCAGGGGGTATTTTAGAGGAAAAAACCTGTAAGGTATTTGTTCTCGCCATTTTAATAAATCCTGTCTCAATAATCAAGGAATGAGGACTTAAGGGAAGCACAATTGTCGTTAAGAACTCACAACAAAGCCTCGCTTCAAGCGGTGGGAGCAAACTTTATAGTCAATTAAAGTCACTTAAAGTGCAAAATTCGCGGAACGAATACTTCGGGGACGATGTGTCCGCTGCAGTCCCTCCATTTCATCTTATCGGCAAATAACAATCAGAAACGAAAACCCGGTCAATGGAGCTACCTCGGAGGGTTTAATAGTCAAGGTTCTAAACAGAGCGGTAAGGAATCCTTATTAAATTCAATTACCACTTTGTAATCATAAAACATTTGTTCTATTTTGTCAAATCGAATTCGAATTCCACGAATTGGATGCCGCTCTCAGGTCAAACGCGTGTGGGGTTTATTATTACAAGGTGAGTAAATCCGTGTGCACTTCTCCGTATAGCGCATTTAATTCCATTTGCGGGATATTCGTTACTCCTGGAGGGGAGAAATATTGTAGAATAGTGGAGGATGTGTTGAGCAAAATGCAGTTCAACACCGCCGACACCAGGAGCCACGGTAACAAATTCAACTTTGCGCTTGAATTTCCTGGATCCTTTACAGCGAGAGCATAACCAAACTAATCAATTAGGTTCACGAAGATTTTAACCCTTTGTGCCCCGTTGGAACCTTGGTGCTAATTATTTTCAGGAGAACTTATGATCCCCAACCAATGGTACGCCATCCTTGAGTCAAACGAAATCAAAAAAGGCAAAATCGTCGGCGTGAGGCGCATGGGCGAGAAAATGGTCGCCTGGCGCAACACCAAAGGCGAACTCTCCGTGATGGCGGACAAGTGTCCGCACCGGGGTGTGGCATTGAGCGCCGGCAAGTTGACCGGGGATTGCATACAGTGTCCCTTCCATGGCTTCCAATACGATACCACCGGGGCCTGTAAACTGGTCCCGGCTAACGGAAAAAACGCCGAGCCACCCAAAGCCTTGCACGTGCGCAGTTACCCGGTCCGGGAAGAGCACGGTTTTGTCTACCTCTGGTGGGGCGAGCCGCGCGATGCATATCCGCCGGTCCCATGGTTCGAGTCCATCCCCGATTCAATGGTTTATGCCACTTTAAAAGACCATTGGGCTAATCATTATGCACGCGCCATCGAGAACCA
>Ga0209777_10003141_pt1 | contig 20842 bp, 20 predicted proteins | sample FrelakmetHBP12HB_FD_187147 | JGI IMG/M metagenome (GOLD analysis project Ga0209777, IMG submission 187147) | Freshwater lake sediment microbial communities from the University of Notre Dame, USA, for methane emissions studies -HBP12 HB (SPAdes)... | ecosystem: Environmental > Aquatic >...
CCTCAGGTATTCGATCACTTTGTGGTGCAGCACGCTGTTTGTGGCGGCGAGGCACCTGCCGATGGTCACTTCGTTCGGGAACCGGATCGTGCTGCCTTCGAGATCTGTTACCCTACCCCCGGCTTCGGTGCAGACGAGCATGCCGGCAGCGGCATCGGTCACACGCAGGGTGCCCCGGATGTCGATAAACCCGTCGATCCTGCCAGAACCGACATAGCAGAGTTCGAGTGCTGACGCCCCGAGCAGGCGCCAGCGCCGGATCTTCATGCCCAGCTGCATGACCCGGGTCGGATCGAACTTTCTCCCGTATACGCTCATCGCAGATTCATCGAGATTGGAGATTGCGGAAACCCGTATGGGCTGGTTGTTGCACTTTGAGAATTTTCCTTTGACTGCCGTGAACGTCTCATTGCTTGCGAGGTTGCGCACAAATGCCTGCTGCACCTCCCCGTCGACCGCATACGCAATGGAAAGCGCGTAAAACGGGATCCCGGCAACTGCATTGAACGTCCCGTCAATGGGGTCGAGGAAGATGGTGCCTTCTTTTCCGTCGAATTCCCGCTTTCCCAGTTCTTCGCTCACCAAAAGGCTGCAGAGCGGGTGCGCCGAGAGGTACTCCACAATACAGTCTTCGGCTACTTGGTCGATCCTTTTAGTCGGGGTGAGATCCGCCCCGATCCTGAGTGTGTCCCCGGCAGCCGGTGTACCTTCCATATCGCTGATCGCGTCTTTGACCGCTTTTGCCATCTCTTCACACGCCGAAAGGAACTCCATACCACCACGCCGGATTTATTGTCCGTTGTATTTATTACTGCAAGAAGGATAAATTACTAACGCGTGTGAATATTTACAGGAGCACGGTGAAAATTTCATGAAAGAACAGACAGAGATCGGGAAGATCAAAGAGGGCCGTTACATTGTCATCGAGGATGAGCCCTGCAAGGTGCTGGGGATTGCCATGTCAAAACCCGGTAAGCATGGTGCGGCAAAGGCACGGATCGATGCGGTCGGAATCTTTGATGGCGTGAAGCGGTCGATCGTACAGCCCGTCTCGGCAAAGACATACATCCCGGTCGTTGAGCGCAAGAGCGGACAGGTCATCTCGATCGCCGGTAACATGGTACAACTGATGGACATGAAGGATTATTCCAACTTTGAGATCGTGATGCCCGAAGACAAGAAAGGGCATGTCGAAGTAGGAAAAGAGATCGTGTACATTGAGTCCATGGGCAAGAAGAAGATCGATTGACCGCCTCGTGTGGACATCTCCTATGCAGAATTTCAAGAACCACCTTTTTGCTGATTGTGATTCCGGGTACGATGACGCCCGGTACGTCGTATTCGGGGTTCCCTTTGATGGTACAACCACGTTCCGGCCCGGCACCCGCGAGGGGCCCCGTGCGATCCGCGAGTTTTCCTATAATTTTGAGACGTACATGCCTTCGTACGATCTCAACTTTTCCGATATCCCGATAACTGACCTTGGCGACATCGATACCAGCGTGGTGGCAGAGGACGTGGTAGCGGAGGTTTTTGCAACGGTACAGGAGATCGTCCGGGACGGTAAAATTCCCGTTATGCTCGGCGGGGAACATTCCATTACAACGGGGGCAGTGCGTGCGGTACAACCCGACTGCTATGTCGTGTGCGATGCCCATCTCGACCTGCGGGACGAGTTCCGGGGCACACACTACAACCATGCCTGCACCACCCGGCGCGTTCTCGAAGACGGTGTTAGGGATATCATCATTGTCGGGGGACGGAGCGGGACAAAAGACCAGTTCGAACTGGCGAAGTCGCTCACCCTCTACACCGCTGATGAGATACACAAACGCGGGATGGCTACTATCATTAACAAAATAAAGGACGCGATCGGGAAAAAACGCGTGTACCTTTCCATCGATGCCGATGCCATCGACTGCTGCCTGACGCCGGGCCTTGGGACACCCGAGCCGTTCGGGCTCACGCCGCAGGATATCCGGGACCTCATCAGGGTTGTCGCGCCGCACTCTGTCGCGTTTGACTATGTTGAAGTGAGCCCGTTTGATCATGGGCAGACGGCAACGGTGGCGGCCCAGCTGGTGCGGGAATTTGTTGCGGCGCACGTGAAATTTTCTCAAAAATAAATTATTTACCCTTATATTTTCCCAAGGTAGTTGTTGGGAACTTTTATGTCAAGCGAGTACGATGTGATGCTGCCTGCCTTGATGATGAAATAGTAACTTTTCTGGCCTTCGAAGAACTTCTCTTTCCAAGGGCGCGGGTCATTGTCCTTCCAGAGAGCAGGGTCGATGCTCCCCCAAGGGGTGACTGACCGTACGAGTCGTGAAGAGTTGCCCGCCTCCATAATATCGACCGTGAACGTGGGCTTGACGGTGGAGTACGAACCCTGTCCACCGGACGCGGATGCTCCCTGCCCCTGTGTCGGCTGGATAACATAGCTGCCGGAGACGTCCCCCTGTTTGCTCAAATCAGAAGCGGTCGGTTCAATCGTGTACCAGAGCTCCCAGTAGGGGAAGGGGATATTGATAACCTGCGTTGTGCCGCTCCAGTGACCGGTGATGGGGGGTTTTAATAGTGATGTGTAATTTCTTGACCGCTCCTGGGGGTTGTATGACTGGTTGGCAAATTCCGGGATTAACTCATTATGCCGGGGTGTATAGGTGGTCAGGTTTACGTTATACGTACTGGGATCCACAAAACCCACGGTCTGCGTCGAACCATTCAAGACGAGCACCGTTTGCGCAGGGACGGGCGTGGATGTCGGGGGCGCTGATACGGTCGTCTGAGGCGTTGGTGCAGCGGTGACCGGTGGTGTCGTGACTATGGTCGCCGGTACAGTCGTGACCGTTTGCGGTGCTGAGGGGAGAGCGGGCATTTGGGGCAGTGCCGGTAAAACCGGTATGCTGAAGTTGGGCGGCTCGTGGGTCGCTACGGGTTCGATGATGAGCGCAATAACCACTAGTATTCCCAGCGCAAGGATCACCCACTGGTAGTCCTCTTTCTGCATCAGAGATGACTTGGTTTTTGGGATATATCAATATGTCAGCGGCTGATCTCCTGCAGTCTGGTACTATAGGGGATTAAAACTTACGATATTCGGAATATTGTTGAGGGAATAGTCCCCTGCAGTCCCGTCAGACCGGATCACAGAGAACTAAAAAAACCCATATTCAACGCATCTTTATTCCTTAAAAATCCCTCGTCTGTCTCCCGCCCCTCAAACCCTTTTTATAACCCTCCTGCTCATGATCCAAAATGACCATAAATGATCATATTTTTCATGTTGGCAATGCTTACACTATGATCATGTCCGCAGTAAAGCGAATCCCGGTGGCGGAACCTGTCTGGAAGGATCTTGCAGAGATGCGCCTTGCCGGCCAGACCTATACCGATCTTCTCTCCGAGATGATTGAGGAACGGAAAAAAGCACGTCTTGCACGGGATATGCAGCGTATTGAGGAAGAAGGTACGTTTATCCCCTTCTCGGAGATCCGTTCTTGACCTTTGCACTGTTCATTGAACAGGAGCAGGTCGCAAAGATCAATAGTTTTGATGAGAAGAGCCGGAGAATTATCCGGGCAAAACTGGCTGCACTGGGTGAAAATCCTTATCCCGGAAAACGGGGCGATAAAGAGAAGTTCTGCCTCAAGGACGGGTATATTCTGTACAGGTTGCATATAGGGAGGACCTGGACTGCATTCTACCGGGTGTACGAGTCGGACAAACTCGTGAAGATTTTAGATGCCCTCCCTATCGAGCAGGCTCATAAAAAATACGGGCATTTCAGCTCATATGCCGATTGATTGTAGCCGTCCGGGCAAATATCCCGGTTTCGTGACGGTGGTGAACATGGCGGGGGCTCGTAAGACCGGCGATTCACACCGGCATGGACGTCTTCTTTTAGTCAAATCTCCTCTGAGACCCGGTGTATTCCCGGTACCTGAAATCCTGCCAGCCGGAACGTAGTGGGTTGCACCATCCAATCCGTTTTTATATCATGAAATTTCCGGTTTTTCAGAAAAACCCCCAGATTCTGCGACAAATCAACAATCAACGCAATTTTAACGCGAAAATGGCGCACAAAATATTTATATAAACAAATTATACCTATCAATTCAGTGGCACTGGAGGCGATGCATAGCTTTCAGAGTCTTCCACAAAAAACCTAGGTGAAAAAAAATGTTACGTAACTTAGATGATGACGGGTTCACCGGACTTGAGGCGGCGATTGTGCTTATCGCATTTGTCGTCGTAGCAGCGGTGTTCTCCTATGTCGTACTCGGCGCCGGGTTCTTCACAACCCAGAAGGCGCAGGAGACGGTGTATCAGGGTGTTGCACAGTCGACCACGAATATCCTGTTGAAGGGCAGTGTTTACGGATTTACAGATCCAACAGCAGGACCAGGTACTGCTATTACAAAGGTGAATTTTACTCTCGGATTAGCCCCTGGAGCTCCAACTATTGATCTTCAAACATTGAAAATTATCTATTCAAATGCAACAAGAGGTCCATACACGCTTAGTTACGCTGCTCCGGGTGCAGCAGACCCCCTAATCGGTTCGCAATTTTCTGCATCATCTCCATCCATGAAAACAGATGACCAAATTCAAATATCCTTCTTAATTCCCGATCAAGGTGCCCCACCCAACACCCAAATGAACATTGAAATCCGTCCGGGCGGCGGAGGCGCAGCAATACCATTTACCAAATCCGTTCCGCCAAGTACTTCATTAGTAAATGTACTTCGGTAAATTTTTCCTTTTTTTCAGCACCGTTGAAAACATCTGAAAATTAATTGGTTAGGTCACCGGATTTTTTTCGGGATTTTTTTTCAATGGGAATTTTTTTGAAACGTAGTGAGATATTTTGAAAAAAAATCCCGCCATGCCGCGACACATTCATCGCACCAGACCGCTGCATCGGGAGGGGTGGGGGGCGGATCCGGGGATTGGTTCTCATTGAGCGCCTGATTGCTGATGTCCCCCTTATCCAACATTCCACACAGTACCGGAAGATACTTTTATTCTCTCGTGGAGATACTGTTCATCAACTCAACGGAGATCCGGTATGAAACACTCACGGATGCGGTACACAGTACTGATGAATAAAAATGAAACTGGTGGCTGCACGGTGACCGTACCCGCCCTTCCCGGCTGCATCTCTGAGGGGGACAGCTGGGACGAGGCGCTTGCCAATATCGAGGAGGCCATCGGCGGATATATTGAAACCTTAAAAATTTTGAAAAAACCGGTACCGGTTGAAGTCAAAGTGACACTCAATGATCCGGTTGTTGCATGAAACTCCCGCGGGTTACCGGTGAAAAAGTGGTAAAAACATTTTTACGAAAATGATTTTTACTTGTGCATGTAAAGGGGAGCCATCATTTCCTGTATCACAATGAACATGACTGTCTTGTTACGGTGCCGGTGAATTCCGGTGTTGTGCTGGCACAAAAACATTGAAATCCATTTTATCGCAGGCACATATTTCCGTTGATGAATTTGTAAAGATGATGTAATTTTTCACGTGAAGGACTGGTAAGATATTCTGATAAATTTATGCAGCGCATCCGTTCACTCGAACAACTCCCGCATCACGTAGTGTAACCACCATTCTGCCCGGCAGCCAATATGTTTATTAATTCAAACGCATTTTTTTATACATGGTTGAGGTGGTATATGCGGCCATTGCGATCTATTGCGTCGTTATGGTCAGCTTCTTTTTAACAGGAACACCTCCCGTGTGGTCATGTATTTTTGGCGTGACCGCATCCTGCATCAGTTATCGCTGTAAATTAACATAGCAGGTGAAAGAGGATAACGACAGCAGATACGCCGTGTTTTAACCTGTTGTTATTTTGTATCGTATATTTCATGCAGCCAGCGAATATTTTTTTAAAAATCCCAAAGAACCGTCAGATCTGGTGTGAGATGGTTCCTGACGATGTTATAGGGGTTAGACAGGGAGGGAGGGATTCAGGGCCACAATACAATAATTGATGTAAGCCACTGCAAACGTTATGAACAGGTACGGCAATAACAGGAGCGTTGCCCCAAACGATACCCGTACGGTCTGGTACATTGTGGCCATGAGAACTGCAAAAAGACAGATTATTGTCATCAGCCCAAAGAACGGTGATCGGAGACCAAAGAAAATATAGACCCACGTGACGTTCAGGATCAGGCCGGACAAAAAAAGAGCACTACAGATCTGTTTCTCATGATGCTCCGTCATATCGGACTTCCATATGAAATACAGTGCCAGACCCAGGAGCAGGTATACAACCCACCCGACAGGAACAAACAACGACTCGGGAAGGAATAATTCGGGTTTATTAAGAGACGCAAAGTATGAGGGAAGCAGGGGAATCGCATATAATAAATTGATATAACCGGCGAGGAGGCAGGTCCCCAGGGAAATAATCAATTTGACAAAATTGTGCTGTGCCATCAGGATTTATCTCTGATCATTATAGAAAATTACAGGATAAAGTGTTGTCGGGTCAGGCAGTACGGCAGCCTTGGTGTTATAGGCCTTTGGCACACACCTTCAACAAACCAGCATCCAGATATAACCCATGGCCGGCTTTGGAACGTGGGGATCCGAATGATAATCCGGATGGACCTGGATTCAGACATCCCTCTGCATCATTATTTCAGGTTCCTTCGTTGTGCCAAAAAATTAAAAATAATCACTTTGTTTTTGTGTCCGCGAACGCCGGCACACCGGGCTTCTGTGACGAGAAGGATTATAAATGACAATAGTTATATAGGAATATATTATGGCGGATAACCCGGTGCAGGTCGATACTGTACCTGTACCTGCGAAGAGCACCGGTGAAGAGCAGGACGCTAGGATCCAGAGCCTCGAACGGGAAGTGGACCTGCTCAAGACCTCCATTAAACGCCTGCTCATCGATATCCGCGAGCGGATGAACGAGATAGAGAACCCGTTCACGATCGCCGCCATGTCCGGCGCCAAAGGAAATGGCACTGATGTAAAAAGTCGCGAGAAAGAAGCAGATGCGGCAAAGAATGCCGAGTATGAGAAGAAGGAAGCGGATCTCAGGGCACGGGAAGAACAGTTAAAAGCCGATCAGCAGAAGATCGCAGCTCCCTCCCCGTCACCCATGCCGCAATACCCCCAGCAGCTCCCGCTCCAGTACCCTGCCCAGTTACCCCTGCAATACCCGCCGCAGTTCCCGTCGCCTTACCCGGTCCAGAACAATCCGATGCATGCCGGTATCGAACGGCATATCATTGACGAACAACTGGTGGCGCAGTTCAAGGCGCAGGCGACCGGCTTTAAGGGTTCCGGCCAGAACCCGCCGTCAATTCCGGGCGAAAAATCCCGGCTCCAGAAGGTGTACAAGCTCTTCAGGTGGACCGAACAGGCAGTGAAAAAATACGGCAACGACCGGCTCGAGACCATCCTCCAGTCATTCAGGACGATGGGGTACATCACCAAGGACTCCTACGACGAGATCAAGGAGATCGCAAAACTCATGCCGGCGAGCCTTGGGGACGACCATGAAGTGGGCCCGGATGAATTCGTATCGGAGCTCTATACGTTAAACCGGATCATCGCGCCCGAGGACACCTCCCTTGACCGCGACATGATCGAAGTGATGATGGAGCAGCGCTCGCAGATGATGCCGTCTCTTATGCCATCATCCGTTCCAAGAGTGGAGTTCCCGACCATGCCGGCAAAAGAGAAGAAACCCACAAAAAATCAGGATCTGGAAGAGGACTGGATGAACCTCCCCGACAGGATATAATAGAGAGGATTTGATACCTTGGCCTCCGAGACCTTCGTTTCCGCCATGATGCTGATCACGGCCGTGGTCGCTTGTGCAATTCTGATCACCGCTGTCTTTCCTATTGTCTGGAACATGGTGAGCACGTTCTCGTCCGCATCGCATGAAACCGATGCCCGGATGCGGACGGATTTTAGGATTGTTGCCACGTATGCAAAAGCAGGTTCATTAATACCCGGTCCATTACCTGAAGGAGATATTTATCTAAAAAATGTTGGTACAACCCGAATTTCACTTGATGAAATTAGTAGAAGTGATGTGTTTTTCGGAAAAACGGGGCAATTTACGAGGCTAAGTTATGGGAGTTACGGTTCTGGCAACTGGGGTTATGATTTTACCCTGAGCTCCTATGATACAAATTCAAATACAATGTGGGACACCGGTGAGACAATAAAAATTATCGGAGTTCCAACAACCGCACTAGCATATGGGGATCCTGTTTATTTCCAATTTGTCCTTCCTAATAGTGTCGAGCGGTCTGAAGAATTTACCGTGAGTTGATCTACTAATGGCTGGCGCTGAAGTTATCGGGGCAGCAATAGGGGTGTTATTGCTGATTCTTGTCGGCTACCTGGTTGTGGGTAGTACCCTGACTGCGGCTGAGATTGTCACAACAGCCCAGAAAGATGTTACTTTGCAGAACGAGGCACGGTTGAATACTGCTATTGAAATCTCTGATATAACAATCGAAGGTCAAGTAGCTCCCTCAACATTATTGAATTTAAAATTCAATTTGAAAAATTCAGGAAGTGAGGTGGTTGGAGATTTTAAACATATGGACGTATATGTAACACCAAATGGATTTTCTCCAATCTATCATAAAGCGACTGTAATTCCAGGTCCTGGTGTTGCAAAGAGTACTTGGGGTTATACATCGATACTCCAAGATATTATCCACCCCAATATGTTAGATCCCAATGAAACAATGTTGGTAGAGATTGATGGTTTTGATTCCCTCACCCTACCCTTACAGATTTCCATGATAACACCAAATGGAGCACAAGCCACTAAAACTAAACTAACATAAAGTGACAAACGCACCATGCCCCCCGATACCACCAACCAGACAGAAGAAGAAGAGGAAAAACTTGTCATCTCCACGGGCAACTACGAGCTGGACAGGAAGATCGCCGACGGCCTCCCGGTGCGTTCCCTTACGCTCATCGAAGGCGAGAACGACACGGGCAAGAGCGTGATCACCCAGCAGATCATGTATGGGGCCATGAAACAGGAGCTCTCTGTCGACCTCTACACCACCGAGAACACGACCAAGAGTTTTATCAAGCAGATGGAGTCCATGAGCCTTGACATCTCGGAATACTTCGCATGGGGGTACCTCAAGGTGTACCCCCTGCACGTGGTCGGGTTTGAATGGTCAAAGGGCGAGATGGAAAACATCCTGCAGGGGCTGGTCGCAAAGATCAAACACAGCACCGCGCAGGTCGCAATCGTCGATTCGCTCACGCTCTTTACGGAGTACGCCGACATCGACGCCATTGTCTCGTTCTTCACGGCGTGCAAATCGCTCGCGGACCGGGGAAAGACGATCCTTGTCACGCTCCACACGTATGCCTTTGAGGAAGACACCCTCGTGCGCATCAGGTCAGTCTGCGATGCACATTTCACCATGCGAAAAGCCCTCGTCGGCGACAAGTATGTCATGGTGCTGGAAGTGATCAAAGTGAAAGGCGCGAAAAAATCGTCAGGTAACCTTGTAAGCTTTGAAGTCCATCCCGGTTATGGTATGAAGGTTATTCCGATGAGCATTGCAAAGGTGTGAATATGGGTACGCTTTCCGTAGAAGTCAACCTCCCGTTCAAACCGGAGCAGATCGCAGAAACGACCGACATCTACGGTGACCTCGAGTCAAGCGCACTCTTTAAGATGCTCCCGGCAAATGCCAAGGAATACGTCAGGAACAATCCCCACCTTCTCGAATACCTCTCCATCTTTCCCGTCAACACCTACGGGATCCCGCTCTTCCTCTCCGAGCTCAAGCCCGAGCTCCGCACCATGAAGAGCCCGAACCTAATCTACCCGGTCAACGAGACGACTTTTGTCCACATCCTGCCGGATGCCGAAGACGTGAGGAGCTTTTACATCCCCATAGAGCCGTCATTCCTCCACTCCGTGTATGACCTAATGCCCGCAATCGAGTCCCGGCTGATCGAACTCATCGACGGTCTTGAAAATGACCCGAGAACTGACGAGCAGCGGGCTGAAGCGCTCCGGGCGATGCTTGCCGATATCGCGGTAATCAAGCCAAAAAATACCGATATTGCAACACTGGTCGGCGACAACACGGAACAGAAGGGCATCGCGTCAAGGATGACGAAATTTTTAAAGACCGATTTTACCGCACAGAAGGCGCAAAAGAGGAAGAAGTCGTCACGGATTATCCCGGTGACCCCCCAGGGAAAATTCATCCTCACGCCCGAGGAGTACCGGGCGGTCGAGTACCTGCTCATCCGCGACAAGATCGATATGGGGGCGTTAAAACCGTTCCTCTCCGACCCCTATATCGAGGACGTGTCCTGCGACGGTGTCGGGCCGATCTTCATCGAGCACAAGATCTTCAAGGGGCTTAAATCCGTCATCGAGTTCAAGGTCTCCGAAGAGCTCGACGAGTTCGTCATCAAGATCGCCGAACGGATCAAGCGCCCCATCACCTACCGGAACCCCGTCGTTGATTCGACGCTGCCGGACGGTTCCCGTATCAACATCGTGTACGGAACGGATATCAGCAAGCACGGCAGCAACTTCACCATCAGGAAGGTCAACGAAGTCCCCCTTTCCATCCTCAATATCATCGAGAACGGCGGCATCGATTACATGGCAGCTGCCTATCTCTGGATCTGCATTGAGTACGGGATGTCGGTCTTTGTCTCGGGAGAAACGGCGAGCGGAAAGACCACCTTCCTGAACGCGATCACGACGTTTATCCCGCCCGAGAACAAGATCGTCAGCATCGAGGACACGCCTGAGTTGAACCTCCCCCACCGGAACTGGGTGCGGGAAGTCGCGCTTGCAAAGGGTAGGGGCGAAAGCACGGGGACGAGCGGTGAGGTAACGATGTACGACCTGCTCAAGGCTGCCCTGCGCCAGCGCCCCAACCAGATCATCGTGGGTGAGATTCGTGGTGTCGAGGGGTCCGTTGCATTCAGCGCAATGCAGACCGGCCACCCCGTCATGAGCACGTTCCACGCAGCATCGGTCGAAAAATTAGTCCAGCGTCTTTGCGGGGAACCCATCAACATCCCCAAGACCTACGTGGACAACTTAAACCTCATTGTCCTCACAAGCGCGGTAAAACGACCCGACGGGCAGACGGTCCGCCGGATGACCAGCTGCAACGAACTGGTCGGGTATAACACCGAGACCGAAGGGTTCACGTTCGTCCAGATGTTTGCATGGGAACCGCTGACCGACACGTTCACGTGGAGCGGTAAGGGAAGCTCCTACCTTCTCGAGAACAAGATCGCGACCATGTTGGGGATTCCCGAGAGCAAGAAGGCCGAGATCTACCTTGAGGTGGACCGCCGGGCAAAGATCCTCGAACGGCTGCACAAGGCCGGCTATGCACGGTTCTGGGACCTCTTCCACATGATCACCAAGATCAAGAAGCAGGGGCTCCTTGCCATCGGGTCCTGATCTCCATGTTCGAGAATATCAAGAACCGTCTCCGTTCCATGCAGGGAGGCAGTTCCCTTCCTTTCGAATCCCAGATTGCCGCATTTAAGGAGCGGATCGCACAGGCAGCCGAGAACCGGAAGATGGCCGCAAACCTCCTGTTCATGACCACCTACATGGCATCGCTCGCCCTTGCCAATGCGTCCCGTCCTGAGATCTTTGCAAACACCGCAGAGCGAAGTGAATATATCACCTCCCCGTATATCGCGCGGGTCGACACCTATGTCAAAAAGTGGAACTACAGCTATGCGGAGTCCTTAAGCTTCGTTGCCCAGCGCACGAAGAACGAGATGCTGCAGATGATGATGCTCCGGTATTCCAACGCGATCAACTCCAACGTCCCTGACGAGGAGTTCCTCAACAACGAGATCACCACCATCCGGAGCGCATACCGGGGCCAGTTCGAACAGGGGTTCGAACTCCTGACCAAGTGGGGAGATGCCTATGTCGCCATGCTCCTTGCCGGTACCGTGATTGCGGTCACCATCATGATCTCGGTGGCGATCTACTCGCCGGCGGGCATGGAAGGGACCCTGAACATGTCGTACGGGATCATCTTTCTCATATGCGGTGGAGGGATCGTCCTCATGTACCAGTCCGTGCCCGAAGACCCCAAGACACACGGTCTTGCGGGACGGTCGTCAAAGGAACAGAACACCATCCACGCACTGGAAAAGATCATCGTGCCGGTCACCGTCATCCTCGTCCTGCTCCTCTGGTTCCTGGGAGTGCCCGCAGGGTATCTCTTCATCCTTATTGGCGTACTCATGGCGCCACTGGGCATCATCGGGTTCATTGACGACCACAACATCACCCTGCGGGACAACGATTTCACCACCTTCATCAGGACGCTCGGGGCGGTAACCGGCGGCAAGGCAACGACAGCCGTCTACGCGCTGCGGTCAATCGACCATAAGTCCTTCATGGCATTAGAACCGCTCATCAACTCGGTCTACTCCAAGATGAACCTCGGGCTTGACGAACGGCAGACATGGGACCGTTTCATCGGCGAGTCAGGAAGCGACCTGATCCACAAATACCTCAACATCTACCTCGATACCATCCGGGTCGGAGGTCCGGCTGAACCCATTGGCAAGATTGTCGGGTCATCCATGCACGACCAGGTGCTGCTGCGCGAGAAAAAGGACATGCTCTCCCGGAGTTTTATTTTAATGCTGCTGCCGATGCATATTGTCATGGCGGGCATCTTCATCGCCCTCTTCCGGATCATGGTGGTGCTGACCGGCTCGGTTGCGTCCATGATGGCGCATTTCCAGGCAGCAGGTGTCGCCGGCGGAGCGGCTGCCTCAGGCGTGTCCATGAACTCGGCCATCTCCGGTTCCTTAAACATGTTCACCAACTTCCCCGAGCCCGTGATGTACGCGTATGTCGCGATCATCCTTACGATCACCACGACAGCAAATATCATTGTGGCAAAGATCGTGGGAGGCGGGGACCGGTATATGTATTATTTCTACACGGCGATATTCTGTATATTGACCGGACTGATGTTTTTGATCGTGCCGATGGTTGTGGGAATATTCTTCAGCCCCGAGGCGCTGACACACATGACAGGCACCCGCGTATGAAGAGGAGGATGCAATGAACGACACGCTCCGCCACCTGCTCATCTTTATCATCATACTGGGTACGGGGACACCGTTGATCATCGTTGAATTTCCCCTGCTCCTCATCCTCGTCCTTGAAGCGTTCATCGGGTTTTTGCTCCTCGTCCTGCTCAGCCCGGGTTTTGGTGCGGAGATCAGGGAATCGGTTCCGGACCTGCTGAAGATCTCATTTATCCGGAGGGACAAGGGAAATAAACCCCTGTTTAAGATCCCGGTCCTGAAAAAACCCGTTCCAAAAAAACCGGAGCCACTCTTTGTCATTGAGGAGGAGGAAGAACGTCCCTCCCCGAAAAGCCCCCGGGGCCCTACGTTCTGGGCTCGCTTTGCCCGCTTCATATTAAGGAAACCTACCGATACAAAAAAGCCAGCCGGGACTGCCCGTCTCCCCGATACAACGGACGGTAAAAATGTTGATGTATCAGCACTGGCGCTTGCAGGAGAACTGGACGGGGATACCGGCAGGGGGTCAAGGGATGCCGGAACCGGCAGGGGCGCACGGGGCAAGGCCCCGTTACCTGTCGAAGACCCGTTCCTCTCGCTCTCCAGCGACGAACTCGAAACCGGACTTCTTGACTCCTCTGACCCGGCGGAGCCGGAGACAGAAACGGTACCTGCACCGGATAGTACAGCTCCCCTTTCGGACTCCCCGCCCATCATGGATGCCACGTCCGGACTCACGATCGGGGAAGCAGATATCCCTCTTCCCCCGCAAGATATATCAGCCGAACCTGTAGGGGGCGAGCAAGCCACCGGGCCGGAACCTGAAGAGTATGACGGACTGGATGGATCAGACACCCTTGACCAGAACTTTGGCGAATTCGAAGATGCCGAAATCACCGGTATGGAGCCGGACGAAAGGGTTGCCCGCGAAGGTGCAGAGCCCGGCACTACGGTGCAACCCCCGCTCCTTGAACCCACCGAACCGGTGCCGGAAAAGCCCGAACTCACCCCGGCACCGGCAGCAACAAGCCCCACCCTTCTCTACCCTGCCGGGGGAGCCCTGCCTAATCAGCCAGCTGCCGGACAGCAGGATATGGCAATATTTACCGCACCCGTATCTGCCGATGATGAGATGGTCCGGTCATTGGCGTCCGATGCCAAGACTACAAAGAAGGCAAAGGATGGGAGCCTGCTGCGTGAACTCAAGGATTTCAACGCGCCTGCAACGGATATAGAGGGGGAACTCAACGAGATATTTTCAGAATTAAATGCCAAAGGCGACAAAAAGACAAAAACAAAACCGTCATAAAAAGCAGGAACGGTTCTCTAAAAGAAACCCCTTTTTTTCCTGAACCGGGTTTTTTTAAAAATAAAGACAAACGTTGAAACGGAAACAATTCGATAAAAACCCAAAAAAGGACCGGAGGGGGGCATCGGTAACCGTCCCGGGATATGTACTATCTATTTTTCAAATTGTAACAAAAACAAGATAAATCGAAATGCTTATATGACAAAATGTTAAATATACTTTACAAGGTGTGGATACTTTACCCCCCACACCTGCCAGAACAACAACAAGGAGAAAACACTATGGATCTGAAAAATTATGTTGGAATTCTATCGGTTTTTTCGATAGTTTTCTCGGTCATGGCGCTCTTAGTAGGGACGGTTGGCGCTACGGATCCAGCCCCACCTGCATTTACCGGCAGCGGCAACTTCACACACGGAAACGGACACACCCTGTCACCTGATGCGATTATCACCATGCTTGAACAGAAGGGTGTCGATGTAAGTCAGGTGAAAACCGCACTCCAGAACGGTGATACTGCAACTGTGAAAACGTGGCTTGATTCACACCGTCCGGCTCACAATGACCAGTTCAGTAACAGTACCCAGCAACAGCAGAAAATCCAGACTCTCATCACCAGCCTTGAACAGAAGGGTGTCGATGTAAGTCAGGTGAAAACCGCACTCCAGAACGGTGATACCGCAGCTGTGAAAACGTGGCTTGAAAATTACTTTCAGACTCACAAGCCTCAGATGATGACCCATTCTAAGGATCCGCGGTTCGATCTTACAAATGTCACCTGGCAGCAGCAGGTCATCACCAATCTTGAGCAGAAAGGTGTTGATGTGACTGCCCTTAAGACCGCACTCCAGAACGGTGACACCGCAGCTGTGAAAACGTGGCTTGATTCACACCGTCAGGCTCACAACGACTCAATGCCTGCAGGTCACCACGGGCGGCAGTCCAGGACAAACAGCACCCAACAGTCGTGATGGAGAGTGACCCTCTCATACCTTTTTTACCAGATCTGATCGCGGAGACGATGGGATTGTTATCCGTTCCAAAGCGAGTAAGAACCCTTCAGGAAATACATTGGACAGGATCCCGATTAAAGAGAGAAGAACCACGTGAAAAAGGAGATGCACATTTTCTGTTCTTGACAAGACAAGAATTCGTAATGAACCGGAATGTGAACCATGAACCATTAAAAGAGGAGTACCATGAAAGAAAGGAGCATCGCGATACTTATTGCATCGGCGATACTAATCGCCGGCATACTCGTTACGGGATGCGTGCAGGATGCCGGAAGTTCCTCAGACCAATCGGCCGGAACCCAGGCACCACCAGCGGCGGGCGCTCAGCATCAGTACCAGGGTCAAAGAATTCTATCTAACCTCACTGCTCTCACTGCTGCGGCCGAAAAACTGGGCGTGACTGAGCAGGATCTCCAGAATGCCCTCACCAGTTCAAGCGGGGGACAGCAGAATCTCACCGTTGCGGCACAGCAGCTCGGGGTAACCCGTGACCAGCTTGTGGCTGCATTGGGCTTTCCTGCCGGTGGCACGGGGATGCGAGGAGGTCGGAATGCAACGGCTACACCTCCATCCGGACAATAACATTGGGATTGTGATAAAATGTCCCGATCTTTTTTCCCCCTCTTATTGTGTGCGGCAATTATCCTTATCGCCGTTTTTTCAGTCACTGTCGCGGCAGACAATACCACCCTGACGGATACACTGACACCCACACCTACTCCAACACCAACACCTACTCCAACACCAACACCTACTCCAACACCAACACCTACTCCAACGCCAACACCTACTCCAACACTTTCAGCCCCTGTTGCAGGTTTCAGTGCCACGCCCACATCCGGCACGATACCATTTACCGTCCAGTTCACGGATACGTCCAGTAATTCCCCGACATCGTGGCTCTGGACATTTGGTGACGGGAGCACCAGTACAGTACAAAATCCGTCCTTTACCTACACGACGGCCGGCAGCTATACGGTTACCCTTACCGCGACCAATGCAGGGGGCAGCACTTCTTCCGCGCAGGCCATAACGGTGAATTCTGCAGGGACAACCATCCCGGTCGCGAGCTTCAGCGGAAGCCCCACATCCGGTACCGCTCCTCTCACCGTCCAGTTCACCGATTCATCCACTAATTCCCCGACATCGTGGCTCTGGACATTTGGTGACGGGAACACCAGTACAGTACAAAATCCGTCCTTTACCTACACGATGGCCGGCAGCTATACGGTTACCCTTACCGCGACCAATGGAGGAGGCAGCAATGTCGCCACGGAAACAGATTATATTGTGGTGGCTGCGTCAACAACCATCCCCGTTGCCTCTTTTATGGGAACTCCCACGTATGGAACTGCCCCTCTCACCATCCAGTTCACGGATACATCCATCAACTCCCCTATCTCATGGACCTGGATTTTCGGTGACGGCGGGACCAGTATTGTGGAAAACCCCTCCTATACCTATACGACAGCAGGTACCTACACCGTTTCACTCACAGCTGCGAATACCGCTGGCGGCAACGAATCCACCCAGACAAATTATATTGGTGTGAGTGCTGCACCCGTACTAGAATCAACTCCTATACCGGTATCAACATCGACACCTGTACCAACACCGCCGGTTGTTTCCTTCACGGGATCTCCCACGTCTGGTACCGCTCCTCTCACCGTCCAGTTCACTGCGACATCCACCAGATCTCCCACTTCCTGGGCATGGGATTTCGGTGATGGCGGCACCAGCACAGAACGGGATCCATCCTATACCTACACAATTCCCGGTACCTATACGGTCATATTAACCGCGAAGTATCCGGAAGGCAGCAAACCCTCAGAGAAGACAGATTATATTACCGTGAATGGGGGCGTGGCCTCTCCAGGGTCCCCCCTCTCTCCTTTTACTGCCATGGGAGCGATCGGCATTGTTGTTATTGTCTCCACGGTCATGGCTGGCCGGAAACAGCATTGAACAGATCTATCGTACTATGGGGGTCGCCACAACGGTGGGGGCGAGCAACTGGCGAACCCCCTGGAGTGTCTGAATGGATGTGATTTTCCAGATTGTTCCAGAAAAGATTGGTGGTTAAAATGGTACTATACCCTTTAGAATATACAGGGAAAAATTTCGCGTGGATTCCAGTTTATCCCGAACAACAGAAATCCGCTATAATTTCATGCATCCAAGGGATCTGATGCATCGTCAGAACTGCGTGGAGAAAACCGCGGGCACGTATGAGGCGTCTGACATAATGATTTGCAGGAAATAATCTTAAGTCTCGTGAAGTAGCCAGAACGGACTTCAATTCTTCTTTTTATTTTCATCCAGGACAAAAAACGCCACAACTCCGAAAATCACGCCCACAACCAGTGCGAAAACCGTAGGGATGCGAAACCCCGTCAGCATGACCGCGACGATTATTCCAAGAATTATCCCTTTAACCTGTGGGGTTTTGAGATTCTGCCAGTTCATACCAATTCATTACCGCAATTCCAATAAATAGACATCTGCCCATGGGGCGGTGTCGTTCGGAAGATGTGATCCTAGGTTATTATTGAAAATAAACCTGTTTTTTACACACAGTCACTATTGTATTATTAAAAAAAAACTTCTGCACGTTTCTAAAAAAAATTAATTCCGGGATGAACACGGGAACTATCACCGCAATGGTTCCTTGTTTTTCAGGACCTCCATACAATATTTTTCGAGCGAATCAAGGATCGCCTTCTTTGCCGTCTTCTGCCGCACCTCGTCCTCAGAGAAAAAGTCCTTTGCGAGATACCGGAGGATGATTACATAGTACTCAAGCCAGGGATAGTTCTTTTCAATATCCGCAAGGCGCCCGAATGCCTCTTTGTTCTCTTTGTTCAGGAGGTCAAACGCAAAATCCAGGAGCTCGATCGTGTGTGCCGGCATGCCCTTTGTGAGCGCAAGCTTGCGGAAGCTGTGATAGGTGATCTTCTTTGTCGTGAGCAGGGAAAGTCTCAACCCGAGAAAGATGGGCTCGAGGTTATCAGGATACTGCTTGATCAACTGGTTGACAACCCCCGCAGCTCCCCCCGCGTCCTTGCTTTCCAGCTTGAAATAGTACATCTCGCGCAGGAAGTTGATGTCATTGTAGAACTGCTCGGAACCGATCTCGAGGAGGCGTTTCTTCATCTCGGAATTGTTGGAGATCTTTGCCTTTTCAAGCCCGACGGTGACAAACCATGCCTCGCTCGGGAACCACTCAAGCGACAAGAAGATCATCTGCCAGAAAATTTTATCGAGAAATGCAATATCTTCCAGTTCCAGCTGCGGGAGTTTCTGCAGGGAAGGTTTCCTCCGTGACAGCTCCAGCATCTTTTCCCGTGCAAGGAGCTCCATCTCCCCGGGCCGGGACTTTCTCTCCCGTTCCTCCTGCGTAAATTCCCGCAGCGAGAGCGCGTAATAGCAGTGGGCAACCGCGGCACCCAGCATCACATCGAGGTTCCAGTAATTGCGCAGGTACTCAAGGGCATGGGCTTCGTCGCCGATCTTTAACAGTTTCAGGCCGACAACGATATTGATACCCATATCGGCATCCTTGCGCTTTTTTAAGCGCAGGGCGTTTAAGGTCACTTTCTTGACGTACTCGAAATCATTGATCGTGCTGCTCGCATCGAGCACTTTGAAGGTGATGCTGTCGATAAAATCGTCGTAAAAATCATCAGAGATGTTCGGGAAGGAATTTTCCAGCGCAGAGACAACATACCCGAAAAAGACCGGGAGGTTGGCATCCACTTTTACGGTGTTCGTCTCAATATACCCGAAAAAATCCTTTTTCAGGAGAGCCAGTTTATTGTAGACGAGCGCGTCTGAAAGTACCTCTCCTTTCACCATATATGCAAGAATAAGTGCCTATATGTAATTAAAATAACCACTGGATGATGTTTTTAAGATTCTTCAGCAGTGTAATAGTAATACTCCCCGCTTGCCTTCTGCTCCCGGTCAAGGAATGAATCCGGTTTATTGATGCGCGGCCTGCCGCTCTGGTCACGGCGGAAGGTCACTTCAAGTTCCTCGAGGAACCGGTTCATGCCCACGCGCATATCAAACGGCCCGGACGCAGCACCCATCCTCCCCGGTTCACCGTCAAAGACAAGGATGCGTTCGCTGATCATGTCGATCAAGTAAATGTCATGGTCGATGACAAGGATACCCGCGTCCCTTCCGTCGGCAAGGTGCTTGATCATCCGGGTCACCTTCACCCGCTGCTCAACGTCGAGGTGGGCACTCGGTTCGTCGAGGATGTACAGGTCAGCATCCCGCGAGAGGCAGGTGGCGATCGCGACCCGCTGGACCTCTCCGCCGGAGAGCGTATCGATGGGGGAATGGAGGAGCTGCTGGAGGGAGAGGGGTTCGATCACTTCATGCTGGTAGAACGAGGAGTCAAATTTGGTCGTAATCCTGCGCAGGTGCATCTCGACCGTATCCGACGTGTCCGCGTTGATATACTGGGGTTTGTACGAGATCCGCAGGCTCGTGGGCAGGGTGCCGGTATCGGGCTTCTCCACACCGGCAAGCAGTTTGGCAAACGTGCTTTTACCGGTCCCGTTCGCACCCACAACGCCGAGGACCTCCCCGCACCGGATCGTCCCGCCAGAGACGGTGAGCCGGAAGGACCCGAACTGTTTGGTCATCGCCGGGATCTCGGCAAGGTTCTGCCGGTCAGATCCTTTCTCGTGCGCCCGCTTCTCGAAAACCACCTGCGTGTCCCGGAACCGGACGTTCTCCTCGGCAAGGTAACCTTCAAGGTACTGGTTGATCCCCACCCTCACGCCCTTGGGGCGGGTGATGATCCCGAACACTGCCGGCTTTCCGTACCCGACATGGACGGTATCGGCAAGCATATCGAGAATCGCAAGGTCGTGCTCGACAATCACGACAGGGCGGGTGGCAGCGAGTTCGCGTATCAGTTTTGCCGCCGCAATCCGTTGGTAAATATCGAGAAACGGCGTGATCTCATCAAAAAAATAGAAGTCCGCGTCCCGTGCAAGGCAGGCGGCAATCGCAACCCGCTGGAGCTCTCCGCCCGAGAGCGTGCCTATCTCGTGGGAAAGGAGTGCATCAAGTTTCAGGGCAGGGATGAGGTCGGCAAGTTTTTTCCGCTCATCGGTCTTTTTCAGCAGGTCACCGACGGTTCCGGAGAATACTTTCGGGATGTAATCGATATACTGCGGCTTTGTCGCGATCCTGATGTCCTTTTTTGACACGGTCTGGAGGTAGTCAAAGAGCTCGGTGCCTGCATAGCGTTTCAGGATCTCTTCCCACGCAACCTCAGCATCGAAGTTCCCCAGGTTCGGGCGCATCTGCCCGGCAATGATCTTGATGGCAGTACTCTTCCCGATTCCGTTTGCCCCGAGTATGCCCGTCACCTTCCCCTGTATCGGGATCGGGAGGCCATAGAGTGCGAACCCGTTCTTCCCG
>Ga0209777_10003142_pt1 | contig 20841 bp, 28 predicted proteins | sample FrelakmetHBP12HB_FD_187147 | JGI IMG/M metagenome (GOLD analysis project Ga0209777, IMG submission 187147) | Freshwater lake sediment microbial communities from the University of Notre Dame, USA, for methane emissions studies -HBP12 HB (SPAdes)... | ecosystem: Environmental > Aquatic >...
GTAGTTCTGTGGCAAGCACACATCAGCAAGACTCGTATCATAGCAAGCGCGCAGCCCTTCCAGGGCCTCCTGGTTCTTCGGCTGCGTAGCTACCCCCGCCACATAAGGAAGATCCGCAAGGGGGGAGATCTGCGCCAGGTCGTCGAGAAGATACGAGTGTGTCTTCCGGTTAAACCAACCCATCTCCATAACCGCGACCCTGTAGCGCTTGCGCAACCATTTACATGCGGCATACATAAAGTCGAAGTGGGCGTTCCAGAGGATTATCAGGTCGGGGTTAAAGTCTATGATGGGTCCCATCTCGAAGTTCGCCCACCTGGAGATCGCCGTGTAGGTAGGTCCTGACACGTTACCGTAGTTGATCACACATCTGACGTCATGACCACGGTCTTTGAGCGCGACAGTGAGCGGAAAACAGCGATCCTCAAATATCTCATAGACAGAGAGGCAAAAGAGTATCTTCATAAGGCCCTACTTTCGGAGCAAAGTACCCAGCTTTGCTCTTAAGGAGTTGATCTTCTTTTGGACCATTTCAAGATCATCGGAGGTCTTAAATTGTCTAATACGACTCTTAACCATTAGTTTAAACCTTTCTGGACTCATCTGTTACCTCTCTCCTTTCTTTCTCTATAAGGAGCTCCTCTATGATATCCTCTAGCTCTTGAAGCTGATGCATTAAGCTGAGGATAGTATCCTGGTGTTCCCTTGCCAGATCCAGACTCTCTTTATCTATATTAAAAGCTAGGTCATGCTTATGTCTATCTAAGCTAGCCTGCCTGGTGGTGGACATGAGCACAATTGAAGCCTGTGTGCCAGCAAAATAGCTGAGCCAGAGGTTGAATTTTATGAAGTCCGGGGAGTCATAATGTAGAAGTCCACAGCGGTGCAGGTAGATCCATAAGATCATGGTTCCTGTGTACAAAAAGACAAACCTCCAGGTCCCCACGGCGTAGGATACTTTATCCGAGACGTGGATCCCCAGATGCTGCAGGTATTCCCATAGCGTTTTCAAATCTATCACAGGATAGTCTTTTCTTATTTGCCTTTTTTGAAGAAGTCGTCTGCCCAATGAAATTTTACACCGGCTTTGTGCGCTGCGTCTTTATCTGATTGCCTATCACCTACCATTATACTGCTTTTCAGGTCGATGTTCAGCTCTTTTGACGCATCTAGGATCATGCCGGGGTTAGGCTTCGTCCATGGGTGATTTTCCCTAGGTGCAGCTTTGGCGTACAGCAGCTTGTCGAAGGGGTTGCCGAGTCGGTCGTCAAGGTCTTTCAGGATCTCTTTGCACTTAGCCTCAGTCATGTAACCGAGTCCGATCCCGCCCTGGTTGCTGACCGCCACGATCTTATAGCCCTTGTTCTTATACTCCCAGATCTTGTCGTAGCGGCCCGGAAGGACCTCCTGCTCATGCGGATGGTTCGGGCATACCTTGCCGCCCTTGGTGGTACGCACGGTATTATCCAGATCTAAAAAGAGCGCTTTATACCCCACTGTTCAACACTTCCTTTCGGCCCTGATTCTTTCCGATCGCGTGTCCAGCCCCAAAAGAGCCCCCTATACCGCCGCCTATGGCTCCGCCCTTAAGACCTGCGCGGAGAGAGCTTAACAGCCTGTCTTTCTTTCCACCTTTAGCGCGAAAGTACGCAGATAGGGCTGTAGAAAGGCCTCCTACGCCTGCCCCTATCACACCACCCTTACCAGCAGAGCGCATAGTTTCCTGTGTCTGAGGCCTCGCCTTGACCTGGGCATAATCGTTATCAACGATATATTTGTCCCCTTCTGCAGCTCTCTTTTCAAACCCTTCCCAGAATAGTTTCATCGTAATTCCCCCCGCTCTTGCGCTTTAAGATGCTCTAGCTGTTTTGCCGCAAGCTCTTTGTTCTTCTTGTAATACCCATACTCCTGATAGGCCTTCGGAGCACCCAGGAGCTTCGATCCGCCGTAGATACCGAGAGCACCAAGACCCACCTTGCCAGCGATACCTGGCAGTTTGGCAATATCTCCCGACATCGAGGCGACATCCCCGGTAACCTTGCCGAAATCTCCTGTAGCCTTCTCCGTGAAGTCTTGGATCTTCGCAGCAATGTTTTCAACATTCCCTCTGACGTTCCCCGACAGGTCTGCAACATTCCCAGTTGCCCGCTCAATATTTTTAGCCGCATCTCCGAGGCCTTCTGCAAGATTCACAGCACCCTTACCCGCACGTGCCGCCCCTCTAAATGGGGCGAGTAGCTTGTCGCCTAGCTTACCGCCTAGGCTTTTGCCGGCAGCACTAACAGGCTTCCAACTCATGGCTCGCTTCTCAAATCCTGCCCAGAATGCTTTCTTCTCCATGCTTTTATCCTACATATGATGTTACATGTTTGGCTTAACTTTTCTCTTCATGTTTTGTGCAAGCGCTCTTGCAGCCGCTGCCGAGGCCAATAACCCACCACCACTCCGGCTCTCTTCTCGAACCCTTCCCAGAAGTTTCTCATAAGTTTTTCTCCACATGCCATCCGTCAAAGGACGGTTTAACTAAGACCTTATTCTTTGATACATCTAATGCTTTTACTTTAGCAGCTCTTCCCAGATAGCTGCCAGGATTTCTCAGCATGTCAACCTTTATCTTGTGGGTGAACCCGGTACCAACCTTGCCTACAGGTTTTCCCCCAGGCTCCCATGCGTAGGTGAACCCGCCGGCCATGGGTGTGCGTCCGGCTTTGACGTCTTCTTCGGGGAACACTCCGGTCACATATACGTCATGATGATCTACTATCTTGGCCTTGGCGAAGGGGGCTTCCGGGGAATGGATATCGTGCACAACCAGGCCTTCTTTGCTCTGAGGGTGGCGTTTGGCGATCATCTTCTTCCACAGCCGCTCTTTGTCCTTGGTGGTGAATGCCGTATCTGGGAGGTGAAAGTCGGGGTTCTTAGCTGCTATCATCTCAAGAACTTTACGCTTTTCACCATACGAGGCATGCGTCATGTCCCTGCCTTCGAACTTATCCACATCGATAAGTGCGGTTGCAGTTCGAATCCCCTTCTCTCTCTGAAGCTCCAGGGACTTCTCTACGCCACTATTGAGTATCGAGGTGACCACATCAGGATGCACCGCACGGCCCCTACTGTCGACAGCATAGGTCTCAGCCCGGACTTCGGCATTGAAGGGGCTCTTGTTTTGTATATGTGGGAGCTTCGGAGTATAGGGGATCAGTGTGCCCGTGCGCTTGGATGTGCGGTGGGAGTACAAGAGCGGGAGCTTCCCCTTTTGCATCTTGGTGATGGTATGCGCGCCGTCGATCTTCACAGACCAGGCTTCATTCTCGCGTGAGGGGTCAAGGCTGTTAATGTCCAGCTTGCGGTAGACCGACTTGGTCTTCGCTGCGCGCTTTTCGAATCCTTGCCAGAAGTTATTCATTTCAGATAACCCCCGGCTCTCAGAGTATCTTTCTGCTGGGGCATAAGCTGCTCCGAAAAGCGACGGGCTGCCAGGGAGGGATCTCTTTTTATTAGGGTATCAAAGTGTTCAGGTTTAAGTCTTCCCTTCAATACGGACATCGCCATCACGGGATCTTTGTTTATAGCGTCATGGAGCATCTTGTCAGGAAGATCTTTGGAAATCTGAAAGTTCTTTTTAGTGATTATATCTGCGATTCTCTTACGTGCATGTCTAGATAACCGTGTCTTTCCATACTGAAAGCCCCTCGCGGCGTCCTGCATCTTAGATGCTTCTCCGGTAGCATTTCTCAGAGCTATATAGTTTTCTCCTACAGGAGACATCCCCTTGGGCAACGTTGCTACTCTGTTACTCTCCCTTAACAGGATGTCAGGGCTAAAATGAGAGGAGAACCTCTGATAAGATTTACTTCCGCGCAAGGCGGCCTCATCCCCCTCATGAGCATGAGCCATAAGGTTAGTCATCTTTTTTTGCTCAGGGGTTAGTGCCGAGAACCCTTTCATCTCGGCGGGATTCTGGCCTCTTACTTTAATCTTACTCACTGCCTTATCAAACTGTGGATCTCTCCCCACCCTGACGAGTCTGGGCTTCACTACCTTCTGGAACACGTTTTTAGCGTCCTTAAGGTTAAATGCACGCTTTTCAAAGCCGGTCCAGAACTCTCTCATCGCATCAGTACCCCCAACGCTTTCAGAAGATCTCTCCTATCGGCTTCGCTGATGAACTCTGGGCCTACACCCCCACGCACCTTGTTATGGTAGTTGCCAACGGTGATGGATATGCCCGCGGTAGAGAACCCCAGTTTGGAGAATGCGGTGCTATCGGTATCTCCCTTCGAGCTGCCAGGCTGGAAGAACGCCCGACACCGAGACTTGATCCTCTCATAGATCTCCCGTGCGAACTTCTTATCCATTTGTCCGTCCTGATCCTTCCACCGCACCATAACGCCTTCAGGACGCCCCTCGCCCACTTCGGTTACGTCCACAGAAATCACTTTGGTCTTGTGTGTCAAAGGGCTTTCTGTAGCTGCAAAGTAAGAGCCTATCAGCCCTTTCTCCTCACTTCTGGTGAACAGGACTCCTACCTCTCCTCGGATCGGCCGGACTGCTTTTAACGCTTCAAGAAGAGTCCACACCAGAAAAAGGTCATCTGCGGCGCGGATTACCCAGGTATCATCTGTTTTAGTGTATCCGCCCTCGAGGCCTTCGAACCACAGGCACGCTCCCCAAGGCAGCGCCGCCGAGAACGCTGGCAGGGCTATGGAGTTATCGAGTCGGATCTTAACCGCCTGCTCATGATGCTCAAAGATCTCTCCGTCCAGAATCAGCTTCGTAGATGTGCTGAAGGCCTTTACCCTCTGCCCGACCAGGTTCTTGGGCATACCTCCAAGCCAGTCCCCTGCCATGATGTTAGGGGCTATGAGGTCGTGGATGACTATTCCAGGATGGTCCAGGTGAGCGACAAACAAAAGCTTGAGCTTGGGAAGATTGGTAAGGGCGCCCGTATTCACCCAGACGTTTCCAAAAGCATCTGTGTTGTAATCGATACCTTCTTTCTTGCACCACTTCTCGATGGCCTTCACCACCCACTTCTCGCGAAAAGGTGCGGTTGGCTGCGATAACACATCTACCGCGCCCTGGGCATGCTTTTTAAATGTGGTCCAGAACTCTTTCATCCAAACTTCTTCTTCGCCAAAAAACCCAACCCGGCACCTGCAGCAACGCCGGCGATCGTCCCGAGGTTCATCAGGATATCAACCTTCTTGCTATTTTTGTAGGTCTGAAGGGCGGTCTCTTTGACTTCATCATGCCCGCTGCCGGGAGCCTTCTCCCATGCGGCATGTTCCACTTTTAATGTAGATCTCCGGTTAGCCAAGAACTTTTTTAAGAAGTTCTGCTGAGCAACAATATCATAATCGATAACGTGTCCCATCTCGTGTGCAATGACAGATGGATTTACTTTTTCTGCGGTAAGGATCACCGGCTGTGCCTTTATCGAATCAGGTACAAGATGACCGAGCCGTTCTCGTTCTATTACATAAGGGTGTATTGCAGCGGCATTGCCGCCTGTAACCACTGACCGAAGCCCTTTTAAAAACTCCTTGCGGACCTTGTCGTCCTCATCTCTAATCAGCTGTTCCAGCTCTTTGATTGTGATGAGTTTCGCATTGGGAGAGAAGTGCTGGATGGTTTTAAAGAACTCCTTGGCATCCACCTTTTCCTTATGTCGTTGGATCTTCCGCAGGAGCTTCGCATTCTGCTTGCCATAATATTTGGAAGCTGCAATACCTGCCCCAAGGCCGCCGATCATGCCCCCACCCATAGTAAGACCCATGAGGAGGCCTTCGCCAGCGCGCTTTTCAAATCCGGTCCAGAAGTTATCCATCATACCAATGCCCCACACCTTATCGGCCTCTTCCGGCCATGCCAGAGAGCCTATCATAAATCTGAGAGGCCCCCTCCTGACCAACGGGAGCCCCATTAACGAGCAAGAAAGGATCTTTCCCCTGTGCTCTTAGAAAGTCCTCTCTGTACTTAGGAGTATACCGCAGCTTGCCTCCCTGTTGCTTTGCCATCAGGCCGGCAGTCGTCATGTTGTGGACGGGGGAGCCCATAAAAAGACCTGTCATTGCTGGTTTGGCTGCCTGAGCCATATGCTCTTTTCTGCCAAAAAACAATGGCCTTTTCTTTGAAATCTCCATGTGTACCGGAGCTTTGTTGCCAGGATCATGTGGATCTGCTGATATATCTACAAACCTTGAAGTCACATCATAAGGCTGCATGGCTTTAGCTACCCCTAGACCTCCCAACGCTAGTCCCGCACCTCCGACAAGCCATCCAGGGTGAAGAGCTCTCTTTTCGAAGCCATCCCAGAAGTTACTTCCCATGGTAGTCCATCTCTTTCTTGGCCTTCAAATATTTATTTTGAACGTGCTTAGGCAAATCATCCCACTTCTCCTCACCGTATCCTTTCAGTTCTGGATATTTATTTTCAGCGGCCATTGTAAATTCGACATGATCCAGTTCATCGTGATCCGGGAACCATGTCTCCAAAGGCTCATGCGCCCAGGGCTTCGGAGGCGCTTTTTTCCTAAACCCACTCCAAAACGCCTTCTTCTCGACGTACTTATCTTCCATCTCTTTCAGATGGTCGTAATACTTCTTGTCCTCGGTGAGATGATCCTTGGCGATCTCACGGGCGAGCTGTGGGTTATCGGTATGCTCACGCTCTACCTTTACACCTTTGCGGATCTGTTCTGCGGGGAAGTCGCTGTCGGGCTTGTTGTCCGCTTTTCCCCCATGTACCAAGTCCTCGGCCCTCTTTTCCTGTCTTTTCTTGTAATCAAGATACTGCTGCGGCCCTTCTTGAAGCGCCTTGTCTTTCATATCCATGAATCCTTCTTTTCCGACCTTCTTCGCGCCTTCCCAGAATCGTCTGACATGCTTTTTCATGGGCTTATCCTTTAAAATGTGCGTCAGTAGTACGTTGTCTTCAAGGGGAACATGGAGGTTATCCATGATATGATCGAGGTCGGTATCAGTTTTAACCCACTGCCATCTCTGAACTTCTTCATCGGGGTCCTCAACTATGGTAGTAGAAGGCTTTTCACGCAGGTCCACCCTAAACCCATGAACCTCTATCTTCTCCCCACCAGGCTTTTTAACGATGCGAGATTCCAGTTTCCGGAACAGATGGGGGTCTAAAGTTAACCCCGTCTCCTCCTGGACTTCTCGCACCGCACCTGCTACGGGGTCTTCTCCCTCGTTAAGGTGCCCGCCAGGGTTGGTCCACTTACCCGTATCCCGGCGCCTGCCCATAAGGATGTGGTGGTCGTTTAAGATGGCGATGGCGGCGACTCTTTTCATAGCACCCTCAATAATAGGTCTGCTGCACGACAGGCTGTTGCTGTGGCGATCCGCTGAGCATCTTAGTCCCTAGAGCCCCCATACCTACACCGGCACCGACACGTGCGAGGTTTTTGCCGCCTGCAGCCATATTTTTACGTGCTACGCCCATAGCCTCGTTTGCGTTTACATCCCCGGCGACATGCCCCAGAAAACTTCCAGGACCCTTCCCGCGGGAAATAGTCCCTTTGCGCGCCATGTCGTACATAGATTTAGCCCCTTGAGCCACTGGACGCACCCCAGTAAAGTCACCTGTTGATGTCAGGGCCTTCCTGCCCCAGTCAAGCGCGGGCTTAAAGGTTGCCATGCTGATCGCCTGCTTCTCGAACCCTTCCCAAAAATGCTGATTCACGGCCAACTCCTCCAGTATGTGTCTGGTGTGAAACTCTGAGAGATCGTCCGCGGGTCGATCTCGACATTACTCTTCGATTTGCGGGTAGACTTTTTGGCTTCCTCTTCGGACTCTTCTTGCCATGCCGAAACAGCATCATCGGCTCTTTTGTAAAAACCGTCCCAAAAACTATCCATAAGCACCCCACGTTACTTACTATCATAGTCTATAAATTAACCTGAAAAAACAAAATCCCGCCAGTAAAGACTACCAGCGGGCCTCCAAATGTCTAATTTTTATCGCGGGGACCTATGCTTTCGGCGCCAGGTCGATCGGAACCAGAAGGTCGTACTGCAGCGACGCGCCTTCCATAATCAGCACCGAACCCGACGATACCGTCATCTGATGCCCCTGTACGTAACACTCTTCCAGGTAGAACCCGCCAAGAGTCTCAGTGTTGGCATCTTTGAAATACACAGCCATACCAGTAGGTTGCGCAAACAGGTCAGAAGCCAGGTCGATCAGCATGAAACCATAGCCTGGATTGCGAAACAGGTCTTTGCCTTGCTGAAGACCAGCTAAAAGTGCCTGATCGCCACTGGCTGCATACGCTGTCGCGTCTGTTGGATTCACAGGCTCTTTCATGCCGATAGGAATCTCATCAGCAGTGCCCTTCCAGTAGGCGTACAGCACTCTCAGAAGCGACGGCCCAAAGTAGAATGTTCTACCAAGGGTGATACTTCCGATGGTCCTTCCCGGGATGAAATAGGACCTGGACGAACCAATCTCAAAGATCCTCTGCAGCTGACGGCTCTGCTGGAGCCCGAAGGTTTCCAGAAGACCGATCGGGTACACTGAGTCCCCCTGGATGTCGGAAGCGTCCGACAGGTGCGGGGGACCTGCGGCAATCAACGTGGACTCCGCATTGATGAACTGTCCACCAGTGAGCTCTTGCGCAACTCTAAACTTGTGGAAATTCCAGTTGTTATAGCTTGTTGTTGACATATGCGTTCTCCCCTACCTTATACTTGGATGGTTATGTCGATGTGGTTCAACGGCACTGGAATACTGAAAGAGAACCTGATAATCACCGTATCGATCTGGGTATCGCTCTCTTTAATCGATACAAGATTACCGCCTCGGATCACACCACCAAACTTGGCAACTCTAGTGTTGTCTTTTAGGAACTTAATACCAGCGCCCGCAGTCGTCTTCAGTGAGTCCAGCGTGGTGTCCACGATGTTGTACTGACCGATGAACTTGGCATAGGTATTTCTCCAGAACTTGGCAATGAAATCCACGTTCTTGGTGATGCTATATTCTTGGAACTTGATCGCAGAACGCTCTGTCGTCAGCTGGTGGCGGACGTACAGCGGAAGATCCAAGCCGTCTTGTGCAAAGATCATGGTACCGCCGTCGGCGATGTTATCAAGTTCTTCTTCGGTGAAGTAGCGGGTGCTGTGCTCAAAACCCAGGAATCCCGATACTGCCAGGTTGGTGAACCCTTGCTGTGTGGGCAGGCCCGTGGTAAGCGCCGCAATCGCGCAGCAGCCGTAGTATCCGGGAACTGCGTAGATGGACTGCCCAACAGGGGCTTCCAGAGAATCCGGCCATACATGGACTACGCGGCGAGATGCAAAGCTCTCACTGTAGCCTTTGACAGCATCAGACTGCTCGGACTTGCTGAGGTCACGGTCGACCTGGTAATCAACGGCGGTAACCAGCGAGGTGGCGGCCAGGATCGCCGGCGACAGAGTAACTTCTTTTTCACTGACCACTGTTGCAATCGCATAACGGCCACTCAGAGCACCAGCAAGGATATCCAGGAAATGACCTGCTCCTACGCCGTTCGACAGGAACTGCGCGTTGCGGTCGTAGAAGCTTGCGCCGCCAGCCGCCAGGCCGTCCTTACGATAGACGTAGTACTGGATGTCGGCAGGAGATCCCGAAGCCAAGAAAGGCATCGTGAATACCAAGGTAGTGTTATTGGTCTTCGACAGAACTGTATAAGTTCCTAGAAGCGTGCCTACGCTACCTGCCACAACCACGACGTTATCACCAGGAGCTACGTTGATGAACTTGTCGGTAGTCGGGTCGATGAAGGTCACGCGGCTTGTTGCAAACACACCGGATCCTGTCAGCGCAGTGTTAACGATCGTACGTGCGCCGTTGGAAGCAGCCGAGGTGATCATCTCATCCTGCAAGATCGCCATGCGCGGCAGTGCGGAGTTAATGATTACAACGCGCTCAAGCTTACGCTCGGGAAGCGACATCTGCTCTACATGGTTTTTGTAGAGGGTATGAACGACCGGGTTCTGGGTCAGAAGGGCAATAGCATACATGTTACCACGCTTCAGAACGTCGGTGGCTGCTGTGTAAGAGAGCACTTCATTGACTACCGCATTGGCATCCAGACCAAGCCCGTTCACCGGTGTGACCGTATTCTGGAGCATGATCGAAAGACCATAAGCCAGTGGGTTAGTCGGAAGGATCTGGCCAACGCCAAACACGGCGTTCAAGGAAGCCACGTCGGTATACTGACGAACTTCGGTTGCCAGGTCGGACCGCAAGGCGCGATAAGAAGCCTGCAGGGCGCCAGACACGATAGTCTGTGAGCCATACAGAAGGGCTGCCGGGAGGGTGATCCCGCCAGTAGAGGCTACAAAGCCGTTTTCCAATGTAGTAGCCACCCGATTGAGTACTACAGTACCAACCTTACGGTTGATAACGTAGCTCAGAGGGGCTTCGGGGGTATCGATCATTGGGCTCTGGAGTACGAGGTCGTTGTCATCCGTGACTGCTTTCACAGTGTAGTTGCCGGCATTGGCTACGCCGCGGTCGCCTGCAATCATGTAGTTCACAGCAACGGAATCTGCCGAGCCGTCGTTGACGGGGTTATCGAGCAGAAGAAGAGTGCTGCCTACCTTCGCGGTAACAAGATAGGTACCTGTAAGAGAAGGAGCTACTCCGGTTACGGTTACAGTGTCACCAACTTTAACATCGGTGAACTGCCCTGTGACAGGAGCTTCCAAGCGGTTTGTAAGGCCAGCTGCCTTATAGGACTTGCCGTCCGTCCTGGCTGCTACGACGGCCACGGCCAACGCGGGAACGACTGTGAGCACGTCGCCAGCAGCGACGCCTGCGAACTGAGAAGGTGTGGCATCGGAGAATAGATTACCGACTACGGCACCAGTATCCTGCTCTGCCAGAACTTCTACAACTGCATTCAGCAAGGATGCTTCGATGGGCTTCTTGGTGGCTGGGAACAATTCATCAGTGGCCAACTCTGCCAGGTCCACAGCTGCTCCACCCATCAGACTTGCATAAGGGAAGAGTTCTTCAACGGAGGTGTATGTGCCCAGCGCGTCGCTATCAACTAGCTGGTACGCAGGACCTACAGCCACGCAAGGGAGCGAGAACGCTGCCAACGCGGGTACTAGTCCTACGAATTCCTGTGTAACTGTTACTCCAGGTCTACGGTATGCCATGATTTAACTCCTTTTTAATTGGAACAGATGTTCAATGATGATCTGTCGTAGCTGCCGGGCTGCTGTGTCTTCCATAACCCAACGATCTTGGATAAGAGCGGTGACGTAGATAGGAACCACGGTGGTCCTATCGTCCGCACCCTCTTGTTCTACAAGGGTTTCTGCTCCAATGTTCAGGCTTTTTATAGAAAAGAAACCATACTTCTGAAGGACGGGCCGGAAGAACTTGAACGAATTGAAGACCAAATGTCCAATTTGCTCCGCCTCAATACCCTCTCGGCTAATGCAGGATAAAGCCACTGATCCGGTGAGCAGATCGTTGAAGGTGTAATCCCCAGTTGATATCTTCCTGGATTCGACGGATCCGATTCCAGTCTGCTGCCAACTTAACGGTCCTCTAACGGCTATGACTGCAGGTCTTACGGAGACAGCAATCGTATCAACCGCATGGAGATCCGCTATCAGGATTTCCGATTTTGTGTCATCCTCGTCGTAATGATACGACCCTGGTGCCCGTTGGCTAAACAGTATCTGAAGAAATTCTATCGCAGTTCTTTTAAGAAATACAGCAACATTTGGGATATGTTCCCCGGACTCTATGGACCTTCTGGGAATCCCCTGTGATCTTGGCTCGGTGCCGTCGGTTAGGGCTGTCATCTCTTGACCATCCTACTTTTTGCTGCGGCTAAGATCTTATCTCTTATGCCATTGTGTACTTTATCATGAAGCTTGGTCATTTCTGCGGTGATATGCCCCAGAAGCTCCTTGTAGCTCGTCACCGTCTTGGTACCAGGAAGATCTGAGCGCTTTATCATCATGGGATATCCATCTTTCCAACCCCTTTGCCCTTAATGGCCTGAGGAGCTCTCTTAAGGCCGCGCTCTCCCATCACCATCGCATTGTCCGAAGGGAGCGTACCAGGAGAACTCGCCACCGGATGTGGCCCCGGCAGCGGCGGCGGGACATGTCTCCCACGTGATAACATACCAATATTGCTAGCCCTTTTATAAAATTCGTTCCAAAACCCTTCCATCAGAACTCCCTTTCTTTCTCTCGCGCCTCAAGCTCGGCTACCAGTTCTCGCCGACGGTCTTCTGGGACCTCTATTTTATATTCGACATCAGACGGATAAACCGCATTAAGGCGCGCCATCTGAAGGGTAATCGTGCGATTCTTCTCGGGGTAGCGGACGTTCTCCACCTTCCAGAACCTGTTAGGTTTCAGTTCGACGATAAGATCATCTGGGGTGAGGATCGGATAGTTCACCGCCAGGATATCTGTCTGACTGAGCTGCTTGATCCCCCAGTCCGCGACCTGCTCGGCCTTGGGATCGGGTTCGAACTCCATCCAGACCTCGATGGGGTCGTAGTAGCCGCCGAGTTTGCCCGTGCCATAGCAGGTGTGGCAGTTGCTCTTGGTAGCGCGCTTAAGGATCTTGTCCCAGCATTCAGGGCAGTAGACACCGTCATGCTTTTTCTTATAGACCATCGCAGGAACACCGGTTACCCAACGGAACTTATAGTAATGCTCTTCATTAATGTAGAGCTGGACCAGGTCGAGGTCCCCGTCCCAGGTGGTCATGCTCGATGTGAAGGTCTGGAGGGCTACGCCGCCAACCTCTTCTACCGCACGTACGCGGTAATAGTAGAGCTTGTTCAGATCCAGAAGCACACCCGTCTGATCCACATACTCGTAAAGGCCAGCAGCAGACAGGCCTGTGGCGTTGAGCTGTTGGAAGTTCTCGGGGCTTTCCCCACGATCCACATAGAACTTCAGGTTGGTGAGGTTCTGGCTCGTAGGCGTAAGCCCCCAGCGTATCAGCACCCGGCTGATATGCTCGATGTTCAACACCATCACAGAGATGGACTTGAACGAGATGTTCCTAAGTTGTGAGGTGCCGCAGATCATTTAAAACCCTTTGCAGCCTTCTCTTTCGGCGCATGTAGCAACTTATCCATACTGGCCCCGGCTAATCTCCCTGAGCGTCGTAGTTCCCTGGTCGCCTCTTTGCCTGATAACGACTTTGCTCTTTGTAATGAACTCTCGGCAGCTCTGGAGAGTAGCCCATGACTCAACGCTCTCTTCTCAAACCCTTCCCAGAATGCCTTCTTAACCATGGTTATCCTCTCCACCCTAAAGCTTCGTATTGCGTTGCGCTCATGGCAATGTGCCACGAACAGACTCTTTCCTTTAACCGCCAGTGGGCGGACTTTTCTCTCAGACACCTCGCCGTTTTCTTTACGGTAGGTGATATGCACATCCTTTTCCTTGCCGCGCGCGTTATGCCGGATAGCCTCATTGATGAGCTTAACATGCTCAGGATGGAGCTTCTTGCTGCGGAAGGTGCGGATGTGTTTCTGCTCAGTCACGCTTATCTTCCCATCCAAACCACCCATAATTTTTATGGCGATTTTCATGTTTATACTTTTCGACTTTATCCTTAGCATGCCCAATACCCAAGCCGGATAGTCCACCTAACGCCGCACCGCCTGCCCCGCCTATGGCCACAGCTTTAAGCATTTCTTTGCGTTGGATCGCCCGGAGTACCTTTGTATAAGATTTCGCATTCCTTATTGCGGGGTGCCCCAATCCGTCTACAAAAGCGTGTACTCCGCCCATGCCCACTCCCAAACCAGCCCCTAGCGCGCCGCCGACCGCTGCCCCACGTCCGATATACTTCTTTTTGTTAGTTTTATCCTCGGAGCTTTGCTCGGCAGCTCTCTTCTCAAACCCATCCCAAAACGCATTCATAGTTTACCCCACCACTGCTTTTATTACAGTATCTCGGGCCCATCCCGGCTCATGCTTTCTAATCTTTGCTTCGTGGATAAGGGACTTAATCTCCATAGGCTTGACATTATGCGCCCAATTGATTGCCGGCGCTTCGCCCATCTCCCTGATCTTCGAGGTCACCTTCTTATCCAAGTTAGGAAGATTCTTGTGCAGCCACCCATGAACCGCCTTATCCGTAGGGTCTTTGCTCGCCTTTAGAACGGACAAGAGATTGTGGATGTAGCTTCGATATATGGTCTTGTTGGTCACGGCACTCTTCTCGAACCCATACCAAAAGCCTCCCATATCTAGTCTCCAAACTTGTTACTCTTTCTAGAGTTTTCCTCGAATGTTAAATATTGTAAGTTAGAACCTTGGGCATTTTCCATAACCCATTGATTTATCACCACGAATAGCCAATTTTATCATATTCTGATGCTACGCCGCCCCAGCCACCTACAATGTTTTTCGCTATCTTCATGTTCCTTTTTTTGACTTCATAATCATTAGCAAGATTGATCATCCAGTTCATGTAATAGCTGCTCTTATTGAAACGCATGAAGCTGGATCCGCCGGCCTGATATTGCAGCTCGTTTCTGGCTTGATAGATACCTTGGGTTTTCAGGAGCTGAACGACTGAGCCGTGCATTAAAAGATAAAGACTCGGATAGTTATTGATGTCTATCCGGTCTATAAAAGGCGATGTGCTGTTCCAATCCGAGATGGTCATCTCAATGGCAAACTTCAGGAGTTCTTTGTCAGATTCCTCTTTCCGTATGAGCTTGTTCAGTTGCGCGGTGTCTCGAAGAAACAGGATCAGGTATCGTATTGCCCGCTCCATCCGACCAGTGGCCTCATAAGACTGAAGAACCATAATGACTCCTTAAGCAGGAGGGGCCATCTCTGGCTCACTGGAGCTCTCAGCGGTCCTCTGCTTACGCTTCATATTTTTGTTGGCGCGAACCACGAAGTTGGGATCCCCGTCTGGGTTAATAGCACCTTCGGTTTCTTTGCCACTTTTTTGCTTATAATCATCTTCGCCCATCTTTACTGCACGTGCAACTCTTTCAGCTGCGGGATGTGCTACGATGTCATCCAACTTCGCGTTCTCGTCAGGGGCTAGTAGGTCAGGCTTCTTGCCATCTAAAGTATGCTTTTGGAGTACGGAGGTTACGTCATCGATCTCTTCGATCCTGATGAACCCGCCGCGCTGCAGCCTCAGCATGCCTTCGTTGACATGGCTGACGATTCTGGGGCGATGCCTTTCGACTTCGATTCTCTCATTGGTGTCGGTCCTGAATGCGACATTGTGACCTACACGTTCAACAGTAGGTCTCAGGTCTTCACCGGTTTTGGGGTGTAGCTTCGGCTTTTTGACCGTCGTGTTTACGATTTTGTACCTTTTAGATGATGTCATGTGTTCTCCTAACATTTCATAAAGACAGGGGATGATAATACACCACCCCCTGCCCCACTTAAAGACTTAGATGGTTCCACCAACAGGGATCGGATTCGGAACGTCGAGTTCGATCTTCGCGATCGACTTAATGTTGCCAAAACCTTCTGCGATGTATTCCCAGGTCTTCCACATAACCAGGTCAGCTTCTTTCTTGATCCAGAATTTCACATCATTCAGGATGAAGAAGTTGCCAAGGTATGCCGGCTCAGCAAATGCCCAGATTTCACCGGGGAGCAGAATGTCGTGCTTGTTGGTCACGACAAGCTTGCGCTTCAGGATCGTCTGATACTTGTAGCCGTCTACCGTGATTTCAGATGCCAACGGAGAGCCGACGTCAGTCGCGGGCTGTACCATGTAGTCATCATAATCCACGGTGTTCATCAGACATACGTCTGCCAACAGTTGATCGTAATCGATCATCTTGAACAGACTGTTCATTTCTCGGCGGTCTACTGCGGTAGCAGCAGATACAAGACGCTTGCCAGTGATGGCGATGGCGGCTTCTGCGTACTCGATGAACTTAATGTCTTCGACTTTCTGAATGTCCTTGATGCTGTTTTCTTCGATGACTTTGGTGACCGGATAATCGTACGCCAGAAGTTCGCCTTCCGACTTAACGAATTTTTCCGACTCGACTTTGAAGAAGGGCAGTGCGTAACGTTTGCCCTGGATGTACCGCTCGTCGGCTTCCGAAGCAAAGTTGATCGCCATGGCCTTGCTGTCATGTTCGATGTCAACGATTTTGATCAAGGTGTCGTGGTCGGTGGAGCGAGTAAGGTCGACGCGTGTTACGGATTCGGGCGGAAGGATTCTTCTGCCAAAGCCGATTTCACGAATCTTGGCTCTTACGAACGCTGCACCAGCCGCTGCTGTCTTTTTCATGCCGTCAACAGTGTCCAACTGCTCAATGAACAAGTTGTTGAATGTTTGGGCGTCTAATCCTTCATACATACTAACCTCCTTAGGGTTTTGTTAGAGGGCTTATTCTACGCCGCCCAAAGTTTCAAATGTGAGGTAGCCATTGCCAACTTCCAGAATGCGTGCGAGTTTAACGTCGCTGCCAGTCTGTTTCGTTACAAGTGCATCCCCTGCCCCAAGATCTTTAACGGTGAGGTAGTCCCCAACGCCATAGGTCTGGCCACTATCGTAGCGACTGGTTTTCACTACAACCGGGTGACTCATAATCAGAGTTACCTGGCCGGTAGCATGAGAGTCGAAACGATCCGTGCCTGCGAATACCAGATAGGTTCCGCCAACCGGATTAATAGTAGGACGCTCTGCTTTGCCATCGCTATTCAGAACAGCCCACTCGCCTTTTAAGAAAGAAGCGCCAGCGGCTACTTTCTTATCCACCCGAAACATTGTCTCAAGTCCTCTTAAAACAGAGAGACTGAGATCTTCTTTTGTGAGATCCTCGCCGACGGGAACGACGCGGATATCAGAGATTGCAACTACCATCTCTTCCTCCTAAAGTGTTAAAGTTCTTCCCCTAGGATAGTCGCCTGGAATTTTTCTGAAGGGTTAAGCACGGCTACTGAGTCCTTGAGGCTCAGTTCGCCTAGTTTTAAGTTTCCACCCGACAATTCCAACGCTTTCTCCAATACTACCAAATCCTCGTTTACAAGTGATGCTAGTTTGATCTCCAGCTCACCATGCGTCGACGGCAACTGCGCTATACCTAATTCTGCCTGCTTGTACAGGAGTTTTAGAGCGTGTGCCCGCTTCTCATGCTCCTTATTCTTCTCATGAAGCTGAAGCATTACGGAAGCCACTTTAGTTCTGAGTTGTTCGTCCTGCATACCGTTGCCTTGGTGTCGCATCTCGTCCAACTTCTTGATCCCTTTCTCTAATCCTACACCGACTAGGATAGGTTCGGCAATATCTCTTGCTTTTATAAGAGGCGCTAGTGCCGAAGATCTCTGGATAGCCCTGGTGTGACCCTTCTTCCAAGGCACCTGTTCCGTCACACGAAACATGTGCTTACCTACCACTGGGATCTTTTCCAAACCTCTGCCTAACGTGGTATCTATCCTTAGGGCGGGTTTCCCGACATAGTCCCACATAAACTTCCGGGCTTTACGCTTGTACTTACCTGGTAGTACCTTTGTAGCCAGGGCTCTGACGGGCCACAGCAGCAAAGATTCATCCCCAGACACCACCGACTGGTGGCGCATCGCCCTATAAACCCGATCGGGGTCTTTAACCCCATGAAGACTCTTCACGAACCAATCAGGTGCGGTTTTCGGCAGCTTACCCGCGACAGCGGGCGCGACCGCCTTGGCCGTTTCCGCTATCCCTTTTGGGACGCGTAAGGCCAAGAGCCTCTTCAAGATCGGCTTAATGAACGCTTCTTTTTCCACGCACTTATGCCTTCAGCCAGGGGAGCTCATCAAGTACAGATCGGAACTTTACACCAGCTTTCTTCTCGAAGAACTTCGATAGCTGTGCTTCGGAATACCCCGACGCCACTGCCTTGTCCTCGAAAGTAGCCATCTTGGACAAGGTCTCCAGGTTAAGGAGGGTGTCCACAACCGCTATCGAGTGCGCGATCTTCTCTGTAAGAGACAGTGCTATTTCCTCGTTGCTGACTCTGCCGGAGGTCGTCAGCTCCTCGGCAAGCTTAAAGATATCATCCTGCTGCACAGGCTGTGTCTGGGCCAGCTTGGTTTCGATAATAGCATCGGCTTCTGACAGTAACGCGTCTAACGATTTTGCCATTATACACCTCGTTGGAAAGGGGGGCAGAGCCCCCCTAATGACTTAGTCTTACTCTCCGTCTTTTTTGCCAAAGAGGGCTTTGCCGCCTCTATAGCCGCCGTAGCCGAGTGCGCCTGCGCCGCCAGCAATCGCTGTGCCTTTAGCAACGGCTTTACCCATGCTCGATCCGCCAGCCTTGAGGGCCGCCATACGCTCTTCTTTGGTGAGCTTCGCGCCCGGGTAGTTGCCTACGCCTTTGCCCGTTATCGCAGCGCTAAGTCCCTGTGCGCCTTCACGAGCTTCCTGCGGAATCTTCTTGGTGCCTTCCCAGGCTTTCCCCGGAGCTGCTTTTGCTTTGCCAGGAAGCTTTTTCGCGCCTTCCCAGGCTTTACCAGGAGCGTCTTTTGTGGCATTCCAAGCTTTCCCGGGAGCGTCTTTTGTGGCTTTCCAAGCTTTGGAGCCGAATTCTCTCAGAGCTTTCATCTTGCCGCCTTCGGCCACTTTTTCTTCCAGATAGGGAAGAAGATAGACGGTCTCGTCGCCATGGCGTTCTGCGCCTAACTTACGAAGGCCATCAAAGAACCCTCTTTCGATGAAAGCGCCGAGTTCTTCAGCGGTTTTCTTGGTTTCTTCGTCTTCGTCTTCTTTTTCGTCTTCCTTCTTATCTTCCTCAGCTACCTTGGCAAATACTGTGTCGAGGTAGCCTGCGGTTTCGGTTGCAAGTTTTTCAAAACCGGTTGCGTACATCTCTTGTGCAAGAGACATCTCAGCAGCTGCGACTTTGTCGAACTCCCCCAGGTCTGTGTTGAGAAGGTTTTGGTCTTCTGCGCTTAACTCTTGATATTTCATACTATTTAAACTCCTATTGTTCAATTTTCATGTTCACGAACCCCAAAGATCTCAGTCTTCCAGCTGAGACAACAGCCATGCTTTGCGAAGAGCTGCGCTCTTGATAGCGGCCGACTTCTGCTCATAATCCCCTACAGTGCGCTTGTCATTCAGAGCTTTCACTTCATCGGTGATCACCGGAGAAGTGTCGATCTTGTCGCTTGCGTTTGCAGGCTTGTTGGATTTCTGTGCTTGAGGAGGAGTGGTATCTCCATGGGGATTACCATCATGCTCAGCAGCAGTAGAGCCGCTTACGGTTGCGCTGCCAGACAGTACGTCTGCAGCAAGTTTTTCAACCCGACGATCCCAGCGGGCTGCGAATGCGTCATAGGCCATCGCGCCAAGATTTTGCTCATAAGCAATTTTTTCTTGCTCTTCTGCGGTCTTGGACAACATGCCATCTTCTGGAAATAGTTCATTGTAAAGTCCACCTAAAGACACGGATGCCTCCTTTTCTTCTTTTTCTTCTTTGTCTTCTTTTTCATCTTCTTTGGAGCCTTCTTCTTCTTTGGCTGTCTTGCCAAAGTCGAGTCCGAGTGCGGCTGCGAGGCTATCAAGTTCGTCAGAAGCGTTTACGCTTGCAGTTTTGACCTGATCACTAATTCCAAAGTCCTTTTCCATGAGTTCTTGCAATGTTGGCATACTAATACTCCTTTTGCCTGTTAGAAAATCCCCTGAATCTACACCATTTTGGGGCCAGTCTTCGACCTTGCTTTCTGCCGTTTCTCTAGAAGTCTAGAGCCAGCTTCGATAGCAGCTTGATCGAAAAGCCCGCCTACAATTCTGCCAGGAAGGTTCGCCTTGCCCATGGCCAATGGCCATATTACAGAGCTCGACAAGAACTCCTGCACATCTGCTGTCTTTATCAGATCATACCCGCATAGTTCGTTTGCATGCTTCACCGCCTGAGGAAACTTACTGGCAGCGGATGTTGCCAGAGGTTTCATATGGCGAAGAAGATTAGCGGAACTGACAGGATGACCTAAACCAGACAACATCGCGTCAGCAATTACGAGCGCGCTTACGGGGCCAGGGTTCTGACGGATAAACCGCTTTATCCGCCCTTCTTCCTCGTAAGGGCTCAGCTCGTGTTGCTTCTGCAAAATACCCGACCCCATGTTTGCTAGAAAGACTAACGGTAGCCTCCTTGCCGCAGCCCCCAGGTCTAAGCCCATGGCGACTTTGGTGAAAGGCTTCTGCTTATACTGCTCGATCCTAGCGAACACATCGTTAGTATCGGGGTTGCTGTTTGAATTTTCTGGAGAATACTGCCCCTTGACCCTCGGTCCGGCGACTGTATTAAACAACCTCATCAGCCCGAACCCCATAGCGGCTGCCAGACCCATCCCCGCTTTGGTCGATAGGATCTTGTTGATCCCCTTTAGGGTTTCCTTGGGGGCTAGTTGTGTGAGGGCATAATATGCCGCTGCCGCTGCGGCTATAGGGAGCATGGGCCCCATGGGCTTGCTTTCGGATTTTACGTTTTCGGCAGCTATCTTGAAGTAACGTGGTTGGGGCTGTTCCTGCCCTTTCTTAATCATGATCACCAGGCGCGGGCCAAGGTGGTTGGGAAAATTACTGCGGTCCGGCATGAACGGCATAAGCCTGTTCATGATTCCTTCGTCAAAGTTATGAGCGCCGATATCAAGATCGGGCATCTTATCTTTAGGGAAGGTCTCTCCTGGATCTGGGTCGAAACAAGCATTCATGGAGTCCAACTTGTCCGCCAGAGGCCTGTTTCCTGTGCTGATAAGGTAGATTCTCTGAAACTCCTGTGGCTTGGGGAGGATTCCCAGGATGAGCATGGTGGACATCACCTCGCCGAGAGGGGCCTCCCCCAGGCGAGGTGATGTCCA
>Ga0209777_10003143_pt1 | contig 20840 bp, 19 predicted proteins | sample FrelakmetHBP12HB_FD_187147 | JGI IMG/M metagenome (GOLD analysis project Ga0209777, IMG submission 187147) | Freshwater lake sediment microbial communities from the University of Notre Dame, USA, for methane emissions studies -HBP12 HB (SPAdes)... | ecosystem: Environmental > Aquatic >...
TGATGAAGCTGGCCAAGCCGTCCGCGATCTTCCTGCACTGCCTGCCCGCGCACCGCGGGGAGGAGGTCACGGATGCGGTGATCGAGGGACCGCAGTCCCGGGTGTTCGACGAGGCGGAGAACCGCCTCCACGTCCAGAAGGCACTCATCGCCACTCTACTGGGGTAAGCCATGGCTCAGACGGAGACATTGAAGCGCACCCCCTTCTATGACCTGCACGTCGCGGCGGGGGCCAAGATGGTCCCGTTCGCCGGCTACGAGATGCCGGTCCAGTACCCCGAGGGGATCACCGCCGAACACCACGTCGTGCGCAAGGGCGCCGGCCTGTTCGACGTCACCCACATGGGCGAGTTCGAGATCACGGGGAAGGACGCCCTCGCCTTCGCGTCGTACGTGACGGTCAACGACCCGAACGCGCTCGCGGTCGGGCAGGTGCAGTACTCCTGCTTCCTGCACGAGACGGGCGGGATCGTGGACGATTGCCTGGTCCACCGGATGGCGGACCGGGTGATGATCGTCGTGAACGCCTCGAACTGCGCCAAGGACTGGAAGCACATCAACCAGTTCAAGGGGAAGTTCGACGTCACGCTGAAGGACCGTTCCGACGAGACGTCGCTCCTGGCGCTGCAGGGGCCGAAGTCGCAGGAGGTGCTGCAGCCGCTCGCGCCCGGGGTCGACCTCGACGCGATCGGGTTCTACCACTTCACGACCGGCAAGGTGGCCGGCGTGGACTGCATCATCGCCCGCACCGGCTACACGGGCGAGGACGGCTTCGAGCTGTACCACGACCCCGCCGAGGCGCTGACGCTGTGGCACGCGCTGGTGAACCCCAAGAGCATCGTGAAGCTGGTGGGGCTCGGCGCGAGGGACAGCCTGCGGCTCGAGATGGCGTACCCGCTGTACGGGAACGACATCGACGACGAGACGACGCCGTTCGAGGCGGGGACCGGCTGGACCGTGAAGATGAAGAAGGGCGACTTCGTCGGGAAGAAGGCGCTCGAGGCGCAGCTGGCGAAGGGGCTGAAGCGCAAGCTGGTCGGCTTCAAGCTGCTCGAGCGCGGCTTCCCGCGGCACACGTACCCCGTGTTCGTGGACGGGAAGCCCTTCGGCGAGGTCCGCAGCGGGATCGTGAGCCCGTCGCTCGGCGACGCGATCGGCACGGCGTACCTGCCCCTCGCGGTGGCGAAGCCGGGGACGCGCTTCGAGGTGGAGATCCGCGGCAAACGGCTTCCGGCCGAAGCCGTGCCGACGCCGTTCTGGACGAAGGGGTCGCGGCGCTGATCCGGGTCGCGATCCTGACGGTATCCGACGCGGGGGCCGCCGGCGCGCGCACGGACACGTCTGGTGCGGCGGTGGCGGAGTGGGCGGTCTCCCGCGGCTACACGGTGGCGGCGCGCGAGCTGGTGCCGGACGACACGTCGGCGATCGCGCGCCGGCTCGTGGCGTGGGCGGACGGCGGCGTGGCCGACCTGATCCTCACGACGGGGGGGACGGGCCTCGCGGCGCGTGACGTGACGCCGGAGGCCACGCGCGCGGTGCTGGAGCGCGAGGCGCCGGGGCTGGCCGAGCTGCTGCGGTCGCGGGGCGCGGCGACGTTCCCGCGGGCGGCGCTCGCGCGCGGGGTGGCGGGGGTCCGCGGCTCGGCGCTCATCGTCAACCTCCCGGGGTCCACCGGTGGCGTGCGGGACGGCCTCGCCGCCCTCGCCGAGGTCGTGGACCACGCGGTGGACCTGTTGCAGGGCCGGACGGGGCACGGCTGATGGCGCACAAGGTCGTGATCACCCTCGACGACCTCGAGGCGGCGGTCCGCGCGAACGCCGCGTTCGAGGCGGCCGGGTTCGAGACGACGATGGTCTCGGCCCTGGACGACGTGCGCGCCGTGGTGCGGCGCGAGGACCCCGACCTCCTCCTCCTCACCGGCGGGCTGCACGAGCCGGCGGCGCAGCGCCTCCTCGGCGCGGTCCGCGACGGGCGCGTCGCCGCACTCGGGCTCCTCGAGCCGACGGACGCCGAAGGCGACGCGCCGGCGCGCCGGCTCGGGCTGGCCGCCGCCCTGGTGAAGCCGTGCGACGCCGAGGAGGTGGTGGCCCTCGGCCGGCGGCTGATCGAGCGCAAGCGGCTCCAGGAGCGCACCGGCATCCTCGGCGAGCACCCCGCCATCCAGGAAGTCCTGATCAAGATCGAGCAGCTCGCCCCCGTCTCGAGCACCGTGCTGATCGAGGGGGAGTCGGGGACGGGGAAGGAGCTGGTGGCCAAGGCGATCCACGACCTCTCGCCGCGCCGGGGGAAGCCGTTCATCGCCGTGAACTGCTCCGCCCTCGCCGAGACGCTCCTCGAGTCGGAGTTGTTCGGCCACGAGAAGGGGTCGTTCACCGGCGCCGCGGAGCGGCGGCTCGGCCGGTTCGAGCTGGCGGACGGCGGGACCCTCTTCCTCGACGAGGTGGGGGACATGCCGCCGTCCACGCAGGTCAAGCTCCTGCGGGTGCTGGAGGAGCGCGAGTTCTACCGCGTGGGCGGGGTGGCGCCGATCCGGGTGGACGTCCGTGTGGTGACGGCCACGAACCGCGGGCTCAAGGCGCTGGTCGAGGCGGGGGAGTACCGGCAGGACCTCTACTACCGGCTCAACGTCCTCTCGATCTACCTCCCGCCGTTGCGGGAGCGGCGCAGCGACATCCCGCTGCTGGTGCGGCGGTTCAGCCACGAGTTCAGCAAGATGCACGACCGCCCCTTCCACGGCATCGCGCCCGAGGCGATGCAGATCCTGGTGGACGCGCCCTGGCCGGGGAACGTGCGGCAGCTGCGGAACCTGGTGGAGTCGATGGTGGTGCTGGCGCCGGCGAGCGAGATCCGGCCGAGCGACATCCCGGCCGACGTGCGCGAGCGGGGGCGCGACCGCCTGCTGCCGGTGCGGGTGCCGGGGCTCACGCGCGAGGTGGCGGGCCAGGAGCTGGCGTACATCGTTCAGACGCTGCTCGACCTACGGCTCCAGGTGGAGGACCTGCGGCGCCGGATGGACGAGCGGCCGCAACGCCTGGATGTGTACGGCATCGCGCAGGCGGAGCCGGCGTACGCCGAGGTGGAGGAGCCGTCCGAGTCCGCGGGTGGAGAGACCACACATGCGGTGCCGGAGAGCGTGATCGTCTACCGGACGGGGATGCGGATGGCGGAGGTGGAGCGGACGGCGATCGAGGCGGCGCTCCGGGACACCCGCGGGAACCGGCGGAAAGCGGCGGAGATGCTGGGGATTGGAGAGCGGACCCTGTATAGGAAACTAAAAGAGTACGAATTAGACGCGGGGGGCACTTCAAGCCCAACTTGAGGTCCTGCCACCAAAGTGCTTGACATTTCAACTGCTTAGCGATAGTAATTGTGGCCCCGGATGGGAGCCGGTGCGGGTCCCAGGGTGTCCAAAGACGCGCTAACGGCTTTATTCACATACAGTTAAGCCATTTCGCCTGGGCTGAAGGCCCGGGCGCTCCTGTCTCGGCGAGACGTGAGTGAGGGAGCGCGCGAAGGTGAAGGTGCCGAACCCGGCGAAGCCGCGCGCGGGGGGGAGGCTGGACGCGCCTCCGGAGCGGCCGCACAGGGTGAAGAAGCGATATCGGCGGCGGCCGAAGCATCGAAGGCCGCCGGAGCGGGAATGAGCGAACAGAGGGGACGGCCCGGATTGAGCGCGAACCCGAACTTGCCGGCGCCGGGCGAATCGCCCGCGTCGTGGTCGCTGCGGCGGGCGGAGCAGCTCATCGCCTCGCTGGCGGGGGTGTTGTCGACGCGAATCGTGGCGGGGAAGGGTGGGGAGATCGAGGAAGTGCACGTGCTGGTGACGGCGGAGGTGCAGCCGAAGCAGGTGGTGCGGAACGTCGAGAGCGCGCTGATGGCCCAGCTGGGCATCAAGGTGGACCACCGGAAGATCAGCGTGGCGCAGACGGCGGAGGTGCGGCCGCTCGAGGTGCTGGAGGAGTCGGCGGTGGAGGAAGTGGCGAACCGGCGGACGCTGGTCTTCGCGCAGCTCGTGGTGGAGTCGCCGCGGCCGGGGCGGGTGCAGCTGCGGGTGATTCTGCGGCACGGGGAGGCGACGTGGGAGGGGGTGGAGGAGGGGGTGGACGAGGCGCGGAGCCGGGTGCAGCTGGCGGCGCGGGCGACGGTGCGGGCGATGGAGCAGGAGCTGGTGGACGCGGGCGTGGTGCTGGAGGGGGTACGGGTGGTGGACGCGTTCGACCGGAAGATCTGTCTCGCGGCGGTGCACGGGGTGGGCGGCCGGAATTCGCGCCTCCTGGTGGGCACGTGCGAGGTGAAGGAGAGCGCAGAGCAGGCGGCGGTCCTGGCGGTACTGGACGCCACGAACCGCTGGTACCTGATGCAGGTCTAAGCACGGTGTTGCAGGGCCGGCGCTCGGCGCCGGCATAGCGGAGTCTCACAGCTCTCTGACAAAGGATACGGACCCCCGGTGACGGCCCGAAGCGGGCCCGAGCGGTGCAGGAGGAGCGGAGCGTCGCACGCCCCTAGCGGATGGGCGTGACTTCTCGCAAGTGAGAGGAGGTGACGCTCTAAATGGATTGGTTCATTGCGGTGATCGCGGCGGTGTGCAACGCCCTGCTGCAGGGCGGTAGCGCCAGCTGGTAAGCCGCATCGGGGGCCGATCCTCAACGGAGCCATGACTGTCGTAGTTCGTTTCTATGTTGCCGCAGTTGCGGTGGTCGCCAGCGCGTGTTTGGCGCTGGCCGGGTGGAGTGTGCCCACTGCAGCTCTGGCACTGCATTGGAACGCTCTCGCCGCCTTTGTCGTGCTCGGATTCCTCTCCGAGGCATTCTACCTTCGACTTCGCGTCGGTCGGGGCGAGACGAGTTCGTCCGTTGCATTCATACCATTCCTTGCTGCGGTTCTTCTTTTTGACACCGGCTGGGCAATCGTAGTCGCCGCCCTCTCCGAATTGGCGGTGGAATTCGCTGTCAGGAAGAAGCCCGCCATCAAGATCGTCTTCAACGTCAGCCAGCTTGTCGTCTGCGTCGCCCTAGCTTCCTGGGTGTTCCAGGCGCTTCGCGGTGAGCCGAGCACTGCGGTGTTTGTTCTTCGCCCACTTGCGATCGCGGGTGCGGTTGGGACCTATTTCTTGGTCAACAGTTGTGCAGTGAGCGTCGCCGTTGCTCTTGGTGATCATATTGCGTTCGGCAATGCATGGTCTCGAATCGGCGGCTCCTCTCTCCTGTACGATTTTGCGTCGTCATCCCTCGCGGCTTTGCTCGCGTTTCTCTACGTTAAGTGGCAACTACCGGGCCTGCTGCTTGTAATCGTTCCGATTTGGTTTGTTCGCCACATCTATCACGTGGTCTTTCAGCTTGAGCAGGTAAACCGAGACTTGCTCGAGTTGATGGTCAAGGCCATTGAAGCCCGGGACCCGTACACTTCAGGTCACTCGCTTCGGGTCGCTCAGATCGCAGAGCAGATTGCCAGTGAGTGCGGGCTGGGCAGCCGGGTCGTCGGTCAGGTCCGGACGGCAGCACTCCTGCACGATGTTGGCAAGATTCACGAGGACTTCGCTCCGCTGCTTCGGAAGAATGGAAGGCTTGACCAGACGGAGAAGGCGCTGATGCAGACGCACCCGTCTCGGTCGGCTGAACTCGTAAACACAATTTCTGGCTTCCGAGGCCCGATCGTTGATGCTGTGAGGCACCATCACGAAAAGTACGACGGAACCGGCTATCCGATGGGATTGGCGGGTGAGGCCATTCCCCTCGGCTCGCGGATCATCATGATTGCCGACACGATGGACGCGATGACTACGAATCGACCCTATCGGGACGCGCTCACGTTCGACCGTGTTGTTGCTGAGCTCCAGCAGTTCGCGGGACGCCAGTTCGATCCCAGGTTGGTTGCCCTTGTGGTTCGTAGCGCTGCCATCCGAAAGATGGTGTCCGCTCGCCTCGGTGCACATGCAGAGTGGCCGCCCCGGACGCTGGAAGTCCTGACTTCGACGGGGCGTGCGGCGGCCCGCGCATAGGATCGAGCAGCTCAGTCTAGGACGCAAGAGCTGCTCTCTGAACACCGAGGGCACGGCGCTCCGCTGCATGGATAGCAAGGCGTGCTCGCCTAGCCTGAAGCCGAGAACCGTCGCAGCTCTCCCGCATCTCAGTGAGCTTAAGTCGTAGTCTCAGCCAGCTGTCGACGTCTCGACGCTTGAACTCGGGCCACGCCTGCTCAGCTATGGCGACAGCGCTCGAGGGATCACCCCTACTCATTGCAGTATCCCAGGCGAGGGTCGCCTCGAAAGTCCACCTTCAACTGTCTACGCGAGAGGGGAGCTTAGCGCTACGATGCGCTGTCCTTCGCCAGGAGGTGTCATCGTGGGGCTCAACATCTGGGAACTCCCGAACCACTGACCGGAAAGGCGGAGCGCGACTGGCCCTCCGTCGCGCTTACGCTCGGCGCACCCTAGATTCACCCTGCCAGTCGACTTCAACCTCGGAGGCTCACCCCAAGTGACTGCCCCGGTTGGCCGGACACTTGCCTTCACGCCTCTTGCAGACCTGCTACCCTCCGTGCGCCAGGCACTTGAGGAAGCCCGTTCGGCACAAGGGTGGGATGCCGACAAGCTAAATCAGGTGATTCGCAACCAATATGGATTCCTCGGTGCGTTCACCAGCGCACGTGTCGAGCGTAGCGAGATTGCCGGGAGGGGCTCGGAAGATGTGCTGTTTATCGAGTTTTCGCCTCCCGAAGGGCGGGACTTGGTGGCAGCGGAGCGCCGGTTCGAGCAAGCGTCGAATCGGGCGACTCGAGGCGAGGTCCGGCCGGCGCTAGCGGCGTACAAGAAACTCGCGGAGGAGTTCCCAGAAGTTGCCAAGTACCACCGGGCGCTAGGACAAGCACACCTAACGCTTGGCGACCTCGATCATGCGGAGGACTCCCTGTTGCGGAGCCTCGCGGTGGACCCGCGTGACGCCGATGCTCTGACCCTTCTTGGGAATCTCTACACCAAACGCGAGCGACCCGCCGACGCCATCCCGCTCTATGAGCGATCGTTGAAGCTGCGGCGCAACGTCTACGCTCTTACCAACCTTGGGGCAGCGTTCGCGGAGACGGGCCGTCTGCAGGAGGCTGTCAGTTCGTTCAGGGAAGCCGTGCGTGAAGACATGCAGTATCCGAACGCCTGGTTTGGCCTCGGTTTGTCCCTGAGTCGATTGGAGCGACTTGATGTCCTGCCTGAGGCCATCGCCGCTCTGGACAAGGCGCTCGCCGTCGTCATCGAAAGACGGCGCGCCCCAGACATCTGGGACTCATCGAAGGGACTGCTTGCGGGGTTGTCGGAGATACATGCATCTGATGAGCGAAACCGTGCCGCCTCTCTGGTCGCCGCGGTCGCGGAGACGGAAGGGCGGCGTGGAGGAATGCCTGTCCGCATCGAGGAAGAAGCTCTGACCGGAGCGCTGGCCAAGATTGAACTGGGCTGGGTTCATCACCGGCCATACCATCGGCTTCTGCTCACGACCGAGCCAAGCCCGCACCGACAGCATCACGCAAGGCACGAACTGGAGCATCTGCGGCTCATCAACACCGCTCGGGAGGCAGGGCGCAACCGCTGGTTCAGCTCCAGCGCGGCCTCTCGTGAAGGTGCATTGCGGTCGATGGAAGGGGAGATCACCCGCCTGTCCCGGAAGGGTATTCCCGAGTCAGAGTTAACGCCCTACGTGCTGACTGTTCTAGATGGCCTCCTAACTCAACTGTATAACTTCCCCATCGACTTCATCATCGAGCGCCGGCTCCTCGCCGAGTACCCGACGTGGCGCGAGTTGGTCTATAGCTCGCTGCGCTCCCAACTCGAGACATCGGTCAAGCTCGCGTTTGACCAGGCTATTGCCGCCCTCGCACCTGTTCGCATTCGTCAGGCGAATACAGCGATGAATGGCGCAATGGCGCTCTGGCTTGATGAAGCGTTCCCGCATCGCACGGACTTCGTCTCCAAGTTTGAGCGCACGGACACTTGGGCAACGTCGCGGAAACTCTACAAGACTTGGAAAGAGCGTGCGGAGAGTTGGTCACCGGGCATCGAGTACGAGTGGGTCGATGCTTGGGGTGACATTCTGAACCTGCGCGAGTGGTACCAATGGCTACCCGACAACTCGCCGGAATCCTGAGTCCCTGCAGCGGTAGCGACATATCTGGGTTCGGGCGAGCCGGCTAGCGACTGTGCCGCGGAGGGCCAAATGGGCGAACTGCGCGAGCTTATAGAGGACGTCGTCCGCTTCCGCGATGAGCGTGCTTGGAGGCAGTTCCACACTCCCCGCCAACTGGCGGCTGCGTTGGCAATCGAAGCGGGCGAGCTTCAGGAGACGATGCTCTGGAAGAGCGACGGACAGGTTGAGGAGGCGCTTTCCGATCCATCGGCTCTGTCTGCTCTCAGGAATGAGATTGGAGACGTGTTCATCTACGGCCTGCTGCTGTGCCACGCCACGAACACCGACCCGGCGGATGCAGTAAGAACCAAGTTGGCAGAGAATGCCGCGAAGTACCCTGTGCACCTCTCGAAGGGGAATGCCGAGAAGTACGATAGGTTGGCGAGGCCGAGCCACGTCTCGTCATCGAATCCCCTGAAAGCGAAATAGGGGTTATGCCCCTCGAGAACAGCGGAGCGGCACTCTTCGCCGGTAGTGCTGCCGAGTTTGTGGAGATGGCACCGGCGAGCAGCCTTACCGCTCACCTGGTCAGGGAGTACACCCGAGTTTGGGGCCGGTGCAACGACTCGGAGGTGCGTTCCTGGAAGAACAGCTTGACCGCACTCGCTCGTGTCGTGACAGGCTCGACGCTATCAGGGGCAGGTGTCGGGGTTGAACTGAAGCTGCCCGGGAATGACTGCCGAATAGACGCTTCATTCGTAGCGCGAAACGAGGAGGGACACCCGCACGTTCTGTTGGTTGAGCTGAAACAATGGAGCGCGGTGGGGCCAAGCCAATACCCTGATAATGTTGTGGTCAACGGCCATCAGAAGGTCCACCCGTCTGTCCAGGTTGCTGACTACGCTGCACATCTTTGGGGCACGCATTCTGCCTTCACGGAAGGTGGATTCGGTCTCTCGGCCTGTTCCTACTTGCACAATCTGCCCGCCGGTGAGGAGGTAGCCATCACCGGCCTTCAGTATGAGGGCGCGCTATCAGACGCACCCCTATTCACCAGTGGTAACGAGGGCGGGCTTCAGCGATTGATGCAGCAGAAGGTAAGCGGCGGAGACGGATTGAAGCTGCTGCCGCAACTGACTGAAGGCAGGTATAGGCCCTCGAAGGGTCTAATCGAGAACATCGGGAGGGCACTAAGACGCGAGCCGGTATGGAGGCTCCTCGACGAACAGAGACTGGCGTTCAATCTTGTGCGCGGGATGGTAGAGCGAGCCTCCCGAACAGGACAGAAAGCTGCTCTACTGGTCGTTGGAGGACCGGGAACCGGCAAGAGCGTCATTGCCGTTCACCTGGTCGTAGAGCTTGGCAAGGGTGGCCGCTACAGCGTCGCGCACGCGACCGGTTCCAAGGCCTTCACGACGAACCTCCTTGCGATAGCGCCACGGGGCGGGAGGGGGGTCTTTCGGTACTTCAACAGTTTCACGCACAAGCGAACGCCCGAGAATGTGGTCGATGTGCTGCTCTGCGACGAAGCACACCGCATCCGTGTGTCGTCTAACTCGTTTCGGACACCTAAGGCCCTTCAGTCAGAGATTCCACAGATTCAGGAGTTACTGCGTGCGGCGCGGGTAAGCGTGTTCTTCATCGACAACCAGCAGAATGTGAGGCCAGACGAAATCGGCTCCATCGAGGAGATTGAACACGGCGCGGCAGCGGCTGGCATCGAACTCCAGCGTGTCAATCTCACCGGTCAGTTTCGCTGCAATGGTTGTGCTCCCTACATCGACTGGGTGGAGAACACACTCTCGGACGCTCCTGTCAAGCCAGGTGGTTGGCTGAACAGGGAATACGAGTTCAGGGTCCTGGACTGTCCAGAAGCGCTAGAACAACTGGCGCTCGAGAGAGCAGCGCGGGGTAGTAGTGCCCGTCTCGTAGCCGGCTTCTGTTGGCCGTGGTCGGCGCCGAGGAAGGATGGCACGCTGGTGCGGGACGTCAGAATCGGCCCGTGGGAGCGACCGTGGAACGAGAAGGCTCCGGTGGCTGAGCCTGCTCCAAGCCGTCATCCGTACTATCTGTGGGCTACCCAGCCAGAGCGCATTCGAGAGGTGGGCTGCATCTACTCGGCCCAAGGGTTCGAGTTCGACTACTGCGGCGTCATCATCGGCGACGACTACGTTTGGCGACCAGGCCACGGGTGGGTTGCCAGCAAGGCGGCATCCTGCGACAGCAAGATTACCCAGACGAAGGATCTCTCGACGGCGGCGATCAAGAACCTGCTTAGGCAAACGTACCGCGTCCTGCTAACGCGAGGGATGAAGGGGACCTTCGTCTACTCTACTGACTACGAGACACGTCAGTTCCTGCAAGCCCTCGTAGCCAGTTGACTGTTGACCCACTGCACGTTCCGCCCGCGGGCGAATGCTCCACCTCCTGCATCGTCGCCCCCACCATGGGCGGCGTCATGTGCCATCAGGCCGATCAGGACACAGCGGCGTCGCAGACTCCCAAATGGCATCGTAGGCAGCTCTCTTCAACTGGCCTGCGTCCGCAGGTAAAGGCGCGATGTAGGTAGGCGCCTTCTTTGCGGCATCCTTGATTGACTGCCCAAGCACCCAGCAGGAGGCACTATCAACAAACACGACTCTGTCGTGGAGGTCCCTGGCTACACGGACGCTTACATCGCTGCTTCCCTGAGCCACGAACTTCTGGAGCGACGCCTTCAGAGCGCGCCCACACTCACGCGTCAAGAGTCGAACAGCGACTTGCGGAGACACCGTCGACAGATACACGTCGAAAATCTGCTCGTCCAAGTAGGGATCGATGACAAGCAGCGTGGACGTCGCTGAGGCGAGTAGCTCGCGAAGCGCCTTGAGAAAGTCGTAGACCGCACCTGGACCGAATACCTGTTTCGGCGATACAGGGAGATCCAATGCCAGATCAGCTTCGGCTCGGTGAAGCTCGGTGAGGATCGTACCTAGGTGATAACTGCGAGTTGTCCTCTCAACTAGTTGAATCATGGCCGTGCGAAAGATGATCTGTCGAAAACCATCCCAACGCGTCAAGAGGGCATCAGCTCTCGCAAGCCACTCGAGATGCAATCGTGACGTCGGCGTATACGCCGCGAAATCCGGAGTGCTCGCGATCGTGGCTCGGATCTCGGCGAGTAGAACTACCTTGTCCATTCGGCAACCATCGCTCTGAGGACTCTAACGGACTTGCACACAAGCTGCAGGGCGCCGAACAGAACCTGCAAACCACACTGGACTAATCCTCATTCGCCTGGCGCTCCGCAGGTCGGCGCCCTATCAGCTTCATGCGCCAGTTAGGCACACCACTATTGGGGGAAGAGGGCGCTTCCGAGCGCGAAGAGCCCGCGGTCGCCGAACAGACTAGCCACTAGGTCTTGGAGACCATGGAGGGTCGTGATCTCCAGGTGGCTGAGTGCGTACTTGAGCTCCATCATCGCGACCGTGATCGCCCACTGATGGTTGACATAGAGGCAGGTGCGGTCTACTCGCTGCGGGTCCTGCGCAATTGAGCCGTCTGGTAGGTAGGCCACCTGCCACAGCATCCCGTCAGGGACAACCAGGACAGGAACGATCGCCGCGACCATGTCCACGCTCTTGGGTGCAGCAGCCTGGGTCAGTAGATCGCGCGCCGCGTTAATCGACTGGCTGACCTTCTCGAACACAGCGCTGTCCAAGCGAACAAACGTGTCGTCGTTCTTGAGACTAACTTGGTCGGTTCGCTTTCCGACCTGTTCTGCAGGGCCGTACACGGACTCGACGCCAGTGATGCGTCGTGTCTCCGGCCAGCTTCGCCTAACAGAATGATTCGGAGGTCGTACGACCTCGTGGAAGGCTTCCGCCCCCGTCCGCGGAACCGTGTGAACGAGCAGCGGGTTCTCGACGCCGATGTTCTTGCACTCGACAGACAGCCACAGCTGCCACTGCCCCTGAGTGGCCAGAGCTCGGATGTCAAACTGGCGGATCTTCTCGGTGATTGGGTCCCGATACGTCGCGCCGTGCTGGCAATCGAATCCGAGTTGAGTCAGGGCGTGAAGCGTTCGCATCTCGAAGGCAAAATCTGCTTCTGACTCGAGAAAGGCCTTGATGTCGGTGTCCTCAATCGGCGTGCCGCGAGGGGCCATGGTCCCTCTCCGGATGCGTGTGCTGCTAACGGATTTGCGCATCAATTGCAGAGCGCGCCAACCGGATCCTACCAGGCGCACTCCTGAACTGCCGAATTGCCGCTACGGTAGGACTGACGCCGCCATCCGCCAAGCGCACCGCCGGTCGTGCGCGCTCTGTCAATTGCATGCGCTAGTTAGGCCGCTCGGGTCACGAGAACGTCACGGCGCGACGGCAATCTCAAGGGTGCCAGCCGGCACGTTGTCGGAGAACATGATGATCGCGTAGCGCTGATTGAAGTCCTTTACCTCGTAGACTGGGAGGTGCATGTCGGGTGAGCGAACGGTGAGGGTCGTAATCACAACCTCGGGCTCAAACGACAGGAACAGGGTACTGAACGACGCGAGCTGAACGTGCCCAGCGGGGCCAACACCTGTGACGGCCTGCTGGAGGTAGAACCACCGGAAGACGTTCTCGGCATGGAGTCGCTCTGGGGTTCGATGGTCTCCATACACGTGCAGCCGGAGGGAAGCTGACCTGACGGGGGCTAGCCTCCGCCGTCTGCCGCCAGCCGCCACTAGCCCCAGCGAAATACCCAGAAGGAACACGCCGATACAGAACGCGAGTCCGGTGGCCCAGGGGGGCGCTTTCGGAACGAGATACGGCAGGACTGCGGCGATGATGGCCAAGGCAATGCCAACAACCCCGATAGCTCGATCAACCATGAGTCCTCGCCAGCCAGCAGTTGGGCCTCATCGAGCGGCCTAACTAGCGTTTGTACTGCCGGACGGACCCCGCCCGTCGCATTCCATCGCTACGTATGCAGCGCGTGGCGTGGCACGGCAAGAGCCAGGTAACCCGAATGGTCGACTGGCTTTCGATGGGGTCTTGGCCGACGGGATTGCTGCGAAGCGGGGCTGCGTAGCCCGCGACCGATGCTGTCGTATGGGCGTTCGCGCCGCCATGCACCGAAGCGTTACTGCATCGCCCACGCATCTGGCGCCGCGATGGCGACCGTGTCCAGCGACCTAACCGCGACCCCGCAGCCAAGGCGAGGGGGGGAGAAGCGCTTCGGGGGCTTCTCTACTAATCCGGGGCCAATCTGACGCCCCAACCTCGGAGAGGACGCGCCTGTACTACATCTGCGAGAAGGAGCGGAGCTCGCGGGGCATGGCGGCCTCAGGGGTTCACTGGCAGCCATGGTATGGACAGTTTCGGTAGTTGTCCAGAAATGCGATTAGTGAGCTCGGAGAAGCTCGTAGTCAGCAACGAAGTGCTGTTTAGTGAAGCTCAACCTGGTGGTTGCGACTCGCGGCTGTACTGCCTAGCAGGAAGAGCGCTCGCTCTTCTTTGTGTGCCGGGTCGTGCGTCGGGCGAGGCTGACGTCCGCGAGCTGGCTTGCTCGCATCCGAATTGGCAGTGCTAGCGGCGCGCCGGCGCCGTGCGGGCCTCCGCCATCACGTCGGCCACGACCTGCTCGGCGCGCTTCCCCGCGGCCTCGGCGTTGAAGTTCACCACCAGGCGGTGCCGCAGGACCGCTAGCGCCGCCGCGTCCACGTCCTCCAGGTCCGCCATCGCCCGCCCATCCATCGCCGCCCGGGCCTTCGCGCCGAGGACCAGGTACTGCGACGCCCGCGGCCCCGCCCCCCACTGCACGTACTCCCGCACTACCGCGGGGGCCGAGGGGTCGTCCGGCCGCGTCATGCGGGCGAGCCGCACCGCGTGCTCCACCACCACCCTCGGCGCCGGGATGCGGCGCACCAGCCGCTGGAGATGGATCAGGTCCTCCCCCGTCAGCACCGGTTGTAGCTTCGGCAGCAGGTCCCCCGTGGTCCGCTCGACGATGGCCTCTTCGTCCTCGCGGCTCGGGTAGTCCACGTGCAGCTCGAACATGAAGCGGTCGAGCTGCGCCTCCGGCAGGGGGTACGTCCCCTCCTGCTCGATCGGGTTCTGCGTCGCCAGCACGAAGAAGGGCGCGACGAGCGGGTAGGTGTGCCCCGCCACCGTCACCTCGTGCTCCTGCATCGCCTGGAGCAGCGCCGCCTGCGTCTTGGGGGGCGTGCGGTTCACCTCGTCGGCGAGGACGATGTTGGCGAAGATCGGCCCGTGCACGAACCGGAACGCCCGCGCCCCCGAGGAGGGGTCCTCCTCGATGATCTCGGTGCCGGTGATGTCACTCGGCATCAGGTCGGGCGTGAACTGGATGCGGCTGAACTTGAGGGCGAGCGCCTCTGCCACCGAGGAGACCATCAGCGTCTTGGCGAGGCCGGGCACCCCCACCAGCAGGGCGTGGCCCCCCGAGAGGAGCGCGGTCAGGATGCCGTCCAGCACCTCGTGCTGGGCGACGATGCGCTGTGCGACCTGGCCGAGGAGGCGGCGCCGGGCGTCGGCGAGGCGTCCGAGCAGCGCGAGATCGGGATCGGGTGTACCGGGGGCGCTCATCGCCCGAAAGCTTACCCGCGCGATGCGAGTACGGTCAATCGGGAACGGGTTTGCGGCGGATTTCACAAGGGGTATATTTCCGCGCCCTTATGGCCCATGGACCGCAGGAGAACCCCATCGGCCGGGGGTTCGGGGCCGGCTACGCCATCGTCGGGGCGGGGTTCCAGTTCGCCTTCGCGATCCTGCTCTTCCTGGGCGGTGGCGTTCTGCTCGACCGCTGGCTCGGGACCCGGCCGGTCTTCACCCTCGTCGGCGTCGTGGTCGGGCTGGGTGCGGGCTTCTACGTCTTCTTCATCCGGGTGGTAGCGGAGTCGCGGCGGGGGAACGGGCCGGGGAAGCCGTCGGCGTGAGCTGGGCGGCGCGGCTGGTCGGGACGGCGCTGGCCCTCGCGGTGGCGCTGACGGGGGTGGCCGGCGCGGCTCGCGGCGGGAGCGCGGCGTTCTCGGCCGGGTGCGGTGCGTGGCTGGCGCTGCTGGCTCAGGTGGCGGCGGTCGCGCTCCTCCGCCCGGCGATGGGGGCCCGTACCCCCGAGTTCATGCGCCGGTGGGCCGCGGGAATGGCGGCGCGGGGGACGAGCCTCCTGATGCTCGTGGGGCTCATGGTGCTGCTGCGAGCCGCATTCCCGGTGATCTGGATGGCCTTCGGATACCTGGGCGTGCTGTTGCCGTTGCTCTTCCTGGAGACGCGCTTCCTGAGATGATGCAGACGCCCGACATCGGCAGGATGATCCTGGAGCGGACCGGCGACGCGCACCAGATCGAGGTGCCGTTCGGCGAGTGGCTCCACGTGGGACCCATCCACCTCCCCACGGGGTGGGAGGTCCACCTGGGGCGCTCGGCGATCGACCTCTCGCCGACGCGCAACGTCGTCTTCATGGCGCTCGCGGCGACGCTCGTCTGGCTCACGCTGTGGCTCACCGGGCGGTCGCTGGCCCGCCAGCGCGCGCAGGGTTCCGCGCCGCGCGGCCTGGCGAACATGGTCGAGGCGGTCGTCCTGTTCATCCGGAACGACGTCGCCATCGCCAACATCGGGCACAAGCGGGGCGCGGCGTTCGCGCCGTACATCCTGACGCTCTTCTGGTTCATCCTGTACTGCAACCTGCTGGGCCTCCTGCCGTACGGGGAGAAGCCGACGGGCAGCTTCTGGGTGACCGGCGCGCTGGCGCTGACCGCGCTGGTGACGATCGAGGTCTCGGGCTTCGTGGCGCTGGGGCCGAAGGGGTACCTGAAGACGATCGTCTTCGTACCCCCTGGGACGACGGGGATCACGGCGTTCCTGCTCACGTGCATCATGATCCCCATCGAGCTGATCGGGAAGATCGTGAAGCCCTTCGCGCTGATGCTCCGTCTGTTCGCGAACATGGCGGCGGGGCACTTCGTGATGCTGTCGCTCCTCGGGATCATCTTCCTCTTCGGCAACCTCCACTACGTCCGCTGGCTGATCGCCGGCGGCTCGGTGGCGTTCGTGCTGTTCATGATGGTAATCGAGCTGCTGATCGCGTTCCTCCAGGCGTACATCTTCGCGCTGCTGACGGCCACGTTCATCGGCCTGATGCAGCACGAGCACTAGTCGTCCGTCACACCCTTCGGGAGGAAGCACGATGTTCATGTTCCAGGATGCCGCGGCGAACGCGGCGGCGGTCGCGAAGAACACCAACGCCCTGCTCGGCGCGGGCCTCGGGCTCGGCCTCGCGGTCATCGGTGCCGGTCTGGGGATCGGCCGCATCGGCGGTCAGGCGGTCGAGGCGATCGCCCGCCAGCCCGAGGCTTCGGCCGACATCCGTGGCGCGATGATCCTGACGGCGGCGCTGGTCGAGGGCGTGGCGCTCGCGGCCGTGGTTTTCGCGCTCCTGTTCAAGGTGCTCTGATGCCGCTCGCGGCGTTCCTGCAGGCCGCCGCGGAGGAGGCGCCCAAGGGGCCGTTCGCCCTCACGCCGGGTGTCTCCCTCTGGACGCTGGTGATCTTCCTTATCCTCCTGGTCCTCCTGGCCAGGACGGCCTGGCCGGCGATCCTGAAGACGGTCGAGGAGCGGGAGAGGAAGATCCAGGCGCAGCTCGACGAGGCGGCGAAGGCCAACGCCGAGGCGCAGCGGGTCCTCGCCGCCTACCAGCAGCAGCTGGCCGCGGCGCGCGAGGAGGCGGGGGCGATCGTGGCGGCGGGCCGCCAGGCGGGGCAACGCCTGCGCGAGGACCTGGTCGCGAAGGGGCGCGCCGAGCAGGAGGATCTGCTGGTGCGGGCGCGGCGGGAGATCGGCCTGGAGAAGGACAAGGCGCTGGGCGAGCTGCGCCGCGAGGCGGTCGAGCTGTCCATCGCCGCCGCGAGCAAGGTGATCGAGCGGAACCTCGACAACGAGACCGACCGGCGCCTGGTGCAGGACTACCTCGACCACCTCGAGTCGTCGCGGTCGTGAGAGCCGACACCGTCGCCCGCAACTACGCCGAAGCGCTGAGGGACCTCGCGCAGCGGCAGGACGCGGTGGTCGCCTTCGGCGTGCTGCTCGACGCCGTGGCCGGCGCGGTGGCGACGGAGCCCCGGCTCGCGGCGGTGCTGGAGTCGCCCCGCGTCCCGAAGCAGCGCAAGAAGCAGCTCCTCCGGGAGGCGCTGGAAGGCCACGCGCCGAAGGTGTTCGTCGGCTTCCTGGAGGCGGTGGTGCAGCGCGGCCGCCAGGGACTGCTCACGTCGATCTCCGCCGAGTACGAACAGTTGGTGGATCGCCACCTGAATCGCGTCCACGCCGGCGTCACGACGGCACACGATGTGGACCCCGAGGCGGCCAGGGCCATCGCGGCATCGCTGGCGCGCCTGGTGGGCAAGGAGGTCTTGCCCCACTTCCGCACCGACCCCAGGCTTCTGGGTGGCCTGATCGTCCGCATGGGCGACCGGGTGCTCGACGGATCGCTGCGCCGCCGCCTGCAACAGCTTCGCTTCTCGATGCTTCACGCGCGGACGGGCGGCGGCGCGTAAGGGGGGTCCCCCGTGCTGGCAGCCGCAGTCGCCGCACTCCTTCTCCAGACCCAGGCCCTCCCCCCGCCGCCCCTCCCCCAGGGTGACACCGCGGGCTACTGGCAGCAGGACGTCCGCTACACGTTCCGGGCCGCCCTCGACGAGCCGTCGGGCGTCCTCGCCGCCGCGGGCCGCATCGTGTACCGGAACAACAGCCCCGACACCCTCCGCGCCTTCTACGTCCATCTCTACCTGAACGCCTTCCGGCCCGGCTCGCGCTGGTCCGAGAGCGAGCGGCGGGAGGGGATCCGGCGCTTCGGCTTCCTCCCCGACCCGTACAACGCCTTCGAGCGGCTGGGACGCGTCCGGGCCGACGGCGTCGCCGTCGAGCCCGCCTATCCCTTCGCGCCCGACTCCACCATCGCCGGGTTCCCGCTCCCGCGCCCCCTCGCGCCCGGCGACTCGGTCACGGTGGACGTGGAGTGGCGGTCGCGGCTGAGCGTGATCCCGCGGCGCCAGGGGCGCGCGGGGCGCCGCTTCGACTTCGCGCAGTGGTATCCGAAGGTCGTGGTGTACGACCGCTACGGATGGGAGGTGCACCCGCTGTACCTGGCCGGGGAGTTCTACGGGGAGTTCGCCACCTACGACGTCGCGCTCGACCTCGCCGCGGACCAGGTCGTCGCCGCGACCGGCGTGCCCGTCGAGGGAGACCCCGGCTGGATGGAGGCGCGCGCGACGCCCCAGACACCGGTCACCGTGCAGGCCGACTGGTACGGCGCCGTGCCGGGGGAGAACGACCTCGCCGCGTGGGGCCCGCCGCAGCCCGGCCGCAAGAGGGTGCGCTTCCTCGCCGAGCAGGTGCACGACTTCGCGTGGTCCCTGAACCCCGACTACGTGTACGAGGAAGGGCGGTTCGGGGCGACGGTCCTGCGCACCTTCTATCTGCCCGAGGACCGGCCGACGTGGGGGGGCGGCCTCGTCATCGCGCGGATGGGACGGCTCCTCGCGTGGATGGACACGCTCTTCGGTGCGTATCCGTGGCCGCAGTTCACCGCGCTCCACCGCATCGAGGGGGGCGGCACCGAGTTCCCGATGGTGGTGATGAACGGCGGGCCGAGCGAGGGCCTGATCTTCCACGAGGGGGGCCACCAGTACCTGTACGGCATCCTCGGCAACAACGAGTGGAAGGACGGCTGGCTCGACGAGGGATTCACCTCCTTCCAGAGCGGCTGGCACTTCCAGCGCCTGCGGCCGGCCGCGGCGCCGAACCTCGGCGCCCAGCAGGGCATCCTCGATATGGACCTGGACGGCTATAGCGAGCCGGTGGCCACGCCGGCCGAGCGGTTCGCGGACTTCGGCGTCTACAGCAGCATGGTGTACGGCAAGGGCGCGCTGTTCTTCGAGATGCTGAAGTACGTGGTGGGCGAGGACGCCTTCCGGCGCGGCCTGCGGGAGTACTACGCCCGCTGGAAGCTGAAGCACGTCTCGGAGGACGCGCTCCGGCGCGCGATAGAGACGGCCTCCCACCAGGACCTGGGCTGGTTCTTCGCGGAATGGCTGCACGGCACGCCGCTGGTGGACTACGCGCTGCGGGACGTCCGCCGCACGCGCACAGCGGAGGGCTGGCTGACGCGGATCACCATCGCGCGGCTCGGCGACGGCGTGATGCCGGTGGACATCGCGGTGCCGGCGGGCGACACGACGCTGGTCGTGCGGGCGGAGGGGATGGCGCGGCGCGAGGTGGTCGAGGTGCGCACGCCGGTGCGGACCGGGCGCGTGGAGCTCGACCCCGCGCGGGAGACGATGGACTGGGACTACCTCAACAACCTCGAGGGGCCGCCTCTCCCGTTCGGCCGCACGCGGGCGACGGGCCGGGACACGTTCCGGCTCGGCTGGTCGGCCACTTCGCCGGCGCTGCGCGACCGGCGGGTGGTCAACTGGATGCCGCTCGGCTGGTTCAACGACGTGGGAGGGGTGACCCTCGGCCTCCAGTCGCGCTCGAACTACATGGGGCGCTTCGAGCTGAACGAGGTGCAGCTCACCTGGCCCACGATGCTCGGGAACGACTCCTCGGCCGGGAAGCCGGCGCGGCTGCGGCCCGACTGGTACGTGTCGCTCCGCAACCCGGTGCGGGGCCGCGCGCCCCTCACGCAGACGGAGGCGGCGAGCTGGTGGCTGGAGGGGCGGGCCGGCGGGCGACTGGCGGCCGAGAAGGAGCACAAGCCGCACTTCGACTCGCCCCTCACGCTGACCCGCGGGGCGAGCCTCACGGTGATGGCGGTGACCGACGCGCGGTACCTCGACCGGCGGCGCTGGGACGACGTGAACACCGCCGAGCTGACGGCGTGGGCGGCGCGCACGCGGGAGGGCGAGCCGGGGACGGCGTCGTCGCGCGTCGAGGTGACGGCGGGGCAGTCGTTCGCGCCGGTCGTGCCGTGGCGCTACTGGTACCAGGCGTGCCTCGACGCGATCGCGGCGTGCCCGCCGTACACGATGGACTACTTCGGCGGGCGGCGCCTCCGGGGCTCGCCCTACGCCCGCGGCCTGCTGGACGCCAGGCGGGAGTTGCCCGCGGGCGGGTTCGACCTCCGGCTCCGCCTCGTCGCCGCGGGCACGCTCGGCGGCTCCCGGGTGCCGCTCCAGCGGCGGATCTTCCTCGGTGGGGCGGACCCCTACGCGACGTTCACCGACCCCTTCCTCCGGAGCCGGGGCGGACTGCTGGCAGCGGACGGCGCGCACTACCAGGCGGCGGGGGGTCTCGGCTTGCGGGGCTTCTCCCCCTTCGTGTCGGCGTCGTGGGGCGTGGCGCTGAACGCCGAGGCGGCCGTGCGGCTCGTGACGCGTCCGGAGCGGCGGCTGTTCAGCGACGTCCGCATCGCCCTGTTCGCCGACGGCGCGCTCCTCGACCGAGCGGCGTTGGGCCGGTCCGCGGCGGGGGACGCCGGCGTCGGCCTGCGGGCGGCGCACCGAATCGGACCGACGCGCTTCGTGACCCGCGTGGACCTGCCGGTGCTCGTCACGCGCCCGGCGGCGGCCGTGGCCGGCGCCGCGGGCGAGGGCGTCTTCCGGCTGCGCTGGGTGTGGAGCCTGGAGGAGGCGTTCTGATCGGCGACGACCAGGTCAGCCGCCGCGGCTTCCTGTCGGAGGCGCTGAAGCTCCTCGCCCGCGAGGCGGGGGGCCTGCTCGCCGAGCAGATGGCGCCGCGCCGGCACTTCCGGC
>Ga0209777_10003144_pt1 | contig 20838 bp, 22 predicted proteins | sample FrelakmetHBP12HB_FD_187147 | JGI IMG/M metagenome (GOLD analysis project Ga0209777, IMG submission 187147) | Freshwater lake sediment microbial communities from the University of Notre Dame, USA, for methane emissions studies -HBP12 HB (SPAdes)... | ecosystem: Environmental > Aquatic >...
TGGGGTTCTGAATGTTATAGAACAACCCATAGAAAAGAAAGAAGAAGAAATCCATTAACAAATAAATATGAAAAACATCAAACTCATTATCAATGTGTTTGTAGAGAATTTAAAGTCAAAGAGGTAAAGGCATGAAAATATCATTTCCAAATAACGAATTTCCAGCTACTGACCCTGAGAAATCTTATTTATTAATAAAATCTGATACAGCAGAAGAAGCAGAGTTAATTGAGAAGTGGTATAACCAAATAATTAAATGTCTTAAAAAGTTAAATATAAAATGATATACGCAATCCACGACAATAACGAAAAGGAGCAGAAGAAGAAAGCATGACCAACGAAACCTGCCCATACGAATACCGCCTGAATAAACGCCTAACTGTCTGCAAAACCCAGCAGGAAGGCTGCCCTGTCAAATGCGAATACAGAAAAGGTTATCCGGGAGTTCCAATGTATTACTGCAAACGAGCTGCAAGAATAGCTGATGCAGAATATATTTTTGCAAGAACTAAAAAAGATATGATGGAAAGATTAATACAAGGAGAAAGAATATGACAAATAGATATTATTGTCAATTCAAACATACATTAAGTCCTAATCTGGATATATGCGGAGATTCTTTTAATAAGGATGGGATAGGAATACTATGTGAATATAAGCGAAGATATAGGAATGATGATATTGTTTATTGTGAAAAAACAAGAATAATGAAAGAGGAGGAAGAACATGCAAGAATTTGTGATAAGAATATTTAATAAAAAAACATTTTTTGTTTGGTTCTTTGTAATAATAACATTAGTAATAATGGGGTCTAATATATATTATCACGAAAAAGCACATTTAGCCATAAACTATTTATATGATGCTAATACTGATGGCAAGATTTATTTTAATGGTAATAGCTTTTATGTTAATGTTAATTTAACAAAATGCAATGATAGCTGTAAACTGGCAAATAACTTAAATGAAGTTGTAACTTATAATATACAGGGAATATATTTAATTATTTCAATAGGAATGATATTCATTATAATATTACTTTCAGAGATTAAAACATCATGCGAGAAAAAACAAGAGATAAAATAATAGATTGGATATGGGTAGTTATAGAGTGGTTATTTATAATAGCCATAGGAACTTTATTATGGGTAATTTGGAAATATAAAACATGAATATAGCACAAAAGAGGGATAATGTCATAGAAGCAAGGAATAGAATTACTGAGGGAATTGCTATTCTCAGAGAAGTATTTAATGATTCTAAAGATAATTGGTTGGATAAAAAATGGGGTTCTGATATTACTATTGCTATGGGTTATAGCCAGGATATTTGTTCCAGATTGGATGGAGCAATATTCAAACTTGGAAAAGATTTAAATAGTAAATAAATAATTAATAATAAAAGATGGTGAATGAAGTAAAAAAAGAAGTAAAAAAAGCAGAAAAAGATAATTTTTACTTGACCCTATTAAAGCTTCTAAAACAGGGAAAGAATCCAGCAAAGATTTCTAAAGAATTAACTATTTCAAAACAAAAATTAAACTATTATATCTCGCTGTTCAAAAAGAAAGGATTAATTCAAAAGAAAGGTTATGGATTATGGGAAGTAAAAAAATTACCGCTTAGGATACATAACTTAACCAGTAAAGAAATTAGAGGTCATGCTTTCATTTGGATTATAAAAGTTCCACAGGAAATAGGGGGGTCATTAAAAGAGAAAGCCAGTAAGTTGGGTACTATAATGAATAAAGGACAGGTAAGATTAATAATTAAAGGTCATAAGGTCTGGATAGGCAATAAGTCCATAGTTGTTTATGAAAATAAGGACTTTTATGGAAAGAATAGTATTGAATCAAGGAAATATGCGGTTATTAACCTTTTAGAGGTTCTTAGGGCTTTACAGCAAGAATTAGGGGTATCTATAAAGAGATATGTGTTCAAAATATCTAAAGAACATTACTCACAAATAAAGAATGATTTAGCAAAGCAGTACAACAGAAATAAAGAGAAAATGGTTATACATGATGATTTAGAAGGAGATTGGCTTTGGATAGATGATTCAGATGGGTTAAATGAATTAGAAGTATCTGGAACTAAAGCAATAGTTAGATCTAAACAGGTTCAAGATTGGTGGAATGATAATAAGAAACATGATTTCAAAGTAAATGCAAGTTTCATTTTAGATACATTAGCCAAATCTCAGATTCAATTACAAGAATACGCAAAACAAAATGTTGAACATCTAAAATTAATAAAGCAATATCGTAAAGAGAATAAAGCTTGGAGAAAGAACGAATCAATAAAGATAAAAAAAGAAGTAGAATCTCAAAGGAGCATAACAGAATGGTCTTAATTAAACCTCAAAGCAATATCTTTGGATGTTGTCTTAACTGGAACAAAAATACTCTAAGAGTAGCTTTTTATTCATTTTGTCCTGTAATGTTCTCCAGGTCGTACAGGGGGTTTAATTAAGATGCAATTAGGAAAGTTCAAATGGGATAGAACTACTATGAAAGAAATATATAAATTTAAGAACAAGAACTTTAAGCATAATGGAAAGAAATGCACAGTAAAAGGTTGTGGTAAAAGATTAAGGCATCATCACTACTTGTGCGATTCTCACTGGGAACAAAAAAGAAGCAGAGGAGATTACTTCTAATGGAGAATTTAGATAGTATAAAAAAAATAGTAAGAGAGATATTGGAAGTAGATGAAAAAGCCAGGAACTCAGACAAATGGTTAATTATAGAAACATTAAGAAGAATGGGATTCAAAATCTATGTGGATTATAAAGAACTGGATGCTATGCCAAGCTGGGAAACAATAAGAAGGACAAGGCAGCTTCTTCAGGCAGAGAATAACAATCTAAGAGCATCAGAAGAGATAGAACAGATAAGGAATAAAAGAAGAGAAGAGTTTAAGGAGTATTTTGGTCATCCAACCAATGAAACCATAAATCAACCAATGAGAACTAAAGGTATAGAAATAAAAACAATAGTAAATGAGAAAGGGAGGGTTATATTTTGAACGAGGAAAAGAAATGTCCTAACTATAAAACTTGTCCGTTCTATAATAAAGAATATAAAGTATGCAACGAAACAAGCGGATTAGTTGGAAACAGAACTTCTAAATGCTGGTTGGCTTATGAAAGAATAAAAAAATGGAAACAATAATACTCATACATTGTAAGAAGTGCAATCATAGTCAGCAAACAATAGTCAGGAAGAATGTTATAAGTAATCTATTTGGGTATCGCAAATGCTACTACTGCGGTAAGCTTATCTCTATAAAGAATAATTACAAACTGCTCAAATAAGTTTATAAAGATAAATAATATCTAATATTATAAAAGATGGAAAGAATTGAAGAAGTTAATTTAAGAACATTTAATCAAGCAAAAAAATACGCAGAAGAAGTATTATTTCCCATGATGGAAGCATATCAAAAATATATGCGTCAGAGTGATTTTGGAACAGAAAATTTAGATGATGCACAACAATATTCTGAAGAAATTAGAGAGATTATGAGATTTAATGGTCTTAAAGCAAGTGCAGATGTAATTTATAATCTAATTACTACAATAAAATCTACGGTTCTTTTAAAGAACAATAAAGAAGAGAAAGAGATGATGGAAAAATTAATAGATACTATAAAAGGTATAAGAAAATTATTCTATGAACAAAAAGAAAAATTCTTTAGAGAAATTTATAGAAGAAATGGTACATTGGAAATATTGGATAAAGAATATTTTGAAAAAGTAAAAGAAATAATAATGGTATGTTATGTTAATACTGAAGTATTAATGACAAAGAACAAGTTATTATTCTCAGACAGCAAAGATGAATATGCTACTGATGCAGATATAATGGAAGAAATAAAAAAAGAATATACTGAAATATGAGTTATGCAAAATTCTACCCGGCAAAGCGTTTTAAATGGCATATAACCCCCTTGGAAGATTTTAGAGAGATGCTAACGAAAAGAAGAGATAACCAATTAGATAACATGGTATTGATTACTGGAGCAAGAGGTGTAGGTAAAAGCACATTTGTAGGAAAGATATTATTTGGCTTTGAAGATTTCCAACCATTTGAACAGATAGTTTATTCTAAGGAAGCAATGTTTAAGCAGATTAAAAAGAAAAGAAGTTTTGTATGGGCAGATGAAGCGGTTGTGAATAGTGCGAAAGGGAATGTTATGACAAGAGCAAATAAGCTACTATTTGAAGCAACAACAATAAATAGAGATAATTTTAATATCTGCTTTTTATGTATTCCATTTGTAGAAGATTTTGATAGCAAGATTTTGCAGTATATCTCAGCATGGATTCATATAGAATCCAGAGGTCTTGGAGTTCTTATGTTACCCTCTAATAAAGGAATTTTCGGAAAACGCAATTGGGATTTAACTCACATGAAAAAAATATTTGATGAATTTGTAAAGGAAACAAAAGGAGAAAGACATGTTCCATTCTGGATATATGATAACTTCAGGGGGTATATCAAATTTGGAAAGCTAACACAACACCAACAGGAAATAGTTGATGAAATTAAAAGAGTTAAAAAGAATGAGAACTTGGATAAGACAACAGAACAGGAAGTGGCATTAGAAGTAAAAGAAGTAAATAACTATGCAAGAGATTGTTCTATGAAATTAGCCAAACTTATTATGGAGGGAAAGATTAGAAGCATGGAGCAGTTTGAATTAAACTGCAAAGAATATAAATTAATACCTGAAGAAATGATGGCTAAATGTGATTCAATATTAAAAAGAAACAATATAGGCAAGTCTACAAAGGGATTAATAAAGGATTATCTAAAACAGGATACTAAGTTATTCTAATAATCAAATTTATATATTTAAGAATTAGAGTAGATATATGGGTACTCAGAAAAAAACATTAACAAATCCATTTACAACTACTTATGTAAATCCATTCACACAATCAACACAAAGTGTAACTCATGTAACAGGAGGAATAGTTGTAACAACACCAACAGGTGGAGTAAGTTATCAAACAACTCCAACACATCATGGAGGCGGAGGAGGTGGTGGAGGAACATCTACACCAGTAATAACAACTCCAATAAGTCCTACTGGAACATATAACCCAACAACAGGAGTTTATACATCTCCAACAGGTTTACAGCAATCTATGGCACAAGCTCCAGCATCAGCTATAATAGTGGGAACTAATCCTTTACAAAGAACATATATCGGCGGAGGAACAGTTGCAGGTATAAATTTACCAAATATAGCACAAGAACAGGCAAAATTACAGGCACAAGAAGAAGCTAAAAAGAATGAAATAAAAATAACATATAGTAAAGAAGGTATACCATTATATTTTCTAACACCAGAAGGAAAAAACTATGCTTATAATCAAAGTGGAATAGATGAATATAATAATTATGTAAAAGTTCAACAGGCAAATTTTGCTAAAGTTTTACCATCTGGAGAAGTTCCAGTATATGATAAACAGGGATTTCTAACTGGAATAGAAAGCAAATCATATCAACAAAGTATGACTACTCCAAGTTATATTAATAAAATAACCGCAGATTATAAAAAATATAGGGCTGATATGTTCAAAGCAGGTTATGACCCGGATACAGGTATGCCATTACCAAAAGCGGGAACATTGCTTAGTCAAGATTTTAGAACAGATGAACAAAGATTTGTAGAAAGTATAAAACAAAACTTTAGTCCTTATGGTTTAGTAACCGCTGGTTATGAATATGGAAAAGAGAAAGCAGGAGAATTAGCAGAAATTGGAACATTTAAGGGAGGAGGAGCTGGAACTTTTGATATAGGTGCAGGTATTGCATCAGCAATGTTGGATGTAGGATATTCGGCAAGTCTATTAGCTACAAATCCATTACAATTTGTAAAAGGAGGAGCTGGTATGGTCGGAAAAGCATTTACGGAAGGATTCCCTGAAGTTAGTCAAATAATACAGGAAAAACCAGGATATGCTTTGGGATATGCTTTAGGAACTTATGGAGCTGGAGAAGCAATAGGTGCAGGAACAGAATTTGCTTTTAATAAAGCTGGAGAGTTAATAGAAAGAAGTCCAACAGCATTAAAATTAATAGAAAATATAAAAGCATCAGAACCATTAACAGCAATATCAGGTTATGCTAAATCTGTAAAAACTACTCCTATATGGAAAACAATAGCTTATGAAGAATCAGCAGTACCAAAATTTTCAGAGTTTACTAAAGCAATAAAAGAGGGATTTAAAAAAGAAACAATAGAATCTGGGTTAAAAGGTTCAGCAAGTTATGCAGAATATATGACTTTTAAGAATACATTAACAAAAAGTCTTACAGAACAGGAATTAGCATCTCAAGCGTTCCAATCAGGAATGGCTAAATTAAGAGAAAATCTAAAAAGTGCAGGAGTAGATATATCTGAAAAAAGAGCAATAAATACAGAAATATTTGCAGAAGAAAATAGATTAATACAATCTCATGCAGTTAGTGAAGCAAATATACAAAAACAAACAACAGGTGCAACAGCATTAGCATCAGAACCAGGATTTGTAGAAAAGAGAACTGAACTATTTGGAGCAAGAAAGACACCAGAAGAAGGTGGTGGATTTGTTGGAGATGTAGAATTTGCATTAAGAGGAGTTCAGGCAGATATAAAGAAGTTACAATTAAGTACAGAAGAAACACCAACAACTTTAAAAGCAAAAACACAATTAGCAAAAGGCGGAATTTTTAAAAAGACAATAGAAGAAAAGAAAATACTAAATGAAGAAAAAGAATTTTTAAATAAAAAGCTTAATTTAGATTTAGATATGGATAAATTAATAAAGGAATTTGGTCTATCAAAAGAACAGCAATTTTTATTAGAAAAATCTGGAGCATTGAAACTTAAAGTAAAAGGTTCAACTATATCAAAGTTAAGAAAAATACAATCATATCAAGAAGAAAAAGGGGGAGTATTAACAAAGGAACAACAAACAGAACAATTAAAAAATGTTTCATTCTTAGGAAAGGATATTGATACTTCTGCTAAAACATTAAGAAAACAATTAGAATCTAATAAACAAATAATAGAAAGTTATAATAAAGAATTTGGAACTCCATTTGAAGAAGCTAAACAAATGAAAATTAAGTATAAAGGAGTAGCTAAAGCAGAAATAGGAGAATTAACAGACTATACTGGGAAGGGAAAAGTTGGAAAACCGCCAGTAGGTTCATTAACAGAAACACCAACAGGAAAAGTATATCAGATTGGAGAAGCAGTACAATTTGATATTAAAGAATTATTAAAAAAACAAGAAGATAAATTAGCAAAGACACAGGAAGAAGTATCTAGGGTATTACCTCAAACTAAAGGCGGAGCAGTAGATATATACCTTAGTAGGTTTTTTGCAAAAGGAATGAAAGAACCAATATTTGATATTTCAGTAGAAAATAATAAATTCCTAAAGAAGTTATATGAACGAACTAAAGGAGAAGAAGTAATATACGAAACAAAACAAGGAAAGAAGATAATAACAGTTAAACAAATATTCCAGGAATATGAAAATTTTGATAGAGTTCAAAATGCACTAACTTATGAACAAATAGAAAAAGGTGCAAAGCATATATTAGAATCACTTAAAGAAAGAAGATATAGCACAGAGAGAACTTTTAAAGTAAAAGCAAAAGGAGCTGAAGCATATAGTGCAGAGAAAGCATTACAATTTTCAGAAAAAGGTTTTAAAATAACATTAGAAAAGGAAGGAGATAGATTTGTTATATCAAAAGTTCCAGAGAAGATTGCGAAAGGAACAGAACCAGCAGATGTAGTTCTAAAGAAAGAAATAGAATATTATAATAAAAAGGTCTTTCCAGAATTATTGACATCACCTACGGAATATGCAGAATTTGCTGGTAAAAAGGTAGCAGTACAATCACACATTGGAGGTAAGTCAAGTAAATCATTGGCTGCATCAGTTAGAGATAAATATTATGGTGAATTTGGAAAAGATATAAAGGATGAAATAGCGGGTAAGGCATTAGACATAGAAAAGGCAAATAAATGGATAAACCAAGTACAGGATAAGGGTGCAGTAGAAAGATTTAATGCACAATTAAATAAATTAATTAATTTGGCTTACGAATCTGAAGGAAGATTACCAATAAGTTCTAAATTAGACTTACCTGGAAGATATGTAAAAAGTCTATTATCATTTGAGAAGTCAGAAAAACTAATGAAATATGAACCATTAACTGAAAAACAGTTTTATGAAGCACAGAAATTAAAGGTCAATCTTAATAAAGAAAGTTATAATAGAGAACAACTTAAAAATGTTCTAAGTAATGCTATTGATGGAGAAGTATCGGTTGGAGATTATCCAAAAATAGCAAATAGGGCTTTTAATAAAATAGAACAAAGTGTAGGAAATAAAGAAGTATTAAGTACAAGTAAAGCACAAAAAGTTATTAATAATGTATTAAAAGATATTCAAGGAGATATATCTAATGCTAAGAAAGGAGCATCAAATTTATTACAAGAAGAAATAGAAAAAGGTGCTTATGCAAAAGTTCCAAAGGAACAATATCCATATAAATATATTGTACCCAAGGAATATGGATATGCTGGATATGCTACTTATCCTAAATATCCAAGTTATCCTAAATATCAAAAATATGAACAATATAATAAAATAAATGATATACCTTATCAAGTTAATAAATATAACAAACAAGTAGAAAATTATATGAAACAAGAATCATATACGCAAGTAAAATCTATACCATATAATAAACCTCCATATCAAACTCCACAAAAGATACCTCCATATCAACCACCATATAGTCCACCAATAAAAATAATAATACCTAAGATTACTCCAATTATATTAAGAAAAGAAACAGTTAAGATTGAAAAAAAGCAATCTCTTGGAGCTGGTTATGATGTATATGGTAAGCAATTAAAATCAAATAAGTTTATAAAGATAAATACTGCACCATTAACAAAGGATAGGGCAAAAGATGTAGGTTCTTATTATGTATCTCAGACATTAGCAAGAACATTCAGAATACAAGCTTCAGGAAAGGCAGCTCAGGAAGATTATCAGTTTATGTATATTCCATCTGATTATTTCAAATCTAAAGAAGCAACATTAAGAGAATATAGAATAAGCAAAAAGCAAGTAATAGGAACACCTGAGCAGTTCATACAGAAAAGACCATTCATACTTAGTTCTGAAGCAGAGAAACAGCAAATTAAAGAATTTAGAAAGTTAGCTTCTCAGATTGCTGGATAGTAAGATTTATAAATTAACATAATATATAATATTATGGGAAAAATAAAGTTTACAGATTTAGCCATAGAACTTAAAATTGCAATAGTAATATCTTGGCTTATTGCTGGATTATGGGCAATAGGATTCTTTGCAGGTTTAATAAAAGGGTTAATATCATAATGGGTTTCTTTAAAAAACTTTTTGGATTAGAAGAAGAACCAAAACAAGAAGTATTAACACCTATTGAAGAAAATGTTAATAAGGAAAAAGAAATAGTACAAGAACAGCAGGTATCAGAAGAAAGGCAAAGTTTAGATAAGCCATGCGAACTATGCAAGAAAATTATAGGTCAGGAACACTATACAAAACAGGGTGGGCTATTTATGCACAAATCTTGTTTTAAAGAAAAGAAGAAACAATTAAAGAGAGCTGGTAAGATATTCTGATGGCAGAGTTCGGCTTTGATGAATTTTCTAAGAAAGAAGAACCTAAGAAAGAAAAAAAGACAATAAACTTTCAGGAATTACCAACAGATACAGAAGCCATATTAAGCAAAGAACAGGTAGAGCATTATTCTCAGGAAGAATCAATAGGCATACCTTATGAAGATGCTCAAAGCCAAAGCCATCTATCTTTAATATTATCTCCAAACCTAAGAGATTTAGAACTTATGATTAGAGGATTAGAATATGTAAAAAGATATAATCCCTTAACTAAGAAAGAGGAGATAATTCTAAGAAAGATTAAAGACCATCCATTAAATGAATATGGAATAAACAGAATAATAAGTGAACTAAAAGTATATTGTTCTCCAGAAATTAAGCTTGGAAGAAAGAGAGAAAGAGATTATTTTAATTCTGTTCAGCATGTATGCCATTCAATAGTAAGACTTATCTATAAGAATCTAAAGAGCTTTGGTATGGATACTCAGGAAAAACAAAGAAATGCTAAGACATTCTGCAATGCGATTATAGAAATAGTAGATGCAAGTTTCAGCAGAAGCGTAGAGGGAAAAGAGAATGACTTATCCAGACCTACAGAACTATCTATTCAGGGAACAGTAGATAATATGTATGACCCAGCAAGAATGTTAAATAAAAAAGCAAAAGACGAAATGAAAAACTAATGATAAACAAAACATTCAAGGAAATAGATAAAACCGCAAACATAGAAAAAGAAGTTAAGAAAGCTGGTCTTAGCTTGGCGATTATATTCTCAAAAGATGACATCAAGCGTTTCAATATAGAATATGGTGATATTGTTATATTGGATAATGCTAAGTTAATAAAAAAATGAGGATATTAGAACTTTTTAGTGGATACGGAACTGCAACATTTGCTTTAAAGCGATTAGGAATAGAACACGAAATAGTAGGATATTCCGATATAGACAAATATGCTAATCAATGCTTCAAAATGAACCATGGAAGTAAACAACTTGGAGATGTCCGAGAAATTAGGACAATTGATTTACCTGATTTTGATTTATTAACTGGAGGATTTCCATGTCAATCATTTAGTAATGCTGGAAAGATGCAAGGAGAAGCAGACCCAAGAGGTAGTTTATTTTACGAGATAATAAGAATAGCAGAAGTAAAACAACCTAAATATATGCTGCTTGAAAATGTAAAAGGATTAACATGTAAGAAGTTCAAAGATACTTTTAGCAAGATAATTTATGAATTAAATAGAATAGGTTATAATGTTTATTGGAAAGTACTTAATTCAAAAGATTATGGTATTCCACAAAGCAGGGCAAGAATATGGTTTGTATGCTTTAGAAAAGATATAGATAAGGGAAAATTCCAATTTCCTCAACCAAAAGAACTAAAGATAAAAAGCACTAAAGATATTTTAGAAAAAGAAGTGGATAAGAAATATTATTTAAGTCCATTATTACAAGAACGATTTGCTAAATATTTAGAAGATAAGAATAATAAAATAGGAAAAGAACAACCAGCAATTTTAGATTTATATAACCATAAAATTAAAACAGATGGAACAAGCATAACATTATCAGACCCATGTCATAATAATCTTAGATTAATTGAAGGAAAAGTATTTGATAAAGCACAGGGAAAAACTACAGACCAAATTTATGAAATTAATGAAGAAAATGATTTATCAAGACCGAGTTATATTCAATATCAAAATGGACATCATTCTGAAGCATATAGAGTTTATAATCAAGATGGAATAATACAAACAATAAAAACTATTGGATTAAAGATTTATGAATCTGGAAGAAAAGAATGGAGGACACACGAATTAAGTCCAACATTAAAGAATAGAATGGGAACTGGCGGAAATAAGTTCATTTTAGTTAATAACGAACCCAAGATAGCTAATTGTTTAGATGCGAATATGCACAAAGGAACTACACCTGAGAGATTTTATGACAAGTCTAAAAGAAATATTGTACAAACAGGACAACTTAGAAGATTAACTCCAAAAGAATGTTTCAGATTAATGGGATTTCTAAATGATGAAATAAAGTTGGATGGATTAAGCGATACCCAAAGATACAAGTTAGCTGGAAATGGTCAGGATGTTAATATGGTAACTTTAATTTTTAAGGAGATGTTTAAAAATGAGTAAATTAAAAAAGAAGTTTATTGGAGCAATACTAATAAAAAATCAAGACAGAGAAAAGATAGATGTTAATACTAATTTAATTAATGGAATTTGGCATGTTGAAGTAAAGTTAATAACCAAAAAGAATAAATGATAAAATTAGTAGACAAGGAAATAGTATGTGAACTATATAAAAATTGTCCTAATTACTTTCATCCGCTTTGTTCCAGATACATATTTTATACAAGTTGTCCTATAATAGACAAGTATCATGATAAACAAAGAGATTCAGTATTAGAAAGGAAGCTTAGGGAAAAGTTTAAATAAAAGAAAAACTATAGAAATCTATGGACAAAATATATATAGTTCTATTATTAGCATTATTAGTCCTACCATCAATCTCAGCTTCAACATCAGACTTCTCCATAGATTCCAACACTCTTATCTATAAAGACTTCCAAATAACATTAGTTCAGGATACACCCGAGATACAAAATAGTATATTATCAACACAGCAAACTCAATTTAATGGTGGATTAAAGATGGGCGGATTAGAACAAGTCCAACCTACTATTTTAGATGGAACAGATTATTCCTGGCAAGTTAATGATGACAATACATTTAAGCCATTAGTTGATGTAAGTTCAGGATTAAGTAATATTACTTATTTTGTTAATCAGTATAAAATTTCTAATGCTGAATTAGACTTCAGCAAATTTATATCAGACTACAATCTTAACGAAATAATAGAACCTGTTTATTATAATAGTATATTAGGTCAAATAGTTTATTCTTTAGAAAATCTTGTTGGCTTAGACAAAAATCCAATAGGTTATAATTTAATATTCTCATGTCAGGAAGATAATCCTAACTGCATAACTGATTTTGGAACGCCTGGCATAATTGTAATAACTGATGCGGAACATCTTGATAGCGATAAGAACTTAATATCGGATATTTATGATTGGGTAAAAATAAAAGATAATAACTGGAGTGAAACAATAAATGATGGAGAATATGTTAGAGTAACATTTGAAAAGAATTTAACAAGTGAAAATGATATTTCAGTTTATGCAAGAAGCACAACAGAAAATCCTTCATCTATAGAAGTCTATAAAAAAGATTCAGACGAATTGGTTATGACCATTTCAAACATAACAACGGAAGAATTGAGAAAAACTCTATTAACAGAGATGTCTGGAGAAAGCGATACTTTTGATTTAAAAATAATTGGAAGCATGGATTTTGATTATATTGTAGACCCAACAGTAGAAAATATTGCAACCTGTCGCCCATTAAATGTTTCTGGAACAACTTATAATCTTACTGCTGATGTTACTAATGCTGGAACTTGTTTCACTGTAACAGCAGATAGTGTTACTTTGGTCGGTAATTATAAAAAAGTTACTGGAGATATTGTTGCTTCAGGTTCAGGAACAACCGGAGGAAATGGAAATCCAGCTTACACTAATTTAGCAATAAGCAATATAACCGTCGTAGGAAAAGTTGTTGCTGATGGAGTAAGTGTAGGTTCTTCATCTCTGAAGGGTGGAGGTGCAGGAGGAAATATCAATATAACAAATGCAAATATTACTGGAATATTAACTGCTAAGGGCGGTAATGGAGATACTGAAGATGGTCCTGATGTTGCATATTATGGTGGAATCGGTGGCAATATCATAGTAACCAATTCAACAGTTACGAGCATATCCACAACAGGGGGAGATGGAAATGCTGGAAGTGGAGGTTCAGTAACTCTGGCAAATTCAACAGCCACAACAATAACTACAACAGCAGGATATGCTGGATGGGGTTCTAATGCTGGAACTGGTGGTGCAGTAACCTTAACTTCTTCAAATGCAACAGGAACAATTACTGCTAATGGCGGAGATGGTTCTTTAAGTTATGGTGGGAATGGTGGAGCATTTACAATAACTTCATCAAATGTAGCAAATTTAACTTCTAATGGCGGTCCTGGAGTGGCAGAGGTGGGTGGTCCTGGACATGGCGGTTCAATGACTATAACAGGTTCTACATTTGGAAGCATATCCTCAACAGGAGGTTCTGGTGGTCCTTATGGTGATGGAAGTGGTGGAAATGTTACTGCTATAACTTCTCAGGCTAATCTTGCAGGATTAGTTATAAATTTAGCAAAAGGTAGTTCAGGTTCTGCTGGAACATTAAAACTTAATCAGACTTCTTTATTCAATGTAAATGGAACAATAAAGTTTACTTATGTTTCAACAACAAGCACTGCTTTAAATTCTGCTATGTGGATAAGGAATAATTCTGCTTATATTAATACTTCTTATGCAAGTGGAAATTATAATTCGAGTGCGAATGTAACTTTGAATGGATTAAAAACAAATTATGCTAACCCAGCAATATTAAAAAATGGTAATATAATTTGCACTTCTAAAACAACTCCTGCTTGTTACAATTTTACATCTTTAAATGCAGGAACAGTAGTTTTCAATGTGACTGCTTGGAGCAATTATTCTATAGGTGAATCTCCTATAAGCATAATAAAAAATACTCAAATTCCAGCAGATATAACTTCTCTTAATGCAGTTTCTACTGGTGCAAATATAACTTACAATATCTCTCATGGTAATCCTCTTAATCTATCAACAATACTTATTTATTATAAAACTAATTCAACAACAAGTAATAGTATAATTTTTGTAAACGGAACTGCTGAACCTGAATGGGGAAATGATACTTATACTTCAAACACTTCAGATACTTTCCTTTGGAATATTCAAGATAATGAAATATATCCTGCAACATATAACCTTGATGATGATGTTACTGATGTTAATGTTCATACACAAACTGCTATGTCTACAACTTCAAATTATGTAGCAATCCAATTACTTAATGTTACTAATAGCACCACCTATAACTTTTTTGAGATAATGAGCAATTCAACATCAATTCAAGATTTATATTACTGCAACAGCTCTTATGATTTTAGTTCTTCTCCAGCAACTTCTGCAAATTGTATTTTATTCAATACTATTCCAGCAAATCAACCATATAATCATACTCATACTTCAAATTCAAAACATCAGGTAGCAGTATTAACTATAAATTCAACAACAGGGAAAGTTGGAACAATAAAAATAACACCTACTTCTTATTTCTTATTAAGAGGAAATAACGGAGCTGGTAATCAGGTTAATTATTATTCTGTTACAAATACATCAAGAACTGGTGCAATTAGAACAACAAATAATAATGGTAATACTTGGACAAATCAAACATATACTATTGATGCACATTTACATCAATTCAGCAATACCACAAGTCTTTATTATTATGCCTGTGCTAATGATACAATAAGCGGTGTATGCTCTTCAGTAAGTCAGGATTTATTAGAACTTGCTGGACTTCCTCCACAGCAAGGTATTATAACCGCTCCTGTATCTGGAAATTATATTGATGGAATAAATGTTAATTATACTGCTTGGCAATCTCCAAATGGTTATCCAATAGCATCTTACAATATTAGTTTAATGAATACTAGTTATTCTTTTAACAAGACCTTAATATCAAATAATTATCCAAATCTTGGATATATTTTTAACAGCAGTAGTGTTCCAAATGGAAATTATATTATTAGAGTAATTGGATGTGATAATCAAAGTCAATGTTCAACAGCCTATAGTCAAAGTTTTTCAACAGCAAACTTTGCTGGAGGTAATGGAACTTCAATAAGCCCATATCAAATAGGTTCTTGGGCTACTTTGAATAGTATGAGATTCAATATGTCGGCTTACTATATCTTAACTTCAAATTTAACTTCATTAGATTCAGATTATGTTGGAATAGGTGATGATTGGATTCCAGTAGGCAATGATTCAGCCCAATTTTTAGGTAATTTCAATGGTCAGAATAATATAATATCTGATATAAAAATACACCCATTAACTTCAAAAACAGGATTATTTGGGTATGCAATAAATGCTACGATAAAAAATATTGGAATGATAAATGTTAATATCACAGATTCTCAATATGTCGGCGGTATAGCTGGATATGTTGATGGAGTTTTAATAGATAATTGTTATGTAACTGGAAATCTAACAGCAATAGGCGAAATAAATGGAACAAGTTATGTAGGTGGTATTGCTGGATTAAATGGATTTCGTTCAAATATAACAAACTCTTATTCTTCTGTAAATGTTTACTCTTCTGGAACAAGGGCTGGAGGTATTGCTGGACATCAGACAGCAACATCAATAACTAATAATTGTTATGCAACAGGAAATATAACTGGTGTTAGTGATGATGTTGGTGGTTTAATTGGAAGGGCTGGAGGAATAGTTAATAACTCTTATGCAACTGGAAAAGTAACAGGTTCTGCAAATAATGTTGGCGGTTTAATTGGATGGCAGGAAAGCACAAATAGATTATCTAATTCCTATGCAACTGGAAATATAAATGGAACAAGTTATGTAGGTGGAATAGTTGGTTATCAGGAAGGAGGAAGCCAATCAACTAATACAAATGCTTCAGGCAATGTTTCTGGAAATGCAGAAGTTGGAGGTTTAGTTGGAGAAATGGATTGTTATTTAAATACATGTTCTCTATCTAATTCTCATTCAACATCAAATACTATATCTGGAGATTTTGTCGGAGGATTAGTCGGTTATGCCAGTGGCTATGCTCAAATTACAAATTCATATTCTCTTGTTAAAAATATGAACATAAATTTCTATGGGGGTGGATTGGTTGGATGGACAGATACTGGTGTAATTGTTTCTGATTCTTATGTAATAGTAAATGGAACTTGGAATGCTGGAAGCACAGATTGGGTTGGAACTTTAGTTGGAGATATGGCTGGTCCTGAGGATACTCTTTCAAATTCTTATGCAATAGTTGAAGCTGGTTCAGTAATAACTGGAAGAAATCATATTGGAATGGTTGGAGAAGATAATGGTGGTAATACTATTACAAATTCTTATTTAACATTCAGAGATTTATCGCTTGGAAATAATGTAACATTTACAAGTTTAGTTACTGGTGGAACAGATACTATAACTTCAGCTATACAAATTGGCAATAATTCTGCCTATGTAAATTCAACAAAAGAACCATCATTAAATAAAAGTGCTAATATAACTTTCAATCTTGCTGGTTGGAATATTGTTAATCCTAGAGTTCTTAAGGATGGTGTTTTATGTCCAGCTCCATTATGCAATATTCTTAGTTGGGATTATGGTTCAAAGATAATCAAGTTTAATGTAACAAGCTGGAGTAATTATACCATAGACGATAACCATACTGCTCCAGTTCTTACATTAACCAGTCCTATAAATACAACTTATCTTAGCACACAAGTTCCATTTATAGCAAATTGCTCTGCTAATTATGGTGCTACAACTATGTTTTATTCTATAGATGGAGCGACAAATGTAACAATAACTTCTCCAAACACATTATATACTCTTGGCTATGAGGTTTATCATAACTTTACTCTTTGGTGTAATGATAGTGTTGGTAACAGAGCTGATTCAAATGTAACATTCTATGTAGGGTTAGAAGCTGTTGGAACATCATGTCCAGCTCCAAATTCTACTGGTTCTTGGAGTTCAATAGGTTTTTATGCTAATGGGTCTATGATATGTAACTTTACTGCTTATTCTGCTGGACAAAATGGCTTAAACGGAACTAATGGAACTAATGGAAATGGATATTATATAAATACTTCCATATCTGGAAATTGTGTTAATTATTTTGGTTGGGCAATTAACTCTACAGGAAGTTATAGTCTAAATAGTACTTGGCAGATTTGCAATGGCACAGCAGGTCAAAACGGAACTAATGGACAAAATGGAAGTTCTGGTTTAAACGGAACTAATGGATATGGATATTATGTTAATTCTTCTATATCAGGAGTTTGCATAGATTACTTTGGTTGGATAATAAGTCCATCTGGTAATTATGCTCTTAATAATACATGGATAATTTGTAATGGTCTTAATGGTCAGAATGGAACTATCAGATATAAACCATATTGTCCTAAGGGAGGAATTTATTGTGATTGTTCTATATATGGTAGTTGCTAATAATGCTAATAAGCGAAACATATAAAAAGATTAAAAACTAATAAACAATATGAAAGAAGTTAAAAAATTGGTGATAATAGCTTTTGTACTAATTTTATTAACAAGTTTTGTTTCTGCTAATCTTGGAAGTTATCCTCAGAATGATTGTGTAAGCATTAAGGTTTTATCTAATTGTTCTGTATCTATAACTCAGATTGAAAGCAATCTGCATACATGGACAATTAATGCACCTATGACATTATTAGGCGGTCAAACTTATAATTACTCTTTTTGCAATACTTCTGATTTAGGTCAATATAAATATTCATGGTATGGTGATTGTCTTGATTGTTCTGGAGGTCTATGCGGTAATGATTTCTGGATAACAACAACAGGAGAACAATTTTCATTAGGAACTATTTTAACATACATCTTTTTCTTATTAGTCTGTTTAACAATTTTGGTATTTTCTTATAAATTAGCAACGGATAATCCTATTGAAAAAGATACACTTAGTGATGCACAATTATATGAAACACATAAAAAAAGTGAAGTAAAATTTTATATAGAACTTCTTAAAAAGAAAATGTGGATAGTTGGTGTATTCGGAGTATATCTATCATTGTTAGGATTTTTAGCATTATTGAATCAATTAGTATTTAGACTTGGAATAACAGAATTATATTATATATTAAATAATACTCTTGTAGTTCTTGGATGGTTATTAGTTCCATTTATATTGTTCTGGATGGTTTACATAATTATTTATCTATGGAAAACAACAGAAGCGATACTTAAACGCCAGTTGGGAGGATTCAAAGCATGAAAGGAATAAACGGAGTTCAACTTCAGGTACATCCAAGATTTATAGAATGGAAGAAAAAAGTAAAGAATGATAGAATAAAAGCTGGAAAAGAAGGAAATGGAGAACTAAGTGATAAGAGATTAAGTCTTACATTAGTAAAATACTTTAATAGCAATCCATCAGCATATAATATGATAATAAATGCGGATATAGATTTAACAAAAGAATGATGAAAAATAAAAAAGGTCAAGTAATATTTAGTAACTTTATACTATTGATAATGTTCTTAGGAATAGCTATGGCTTCTGGAATAATAGCAGGAGTGGTATATTATCAGGTAGATACATTAGATTCTGTACTACATACTGTTAATTTTCCGTTACCTCTTGAAAATACAGCTCCGGGAAATGCCACAAATGTAACAGACTTCCAGGATATACTTGGAATGGTCGTGTATCCTATTCTTGGTTTAAGAACAAGCTTACCTTATTTAGTTTACTTTATGATATTTGGATTCATAATAGCTTTAGGAATTAGTGCTTATCTTACTTGCAAGAATCCAGTATTCTTTGTATTGCATCTTCTTTTCACATTTGTAATAACTTATTTCTGTCTGATATTATCAAATACCTATGCAGTATTATTAAAAAATCCATTCATTAATAGTATGATGATGCAATTTACAATTTACAACAAAGTTATGTTATTCTTACCTCAGATAGTATTCTTTACTTCATTATTATTCGGAGTAATAGCTTTTGTTAATTTAATTAAACCACAAAATGATTATAGTCAAACGGGCATTAATTATGGAGGGGAATACTAAAATGAAAAATAAATTAATATTATCTTGTTTATATAGTTTAATTATAGTAATAATATTAGCAAGTATAGTATCTGCAAATCAAGGATTAGCTACATCTGGATTAAATAGAATGTGGTGTGATGATATTAATATAGGATGTTCATTTAATGGAATGGACTATCTGGGGAATACAGAACTAAATTTAGATAATCTAAAATTAGAAAAATTATCAAACCAGACATGCTTTAATTATAAAGATGGAATAGAAAATAGGAGTGCATGTTTTACAACAAATCTACCATCAACATTCTATTATAATAATATGGATAATGGGCTTAAATTTAGCTGGAATGTAAATCCTGAAGATGTTGGAGATGCAACAAACTTTACAATATATTCTACAATACCATGGGGAGATTTAGGAAATAGAATAGATTTCAGCGATTTTACAAATGCTGGATTAAATTATGCTGTTGATGGAAATGAATTAACTATTATTAATCCAGAACAAACTAATTGGTGGTTTGACCCAATATGGATTTATCAAGAAAATGCAACAAGTATAACTTATACTGGAGGTTGGATTAATCCCGGAAATGTTTTTGATAATAATTGGGCAACATATGGTAGAGCAAATACTGCAACTCATGCTTATATGTATTTTAATTATTCAAGAATAATGGGAGAAAAAAATAGTTCATTATGGCAATATAAAGATGGTGGTGCTTCTCACGCATTTGAGAATTTAAGTATTCTTGATTCATGCTGGAATTATGATAATGATACTTTACAATTAAGTGTTCAAAGCCATGAAAGCGGAAGTTCATCTGAAATTTATTGGTATTGTTATGATGGTTCATGGGAAGAATTAAGAGATTCGCTGCATACAAACAATCCTTATGTTTATGAAGAAGCCATGTTTTGGGATGTTAATGTATTAAATTTGACTATGAATCCATCAGATGGTTATAACTTTTTTATTAACCAAAATATAAATTTAAATTGTTCAGTATCTATAGCATATAATCAAACAGGAATATCCTTAACAAATCTATCACTTTATCTGGATGGAGTTAAAAATGAAACCATTAATCCTATTACTTGTTATCAAGAATCAGCAAACACAACCAATCAAACAGGTATAGATGGAAATTGTGGATTGAATTATAGTGGGTCTAATACTATTGGCGGTCAATGGTATCAGCCATTTAGCGCAATGAAATTTTATGATGGCAATTGGGGGACATATGGAGTAGCTCAAGGTTTTGCATATTTATATATAACATATATAAAACCAGTTGGTGCTATTGGTGCTATATGGCAAGTAAAAGATTTAAGTGGATATAAGAATTTGAG